>Ga0228628_1000169_pt1 | contig 42562 bp, 30 predicted proteins | sample 34DmetaG_FD_183172 | JGI IMG/M metagenome (GOLD analysis project Ga0228628, IMG submission 183172) | Seawater microbial communities from Monterey Bay, California, United States - 34D | ecosystem: Environmental > Aquatic > Marine > Coastal | place: USA: California | collected 2016-09-30
CTCATAACTATTGGACTATATTTCTTGCGACAATAGACCGAGCACTATTCATATTTGCGATTACTATTCCATTTGACATCAGAGACCGAGATGTTGACAAAAGTAATAATGTCCAAACATTAGCGACGAAATTTAGCGACAAAGCACTAAAGCGCATCTCATTGCTTGCATTGATAGTTGGGACAATTATTTCAATACTACTTTATACTCAAGATGTACATTCAACATTGACATTACTTCCAATAATACTCACCTATACCATTACCTCATTCTTAGTTTATCTAACTCATCAGCGGCGATCTGACTATTTCTTTACTGGCCTTTTAGATAGCACAATGATATTGCCCTTGATATTATTTTTTTTATACGTGAGTTACATGTCAATTTAACTGTAGTTTTGAAGTAGAATTTTTATCTATTATTTCTGTAAATTATAATCATTTCAATTGAAAGTTGATCATGATCAACCGTAAATACAATCACTCCTTCCATTCCATACATTACATATTACGCCTTAATCAAATTTATATAATTTTACATTCTAAAAAATTATTCAATAATCTATATCGTTAACAGAATATACTGGTGGAAATATTGATGACAAAGTATATATTTATACAGATGTCATAAAGACAAAAATTAACATGTTTTTTCTTTATTCAGAAATTTACCTCCTGTAGTATCAAAAACATGTTGACCAGCGATGTACATAAATAATGTGTTTAAAGTATCAACCTCAAACAAAACTGAGATGGAAACTGTAAAAAATTTCTATATAAACAAATTAAGCTGTGCTTGTACTCCGAGACTTGACAAAGCTATTGGTGTGGTAATCAAATAATTTGGCAGGAATAGTAATAATAAGATTAGAGTATTGTTCTAATAATTACTGACAAAAAGCCTTAAGAAAGGGAGTGTATTTGGATTTTTAATATATCATTATAAATGACATCAATAGCCAGAACAATCTATTTAATTATTTAAAATATAATTTATTAATCCACTGCATTTATAGCACAGACCAAATCGCACTACAACTTTCGTTGCTTTATTATTCTATGATTAGATAAAGAAAAAAATGTACAGGTCTCAATGTCCGATACGGACAACTACCTACATATTATTCGAATACATATTCGAATCAAAGAAATCACTTCGTTATTCAATTTCATTCCCAACACATATATTCTAAGAGGCATACCTATCTACAAATTAGGTGTATAGCCTTAATCCAAGTATAATATTAGTAAATACTTATATATTAAAACCCCATATACGTATTGTATTAATATCTTTACGTATAAGCTAGCATTATAGCACAATGTGCATATATCAAGCTGATGCTTGTCACTAAAAATAACTAATGAACATGAGATACCTATTACTCATAATCAGCATGAATCTCTACAGCATGAATTTGCTGGCACAAGAGACATATCTAGACCAATCTAAAGAGCCGCTCTTCCATCAAATAACAGAAGCATATGACAATGCACTTTACGGAAGGGCTATTGATTTGGCCAATGATTACATTGCTCAAGGAAGGCAGCTCAACCAAGATCATACCCCTACATCAGAAACACAGGTCAATATTATAAGTCGGATATCGGCAGTGCATCTAGAGCGTGACGGCGCTTCTCTAGAATTGGAGAATTATGCACTATCTATCAACCCTGATCATCTGACAGATAAGGCGTTTTTTGTATTAGGAGATTACTTCTATAATGGAAAGGAATATGACTCAGCTATACATTACTTCGATCAAGTCAATGAATTACAACTAACGGATAAGCAATATACCGAAGCTACTTTTAAGCAAGCGTACTCCTACTTTGTTACAAAGGATTTTAACGCTGCAGAAAACAAACTGCTACAGATTAAAGATATTAGAGATATCTACTACTACCCTGCCAACTACTACTATGGTATGACGAAGTACTATAAAAGAGACTACGATGATGCGATCAAAAGCTACGAACGTGTATCTAGCTCTAGTCAGTACAAAGCTCATATACCTTACTATATTGCACAGATCTACTTCGCGCAAGATAAGATGACCGAACTAGTATCATATGGCGAAAAAGCCATCGTGAAGCCAGAGACAAAAAAGATTAAAGAAATTAGACTCTTATTGGGTCAAGCTTATTTCCAACAAGCCAACTACTCAAAAGCGCTGCCTCATCTCAAATATTACGAAAAGAATACAGAGAAACTAACGAATGATGAATTTTATCAATTGGGATTTACGCAATATCAATTAGGTCAATATGCAGATGCGAAAGACAACTTTAAAGAATTGACCAACCTGAACGATAAACAAGGACAATTGGTGAATTACTACTTGGCGGATTGCTATGTAAAGACTAATGACTTAAATAGTGCGAGAACGGCGTTCAAAAATGTAAGTCAAATGCCTTTTGAAGTAAGTATGCAAGAAGAAGCCTTATTCAACTACGGTAAACTATCAGCTGAGTTGGGTCACGATAGAGAAGCGATCAATACACTTATCAAAGTGGAAGAAACATCTCCCCATTACGAAGCAAGTAAGCCGATCATTAATGACATTCTTGTCAATACGGAAGATTACTCCAACGCAATCAACATAATAGAAGGTATTCCTACTTTAACACCAGAACTAAAGGTAACGTATCAAGTGATCACGCTTAAGAAAGGTCTACAGCTCTATAATGAAAATGATAAGGGAGCTGCCAAGGCCATGTTCGAAAAATCTATGGCTATAGATGTCAATAGAGTGTCAAGCGCTAGAGCACAATTTTGGTTAGCTACTTTGCTACATGAGCAAAATGAATTTACGCCTAGTCTACAAGCATATCAAAAATATTTTGATTTATCTAATGGCCTATCAATGCCAACTGCATCCTCAGAATTTATCGCTCACTATAATCAAGGCTATAACTATCTTCAGCAAGATGATTATGGACAAGCTGAATATCATTTTAAAAATGCAATAGTAGGTATCAATTCCAATCGCGAACGGATCAAAGATGAATACATTACAACGAGAGTGCTAACAGATGCACTTGTAAGAGCTGGTGATTGTGCATTCACTGCCAATAAATATGATGATGCCTTAAGCTATTATGGCCAAGCTATAGATCGAAAACAGCCAGGATATGATTACTCGTTATATCAAAAAGCACTCATAGAAGGATTGTCGGGTAGACCATATGAAAAAATCATTACACTAGAAGAAATATTAGAAGATTTTCCAGAATCTGAATATGTCGATGATGCCTTATTCCAATTAGGTGATGTTTATCTAAGTTTAGGTAACACTGATTCTGCATCGAGTACATTCACTGATCTAATAGAAACGCATTATGGTAGGTCACCTTTAGTAAATGCGGCATTTCTCAAAAAAGGACTGATTAGTTATAATAAAGGAGATATGTCAGAGGCGCTTAAATTTTATAAACGAATCTTTGTAAATAATCCTGCACCCAAAGAATTACAAGCAGCTTTACTAGCTATCGAAGAAATATATATCGTTGACCTCAAGAAAGGCGATGACTACTTTGCTTTTCTAGACTCTATCCCTGAATATAAAATTACTGATTTTGAGAAAGATTCATTGAGTTATGTTATAGCAGAAAATCAATTTAGTAACTCTAACTACGAAGGAGCCGTTGATGGATTTACTTCTTACTTAAATAAATTTGCAACAGGTACACACAAATTAGACGCGCACTATATTAGAGGAGAGTCACTAAGTATCCTGAATAGATATGGAGCCGCCAATGCGGATTATGAAGCTGTAATCAAAGAAGGATTTAGCAATTATTATGAATCTGCATTGCGTAAAGCTGCGATCATTAACTACAATCATATACAAGATTTCAAACAGTCGTATAAATTTTACGATATCCTATCGACAGTAAGCCAATCTCCGGAGATCACTTATGAAGCTCAACTCGGTGCATTGAGAAGTGCATTCCGAATACAAAAAGATGGTGCAGTGCTAACCTATGGCACTCAAGTATATGGTAGTCCTTATAATACTAATAATGAGAAACTATCAGCTAGATACTATGTCGCTAAAGTATCTTATAAAAAAGGAATGAAAGATCAAGCATTGATAGCATTCGATGAAGTAGGCAGGAATGCAACCAATAACCAAGGTGCAGAATCGAGGTATATGACTTCCAAAATATTCTATGATAACAATCAAATGGAACTTGCCGAAGTGGCCATCAACAGTGCCAACGAAAAGAATAGTGCTTATGCCAATTGGGTAGCCAAAGGGCTCTTACTATTATCTGACATCTACATCAAAAATGGTGACATCTTTAACGCTAGAGCAGCCACCGAAGCGGTTGTAGAAAACTTTAGCAGCGATAAAGACTTACTATCAGAAGCGAATCAAAAGCTAAACAAAATAAAAACTTTAGAAAAAAATCAAAGTAGAATCAAGACAAAGAGTAATTCTGATCAACTAGAACTAGATACAACAGAAACGATTAAATAATTAATTGAAAACTACTTCTTATATCCAAACAAGTATCCAAAATAAAATAGATGAATACTCTAAAATATATATCAGTTATAGCCATCGTTTATTGTTCACATGCGATATCATTTGCACAAGGTAGCACTAATGGTATACTAAATGAAACACCGACTGCGGCACAATCACATATGGGTGACGAAGAACTAAAGGTAGTCAAGGCATTCAAAGCGAAACTAGCAACCGTATCTTCACTAAATATAAATCCTACGATAAAGACCTCACCACCAATAAATCGAGATTATAACTATCGCATTAGTATAGTAAACTATAAAATTGACTATGCGGAGCCTACCATCAAACCTTTCGCAATGAAGCCTGATTCTAAAAAGAATTATCATAAGGGGTATACTAAATTTGGGTTTGGGAACTTCATGTCTCCCTTAGCAGATCTGTCTTATCACAATACGACGGAAAAAGTAGAATATGGAATACTTGCTAACTATCTATCTCTAGATAACTCTGACGAGAATGCTTACCAAAAGATGTCAGACGTAGATGTGAACGCACATGCCAATATTAAGCTTACTGACAATTTAGAATTACTAACAGGTATTTATACTTCCATAGACAAAAGATTTTTCTTTCATATACCAGCCAATGAATCTAGACTATATGGAGAAGAAGCTGCTGTCAGAAATATCAATACTTACGGAGCTAATGTGGGCATCCAAAACAGCTATGACTATGCACTACAATATAAACTAGTTGTAGATGCCAACTACATGGCAATCACTAACGATGACACCAACGAGCTCAATACTAATGTAAAAGGAATGATATCATATGCTGGCAAGTCACTCGGTTTGTCTCTAGAAACAGAAATGAATTATTCAAAAGTATCGGAGTCTGTAGATAGTTCGTTCTTGACTTTAGCGGCAACACCATCTCTGTTTTGGTCAAACGATAAATTCAACATCAACGCAGGAGCGAGTACGATATTAGCAAATGATGAGACTTATATTTTCCCTGTAGCAGAATTATTAGTAGATGTTATTTCAGATAAACTACAGATAATTATTGGGGTAGATCAAGAATATATTCATAATAGTATCGGAAATGTAATAAGCTATAACCCATATTATCAAACTGAATCTGGTGACTATGAATCTACCATTACTAAATCATATTATGGAGGTGCACAGGGGGATTGGGCCAAATTATCTTACAGAGGGAAAGTAGGTTATAGAGAAATATTAAATCAATCTACCTTACTTAATACTGCGGACGTCAGAAAATTCGAGCTTAACTATATCGATATGAATAGTATATTCATCGAAGCTACGGCAAGCTATTCGCTTAATAATATATTCACAATTGGATGCGGGTTTCAGCAAAACGTCTTTGACTTAAAAGATGATGTAGTCGCCTTTCATTTACCAACCATGAGATACAATACATATACCGTCATCCATTTAATGAATGACAAACTTACGATTCGACCTACCCTAGCCTTTACAGACAAAGTAAAGTATATCAATGAAATTGGTGACGTGGACAAACTAAATTCTATGCTATCATTCAACACGAGTATTAACTATACTATCGGTGATAACTTTGGACTATTTGTAGATGGTAAAAATCTATTGTCAAATAACTATGCTGAATATTATGGGTATGATGATATTGGATTACATGTTCACGGAGGAATAACATTAAAATTTTAGAATCAAAATGATAAGCATAAGATCGATAACTTTAGGTGACTTAAAGGCTTATGAACATTGGAGTCAACCGATACACGCTTATCATGAGTTCAATGGACCATATTACAACAAGAAGTCAACTGATAAAGTATCGGTATACATCAATGATCTCAAAGATAAACTACCAAATGGCAGTAATGCGTTGCCATCTAGAAAGATAATTGTTGATCCAAATAACAATCTCATCGGAGAAGTGAGTTATACATGGAGATCAATAGAAACGAACTGGATGGAGATTGGTATTATTATTTTTGACAAAAGTTATTGGGGAAGAGGATTAGGAGCTCAAGCACTTTAATTATGGATCACAGAACTATTCAAAGAACATATTGCTATTGTAAGAATAGGATTTAGTACTTGGTCGGGGAATCATGGAATGATGAAACTTGCTACCAAGCTTGCTATATTAATGCAAGGATAGTTAGAGATCAGTATTACGATTCTGTGAGTTATGGATTATTGAGGGAGGAGCGAAAATAGATTCACTGTTATAAATGCTAAAAAGACAAGATTAACTTTTACTTTGTACAAAAAATATATCTAAAAGTAACAAATTGATAGAGTCAGCCTAATTGCTAAACGTTATACTATTAGAATAACAACTTCAATTATTTCAGTAACAATTAATCTCATATTAGGTATATATGCTCATCAACGATTAATATTTATGACTGAAATCTACTACAAATAAAAAGCCGAATTCACTGAGTGAATTCGACTTAACAGATTAAACTTTATGTAAGCTAGAATTATTTTCCTAGTGCTTCAATTTTTGCTTTGTACTCAGCTACTTTTTCAAACTCATTAGCTCTTGCATAAATTTCTTTCAATGCAATCAATGGGTTTCCATCTGCTGGATTTAATTGTTCAGCAGAGATAAAGTAAGGCCTAGCTTTCGCGAATTGGCTATCCATTTCAGCCTTCATAGCATCGTACTTCTTAGTGCCAGCTGCAGAGAAATCATTAGATAGTTCATTGATCTTATCTGTATAACTAGCTGCTTTATTGTAGTATAATGCTCCTAAACTATATGTAGCATCAAAATTTTTGTCATCAATAGCTAGTGCTTGATTGTAATATTCATATGCGAGATCAAAATATTCTATTGACTTAGCTGTATTTCCAGCTTTATCCTCTGATTGGTATAGTTGATCATATACATTACCTAGAGTATTACGTACAGTTACATTATTTGGCTCTTTTTCTATAGCTATCTTTAGTTTGTCAGTAAGTATCTCTAATTGACCTGCCTTGAGATAGTAATTTATCTCAGCGAATAGAAGTCCAGTATCGTCAGGGTACTTTGTTCTACCCATTTCTAAGTATTTCAGTGCTTCTTCAGGTCTAGCCTCAGACTTGATACTAAATAATGCTTCATATATTAATGCATGATCGTAACCTGCATCTGCTAACTCAATAAACAAAGGTGTAGCTTCTGTTTTCATATCGCCATAATATCCGGCGACTGCACCGTAGAACATATACTCTTGTCTTTGAGCATCATCAACGATAGGGCTTTTAGCATCATTAGCTTTCAATAGATCGTGTAATTCTAAAGTATAATTATAACCACTAAATGCACTTGCGTAATCTTTTACGTTATAAGTAGTAATTGCTGAATTAATTAAGTGTCCAATCGTTTCTTCCAGTCCTTTGATGGCATCTTTTTTATGGCCTTTCTTAGTACCTAATTCTAATCCTTTAGTGAAAGATTGGTACGCAGTCTGTGCCGCATCAGGATACTTAATTAAATATTCTGGATTGAGTAATGATGCCTTCACTTCAGCATTGGCTAATTCATTATATATCTTACCCTTAGTATTCCAAGCATCAGGATTCGCTTTGGCCTCATCAGATTCGAATGCTGCTTTCACTAATTCTAATGCCTCTGTCAATTTGGCTTCATTCTCAGCCGGATTTTGGTAATATTTACTGAGGTTTTTTGATGCTTTCTTAAGCATTTTCTTAGGACTATCTTGAGCACTAATTGTTCCTACTAAAAGGAAGATGCTCATTAAAGCGATAAGTAATTTTTTCATGTTTATTATTTTAATATTAAAGTGTTTCCTAAAATTGTCATTCGAGTATTCAATGATGATCTCAACTATTTCAATCATTAATAAGACGAAAATACTTTCGATAGAGTGTTTAGATATTCTTAAAAAAACTTTCAACTTAGTAGAATTATTACATCTACTCCTCTTCCTCTGCTCTTTTCTCTTCTTCTGTTCTTCGGATAACTGCAACATCTGAGATCGAACTCTTTTGACCAAGATTGATACATTTCACTCCTTGAGCAGCTCTACCCATGATTCTTACATCTGTCACGGCTAACCTGATCATTATTCCATCTTTAGTAGTAATCATCATATCATCGTATTCACTCACTGCTTTAATCGCTGCTACTTTACCTGTCTTCTCCGTCACGCTCAAAGTCTTTACACCTTTACCACCTCTGTTGGTAGTTCGGTACTCTCCTATTTCCGATCTCTTACCATATCCATTTTCTGATACTACGAATATTGTTTTCTGAGAATCTTCTTTAACGCTTAGCATACCAACCGCAAAATCATTTTCGTCATCCAACTTGATACCTCTAACTCCCGCAGCAGATCTACCCATAGACCTTACTTTGGCTTCTGGAAATCTTATTGCTCTACCATTTCTATTCGCGATAACAATTTCGTTTTCACCATTTGTAAGTTTCACTTCCATAAGCATATCACCTTCATTGATTGTGATCGCATTGATACCATTAGTTCTGATTCTCGAAAATTGCTCTACAAGAGTCTTCTTAATCACACCTTTTCTAGTACAGAATATTATATAATTGTTATTGATATATTCCTCATCTGTTAGATCCTTTATACGGATATAAGCTTTCACCTTATCTTCTTTTGGCATACGTATAAGGTTCTGCATTACTCTACCAGTACCTGTCTTACTTCCCTCTGGGATCTCGTATCCACGTATCCAGAAGCACCTACCCATCTCAGTAAACAATAATAAATAATCATGGTTATTGACAACAAACATATGCTCTACGAAATCTTTATCTCTGGTCTTACTACCTTTACTACCTTTTCCTCCTCTACTTTGTTGACGATATTCTGATGTCTTAGTTCGTTTAATATATCCAAGACTAGAGATCGTTACTACCATCTCTTCATTGGCAATTAGATCTTCAATTTTAATCTCGTCCTCTGCATAGGTAATATTAGTTCGACGCTCATCGCCATATTTTTCTTTGAGTTCGGCCATCTCATCTTTGATGATTCCTCGCTGTAAATCTTCACTTGCGATGATCTCTTTATAACTAGCGATCTTCAACATTAACTCCGCATGCTCTTTTTTGATCTTGTCTACTTCTAGACTTACAAGCTTTTGCAGACGCATCTCGAGGATAGCCTTGGCTTGTATTTCAGATAACTCAAATGCAGCGATCAGTCCCTCTTTTGCAACTTCTACAGTCTTACTTGCACGTATGATTGCGATTACCTGATCGATATTAGCGAGGGCTTTAAGAAGCCCTTCTAGGATGTGTGCTCTTTCTTCAGCTTTCTTCAAATCATATTTGGTACGTCTTACAATTACCTCTAGACGGAACTTAATAAACTCACTTAGCATCTGTTTTACATTCAGCTGCTGTGGTCTACCATTCACCAATGCGATGTTATTGACACCAAATGAAGTCTGTAAATATGAGTACTTATATAGCTTACTTAATACAACGCTTGCCATTGCGTCACGCTTCACCTCTATTACGATACGCAATCCATTACGATCCGATTCATCTCTCAGATCACTAATACCAGATATTTTGTCTGTATTTACAAGTTCTGCTATCTTACTTACTAGATTTGCTTTATTGACTTGGTAAGGTATCTCATTAATGATAATTGTCTCCTTTCCAGTCTTATCATTAGTCTCGATATTAGCCTTTCCTCTAAGTACTATTTTGCCTCTACCTGTGTGAAATGCTTCTTTTACACCATTGTATCCTAAAATAGTACCACCTGTTGGGAAATCAGGCGCTTTGATAAACGTTATCAGCTCATCTATTGTGATATCTGGATTATCAACCATTGCTACACAACCGTCGATCACCTCTGATAAGTTATGCGGTAGCATATTAGTCGCCATACCTACAGCGATACCTGACGCACCATTAATCAGAAGTGTTGGTATTCTAGATGGAAGTACTGCTGGCTCTTCTAGAGTATCATCAAAATTGAGTCTAAAGTCGACTGTATCTTTCTGTATATCATGTAGAATCTCGTCTGTTATGCGTGACTGACGTGCCTCAGTATATCTCATGGCTGCTGGACTATCACCATCCATAGACCCGAAGTTACCTTGACCATCAACAAGCGGATATCTCAATGACCAATCCTGCGCCATACGCACCATTGCATCATAAACTGATGTATCTCCGTGCGGGTGATACTTACCTAATACCTCTCCTACTATTCTTGCAGACTTCTTGTGCGACTTGTTATAACTGAGCCCCAAATCATGCATTCCATACAATACTCTTCTGTGTACAGGCTTGAGTCCGTCCCTCACATCTGGTAATGCTCTTGCAACTATCACTGACATAGAATAATCTATGTAGGAAGACTTCATTTCATTTTCTAGATTGATAGGTATAATTCTCTGATCGTTAGACATTTATATATTTTTTTAAAACAACATTTTGAGTAGGCGAAGATAAGTAAAATAGCCATATTAAATGCCCATTTAAGTATATAAAAATACTATCTGTGCAAGTTTTTTTAAATGAGATATTTCGCTTCATAGATACCGAACAATAGTCTCTAATTATTCCTACCTTGAGAAGTATTACGGACTTTTAAATTTCAAGTCAAAAGTAAACTAACATTCAGACAATTACACACATAAAAATATATGCTTCAGTATTTTATACATATAGTATTATTTATATTTTTAATAAAACAAAGCTCAACTGCGCAAAATGGCATTCAGAACCTTGGTGGAGCCACCACTAATGGTATTGCACATGCAGGAGTTACGCTAGATAATATATCTGCTATGTACACCAATCAAGCCGGAACCGCTTTTCTTGAAGGATGGGCTGTAGATGTAAGTGTAGATCGCAGATTCAACCTAGAGGAATTGACAACATTCTCTTTTGCTGCAGCAACCTCGCTCAACTTCGGTACGGTAGGAATTTTAGTAGGTCAATATGGATTCGATGCATATTCGGAGCAAAAAATAGGATTGAGTTATGCTCGATTACTCACCTCTTATCTAGCTATAAGCGGACAGTTTGATGTGCTCGGCTTCAAAATTGATAGATTTGGAAACACCTACTCATATACTGTAGAGGTAGGACTATACAGTAAACTAAGTGATCAAATACACATAGCGGCTCATATATTCAATCCAACAAGTAGTAAGCTCAGTAATGAAGAAGAATTAGACAGTAGAATCAAAATTGGTGTGAGGTACATACCTTCAAATAAATTAGACTTTTTCACAGAAATAGAGAAAATAATCGACAGAAGTGTTCAAATTAAATTAGGTATAGAATATGCTGTTTTAGACAATTTAAACCTTATGGCCGGAGCCAATCTAGAGATCAAATCATTTCACTTTGGGTTTAAATATTTAGTCCAAAATAAAATTACTTTAGTCACCGCCTTCAGTTTCAATAATAACCAGCTAGGCAATTCTCCAGGAATCAGTGCTCAATATTGGAATAGACCTTTGGAATATTAGTCAATTATTAGCGATTCAAACAAGAAGAATTTAAGGATGTTTGTATAGTAAACAAATTCTAATATGAACTAAAGCAAATAGAATTAAAAAGTAGAAAATACCTCTAAATAATGCGGTGCAACTCATTCACGTAATAATTTAAAGAAAAGTGCCAGTCTTATTTAAAACCTAGGACAGTCAATGCTCCCACTTCCTTGACCTAAACCAAATATACTTTCTAGATTCGCTGTTAAATTGAACATAAATGAAAAGTAGTAGTCATCTACGCTTGAGCCACCACGCTTAAATCCTGGAGTATTGAGTTGAGGTACGCCAAGCGCCTCTCCTCTTCTATCTGCAAAAGCAGCACTTATTTCTCCATAATTAGCAAACAAATCTTCGGTATTGGCATATACAGTACTCACATCGTCAATATAATCTGTAAATGACCTGCGAGCTAGTAACTCAATTCCAAAATTATATTTGTCATTGATTTTTATCTTTACTCCACCACCAAATGGTATGGCGAGTGCCATTTTGCTATATTTGCCCACCTGTCCAGGTAATCCTTGTCCCTCGGTACCTAAGGGTTGAAGATTATATATTTCTCCATTTAAGTCCGACTTTGGATTAAAGTGGAAAAATCCAAATCCTACAGTAAAATAGGGCGAAAACAGCTGAGAACTGGCTTTGGTATCATACCCAAAAATGTAATACTCACCTAAAAGTGCTCCTTCTACCACTAAAGAAGTAAATCTCAGGTTTCTTATTTTTTGAAATTCTAACTCCGATTTTCGGTCATCACCAGATAACTTACCTAAAGTCAAATTAGCTCTGATTACCATATTCTTCTTGGCTATATATCTAAGAATAAGCTGTCCACCAAATTCGGAATTACCTAGATTAGTACTAAGATCAGGAGCATTGAGATCTCCATAGTACAGTGTTGACCCAAGTCCAATTCCAAATTCGCAATACTGAGATGAGCTTTTGGTAGAAAACAGAAGGATTGGTATGAAAAAGAAAATAAATTTATACATATAAATATAATTAATCGTGTAAAAGTCTATCAGTATGTCTGCTAAATACCAACTGAATATTAGTCATAATTAACTAGTTTTTATATGATATTAAATACAAATTTAAACTTAAAAGTATTAAAACCAACCATTAATACAATAATATAAAATGTAATATGTATAGTGTATCAATACTATTATTGTAGTTCTAGTATTATTTCCTATTTAACTAACATATAGATACCCTTAAGAATAATTATAATAGCTTTTCGCTCCATTATATTGAAGAATCATCATCTTTGTATAAATTATTTAATACACAGCCATCATCATGTTACAAGCCATCTCACCTATAGACGGACGATACGCCAAAAAGACACAACCACTTTCACAATATTTTTCTGAAGAAGCTCTCATCAGGTACCGTGTATTGGTAGAAATAGAATATTTCCTCAAATTGAGTGAGACCGTACCTCAACTGAGTAACCTCACCGATGAAGATAGGTTATCCGTGAGATCTATAATAGAGAACTTTTCAACAGCTGATGCTGAGAGGATAAAATCTATCGAAGCAGTAACTAATCATGATGTTAAAGCGGTAGAATACTTTATAAAAGAACAATTTGACGCAAGAGATCTTTCAGAGCATAAAGAATTCATACACTTTGGGCTAACGTCGCAGGATATCAATAATACATCTACACCAATGATGGTGAAAGATGCACTCGATAATGTAATTTTTCCGAGTATCGAAAAGGTAATCAACAGCTTAGAAAGTATGGCTAAAGATTATTCTGGTATACCCATGCTAGCTAAAACTCATGGTCAACCTGCCTCTCCTACTTCATTAGGTAAAGAGATCATGGTATTTGTAGAAAGGCTCAATGATCAAATGGACAGATGTAGATCACTTCCTATAAAAGCCAAATTTGGCGGAGCAACAGGCAATCTCAACGCACATAAAGTATGCTATCCAGACATAGATTGGATAGAGTTTGCTGACGATTTTGTATCTCTGCAATTAGGATTAGATAGATCTAGATATACTACACAAATTGCTCATTACGATCACTTAGCTGCGATATTTGACGCATTGGCTAGGATCAATACTATTCTTATCGACCTTACACGTGATATATGGACTTACATCATGATGGAATACTTCAAGCAAAAAACAGTAGCGAATGAAATAGGATCAAGCGCCATGCCTCATAAAGTAAATCCAATCGATTTTGAAAATGCTGAAGGGAACCTTGGTCTAGCCAATTCTATATTCAATCATCTAAGTGCCAAACTACCTATAAGTAGGTTACAACGTGATCTTACAGATAGTACTGTAATACGTAATATTGGAGTACCTCTTGGTCATTCTTTGATTGCATACACAAGTGTACTCAAAGGTCTAGGCAAGTTGATACTCAATGATTCTGCAATAGCAGCGGACTTAGATGCCAATTGGGCTGTAGTAGCGGAAGCTATCCAAAACATACTCCGTAAAGAAGGTTACGATAAGCCCTATGAAGCACTTAAAGAATTGACTAGAGGTAAAACTATGGTTAATGAAGGTGATATAACTGCCTTTATAGATACGCTTAATACTACTGAAGATATCAAGGCTGAACTAAAAACTATCACACCATTTAACTATTTTGGTTATGCCTAACTAAAATAATATCCACCATATTCAAATCTATACTCAAATTACTCGCTTTTTCAGAAACATAGATCACAAACACTGTAGATAAGTCGACGAAATAACTTGATATTATTTTACTTACTTTTAAGTATATTTATAATTCATACCCCACTTATTTAATTGATTTTTTTTAGTCTACCGACATCCTTTGAACAAGGATTTTGGCTTACCACCTCGTAATTATGGTACGATATGTAATTTTTGTCTCTTTACTGACTCTTTTTCAACTAACGGGTTTTTCTAACTCAATAGAAAAATCAGAAACTAGAACTCCTCCTTTTGCTATGTGCGATTGTACAGTATCTCAAGGAGGCATAATTTACGATTTCCCTTTTTTTAGTACAAATGAATCTGCGTCTGAATTTTATGCATACGGCGCTCCTATTGGCGCTTCATCAAATACCGGTCTAGAAACATCTAACGGAATGATCATGTTACTTCACGAGGATTTGTTAACGAATGAAACTAGTCTAGTAATTGTATTAGATGCACCAAGTGATGGGTCTGGGGGTAATGCAGAAATTACTTTTAATTGTTTACCATTAACTGCATTTGTTGATGTTGCCGATGATCCTGGGGAGTTTACAGGGAACGCACCAAATATTGTGGGAGATTTTTCTTGGGCGAGTTGTTGTACTGACGGAGGGGTAATAGGGGGTATTGGATGTGGTAATACATTTACTATAAATCCTGACATTGGCAGTGGTATCGATGAATTTACTCTTGTATCTGGAACACCGGAGTCCCCAGAATATATAAACCTAGCAGAAATAGATTGTCCCATAACCATAAATTGTGGAGGACCTGTATGCTGTGAAGAGTCGTTTGAGTTTGACGCTAATGTTGAAGATGCGACCTGTTCTCAAGGTTTAGATGGCTCTATAGATCTTACAACAACGTGTTCTGAGGATCCTATTTTTGAATGGTCGAATGGTAACACAACAGAGGATTTAATTAATGTTTTTCCTGGAGAATACACTGTAACTGTAACTGATGCTGGGGGCTGTGTATTAATAGAATCTTACACAATAAGTTATAATGAGGTAACTCTTGAGGTAGACGGTGAGACAAATAATATTGATTGTTTCGATGATATGAATGGTTCTATTACAAATGCCGTTGGCAATTCAATGAATATTCCTTTTTCCTATGAATGGAGCAATGGTGAAGTAACTCAGGATTTAGTAGATTTAGATGCAGGAATATATACATTAACAGTTACCGACAACTTTGGATGTACAGGGACTCAGGAGTTCTTAATTTCAGAGCCAAATGAATTAGATGGAATAATAATCAATATTATTCAACCAGTAAGTCCTAGTACAAACGGTTCATCTGAAGTTATAGTTTTGGGTGGAACACCATCATATACATATTCATGGGACAACGGAGAAACTACTCCAACAGCCAATGAACTTGCTCCGGGCATCCATAATGTAACAGTAGTTGATTCCAGAGGTTGCGAATTGATATTAACCGTTGAAATTTACGAACCATTATCAGCGATTTTCAATGTGACAGAAAGCTTTTGCTTTTCTGAATGTGAGGGATCTATTGAGATCCAAGCTATTGGAGGATTAGCTCCTTATACATACACATGGATACATGGAGAAATTACGTCAACAATTATTGATTTATGTGCCAATATTTATACCTGTATAATTACAGATGACTATGGCTCTTTTTATCAAGTTGAAATCAATGTTGAAAGTTATCCTGAAATTTTTCTTGATACTGACTTCTCAAATACGATATGCTATTTATCAAATGATGGATATATAGATTTGAGTGTAAGTGGGGGTCTATTTCCGTACACTTTTAACTGGTCGAATGGTGCTATGACTGAAGACATAACACAATTATCTAATGGCTTATATCAAGTAACCATAACGGACTCAAATAACTGTGCGATTGAGGAAACTTTTTTTATCGAAGAGGCTCCTGTATTCACATTTGATACAATCATTACTCCTGCTGATTGCAGTTTAAATAATGGAAGCATATTTTTAGTGAATTTTGAAGGAGAGAATCCCTATCTTTATTCTTGGAGTTCGGGTGAAACTACTGACTCTATAACTAACAAATCAACTGGTAATTATTCAGTTACAATTACTGACAATATTGGTTGTATTCAAGTATATGAATTAGTAATTCCTAATACTCAGTCTGCTACACTCAATTCTACTGTTGAAAATGTGACTTGCGAAAATGGTTCTGACGGTTCAATTGACATAAATATAATTAATGGTAATCCCCCTTACATATATACTTGGAATACTGGAGACTCTGCTAATTTTATTGATAATCTTCCGAGTGGATTCTACGCCGTAACTGTCACTGATGATATAAATTGTATCTATACAGCTAGTTTTAATCTAGTTGTAACTTCATTAATTGATGCAGACACAACTATAATTGATGAGTCTTGTATCGGAGTTCAAGATGGTGCTATTGAATACAATATTTTAAATGGTTTTTCACCTTTTCAATACACATGGTCAAATGGTGAATCAGAATCTAGTATTGATAATTTATCGCCAGGATCATATCTTCTAGATGTTGTAGATTCTTTAGGTTGTATATATCAAAATGAATTCAATATATTGCCAGGAAATACCATTATTCTACTTGATTCAGTCACTCATAATATTTGTTCAGGAGAAAATAACGGTTCTATAGAAGTTGTTGTTTCAGGACAAGGACCCTATACTTTTTTATGGGATAATAATTCGACAGATTCACTAATCAATAATCTTACAAGTGGCTTATACTCCCTTACAGTAACAGATATTGATGGATGTTTTAAAATTAAAGAATTTCAGATTGATGATCCTGATCCAATAACTAATAATATTGAAATAATTCAACCGGGATGTGATGAAAATATTTTGGGTACTGCTACAGCTATACCCAGTGGTGGATCAGGTGATTTTAATTTTTTATGGAGTAATGGGCAGAATACGAATACAGCAGTGGAATTAGTACCTGGATCATATACTGTTACTATTTCTGATGATTACAACTGTAGTTTTATTGATTCTATTATTGTCGAAGAGATTATACCATTACTTATTGGAGCCTCCGTTGATTCTATTGATTGTTATGGTGATTTTGCTTCTGTCGAAATAAATACAATAACAGGAGTTAGTCCATTTAAATACCTTTGGAATAACGGAAGTAATGAACAAATAAGAAATGATCTACTTGCAGGTATTCATGCTGTCACAGTAACTGATGCATACGGTTGCTCAGAAGAGTTGTCTTTTAACTTGGGCCAACCTGATATTCTATCTAACTCAGTGGTAGAGTCTTTATCCCCTACTTCGAATGGTAAAGACGGACTTATTAAAGTAGATGTTTTTGGTGGTACTACACCTTACTCAGTAGAATGGAGTAATGGGTTAACAGACGTTCTAACTATTGATAATCTTGATTATGGTATATATACATATACTATTACAGACAGTAATGGATGCATAACTTTTGGCGAGGTTGTTTTTACGCCTGAACCATTAATTTATACACTAGATTTAATCAATAATTTATGTTTCGGTCAATGTATCGGATCAATTGGCTTAGAAATATCAGGTGGAGCGACACCTTATTCTTTTTTATGGTCTTCGGGTAGTCAAGATAATTTATTAGAGCAACTATGTAATGGGATATATTCTGTCACTGTTGAAGATAATTTAGGTAGTTCTATTATTATTGATGAATTAATCATTGACAGTCCTCCTATCCTAAATTCTTTAATTGTAGTGTCAGATGAAACTTGTATTGATTTAAATGATGGTACTATTTCATTAAATGCCTTTGGTGGTGAACCACCTTACAATTATTTTTTAAATGGTCTAACTGTTAATAGCACAGTTACTGATCTAGAGCCTGGCAATTATGTATATCTAGTTGTAGATAACTTTGGTTGCGAGTACACTAATACAATTAATATTGATTCTGTTGATTCGCTAACTTTAGATGTAAGTCAACAAAATATCAACTGTGATAATCCTAATGGTCAAATTGAGATAGTTTCGAATAATATTAATGGTTATGAAATTCTGTTAAATGGTGATTCATATGGTTCAGACAATACTATTTCAATTAATAATCTATCAGCAGCAGATTATACCATCCAATATGTAATTAATGATGAATGCATTGAAGATGTAGAAAATATTACAATTTTAGACGAAGGGTTATTTGAAATTAATTTTAATCCAGAAATCATAAAAATAAATTTTGGAGAGGATTTTAATCTTAATATGACCATTTCAGATCCAAACGGAATTATTCAGTCCATAGATTGGGATAGTAATTCTAATGTTCAATGTGACCAATTTAATGAAGATAACTACTGTCTTATTTTATCAGGCACAGCCATTCAAAATGATCTTTTAACACTAATTACAACGCTAAATAATGGTTGTGTCTATAAGTATTTTATACCCATTGAAGTTGAAATAGAAACTGACTTAATCATACCTAATATATTTTCTCCGAATGGTGATGGTACAAATGATGTTTTTACTATTAAAACTAATCCTTCATTACTAGAAATAAATTCATTCTCTATATATGATAGGTGGGGCAATAGAATTTTTGATCAAGATAATGTTAATCCAATGACTTTTATGGGCTGGGATGGACGATTTAATAACAATTATGTTCAACCTGGAGTATACGTTTATTCCATTTTGCTGACATTTATTGATGGTCAAACCAAACAATTATATGGCGATTTAACTATTGTTAAATAACATTGCTTTATGTTCAACTTAATTATAAATTTCAACCTAAAAAGTCTTAATACTTGATAAACTTCTTTGTCACTTCATTTAAATCATTTTTGATCTTAATGATATATGTACCTGATAATAATTGATTAACATCGACATGATTCGTTTTCTCAATAAACATCAATTTTTGACCTAATTGATTATAAATTGATACATCTAAAAAATACTGACCTTTATTAATGTAAATAATATTATTTGTTGGATTAGGTGAAAGGTTTATGTTTTCGGATTTTAAATTTTCTATGTTAGATGTACAGTTTAAACCTGCATCAAAAATTATCCAATTGAATTCATCTATAATACTTTGTCTTTCATTTTCACTATTACAATAATTTATACCCTCTGCACCTAAGTTAATATTAGAAATGAGTTCTTGGGTTGCCCAACCTTTTAATATCTCATCATAGGTCTTTGTGGAAAGACCAGCACCGTTAAACATATTATTCATATTGCTTACATTACTCACGTCCCAGCTTCCTACATCTTGATTAAAAGAGATTGCTTCACGAAACATATTATCTGTACGGTTAACTTTGCTTATATCCCAATCACAGATAGTTTGGTTAAACGATGAAGCACCTTGAAACATGTCCCTCATGGTAATTGAACTACTCACGTTCCAATTACTAATATTTTGGTTAAAAGAAGTAGCACCATCAAACATTTGATTCATATAAATAATATTACTTACATCCCAACTTCCAATATCTTGATTAAAATTTACCGCACTACGAAACATCTCAGCTGTTGTAGTTACACTATTTACATTCCAAGACCCTATATCCTGATTAAACGAAGTAGCTAAAAAAAACATATTATTCATATTTGTAACACTGCTCACATCCCAACCTCCAATATCTTGGTCAAACATGATAGCCTCATAAAACATACCCCTCATACTTGTTACATTACCCACATCCCAACTACCGATTGGTTTATTAAAATTTGAATTTTGAAACATGCCAATCATATTAGTAACATTACTTACATCCCAGTTACTAATATTTTGATCAAAAACTCTCGCACCACTAAACATATTTACCATAGCAGTCACACTACTCACATCCCAGTTGCCAATATCTTGATTAAAAGATACGGCTCCACTACTTGGTACAGGACCGGGACCGTTAACTTTACCAAACATAGATACCATATTGGTAACATTATGTACATTCCAATTTCCAATATCTTGGTTAAATAAGAGTGCCCCTGAAAACATTGAATTCATATTAGTCACCTTACTTACATCCCAATTGCCAATATCCTGGTTGAAAGAAGTAGCACCCAGAAACATATATGACATATCTACAACGTTACTTACATTCCAGTCACCAATATCTTGGTTAAATAAATAAGAACGACCAAACATGAATAACATATTAGCGACACTACTCACATCCCAATCACCAATATATTGATTAAATGACATTCCACCACTTAATGGACCGGCAGTAAACATGAAGCTCATGTCAGTTACATTACTTACGTCCCAATCGCTTATATCTCCGTTAAATTCTATTCTATCACTAAACGCTCTTGACATATCGGTAATATTACTTACATCCCAGTTGGGCATAGCACCATATTCACTAATATCACACATACCATCAATCGGATTAGTAGTTAAGCAAGTTGCAATGGCTTCTTGAAAATTAGCGTTCGTAATTGGAGTTTGTGAAAAGCCAATTGATGGTATTAAGAGTAATAAATAGTTAAGTTTTTTTAAAAATAAAGTTCTATAATTCATAATACTAGAAATGTCGATTTTATACAAAGGTAACATGCTCCAATCAATGTACGAATTAAAAGTTGTAAGACATAGCTATTAATTACTTGATTATACTCAAGAATTATAGGGATATTATTTTTCAATTAAGTTATTTCGAAATTTATTAAGGCGGACTAAAATTTCATTCACTACATCGAAATGAAATTTAAATCAAATACATAAAATATATTTTACTTTTTGTTGTACGAATCATCCTCATCCTACGCACAAGACAAGAAAATAGTGTTTCAGGAAAATCTAAAAAATATTCGACTCCAAAACCAAGCGGTACAGACACCTAGCAATGCCCCACTAATCACATCCAATGGATAATGAACTCCTACATATACTTGGGCAAATGCTACGGCAAAAGCCCATACCGCTAATCCAATCCGAAGCCATCTGCGACCTACAGGCAATAGGAATATCAGATACCAAGATATCGCAAAATGATTGGCAGCATGATTACTCGTAAAGCTATATCCACTGCCGCAATGCACTCTTTTGATAACTTCATCTGCGTCCAAAGCTCTACATGGCCTTAGCCTTTCTACATTCTTCTTAATGACTGTGTTACTGATAAAATCTGCAGTTCCAGCTGTCAATGCCAGAAAGACAATAATGAAATACCCCTTCTTACCAAAATTAACCAAACAAAAACCAATAATAAAGAGGTATACTGGAGCCCATATGACAGGTTCTCGAAGCCATGGAATCACAGTATCAAATAGTCCATTGGTCATATCAGTGTTGACAAATTGGAATAAAGCTCTATCTATTTCTAGTAATGATGACAAATTGAAAATATATTAGCAAGTGATCTACATTTAACGCGGTCGTACAAAGTTAAATTTTTAGTTTTGAACAGAATTAAGAAATCACACTAATAAACACATATTAATTGGCACTAATAAAATCAATATCAGGTATCCGAGGGACTATAGGAGCTCAACCCGGTGAAAACCTTACTCCTATCGATATCGTAGAATGTACAGCCGGATTCGCACAATGGATCATTAGGAGTGGCGCACCGCATAAGGTAGTAGTTGGCCGAGATGGGCGTATCAGTGGAGAGATGGTAAGCCAGTTGGCGGTACAAACCCTAATCAGTATGGGCATGGAGGTCATTGACCTTGGACTTTCTACTACACCTACAGTAGAGATGGCAGTACCATTAGAAGGCGCAGGCGCAGGGATAATATTTACGGCTAGTCATAATCCTAAGCAGTGGAATGCTCTCAAATTTCTGACTCAAACTGGAGAATTTATATCCGCAGCGGTAGGTCAGGAGATAATTGACACTATAGATAGTGGTAAACTGCACTTTGCAGATGTAGATAGCTTGGGCAGCTATCGCAAGATGGTAGGATACATTGATAAGCACATAGATATATTATTAGATCTACCTTACGTAAATATCGATCTAGTCAAAAGCAAGAATTTTCATGTAGTTGTAGATTGCATCAACAGTACAGGTGCGATATCTATTCCGCCATTATTGGACAAGTTAGGAGTGACATATACTCTGATCAATGAAGAGGTAAATGGACAATTTGCTCATAATCCTGAGCCGCTTCCAGCGCACTTAATCGAGTTATCTAAGACGATCCAAAAAGAAAAAGCCCAACTAGGTATCTCTGTAGATCCTGATGTAGATAGATTGGCCTTTGTCAATGAAGATGGAAGTATGTTTGGTGAGGAATATACACTAGTAGCAGTGGCAGATTACATCCTATCTATCAAGAATGGTAACACTGTATCTAATCTATCATCCACTAGAGCATTAGCTGATATTACTACTAAGCATGGCGCAAGCTACTCTGCATCTGCTGTAGGTGAGGTCAATGTAGTGAACATGATGAAAGCTACTAATGCTGTAATAGGAGGAGAAGGCAACGGAGGTATCATACTCCCTGAGTTACACTATGGGAGAGATGCACTAGTAGGTATAGCAATCATGCTAACACACTTAGCTAATGATGGTAGAACTATGTCTGAACTGAAAGCTAGCTACCCACCATACAAAATCGTAAAAGATAGACTCCAACTCACCAAAGATATGGACGTAGATGGCATCCTCAAAGCGGTAGAGACTAAATTTAAAGATGAACGTGTAAATACTATCGATGGAGTGAAAATAGACTTCGCTGATGGTTGGGTACACTTACGAAAATCTAATACCGAACCGATCATCCGAATCTATAGTGAGTCTAAGGATATAGCCACGGCGACAGCCCTTGGATTAAGTGTAAAAAATACTGTTCTAGAGTTGATATAATTACATGATTTCGATTTATATTTAATTGATTTTAGTTACTCCTCAACTGTTATATATAACCTTAAATAATGACAGAGAAATATTTCGATAGATTCAGAAAGAACATCATTGGCTTAGATCAAACCTTTACTGGACCATATGGCGAGAAAAAAATTGTCTATGCCGATTGGACTGCGAGTGGCCGTATGTATGGCCCTATTGAACATCGTATAACTCATGATATAGCGCCTTTTGTAGGTAATACACATACAGAGACTACTGTTACTGGGTCAAGTATGACCAAGGCTTATCATCATGCTAAGGAAATCATTAAAAAGCATGTAAATGCGAATGAAACTGATATACTGATATCATCTTGCTCAGGAATGACTGGTGTGGTGAATAAATTACAGCGAATATTAGGCCTCAAATTGCATGAAAAAATGCGTAAGAAAATCGATATTCCTCAATCTGAGCGCCCTATCGTTTTCGTTACTCATATGGAGCACCATTCCAACCAAACAACATGGCTAGAGACAATCTGCGATGTTGTGGTAATACAGGCTTGTAATGAAGGTTGTGTAGATCTTGATCATTTTCAGCAATTACTAGAGAAGTTTTCCGACCGTCTTACTAAGATAGCCGCTGTTACATCGTGCTCCAATGTTACTGGTATACAGACTCCATATCATGAGATCGCTAAGATGATACATAAAGTTGGAGGCCATTGTTTTGTTGATTTTGCATGTTCTGGTCCATACATTGATATAGACATGCATCCAACAGATCCAGAAGAAAAAATTGATGCGATTTACTTCTCTCCACATAAATTTTTAGGAGGACCGTCAAGTTCTGGTATACTAATATTTTGCCAATCACTTTATGACAATAAAATTCCTGATAATCCAGGTGGCGGCACAGTCGATTGGACTAATCCATGGGGAGAACATAAATACTATGACTCGATAGAAGCTAGAGAAGATGGAGGTACACCCTCATTTATCCAAACTATAAGGGTAGCGCTTTGTATACAACTCAAAGATGAAATGGGAGTAGAGAATATACTACACCGTGAGCACCAACTCATGCGGCCAGTATGGAATCGTCTATCCAAAGTAGATAATTTACATATATTGGCTGACAATGTAAAAAATAGGTTGGCAGTATTCAGCTTCTACATTCAGGATTTACACTTCAATCTAGCAGTAAAACTACTCAATGACAGATACGGAATCCAAGTAAGAGGAGGATGCTCTTGTGCCGGCACCTATGGTCACTACCTGTTACAAGTTACTAACGAAAAATCTAAAAGCATCACTGACCTTATCAATCTTGGTGATAACTCTAATAAGCCTGGATGGATACGAATGTCTCTCCACCCTACTATGACCGACGCTGAAATAGAGTACTTAATCAGTGCTATAGAAGAGTTATGTGAACATCACAAAGAGTGGATGCAAGACTATGAGTATAACAAACACAAAAACGAATTTTACCACAAGAGCGGTATTAACGTTGAAGAGAGTATAATAAAGGATTGGTTTACAATTAGTGATATGGAGATAACTTAAATTATAAGTATTATTACCATAGTCTACTTAAGTAATAAGCGAACGAAATTGGTATGAAATAATACTCAATAAATTAAAGTGCCTGTACTTCATAAGGTATTTGATTCTACTTCGGATAAATCCAACATGACTTTAGTCCTAATCGTCTATATCGGCAGTATTCTTATACTTCAATACCCACAGAGCTTTAATTTTGTTCACAATTATAACTAAGAGATTGATTTATTTGGCTTGGAGTATTTGGCTCAATCATCATTGAATTGCTGGCTGATCTCTCATTGACAATATTGATATTCAAGCTTCGTTCAGCTTAAACCGTACATCTCAAAAATAACAATGGTTGTTTTTAATCGACAAAAAAAGCCACACCTCAATGAAGAGATATGGCTATATATTTAATAATTAGAATGCCGATTAAAGCGATCTAATTAAATTTTTACTTGATCAAAAATTCAGTATCTGCCATTGGCTTACTAACCATTACTTCTGTCACTTTCATATTTAGTGGGAAAGGTGCAGCACCAATAATATCAATCTTGTGTGCTATCATGACTCCATCTACTGGCTTATATTCAGATAGCTCCGTAGTCACTACTTGTAATTGCTCCCCTTCACCTTGAGTGCTTACTACCTTAAGCAGGTAACCTGTACTCATGCTAAAGTATTCAGTAGATTTTTTACCTTCTTTATCCACTACTGATAGCTTGTAAGCTTTCTCGCCATTGACATCTTCAATACCTTTTAGCTCCATAGTTTTTTCAGTAGCATACTTGAGATGGCCGAACATTTCTGCTTGCTCTTTTATGCTTTCTAGCTGCGGTCCTTCAGTAATTTTTTGACTTCCACCCATTCCACCAACAGCAGCAATAGAACCATCGTAGATAGTTTCTTGCATAACGTTACCGCCCATGCTCATTACCATCTTCATCTTGTTATTGCCTTTCTGCATCATAACAGTCTCAGCATCTTGACCCATTACATTCATTACCATTACGGTCTTCATAGATGTAACACCCATCAACTTAGCTTTACCACCAAGTGCTTCGATATAGTTAGATACAATCTCTTCAACAGTGATATCACCTATCATTTCACTATCATCAATTACTAGCTTATTTCCGTATGCGTCGTAATAATCTAATTTACCATCAGCATCAAATTGATTAAGTTTAACCGCTACATCATCTTTAGATCCAACAACGATTATATTAGCGTTCTCTGCTCTTATGTACTTTTTGGCCATAGCTTCAAAGTCAGCTTGAGATACTGCTTCTAACTTACTGAGATAAGTGTTATAGTAATCTTTAGGAAGGTTGTACTTGTATGTATTACGAGCAAATCTTGCAATAGTCTGAGGAGATTCTAGTGATCTAGCAAATCCACCAGCTAAAGAATTTTTAGCTAATTGTAGATCATCTGCAGTAACACCATCGGTTACCATCTTACGCATTTCATATAGAAATTCTGTTATGGAACTATCTGTCACCTCGTTGCGCACACTTGCAGATGCACTGAAGTTACCGATTAGTTGATCTGATGACAACTGTGATCTAGCTCCATAAGTATATGCTTTGTCCTCTCTAAGATTTTGCATTAATCTACCAGAGAATATACCTCCTCCAAGGATACTATTCATTACACTTGCAGGAACAGCATCAGGATTACCTGGCTGATATTCGATTGGATATGTAATTCTGATCACAGATTGAACTGCACCGTCTTTGTTAGCGAAATGAACATTAGTTGAAGTAGGGAATGCAGGCATCTCATACTTAGGAGAAGGAATAACTCCCTTCTTCCAATTTCCAAAATACTTTCGGACATTATCTTGAACCTCTTTAAGATTAGTATCTCCAACTACAATAAGATAAGCGTTATTAGGCTTATAATAGGTATTGTAAAATTCCTTCACCTTATCCAACGTGATATTATTCACAGTTTCTTCAGTCTGCACTTCACCATATGGGTGATTAGCACCATAGTTTACGATGTTAGATACGTTACTGCCAATAGCACTAGGGTCAGTCTTAGCAGAAGCTAGCCCTGATAATGTCTGAGTCTTTGCCTTGTCAAATTCTGCTTGAGGAAAAATCGGATTATATAGTACATCTGTCATTACATCCAAAAGTTTACCTTGGTGTTTAGTGAGAGAACTTCCGAATATACCTCCAGAAGAAGTATTAAGACTTGCACCTATAAAATCTATGGCTTCATCGATCTGAGCCTTAGTTCTATTCTTAGTACCATTACTCATCTGATCTCCTGCCATGCTTACGTATCCAGCCATATCGCCTTCTACTAGAGCATCGTTATTAAGAGATATTTGGTAGGATACTCTTGGTAATTTGTGATTTTCAACCACTATTACTTTAAGTCCATTATCCAAATCAAAGCTACTGTATTCTCCTAGCTCAATATTACGAGCTGGTCCAGCAGAGGGTGCCGCAGATCTCCAAGTTTTGGCATTGGTTACAGTATTATCTTTCATCTCTGAAATGCCTGTATCAGACATCATATCCGCATTTTTCTTTGTACACTGAGTGAATACAAGAGATACGAAGCAAAGAAATATTAATATTTTATTATTCATTTCTATTCTTATTAAATTAATTTTTGAAAATGTAAATCAGTAATTCTTAAGGTGTATTTGGCTTAGGTAAGTAGTAGAGTACCACTCTATTACTTTGGGCAAAATACTTCTTAGCTACCCTCTGAATATCTTCCTTAGTTACTGCTAAGTACCTATCCAATTCTGTATTGACAAGATTAGCGTCACCGAAATACATCTTATAATTTGCAAGACTCTCTGCAATACCTGCTACTCTAGAGTTACGACTGATGAAGTCATTTTCTGTTTGATTTTTAAGCTTTTGGAACTCCTCATCAGAGATAAGCTCATTTTGTGTGCTAGCGATCACACCGTCCATTGACGCTTCTAAATCAGCTGGATCTACTCCCATATTAGCTATACCGAAAGCGATATTCACCCCTGGATCTTCCAATCCTAGCGGAAAACTACCTACAAAGACTGCTTTTTGCTCATTATCAACACAAGTTCTGTATAGTCTACTAGACTGTCCTTGAGATAGAAGCGTACCTAACATCTCCACTGCATAGAAATCTGGAGTACCTTGTGCAGGTATTCTATATGTCTGTACTACAGCTGGCAGTTGCACATTATCATAAATTGTATCTCTGATCTCCATAGTCATTTCCGGCTCTACTATAGATGGTCTGTAGATATCACCAGTACCCGTAGGTATCTGACCAAAATACTTTCTAATCATTTGTTCTGCTGCTACGTAATCTAGATCCCCAGCTATAGATAAAATAGCATTATTAGGTACGTAGAAAGTTTTGTAGAAATTTACATAATCTGATTCCACTGCTGCATTAAGGTGATCCATCGATCCGATTACAGGCCAGTTATAAGGGTGCTTAGTGTAAGCTCTCTTCATTGCCTCTTGTAGTATTGATCCGTAAGGTTGATTATCGATACGTTGTCTTCTCTCTTCTTTTACAACTTCTCTTTGGGTCTCGATTCCTTTATTTTCTACTTTTGCATGTAACATACGCTCTGATTCTAACCATAGACCCATTTCTAACTGATTAGATGGTAATATCTCATAATAGTATGTTCGGTCATTAGATGTATTAGCATTTAATGTTCCTCCTGCCTTTTCTACATATTTGTCATATTCTCCACGCTCGATGTTTTCAGTGCCTTCAAATAAAAGGTGCTCAAAAAAGTGGGCAAATCCAGTTCTGTCAGGTTGCTCGTTCTTAGATCCTACGTGATACATTACCGATACGGCTACGATAGGTGTTGAACTGTCTTTGTGTAGTATCACTTGCAGGCCGTTATCCAAAGTAAATTCTTTGAATTCTACCTGATTCATCTGTGCGTTTAGCGCTAACGAGAACACTACTCCACAGAGGACTCCTAATAGTCTTTTCATGTGTTATTGTTTATTGTTTGATTGCTTAATAAATAGTAGAAACTAACTGATGTTTGCTTCGAGATACAAATTTAAATATGTAACTCTGTTCGCTGCTATAATTTCTACAAAAAGATGATTTTGACGGTCTAAAAGGCATATTTGTTACATGTTAAGCAGCAGAGGTATACAAAAAGAGAGGAATCAATAGAACTCTAAATATTTTGAAAACACTAACGCTAGTTTCTAGAGGAGTACGTTTACTATTAAAACTCACAAGCCAATTATGCCTAAATGAAATTATTAATTGAGCAAAATTTAAGACTATCTATACCTTCTCAATCACTACCGCATAGCCCTGTCCTACTCCAATACACATTGTTATCAATGCATATTTTCCATCTTTATGCTGCAGTTCTTTTGCGGCAGACACCATGATACGAGTGCCTGATACTCCCAGAGGGTGACCTATCGCAATCGCACCCCCATTTGGATTGATACGTGAATCAATATCCGTTAGACCTAACTCTCTAATACAAGCTAAACTTTGTGCTGCAAACGCTTCATTGAGTTCGATAACATCCATTTGATCCAGCGACAGCCCTGCTCTTTCGAGAGCTTTTAGTGAAGCTTTTACGGGTCCTATACCCATAATCCGAGGCTCTACTCCAACTACCGCCGAACTTACTATTCTTGCTAAGGGTTTAATACCATATTTTTCCACTACCTCCCCAGAGGCTATGATTGCTGCTGCTGCACCATCATTGAGACCAGATGCGTTTCCTGCAGTTACTGTACCGCCATTCTGAAGTTTTTTGAATGCTGGTCTGAGTTTAGCTAGTATCTCGATTGATGTATTTGGCTTAATAAATTCATCTTGATCAAATATTATTGGATCAGCCTTACGCTGAGGTATAGATATAGGCACTATCTCCTCTGACATACGGCCAGACTTCTGAGCCGCCAAAGCTTTCATCTGTGAATTATAAGCAAACAGATCTTGATCTTCACGACTTAGATTGTACATCTCAGCCAAATTCTCAGCGGTACTCCCCATTCCTTCTACACCGTACATCTCCTTCATCTTAGAGTTAACAAACCTCCAACCAAAGCTACTATCGTACATCTGAGCATCTCTGCCAAAGGCCTTACTCACTTTAGATATCACCCATGGGCCTCGAGTCATATGCTCTACTCCACCTGAGATAAATAGACCCCCTTCATTAGCCTTAATCGCTCTATACGCGTGTATTATCGATGACATACCTGACGCACATAATCTGTTGACTGTCTCTCCAGGTACTGACCAAGGTAAGCCGGCCAAAAGCGCACACATTCGAGCTACATTTCGGTTATCTTCTCCTGCTTGATTGGCACAACCTAAGATTACGTCATCATATGCATCTAATGGAATATTAGGAAACCTCTCAACAAGTGCTTTTATCGGAATCGCTCCCAAATCATCCGTTCGCACTTGAGAAAGTGCACCTGTAAAACTTCCGAATGCTGTCCTAACTCCATCGACGATGTATGCTTCTTTTGTCATCTCGTTACAATTTATGAAGTATTTAAAAATAGTATTGTTATTAAATTACTTCCGTCTTTAAATAATACAATGATAATGAAAGGTGATAAGTTTAGGCAATGATGGCGATTATATTATTCTGGTCTTTCAATAGACAAATCTTCAATGAAGAATGAACAGTTATCTAGCTATATCATTATTATTGTATCCAATTACCCAAATAAGGAAATGAAATATAACAAACTAGGAAATACCGATATAGAAGTAAGTGAAATATGTTTAGGAACCATGACATTCGGAGAACAAAACAGTGAAGCTGAGGCACATGGGCAACTAGATTACTCTATGGATAATGGCATCAACTTCATAGATACAGCTGAGATGTACGCAGTGCCGGGAAGAATGGAAACACAAGGTCAAACAGAGAAATACATTGGTTCTTGGATCAAGTATAGTAGCAAAAGAGATAAAATTATTCTTGCGACCAAAGTAACTGGACCATCCGCAGGGCTTAAATATATTTCCAATCTGGAATTAGGGTTTAGTAAGGATCGTATGGATGAAGCACTACATAATAGCCTAGAAAGATTACAAACAGATCATATCGATCTATATCAATTACACTGGCCGGAGAGAAATAACAATATATTTAGCCAACGAGGATGGAATCATGAAATCAAAGAAGAGTGGCAATACAATATCGATCAAGTTGTCCAAAGACTAAACGGATATATCAAAGCAGGAAAAATAAGACATTATGGCCTCAGTAATGAAACACCTTGGGGTGTTATGCAATACCTTCAAGAATCAGATAACCAAAACCTACGCAGACCCGTTAGCATCCAGAATCCGTATGGCTTGCTTAATAGAACGTATGAAGTAGGTATGGCTGAGATATCATACAGAGAAAAGGTAGGTTTATTGGCTTATTCACCAATGGGTTTTGGGCTATTATCTGGTAAATACCATAAGAAGCAAGATAAGCCAACAGATAGACTAAACAAATTTAAACAGATGGCAAGATATAGTTCTGATCAGAGTTACGAAGCAACAAGTAAGTATCTCTCAATAGCTGAATCGCATGATATTAGTCTAGCTGCTATGTCTCTGGCATATATGAGATCGAAACCTTGGATTACTAGTACCATAATAGGAGCTACTAATATGGAACAACTTAAAGAAAATATTGATTCTGCAACAATTGTTTTAGACCCTTCGTGGCTCAAACAAGTGGAAAAAGTTCATAAAGCAATACCTAACCCCGCGCCATAGAAATAAGTAGATTAATCCACCCTATATAGGTACTTTTGCATTCTACTTTATTAAAACATACATTACATCTATAGATCAATGATCAAGACTGATATACTTATTGTAGGAGCCGGCCCAGTGGGTTTGTTCACCGTATTCGAAGCTGGACTGCTCAAGCTAAAATGCCACCTTATCGATGTATTACCACAGGCTGGTGGTCAACTTACTGAAATCTATCCCAAAAAGCCAATCTATGATATCCCCGGTTTTCCCTCTATTCTCGCTGGAGATCTGGTAAATAATTTGATGGAACAGATAGCCCCTTTCAAACCAGGATTTACTTTTGGTGAACGAGCTGAGACGATCGAAAAAGTAGATGATAAAATGTTTTTATTAACAACTAATAGAGGGACCAAAATACAAGCACCAGTGATCGCTATTGCTGGAGGACTTGGATGCTTCGAACCTAGAAAGCCACCTATTGAAGGATTGGCCAATTTCGAAGACAAAGGTGTCGAATATATCATCAAAAATCCTGAGCTATACAGAAATAAGAAAATATTGATTGCTGGCGGTGGAGATTCTGCATTAGACTGGACAATATTCCTAAGTGAAGTTTCTAAGGAAGTTACTCTAGTGCATCGACGCACAAGCTTCCGTGGAGCTCTCGATAGTGTAGACAAAGTGATGGAGCTAGCACAATCTGGCAAGATCAATTTAATTACTAATGCACAGGCCAAAACGGTATCAGGTGAGGGTAAATTACAATACGTAGGTATATCCACTAAAGTAGGCGAAGATCTGAAAATAGAGGTAGATCATTTCATTCCACTATTTGGTTTGTCACCTAAACTTGGACCTATTGGAGAATGGGGCTTGAACATAAATAAAAGTGCAATAGACGTAGATACTGTAGATTATAGCACTAATGTACCGGGCATCTATGCAATTGGCGACATCAATACTTATGAAGGTAAACTCAAACTAATTCTGAGCGGATTCCATGAAGGTACATTAATGGTGCAGTCTGCATTTAAGTACATCTATCCTGACGCTAAATTGAGCTTCAAATATACTACGGTAGCAGGAGTAAATGGATTCGAATAATATTATCGATAAAATCAAAAGGAATGATTCCTTGACCTAAGCCATATAGAGATAATATTTTGATTCAGACTGTCTCGTTATCGCAAGATATAATCAAGCAAAAAAGACACCTGATAGAATCAAAAGTCGTGACATATCTTTCAAAATACCACTTAGGGATGTGGTTACAATGAAAGGCAATATGTTTTAGATTGGGTTGGTCTGATTTGAAATTCAATTGATTTGATAAGCAACTAAATCACCTGATTAGACTCCTAACCATTTTTCGTAGTCTTCATCTGGCTGTGGAATAGTCACTTTTGGTGCACTAGTGAACAAGCCACGAAAAAAACTTCCGATGTTATTCATTAATTTATTCATGGGTATGTAGGTATTTATATTATCTCTGCTTTTATGACGCTTGTAGTCATGATATGTCACTCTAAAATACAATTATTTTCGAAAAAAAATAATTCTTTCAAAAAAAGCTTATTGTGACAAAACATACAGCACCAAATATAATTTTGTTTAGGTTTACCCTTATGAGACACTCATGGTATCCCATTTTTATAATAACTAAAGAGAGATTACTAATTTAAGATAAGTAATTCCCATTAAAAACTATCTTTCATCTAAACAGTCATAAATAAATCTACAATAGGTACCAATCTACTCCTTTTTTCAGCTTACTCTGAGTGATCCCTTCAGCCGAATCTGGCTCAACAGACTTATTATATTCCCATTTAGCCATTGGAGGCATAGACATGAGTATTGACTCGGTACGACCACCCGTCTCTAGACCAAATTTGGTGCCTGCATCCCAAACCAAATTGAATTCAACGTAACGTGATCTTCTATGATATTGCCATTCTTTCTCTTTTTCTGTGAATGAAGCTTTACCATAATTCTCGACAAAGTTACTATAGATAGGAACGAAAGCTTCTCCGACTCTCTGGACGAATTCCCAGTAATGTTCCTTCCCTTTTTCAGTATTGGAGTGTAGTCTATCAAAAAAAATACCTCCTACTCCTCTAGTTTCACCTCTATGTTTGATAAAAAAGTAATTATCCGCCCACTCTTTGAACTTTGGGTAAAATGATTCGTCACTCGCATCGCAAACATCCTTAAGTGATTGATGAAAGAATTGTGCATCTTCATCCACTACATAATGCGGTGTGAGATCAATCCCTCCACCAAACCAATACTTTCCTCCGTCGGCCTCAAAGTATCTGACATTCATATGAATGATAGGTACGTGGGGATTATGTGGATGTAAAACTATCGAAACACCAGTGGCAAAGAAATCTCCATTGTCAAGTTGAAGCTTACTTTTAATCTTATCTGGAAGAATTCCTTCCACAGCAGAAAAGTTAACTCCACCCTTTTCAATTCTCCTTCCAGAAATTGATCTAGATCTACCTCCACCTCCACCATCTCTCTGCCACAGGTCTTCTTGGAATTCACCTTCTCCGTCCAATATTTCTAGGCTCGCACAGATATCATCTTGTAATCCCATAAACCAAGTTCTGATTGCTTCTTTTGTTACCATACTATTTACTAAGTTTTGCTTTGAGATCTGCTACCGTCACTTTGCTATTGCCAGTGAATACTTCACCATCGATAATAGCCAATGGTCGCTTGAGCATGCTGTATTCCTTCAATATCCAACCTTTAATATTATCCTCTGTTAAGCATTTCTCTTTGAGGCCCTCTAACTTATAGATACGGGCTCTTTTATTCATGAGGTCTTCATATGAGCCACCAACCATCTCATGGATCGCATCTAGTTCTGCTGCAGTGATATGTAATTTCTTGATATCCTGCAAATCTATAGATTCGTTGGGCTGTACTTCTTTGAGTATACGCTTACACGTATCACAAGTAGAAAGGTAAAAGATCTTGTTCATCAGTGTAAATTTAAAATACGTAAATGTACAAGACTTAGTAGGCATAGAAAAGGGCTCCCTGCAATATGACTATGCTATGACGAGATATAAATACAAGGTCTTAACATAAAATGTGAAAGTGTTGAAACTGAGCAATGCTGCACTTACTGAATTTCTAAATGAAATACCACTAGGCACACAGATTTGGCTGACGCTCTAAAACTTGTTTAGCATGAAGCCACCTAAATAAAAAATCTACTTTTAAATTCAACTACCAAAAGAGCATAATACCTTAACCGCTTTTATTCTTAACTCCTTGACATTCTTTTACCTTAAAACAATTACCTTGTTCAGCTAATACAGATATCATGCGTATACCGGAATCAGAACTCATTCTCAATTCAGATGGAAGTGTCTATCATCTCAATCTTTTGCCACACCAGATCGCACATGACATCATTACTGTTGGTGATCCTAATCGTGTGGATGCTATCTCGCAATATTTTAACACTATAGAGCATAGTATTCACAAGAGAGAATTTAAAACTGTAACTGGAGTATATGCCGGAAAACGAATTACTGTTATATCCACAGGTATCGGAACTGACAATATTGACATCGTCATCAACGAGCTCGATGCACTCGTAAATGTAGATCTCAAGACGAGGAAAATCAAAGATGAAATAACTTCTCTTAGACTTTATAGGATAGGTACATCTGGGAGTATTAGAGCTGATGTGGAAGTAGATAGTATCATTATAAGTAAATATGCTATAGGTCTAGACGGATTGATGAACTACTATGACAGAGAACCATCAAACGCCGAAGACATTATAGCGAAACTAGCCAAAGATATACTAAGGAAGGATCTCCCTAAAGTGAATCCATATGGAGCCAGTGCATCATCAAGTCTTATCGAAAAATATAAGGGTCTAGGAAGGTTAGGTATCACTGCCACGGCTGCAGGTTTCTATGGGCCGCAGGGCCGAAGTATTCGATTAACCAATAATTCGACTAATTTTTTGGACGAATTAGCTACAATTGAGTTTGAAGGTATTTTTGCTACTAACCTAGAGATGGAAACTTCTGGAATCTATAGTTTATGCAATGAACTTGGTCATCATGCCATATCTCTCAATGCAATATTAGCTAATAGAGTGAAAGGTGATTTTAGTGTGGATACTAAAGTGGCTATCAATGGATTGATTGTGGATTTTTTGAAAATATGGGGAGGAATTAAGAAAAGGTAAATTTACTATTTGCTTATTAAAAAAGTCAGTTAGAAATATAAAAAATGAACAATATTTTCACGGTGTCGCCCATTTATCTTAGTTCTACTTTAGTATTTCTTAACTAACTTTCTCTTCCATTTTAAACAAAGTTAACATCTCATCGATACGTTCCTTTAGATTTGATCTATGAACTATAAAATCTAAGAATCCATGATCTAACAAAAACTCTGATCTCTGAAATCCTTCAGGTAAGTCCCTTTTGATGGTTTCTTTGATCACACGGGGACCTGCGAATCCTATTAAGGCTCCTGGTTCAGAGAAGTTGATATCTCCTAGCATCGCGTATGATGCCGTAACTCCCCCAGTGGTAGGGTCTGTCATGAATGAAAAGTATGGCACCCCTGCTCTAGCCAATGCTGCAAGTTTTGCCGAAGTCTTAGCCATCTGCATAAGTGAATATGCGGCTTCCATCATACGAGCACCACCTGACTTGGAAATAATCATTAGTGGAATCTTATTTTCTATACAATAATCACAAGCTCTGGCGATCTTCTCTCCTACTACAGACCCCATAGATCCACCGATAAATGAGAAATCCATAGCCGCAATTACTAGTGGTTTACGCCCTACTTTACCCTCAGCTACCTTCATAGCATCTATTTCGCCAAATTTTTTGTAAGCAACAGATAGCCTGTCTTCATATGACTTGAGATCACTGAATTTCAACATATCTTTGGCCAACAGATTATCAAAAAGCTCAGTATACTTACCATCAAAAATCATGTCGAAATAATCATTTGATCCGATACGTGAATGATAATCGCATTTAGGGCATATGAAGAAATTTTCACGCAGCTCTTTCATTGTGGTCATCTCAGCACAACTTTTACACTTGTTCCATAGACCGTCAGGTGCTTCCTTCTTGTTCTTAGTTGCCGTCTGTATACCGTCTTTGAGTCTTTTAAACCAACCCATAATTATATATTTTTTAATTATCGATTATCTCCATTTATGCCACTCATTGGGGAAGAGAGAAACCTAAATGATCGACTTTTTTAGTTTAACTAAGCTAGAAAGGATCGTAAATCCTTGATATAAAGATGCTTACCTATTCTAGCAATTAGCAAAGCAAATAACGTAAATCGCTCTTCGGGTATTTGCTTGGTAAATGTATGAAATTTTGAGTAATCAATGCGATTCAACACAGTTAACACTAGTCTTTTGAATTAATCAATTAAACAGATTGCAAAGCGAATATTTAATATAAAAACACCTTTTTAAAAATAATTAATATCGAAATCCTTTTACGGCATTAACTAATGCCTTGACACCATCGAGCGGAGTATCAGGATAAACACCATGTCCAAGATTGACAATGTGCTTACCTCCGACCTTTTTTATAAGACTGATGGCTTGAGTTTCTATCTCTTTGTAATTGGCGTAAAGGACACAAGGGTCTAAATTTCCTTGGACTACCTGATTTGGGCCCAAGACCTGACGCACATGAGTCATATCAGTATTCCAGTCTATACCGATTACATTAGGCGACATCTCTTGCAAATCAGTAAGGCTAAACCAGGCTCCTTTACTAAATACTATTGTAGGTACGAGAGGATTGATAGCTTCTACCATCTTACGAATATATGGTATGCAAAATGTCTTGTACGTATGTTCATCTAATACTCCTGCCCAACTATCAAATATCTGGATAACATCAGCACCATGGGCAACTTTCTGCTTTAAATATGCTATGGTTGTATCGGTAATCTTTCTTAGCAACTTATGAGCTAACTCTGGATCTTTATATAGCATACGTTTGGGCTTAGAGAACGTTTTAGATCCACTTCCCTCAACCATGTAGCACATGAGAGTCCACGGCGCTCCTGCAAATCCGATCAACGGTACTCTACCATCTAATGCTTCCTTGGTTAAGCTAAGTCCTTGATAGACATAGTTAAGTTTTTCCGCCGCCGAAGCTCCAAAATCTAACTTATCGATATCAGCTTCTGACTGAATGGTAGTCGGAAAGTAAGGCCCTTTCTTCTCGACCATCTCATACTCTAGACCCATACATTCTGGGATCACAAGTATATCAGAAAATATAATCGCTGCATCTACGCCCAACTCATCAACCGGCTGAATTGTAACTTCTCTTACTAGTTCCGGAGTAGTCACTAGCTCTATGAATCCACTGAGACTTGATCTTACTGCTCGATATTGCGGTAGTATTCTACCCGCCTGACGCATCAGCCATACGGGAGGTCTTTCTACTTTTTCACCTGCTATAGTCCTAAGTAGTAAGTCGTTTTTTATCATCTTGATATTATCTAATTTATAAGATCTCAAAGATACTTTTAATACTTAGGCATCGATTACTTTTGGTTTTGAGTTAAGCTGATTTTACAAAATTGTGATTATTTAACGAGAAGACAATCTTGACTTCTACAACTCAGTATGCCAGTTTTAACGACGGATACTATTTTACTTTCCTTACATAACCTTTATCTCATCTTAATTTTCATTATTTTTATGTAATGCCTATTTTATTAATAGTGAAAAATTGGTCTCAGTTATATACATTTGAACTAAAGAATACTGCAATGAAAATAGCGATCATAGGATACGGTAAAATGGGTAAAGCCATAGGCCAACTTGCAGAAAAGCAAGGTCATGAGATAGTTATCGCAATCAATAGCGCTAATAAAAAACATATTGAACATCTCAATGACTACAAACCTGATGTCGCTATTGAGTTTTCTACGCCCTTAAGCGCCGTGAGTAATCTTGAGAAACTAATCCAGCAGCAGATACCAGTAGTTTGCGGTACTACGGCATGGCATGACCAATATGATCACATTTGTAAGCTTACCAAAGATTACGACTCCGCCCTACTCTATGCATCTAATTATAGCGTAGGCATGAATCTTATGTTTCGTATGAATGAGCAACTAGCTAAGGTGATGAGCAAGTTTGACAGTTACCAACCTAGTATCACTGAGATACATCATATACAAAAGTTAGATGCTCCAAGTGGAACAGCAGTGACACTCGCTGAGCAAATTATCCAAGAGCAATCTCGGATCGATAAGTGGGAATTAGATGAAGCGTCATCAGGCACAATGGCGATCAAGTCCTTACGAAGAGGCAAGATCATAGGAACGCATCATGTAGAGTATAAGTCGGAAACTGATAATATTGCGCTATCGCATGAAGCTCACAATAGAAATGGCTTTGTGGCAGGAGCGCTGCTCGCTGCAGAGTACTTACATACAAGAAAAGGTATATATACTATGCAAGATGTCTTATCTTGGACTCTTAAATAACTAACCATATAGGTATTATTCATTGATAGATAAAGCAACAGTAGATCAGATTCTTGAGGCTGCACGTGTAGAAGAGGTCGTCGAAGACTTCGTCAATCTTAAGCGCCGTGGTGTCAATATGATAGGTAAGTGTCCATTTCATGATGAAAAGACGCCATCATTTACTGTGTCACCCAGTAAGAATATATATAAATGCTTTGGATGTGGTGAAGGTGGATTTCCTGTAAACTTTGTGATGACTCATGAAAATATGAGTTTTCCAGAAGCACTAAAATATTTAGCTAAGAAGTACAATATAGAAATACAAGAAAAAGAGGTCTCTGCGGAAGAGATGGCAGCTAGACAAATAGCTGACTCACTATATATTGTAAATGATTATGCTAAAGACTATTTCGAAAATCAATTATTCAATACAGATGAAGGAAAGTCTGTTGGTCTAAGCTACTTTAAAAATAGAGGATTCTTGGAATCCACTATCAAGAAGTGGAATCTAGGTTATACCAATACTGATAGAGATGATTTTACACGAGCAGCTATCTCCAAGTATTACAAGAAAGAACACCTGAAAACTCTTGGACTTACCTCCAAGAGCGATATAGACTTCTTCAGAAGTCGTGTAATGTTTGCGATACATAACCTGAGTGGTAAGGTGATTGCATTTGGCGGTCGTACCCTATCTAGCGATAAGAAGATACCTAAGTATATGAACTCGCCAGAGTCTGAGATATACAATAAATCTAGATCTCTATATGGTCTTTACTTTGCCAAGACGGCGATACGAAAAGCTGATGAGTGTATCATGGTAGAAGGTTACACTGATGTAATCACCCTACATCAAAACCAAGTAGAAAATGTAGTCGCCTCTTCCGGTACATCTCTTACTTCAGGTCAAATACACTTAGTAAGTCGCTATACCTCCAACATTAAGATCATCTATGATGGTGACCCTGCAGGTATCAAGGCTGCACTTAGAGGGGTTGATCTTGTATTGGAACATGACATGAATGTCAAGATAGTAATGCTTCCAACAGATGAAGACCCTGATAGCTTCATGAAGGCCAAAGGTACTGATGGATTTAAGCAATATTTAGCTGACAATGAAAAGGATTTTCTATTTTTCAAGATAGAACTACTGATGTCAGATGCTGGCAACGACCCTATTAAGAAGACGATAGTGATGAAGGATATCGTAGGCAGTATCGCTAAGATACCTGACCAACTGAAGCGTGCCGTATACCTCCAAGAAACTAGTAGAATACTCGATGTAGATGAGTCTATATTGATCTCTGAGACTTTTAAAATTATAAATAAAGATCAGAAAAAAAAGGATATAGAACTTAGAAGGAAGCAGAGCAGAGAGAATAAACAGAATTCTAATACCCCTTTTGCAGTAGCAACCCCAAAAGGTGAAGATCAATTCTTTCCTATGAACGATGGAGAGGTGCCTCTTCCACCGGGAGGATTTCCCCACCAAAGTGCCACACCTATACTTCATGATGAGTACCAAGAAAGAGATATCATTCGTATATTAGTAAATCATGGATGTCTAATTTATGATAAGGATAGCAATGTAACGGTGTGCCAACATATCGTTGCTAATATAAGAGATGACATAGATAAAATTGATAATCCTCTGTATAAGCAGATGCTCGAAATGGCTATGAGTGCAATAGATCGCGGCGATCAAGTGACAGCAGAGTTATATGCCAATACTCAAGATACCAATATGAGTAAAGTTGTTGTAGAGCTGATGGCTGACCCTTATACTTACGCTGGTTGGCAGCACAAAGGAGTTTACCTACAGACCCAGAAACCTCCTGAGGAAAATCAAGTACTCGATACCGATCAGGCGATCCTTAGATTCCGATTAGTTAAGATCAAAAAGTTGATTGATTTGGTAGAGGAAAAAATAAAAGAATTTACAGTAAATCAAAACTCTTCTGAAGAGTTTCTTCTCAATATAAGAGTACTACAAAAGCTGAAGGATGAAAGAAATACTATAGCTAAGAAACTCAATGCAGTAATATTTTAAAATCATGTAATGAATTGGATAGAAGCACTCGGATACTTTGCTGCTTTTTGCACAACTTTATCATTTTTACCTCAGACTATTAAGACTATTAAAACCAAGGACACATCAGGTCTTTCACTTTATATGTATCTGATATTCTTTATTGGAGTAGGTTGCTGGTTCTTTTATGGTTATGTTATCTCTAATTATCCTATCATGATCGCCAATGGTCTTACACTATTTTTATCTGGTATAATACTAATATTGAAACTCAAGCATAAATAAATAAACAAAACTTTCTTGATCTAGCATGAAGGTCTGTATTTAGCGATATCTCTATAGCATCTAAAACGTTAACGGCAATACAGTAGATTAATATTAAGAGATAAAGTCACTTATCTAGAGATACAACATCTTCAATCCTTAAACAGAAATTAGGGCAGGCTTTAATTAAATATGTCATTTCATGCTAGATTTACAATATTAGTATTTGAACTAATCAATTTGATTTGTTCTACTATATTTTCTTACTCACTATAATCAGCAAGATGATAAGTAATAAGAACCACCGTAATTTTCTTGGTCTTAGCTAAAAACAGTTTTTATTCACAGATTTAATTTGACAGAACATCTCTAAATAGTGAAATTCAAATCAATAATTTTCATCTAATATGTCTTCAAATATTAAATATCCAAAATGGTTGGGTCCTCATACAATAAAATCGTCTATTCTTATTTCTTATGATCAATCTTCTATTAAGTCATTAATTGTTTGACATATATATATTTATTATATTTAGGCCATATCTAATCCATAATGTATGAAGCATATAATACTACTTACATCACTCCTAGTAGTAATATCTTGTAAGTCTAAGCTTACACCAAATGTCGATACTGCCATTCCAATGGAAATAAACAGTAAACAACTTACTGATATGATCGACAAAGGACAAAAAATGGTACTCCTGGATGTTCGTACTTCTGAAGAGATTGCAGATGGAAAAATATCTGGTGCTATAGAAATTGATTTTTATGAAGATAATTTTGAGGCAAATATTGACAAACTAGACAAAGGCAAACACTACATTGTATACTGTAGATCAGGAATTCGTAGCACTAATTCTGTTGCACTAATGAAAGAAAAAGGATTTTCTAAATGTACCAACCTCGAAGGTGGATATAATGCCTGGAGTTCTCAATAAAGAATACTCTTAGTTTTATCAACTTCTTTTTTAACTTGCAACAGCA
>Ga0228628_1000246_pt1 | contig 32559 bp, 31 predicted proteins | sample 34DmetaG_FD_183172 | JGI IMG/M metagenome (GOLD analysis project Ga0228628, IMG submission 183172) | Seawater microbial communities from Monterey Bay, California, United States - 34D | ecosystem: Environmental > Aquatic > Marine > Coastal | place: USA: California | collected 2016-09-30
AGCGAGCACTTTTGAGGCGAGCTGTGAACTGTTCACAGTGGCAAGAGTGGCAAGACGTCGGTTACGTAACGGCTTTTATGGTACCATATGTGGAACATCACGACCAGACACGACGACCAGACACCGTCACCGTCCCAGGCACACCGGGCGTGACGATCACCGTACCCGACATTTTTGTATTAGACAAACGCGCATGGTATGCAAGTTCAATCCTTTGAAATAACATAGAGCATAGAATCGCTTCCGGACTGAGAGCCTGCGACGAGTAAATACTGAAAATCTACTAAAAAATAATCGCAGTAGCCCTCTCGTTCGCCTGAAGCTTGTGGAGAATTAGACAAATGGAATTGAAACGTGAATCCAAAGCATGTTTCTTCATAGAGACAGGCTTGCGCGCAAGAGCTACACAATGCGCCGTCTTGAGTAAAGACCGCGTCTGATTGGACCAAGCTTTGATACGCTTCTTGATCTATACTGTATTGCCAATACCCATTAAAAACATTTGTACTGTAATACTCCGATAGCATTGACTGCGATTGAGGAATGCATATCATGTCATTCATCACACCTGGCCAGGTGGTCCAGCTGTCCAAAAAGTTGTGTGTGTGGCTGACCAGACTCGTGCACACATCACATGGTTGTATGGGAGGCGGCCGAGGCGGAGGCGGTGGAGGAGGCGACGGCCGAGGCGGAGGTGGCGGAGGAGGCGACGGCAGAGGGGGCGGTGGAGGTGGAGACCAATCTTCGGCGGGTGGAAACGGGGGAAGCATTGCAGGTGTAGGCGTAAGAGGCGGATCGACTGTTATTGCGTAGACCATCCATTCTACTGCAGGATCAAGGTTCAATCTAAACCATACAGTTTGGATTTGTACTCTAAAAAACAAGCAAATGCCCGCTCGTTCACCATGAGATTGCACCGAAGCAGAAGCAGTAAAAGAAAACAAAAATCCCAGGCAACCGGGATGATCATCGAAGCACATCTGAGCACACTCGCTACACAGGAAAGTATTGCTCATATATTCGTATACCTGCCCTGCATCGCCCAAGTTGTAATACGTTTCCTCGTCTATATTGTATTGCCAATGACCATTGTAGACGTTTGGGCTGTAAAAGTGCGATACCATTGATTGAGTTTGGGCCTGACAATTCTCAATGTTGCTCATTTGGCCAGGCCAACTGGACGATGCAACGTCGAGATTGTATGTGTTGCTCACAAAACTCGTGCACAGGTCACACGTTGGAGGTGGATGTGGAGGAGGCGGAGGTGGATCGGAAGGCGGGGGCGGCGAAGGTTCTGGTGGCAGGGGTGAAGCTGACGAATGAGGAGGAGGCGATGGCGATGGAGGTGGTTGTGGTGGTTGTGGCGGTGAAGGTGGTGACGGTGGAGGCGGCGGTGGCGATGGAGGAGGCGGAGGAGGCGGTGGTAACGGCGGTGGCGGTGGCGGTGAGTCAATTGTCACTATGTATAGCATCACATCGTCTTGAGCCTCGATTTTCCTCGTGGTGAGGAGAGAATTCAACTCTCTGAAAAAAAGGGTGCAGTTGCCTTGTCGGTCTCCATTTTCCTGTACTGGGTTCGACCAACGAAAGACAAACATGAACCCTAGACAAATACGCATTCTGTCATATACTGAATACAAACACGCCTGTGCACAGTAGCTGCACAACACTGGATGCGGCTCAGCAGATACATCCTCTTCGAAAAGCGGAGCGTTGGGTGGAATTTGATACTGCCAGTAGCCGTTGTAGACGTTTGGGTGATAGAAGTCTTGCATCGTCGTCGAGACCGACAGTGCTTGGCACACGGTGTTGTCCATGGGACCGGGCCAATGAGGCCACGTGCCCTCATAGCTATGTGTGATACTTACAAAACTCGTGCACAGATCGCACATCGGAACCGGAGGTGGTGACAATGGCAGCGGACTCGTTGGTGGAAATGGAGGAGCCCGAGGCGGCTGCGGGGGATCTGGAGGGTGCGGAGGGGGTGGGGTGGGACTAGGAGGACTAGGAGGTGCTCGGGGCGGACATGGAGGTTCAGGTGGCTGTGGGGGCCGCCATGGCCCAGGTGTCACTCTCACACCACAATCATAACAGTCTGTTGCGATCGTGCATAGGGTGAACAGAGAACCGTCCCCCCCGTCGTCGCATTGTCCATCGGATGCGAGGCTGATCTCGTGGACGGTACTTTGCACTTTTACGAAGGTGACACACGTGTCGTCGCATTCGAAAATTGACCCTGGCATCCAAGGCGGTATCACGGGGGGAGGTGTGAGTGGAGGAGGGGGTGTCGGTGGTGGAGGTGGAGGAGGAGGAGGAAGTGGAGGCGGCAAAGGTGGAGGCGGCGACGGAGGAGGCGGTGTCGGAGGTGGCCTCGATAGACATATGCACGATTCGTACCACAACGGAGCAGAGGGAGGTGGTTGCTCCGGCGGTGGCCGAGGCGGTGGCCGAGGAGGATGCGATGGAGGAGACAGTGGCGGAGGAGGAGGTGTGGATGGTGGTGGGGAAAGAGTTCTGTTCAATGTAACCACGTAGGAGGTCGTCGATGGGGATGGTGACACGAAAGCGTGCAGTGCGACATCGTAGAGATTGCAATCGCCAAGATCCTCCTCCGCTCCGTATGTGAACTTGGCACCACGACACCACTCCAATGCCAAGCATTCGAACAAACAGCTCTGGCATTGCCAATCTTGGTGAGTCGTGTAGGGGTCGATGTCACCGTCGATGTCGTAGGTATAGTATCCCTTCGCCGAGTGTGCCTCGAAGTCATCCATTGGCCCAAAGCCAAGTGGCATCGGTGTGCAATGAGGGTGCAATGCCTGTGGCCACTCCACACCTGGTGTGAGCTGGTTCGTATTGGCAACGAGGCTTCTGCACACGTCACAGTACGGAAGCGGCGGAGGCGGCAGCGGAGACGGCAGCCGAGGCTGTAGGGATGACTGGTCTTCTGTGCCGTATGGTAGACTGACTCTTTCATACAGCAGCCTCGTCTGCATGAAAAAGGATGCAAAGGACGACGTCTCGAGGTAGTGCTCGACCACGTCCAGATTGTCGTCGAGGAGCTCTGCAACGTCATGCGTTTGTTCATCGTCGTCATGCTGTCGGTGATCGTACTCTTTGACTGCGGCGAAGCTATCGTCAAGCAGTGCTACGATCTCGTCTTCGTTGTCGGCTTCCATTGCATTGTGGAGTCCCTTCTGCTGTTCAATGGGTGAAGGTAATGTCGAAGGCTGTTTTGTGCCAGTGTAGAATATTGGCACAAAGGGTGGGAGACTGACGAAGGGCAAAGATGGTGCCAAATCGTCTTTTAAAACTCTTCTTCCCTTACTTTCTTCGAAAGGTGGAGGAGGCGACGGCAGTGATCCCTTGGGCGGAGGCGACGGCCGTGATCTGGTCGGCGGTGGTGGTGATATCTTCGGAGGGTCCTTCGGTGAGGGTGGCGATGGTGGTGGCGGGGAAACAGTTCTGTTCAATGTAACCACGTAGGAGGTCGTCGACAGGGACGGTGACACGAAAGCGTGCAGGGCGACATCGTAGAGACTGCAATCGCCAACACCCTCCTCCGCTCCGTATGTGAACTTGGCACCATGACACCACTCCGATGCCATGCATGCGAACAAACAGCTATCGCATTGCCAATGTTGGTAAGTGATGTAGGGCTCGATGCCACTATCGACGTCGTAGGTATAGTATCCCTTCGCCGAGCGTGTCTCGAAATCATCCATTGGCCCGAAGCCAGGTGGCATTGGTGTGCACTGCGGGTGCAATGCCTGCGGCCACTCCACGTCTGGTGTCAGCTGGTTCGTATTGGCAACGAGGCTTCTGCACACGTCGCAGTACGGAAGCGGTGGAGGCGACAGGGGGTATGGAGATGGTGGAGCAGACGGGAAAGGAGAAGGAGAAGGAGGAGGTGGCGATGGTGGTGGTGGGGAAAGAGTTCTGTTCAATGTAACCACGTAGGAGGTCGTCGACAGGGACGGTGACACGAAAGCGTGCAGGGCGACATCGTAGAGGTTGCAATCGCCAACACCCTCTTCCGCTCCGTATGTGAACTTGGCACCATGACACGACTCCGATGCCATGCATGCGAACAAACAGCTATCGCATTGCCAATGTTGGTAAGTGATGTAGGGCTCGATGCCACTATCGATGTCGTAGGTATAGTATCCCTTCGCCGAGTGTGTGTCGAAATCATCCATTGGCCCAAAGCCAAGTGGCATCGGTGTGCACTGAGGGTGCAATGCCTGTGGCCACTCCACGTCTGGTGTCAGCTGGTTCGTATTGGCAACGAGGCTTCTGCACACGTCGCAGTACGGAAGCGGCGGAGGCGACAGGGGATGCGGAGATGGTGGAGCAGACGGTGAAGGAGAAGGAGGAGGCGGTGATAGTGGTGGTGGTGGGGAAAGAGTTCTGTTCAATGTAACCACGTAGGAGGTCGTCGACAGGGACGGTGACACGAAAGCGTGCAGGGCGACATCGTAGAGGTTGCAATCGCCAACACCCTCCTCCGCTCCGTATGTGAACTTGGCACCATGACACGACTCCGATGCTATGCATGCGAACAAACAGCTATCGCATTGCCAATGTTGGTAAGTGATGTAGGGCTCGATGCCACTATCGATGTCGTGGGTATAGTACCCCTTCGCCGAGTGTGTCTCGAAATCATCCATTGGCCCGAAGCCAAGTGGCATTGGCGTGCACTGCGGGTGCAAGGCCTGCGGCCACTCCGCATCTGGTGTCAGCTGGTTCGTATTGGCAACGAGGCTTCTGCACACGTCGCAGTACGGAAGCGGCGGAGGCGACAGAGGATACGGAGATGGTGGAGCAGAAGGCAAAGGAGAAGGAGGAGGTGATGATGGTGCGGGCCGAGGCGGAGGAGGGGCACCAGGAGGCGGACATGGTGGTGGCGAGTACATGGCACGGGTGGTACACATCTGTGAGTCAAACTCTGGAATTTTCCCGGTCCAGTTGACCTGCCAGAGCTCCGCGTGGCACCACTCTGCGGCGGACTCGAAATCTACGCTGCGGTAGCAGTACATGGTGCAAGGTGCCAACGGAGAAGGTGGTAGAGGTCGTGGACTTGGAAGAGTGGGTGGCGTTGGAGGGTATGACGGCAGTGGATATTCGGAATGCAACAATGGCCAGTTTGGGGCTGTCATTGAATGGTCGACCGGAGATTCAAACAATGTATGAGACGATCGTAACAGAGGAGCAAAGGTCTTCTCTGTCGTACGTTCCAGTGCTGCTTGTGTTCTTGCACGAATCAGTAAGAGAGGTTGCAAAGGAGGTCCGGCAGGCACAAGCGGATGGCGCGGAGGGGGGTGACGTGGCGCTTCTCTGGGTGAGGGCGGCGAAGGATCGGGAGGCGAAGGATCGGGAGGCCGGTTCCGAGATACGACACTCACGTGCGTCACGTCAGAATTGCGATGGGGTCGAAACCTGGTCGTCGGGTGTGATTGGGTAGCACCTCTGCTAAAGGTGGGTACGACTACGTAGACAAAGACAAAGAAGCTTACCACGGCGATGGCGACTCGGAGACACGCTATACCCTTTCTGCGCCTTTTTGGGGCTCTGTCGTCGGGTGCGCTCAGTATCAATGGAGTGGATGGAGAGTGTTCGGATGGTGCGTCATCCGGCATGGTGTCATCGATGCAATGATGCGCTTGGGTGAGCCGGTTACGATTCTAATTAGCGATCCGCTAATTATTTACATAACTGCTTCTATTTCGCACTCCATGGAGCCACCATGTCGCGTATACTAGCACTAGAAGATTGTTCGACTGAATTTAGAAACTCGCTCCTTCGAATACTGACCGAGTCCGACGAGGCTGTCTTGCTGCCTCAGTCAGAACGTTCTCTTGACTCGTCGTCCTTCAAGAACGTGGTATTTCGCATTGATGCAGACCGAGACGGCGTAAACCCCGAAATATTCAACCCGAAGTGGTTCGACGGCATCACCTGCGTCCAACTGGACGACAGAGACGTAGAGCCATTCTTGAAAGATCATCAGCGGAGATTGAGCGCACACGAGGCACTCGCCAGCGCAATCCCGTCCGAAGTGTCGTCGCTTGACATCACAGTGGGTCCGCCCCTGGACGCGGACGAGAACGACATGGATCTCTCCGACTGGGTCGCTGGGTTCGACGGCCCGTCGTGCTGCGTGGGCCTGTATATTTCGGAGCATTCGAGGCCTCCTGACGTAGGGCTGCGTGGCATGAACCGAGTGCACCGAGAAAGCTTCCTCATTTGTCGTGCCGGAGGAGGGCTGGCCGCTTCTACGTTTCACTCGCGCTTCACATCGGCACTGAAACGGGGGAAGAGCATCCAGCAGGCGTTGGAGATGGAGGATGATCCTGGTCCGCAGGCGCTCCGTAGGGTCGCTGCTGCCGGTACGCGCAACAGGACCGAGATATTGTTAAAGGCTGCAAACATACTCGGATTTCATCGTGTAAACGGCATATCCGATCAGGCGTCGAGAGGCAAGAAGCGAGGGCTGGTCCCTACGATTGATGTGTCCATCAACACCATACGACGGGTCGAGGAGCAGGCTACCAACGTGTACCAGTATGCGGCGGGGTGTGTCGACTGTGCCATTTCGGTTGGGGCCGCCACTAGCTCCAACATGGCCGACGGCTATGTTCTCTTTATGAGCAGCAAGGGAAGTGCAAAGATGACGTTACACAACGATGCCTACTGCTGCATCCCTTTCAGCACGCGCCGTATCGTGACATCGAATGACGTCGTGCACACCATCACGAACGAGTGGAAGGCGCTCCATAAAGCGGAGCAGAGCAAGGAGCAGAGCACGGAGCAGAGCACGGAGCAGAGCACAGACGAGGCTCCGCACATCGATCGAACATTCATCGAGAAGCACTTTAAGTGGACAAATCGCAATTTTGATGGCACGTCGAACGTTCCAATCAGTCGAGTCGTTGAGCCATTCTGCTTATGGGGCTCGCATGCAGAAGAAGACTTTCTGTCCAGGTTTTCGAGGGAGCTAGGACTTGCCGAGTCGGATGTGATCCGTCTGCGCCCTGAGGTGGTGGTATTGGGGGGCGTGGAGCCCTCGAAGCTGCGTCCGATTGTGAAGCACCTGCAGTCGGCGCTGACAATGGCAGAAGATCGCGCGATGGCATGAGACGCATCATATCCGACACGACGAACGCTGTCCCCGACGTGCTGGTTGCGACACTGGCCGTAGTGGGACACAATGTGACGGTGGGGAAGGGTGCGAGGAAGGGAGAAGCGGAGTCCGAAGCGAACCTTTGCATCGAAAGTGTGTGTCAGACGTGGGATACGGTCGAAATGGGCGTGTTTATATATATATTAATACCTGATTACTGATTGATTGGCAGTTACGTAACCGACGTCTTGCCACTCTTGCCACTGTGAACGGTTCACAGCTCGCCTCAAAAGTGCTCGCTTTTACAGAGGGTGTCACTTTGACCATATATGGAAGGTAGGCGCCGTGCACGCCCGGCACGGCGATTGGCGGTAAGCGTCGTCCCTGTCACGTCGGGTGTGACGCTCACCGTCCCCAGCGTGCCATTTGCGGTGTCCACGATTCCGTTCGAACACTTTTCTACACCATCCACCCATTCTAGAAACGACGCGTCCCAATACTGTCAACGTCGAAACCAGCATGCTGGGGACGACGAGCGTCACACCCGACGCGACAGGGACGACGCTTACCGCCAATCGCCGCGCCGGGCGTGCACGGCGCCTACCTTCCATATATGGTCAAAGTGACACCCTCTGTAAAAGCGAGCACTTTTGAGGCGAGCTGTGAACTGTTCACAGTGGCAAGAGTGGCAAGACGTCGGTTACGTAACGGATTTTATGTTACCATATATGGAAAATTCACTACCGGACACGGAGATCGGACACCGTCGCCGTCACAGGCACGCTGGGCGTCACGATCACTATCCCCTGGCGGTGATCGGTGTATATTTTTGTGGATTTGCCCACAAATTCATTGAGAATCGATCCTTAGTGCACAAAAAAGTGCACCCGATGTGTCCAAACAGGTCATCACACATGTTCCAGTTGTTGGTCCTCGCGTGGAAGCGTCACGTTCCAGCCTTCTCCACCCAAATAACGTAGCTTTTCACTGATCATTGCTGCATTTGCGAGACGTTTCGCAGAGTCCGCATCACCAGGATGGTTGTTGGCATAGTTGCATTCATTCGACAAGACTTTATCAAGTATGTTGACAATATGCGTTCTGTTATCATTGACGTGTTCTAGCAACTCTTCGTGAGATGTAGGAACTCGAAATGCAGCTTTCTGTCCACTCTTAGCAAAATCGCTTCCTGTCTGTGACCCCAAATAAATGATTAGTTCGTATAATGTTTCTGATAATGAGTAATACGCACCGTTGCCATTTTCCGCACGATAATCAACAAGGTCATTGTCAAGGCCTATGATTCTACAAATCAACTCCAATATATTCATTGGTGTATATGCATCTTGAACAAACAAGTTACAACGCATTATGGTCCTCAGCTTCACCGCAACGTAGTGGTTCTGCAACATCGCAAAGTTCGGAGGGCTGTCATGATGGATACGGGAATGCTCTACTTCATATAATGATTTTGTGATAGTAACACTTGTAATTGTAGGATCGATGCCGTTTTCAATGAGAAAATCGACGCAGTCATTGAAGCTTTGTTCGTATTGATTATCGTAAAGGTTTGGGTCTTCCCCGTGTGTATGTACACCCAGTAGAGGTGTTATCCCATTGAAGGCATTGTTAAACATCTGTTGTAAAAGATAGTCAAATTCCCATCCATTGTCGATTAGTGTTCTAGCCTTATCTTTTTCTTCTTCTCCAATTTGTTGTCCTTTAGTAAACAAAGTGAAAGCTTTGGTTCGTTCATTTGGAGGAGGTAAAACTGCCGCTTCTGGGAGATCACATCTGCCGAGCTCAGTGCGCGCCATTAGCCAATAATATTCACGATCCCGAAAAATGTGATTCCACCTTCGACGCTGCGCGTCATTGCTATTTAGAAAGGCAGTGCACATGCTTGTTGGCAGCATCGAAAGCTCGTGAAAGCAGTGGTCTGCAAAGAACTTCCAAAATTTCCCGTCTTCTGTGTTGTTGTTAAAATAGTTTGTCAAGTCGGAATCGATGGATGCATAAGACTTCTTTCCATTGCAAAACATAGAATGCACATTTGTTGGGTCCGGTGTAAGGAAGTGACCTTCAACTGGTGCACCGATGCCCTGAGTGACCACTCTGCGGTATAAGTCCTCGTCACACCCGCCTTCGCCGGTCTTACACCACGCCATCAGTGCTTCCAACCTGTCAAGCCTATATGGGTTACAAAATATGAAATTCGCCACATAGCTTTGCAAATCCGTACCCAGGTTGGGGAGTGGCTTTGAACCGGGACAGATTTGTAACAGCGGAAGAGAAGGAGCAGTTTGCGGACGTTTTAATAGTGGCCGTTCAGTTTCCATGTTTTTCCTATAACAGTAATCATAGATATTATGAATTATCACCATGTGATGAACTATGCACATTGTACACTGTTATCACTCCCGTACGCGATCCATACATAATGTCCTAAAGGATGTTCGCGCGCGCGTCGCATCTCAACGCGCGTCTAGATCGGGATCCACGTCAGTCACGATCGAGTGGAACCCAAAGTTGTGCGTGTCGGTGAACTCGTGTCCGCTCCAGTAGGCCGCCGTCCACGCGGCACGCAACAGGTCATTTTCATCGCAATCGACGAGGCTCTCCGAAAGCTTCATTCGCTGTTTGGTCACGGTTCCGTTGCTCTTATGGAAGGACAGCATGCGGGGGACGTCGTAGCTGCCTCTCGAAAGCGATTGTGAATAGAGGCGTAAGACGTCCTGAAACAGGAAGATCGTCGTGCGCGTCGCGTCGGTGTCGTTCGACCACGCACCCCTCATCCGTTCGAGGGAGTGGGGCGTCGTGTGCTTCATATAGTCGGAGAGGATGCAGTACATCTCATTCGCGCGCAGCCCTTTGATGCGCGACGCTCGGTTGTAATCGCAACCACACGCGGCGGTCCCCAGAGCGACCAGGGCGACCGCTTCGCGTTGCATCCGACGCGTGTAGGGCGTGTCTGCTCCGAAGAGCATCAACAGGAACGTCTTCAGCAGCTTCTGCATGTCCACCACGTTGTAGTAGGGCGACGACCCATCGTCCCCTTGCTTTCGTTTCCGCCCGCGCTCTTTGAGACACAACACTGACGCGAAATCGTCGACATCGCGCGACGCTCTCTCCGCAGCCGAGATCAAGTGTATCATGAGCGAGTCGGTGTCGATGGTGTGGGTCAGCACCACGCCGACCGTCTTTACGATGGACCCATCACGGCGACGGTGTCTCTCGATGGCGTCCTCGACTGCCGCCATCTTCATGTCGCCTTCTCCGATGGCTCCGTCTCTCCGAAGCACATCAGACATCCGATCGTCCGTCGACATGATGCATGGAGCGCGCGCGTCGCCTTGAGGTCTGCGTCCTCCTCTTTTGTCGATGCCATCCAGCGTGAGCGTAAGAGGAGCCGCTCCCAGGAGGCGCGCCTGCTGTGATGCGACGCGGTTCATGTTGGCGAAAATCTTGCAGAAGACGATGTCCATCAGCCGTATGCGCGTCGCACGTCGGACGACGAGGTCGGTGACGTCGCTCACGTCGACGATGTCCTCCTCGGAGTAGAACTCCGTCTGAGGAAGGCACTTCACGTCGTCCGACGACACGATCTCCTTTTTCTTTTGGTTCGCGTCGCGGCTCGACTGCTCCTCGCGCTTTGCCGTCGTCAGGCACGAAGGGTCGTCGAACACGATCACGACGTGCTTGGCGACGTCGGCGAGCTTGTGCACCTCTCGTTCCAAAAACGACGCATACTCCTTGTAGCTGAGCCGAGGCACCGCTCGCAGCATGACGTTGCCGTCCGCGACGATGGCGACGTTGGTTCTGTTGACGCCGTACTGGGCGTGTAGGGCGTTGAGCTGCGGCACGGTCGTTGCCCCCTGCGGTACCTCTCCCGAGAGGTCTAGATATTGTAGCATCCCGAGGATCGTACTCTTCGCACCGTGCTCGCCGCTCTCCAACCCCATAGTTGCGACGCCTCGGACTGCGCTCGACGACGTGCTCCCATTAGCGCCCCCGTGAGCTTGGTCGGGGTGATCTCTCTGTTTCGTCGTACCCGCCGAGCCAAAACTCACGTAAGTGCCGTTTCTACCGCTAGCAGTGTGGTCGTGCTCAGTCTTGTGAATATGGTGTCGAGGACCCGTGGAGGCCAGACTGGTAGAACGTTCGCCCCCTCTTTTCACATATGAACGATTCCACCGCATTGGTCGTGTCTGGGACGAAGAAGAAGGCGCAGCTCAACTTTTGCAACTCGCCCTTGCTGCTCACCTTTGGGAAGGGGGTGTTCTACGTGCCTGAGGAGGCGATTGCCTCTGTTCCGAAAGGGACCAATCGCGTGGAGAGTGCAGCCGTGCTCAACCAGATCATCGGAACGAAGAGTCCGCCCTCCTGGCACAACTTCTTGGATCCCGACCGCCTCATTCTCATCCGAGGAACGGAGGGGACGTCGGTCTACACGACGTTCAAGGTGATGGATCAGGGGAGCCACGAAGAAGAGGTCTTTGTTCGTCACGTCCCTCCCTCCGTGTGCGAGAAGCAGTTTCCGAAATGGAAAGAGCAGATCGCGAAGGAGGTAGAGGAAGGGACGCGAAAGCCTGCGGAAAACGACCGCCAGATGAAGAGGCTCGAGGTATTGAACTGGAGAGCGAAGGACTGCTCCCGCGCACAGATCAACCCCGAGAACAATTCGTGGGACGTTTGCAAGGACCCTCCCAAGTCTCTCAAAACGACGTCGTCGGTGGGCGTGGGTGGCAAACGCGTCGGCCAGGGACGCGTTCGCGTGGGGGTGGCGGCCGGTGCGGTCGATCAGGAAGGCATCAGTGTCTCTTCGAGTGTCATTGGAGGAGACATCGTCAAGACGTACAAGATAGAGGCCGGAACGTACCATCTCGATCCGAAGATCATCGGTGGCAACTTGGTGTTTACGACGATCACAAGCCAGGCGTCCGAAGCACAGCCACTCGGCGCCAACGACGACGACGCGGTCCAGTATGACATGGCGGAGTAACTTAGATCGGCAGTGGTGGTAGACTACAGGTGGCTGTTTCACGTTCGCGACCCTCCAGCCCGACGACCGTGAACGTCCGAAGCGAGTGTAGATCGGTGTGTCGGTATTTTGCAGTTTAAACATTTATTTTGTGAAAGAATGTACATTTTTGGCATGCCAAGCAAGTCGTACCGTCCCAGGCAAGCCGCCGATCCGACAGCTGACGGAGGACGACGTGGAGTTCCACCGGCTGAACCTCGCGCTGTGCGCGTCGTGCGATCCCACTCCGTACCTTACGTGTCAATTTTTTGTACCGTATTGGTCCATGCACCGCTCGCCACAAGCTGGTTCGGTCAAGCCACGCAGCTGACGAGAGAGGCGACGCCTGTCATATGTTTCCAACGCCTCATTGGAGCGTTAGGCGTGTGGTCGCTAAGTCATCCTTAATTTGGCTCTGAGCGTTACAACGCCATACGGACACATGACCGAGTTTTTTTCACTCGAAGAGTGCTTCCGAGCCATGAACAACGCCAGCAGCGAGAGGCACGCGGAGGCGCGCGATGTCGACGGCCGAGGTACAGCAGAGAGCAACGATGCATTCAGCGCTCATCCCCATATGGCAATGCGTGCCATCTCCTGCACGGCCACCACTATCAACACCGCGCTGATGAAGGAGAAAGGGCTAGTCGTCGGTCGCGATGTCTGCCAGGATTGCGCCAGCCGTGGCTCCGTCGTCGCGTGCACATTGGAATACACGAGGACCGCGTGCATCTGCATGTACTCGGGAGTCGAGATGTTTCCGATCCTTTGTGGTCGTCAGGATCAATGGACAGTGAACGATAGCTTCAACCCCCATCCCAACTGTCGCGCGGACAAGGATGATGCCTCCATGTACCGGCATACATCCATAGAGACCATCGTCACTCGGAAGAATTTCAAAAACACCCTGTGTGGCTACTGTGGGCGTGAGAACACCTGCTCTGAGCATTCGGAGCTGGTGGACCCCGGACAGATCGCACGCTCGCTCGTGTGCAAAGAGCACAGCGTCCTCTCGCAGAGCGCAGCAGAGGCGTGGGTGAAGAAAGTCAAACGATCCTGTGCAGACCGCACCAGGTTGCCCCTCATGTGCTGCAACGGCTGCATGGTGAGCAACCTGCATCTGAAGAGCACGTGCTTTGCGGCGCGCGCCACGCTTCGTAAGCCTCGCGAGCGTGGCAAGGCCACCAGAACGGGAGACGCGACCTCTGATACCAAGGAATCTCCTTACTGGCAGAGCAGGTTGAACGCCGTCGCCGCAATAGAGCGGGCGCGGGCGCGGTCAACCGCCGACCAGAACGACAGTGCCGTGCCTTTCGAAGAGACGGCCGACGTTTGGGGAGACGGTGGCGGTGAGGAAGAGCACGGAGACGACAAGATCAAGGTGGACCCCTTCCTTCGCGACGACTTTCGGTGCTTCGACCGAGAGTTCCACTCGTCGCTCCTCAATGCCGCCATTGGCCTCCGTCAGATGGTGCGCGCCAAACTGATCACTGGCCACGAGGCAGACAATGTCATCGTGGCTCTGTTCAACAACTCGCGTTGGCGCATGCAGCGAGAGGCAGGGATCAAGACGCAAGTCGCGGGGCGGCTCTTTCGCATGGTCGGATCTCCCTTTGTCTCGATGCTGAATGGAAGCAGCTCCTCGAGGGTCGAGAACGAGATTGGCGTGATGATAGAATCCTTCGTGGAGCAGCATCTTCACCAGATCCTTCGCACCATCACGGCAGGGACAAACTCGGAGCGCACCCACTTGGAGTGGAACCGCTTTTTGGAGCAAAGCTCTGGGTTTGGCACGGGGAATCAGTCGACCGATGCCCTTCTCGTCGCCGTGTTCTACATTTGGCACTACGACGGGTTCCCGGTAGGGCAATACCTCGATAGCCACGTCCCCCTCCTCAGTAGCGACGACACGGAGGAGGCGAGATCATTTTACGACTTCGACACATGGGCGCGTCGGCTCCGAAGCACCGAGCGGACGAAAGCCAATCGCTTCCTGTGTGAGCACAACATCTACCGCCGGTGCCTGAGCGACGACCAGGAGCTCACCACGACGACCCACATGAAGGACTACATGTACGTCAACGGCTGCCTCAACGGCGGACCTGACAGGAAGGCGTACTCGAGCGAACCATTCCGAGTCAACATGCCCGATGCCGACAAGCGTGGCAACAAAATCAGCCGCTACGACAGGTGCAAGATGATATACGAGTTTCGAGGGAGGTTGCTCTTCCACGCCGCGAATCAGATAGGTCTGTTTGACTCCATGGACGACAGCTCTCGTCGATGCATCAAGCAGGCGTGCAGCTGGATCGTACTTCGCCCGCTCGTTCCAAACGCTCCGCCATCGCTTCGCGACATTGGCTTCTACGTAAATGTTCGGCCGAATACGACGCCCTTGGCGTCGAGCGACATCTCGCTCCACGCCAAGCAAAAGAGGACGCGCAACCAGCTGTACGTAGGAAAGGCGCCGCCCATGCTTCCCTCGGAAGCCGCTGCGTCAGAACATTCCGCTCACAGACGAAACGTGCGAAACACCATCCGAGACGACCACATCATGCATTGCATGTGGAGACGCGTCGCGTTTCGACTAGGCCGGAGAGAACGAGTGGCGCTGAAGCTGGCGGTCGTCTTTCCGCCGCACGGCACGCAGCTGGGCCATGTCGAGCCACACTTCGCAACGCATATTTCGGAGCCCACGGTCGACATGGGCGAATTTTACGTCGACGGAAGGCCGCCCCACGTCGCCGACTCGGCCGAGAATGACGACCTCGCCCACGACGAGGAGGCGGCGGCGACTCGACACCCGACAAAAGGAAAGCGACGACGCGGGGGCGCACTCCGCAAATGGGAAGACCAAGAGGTGAATGCGATGGAGAAGGTGATGGCATGGTGCGGACCGGTGGAGAGTCGCGCAGGTCCTAGCAAGTCTATCTCGACCGTCGCTGTGGCGTTGGACGTACAGCTCCCGGGAGTGCCAGTAGAGACTGAAGGTAGCGATCCCTCCCAGGGCAACCACGGCCGTGCGCGGATAAAGCGGATGCGCGACGCCACCAGCCTGTGTAAAACGACGAGTCGGGATGCGATGCTACGCACGCCTCCCTTTTAAGGCAAAGGACCGTTTCGTACACGACGAATCGCCACGTGGGTCTTGTACTCGTGTGTGTCTGGTACCACGACAGAGGTCGTGCTCCGAACTGCGGACGTGGGTGTGGGGGACGAACGAGGAGGCCGCGGCCCTCGTAACGATGAACGACTGTAAACGGCCCGCCACGACACCAAAGCCACGGGAGCTCGTGCGCACTGCGGTGCTGCACGACCTCGTCGCACACGCCGCAAGGGTCGCTGTACGAAATAGCTCGCAAGGCATACAAGAAATAAGAGACGTGGTATTATACCCCGTCCGGCTCGCGGACTATCACGCAAGGAATGAGAGCTGTCCGTTGCCCTCCCTCGATACCCCGTTGAAGGGTTCGAAAGATCTGCTCGTGCGAGCACACGTGGTAAATCAAATACTGCTCCGAGACTTTTACAGCGGCAGACGCGGGCCCCATCTCAAGCGATGGGTCTCGTGCTTCTACGTCGTCGCGGAGTGGCTGTGGTGCAGCTATCGCGATGGCGCCGGCCCGGAGCTCACCTCCGTCAACAGGATGCGCGAACGGACGCCGATTCCGTACGACGACCTCCCCGTCAAGTACGACGAGTCGTCGACGCGGGCCGTCAAGGAGGAGACGTACATGAAGCACGTGCGAGGCGACCCGTATCAGCCCTTCGAAGAGTACGTTGTGAGCAGCACGCATCCCCATTTCGAAACCGCTGCTGCGAGCGACATGAAGTCCATACGCGTGAGGCGTTCGAGCGAGTCCCAGGGCCAGACCGAGGCCGCAATGGAGTGCTTCATGGAGATGCTGACGTTGGAGGCCGTGTCTGGCGTTTTGGACGCTGGGTCGTCGCAGACGAATCCGCTCGAGGGCGCCACGCTTGCGGGGATGTGGTCTCTCTGCAACCTCCATGACAATTTCAGCCAGGATCCCAACGCATTCGACGATCCTGCGTTTTGGGTGCTGCAGCTGATGAACCACTCGCTCTCGCGCAACCATTGCTACCAAAAGATGACGCTCGGGGCGAAGGGGCGCTCCTACCTCGTCCTCCCCTCCACCGAGGACATCGATACCACCGGCGGCAGACGACGTCAGACAGCTCGACTGTGCACGACGGTGCGGTACCAGCGCATGTTCCGAGCGCTCCACTTGATAGTGGTGCAAAAGATTTGCTTGGTGCTCAGGACACGTTTCAAGAGGCTCCATGCCATCGAATCGACGCTGCACAATCGTATAGATCCCACCACCTTCAACAAAGCGGTTGGCTTCTACAAGTCACATCTCAACGAAGCCGAAGAGAGCTGGAGGAAGTGCAACTCGGCGGAATCGGCCAATGTGATCCTACGTCCGAAGAAGCGGCAGCGCAGCATGCTCGCTGCTCACAGTGAAACCGCGGATGCACACGTGGCCGCGGGACGGCCATCCGCTGCGAAGAAGAGGGCCGCGGCTTGCTCTTGCAAGACACACAGTCTGTCGTCCGACTTCTTAGACCGATGCGACCTTCGAAGACCTTCCTGCGTCCCTGTCGGCAGAGTAGTCGCGAACGAGCACGTCCACGAGGCGAGAGAGTGTGCGTTCCATCGCGTCGTGCAGATCGACAAGCTGGTGGCCTTGCACCGGAGCTACCACGCGCATGTGTCGAGCTACTACGAGTACGAGAAACGGCGCGTCGGTGCGCTTCAGGACATGGTGCTGTGCGAACTACGCGACGCGTGGTTCGCAGACAACAACGCAGCGAGGGTGGGCGAGCTGTCGTCGCGATTTTCGGAGTATGGCAAGTGCGTCATCCACCTCCTCAATGGGAACGAAAAAGCGCACGTGTTGCGCAAAATAAGAAACGGCGACGCGGTCGTCAAGATCGACGAACGTTGCAGCAGCTTCCACGGCGACAACGAGCAGCGTTACGGCTGTCGAGTGCCACACGACTGGGTACGATCCATAACGCTGCACGGAGACAGCGTGCACGACATGTTCACGGGACAGCAACACGGGGACCTGACGGACGTCAAACTATACGGAGAGGAGGGGAAGGCGCAGAAGGAACGAAATCTGCTTCTCCGCTTGCTGGAGGAGTTGCAGGACATCGTCAAAATACACGGAACACACGGCGGCGCTGTGCACGTGCATCTGCCTTCGCTGCTGACATGCGCCCACAGATGGTCGAACGGAAACATCATCACGTCCGACGAGCTTTCCGATCTTGAACAGTACATATACAGAAAACACGAGTCGGCCATCGAGATGAACGAGTGCTTGACGACCATGTACCACCATGCGCACCACGCCGTGCAGGCCGCCTTCTGCTTCCTGCTCTCACGCTCGTTACGCGCGAGGGAGGCGTCGCGTGCGCCGACAGGCAGCGACGAAGACGTCGCAGAGACGGCGAGAGCACACCTCTATCTGATGCTCTCGGTCGCAGCGCTACGAAATATGCGCACCCTCGACGGCGACGAGGTCTTCTTCGTGTCCAGACGCGGCCTCGAGATGCACGATACCAACGCATGGGCGCGCCTCGACTGGATCGGATTTGGAATCATGGTCGAGATCGCGCTCTCGGCGGAAAGCAACTTCATGGGACGAGGGGACGTGTCGGTGTCGCTCTTGCCTCTCCCGGCGCACATGGTATCGAAGAGGGGCATCCATGCGATACCATCACGCCTGCACGAAGCGACGTCCAAGCTAGTGACGATGGACAACGACGCAGAGGCGAGGTTCGGAACGAGACCCATGACGTCGTTCTTGGAGCTCTACCCCTTTGAAGGACCTCGGTGTGAACAGCTGATGCGGCTGAACTGGTCGTCGTACCGATACCTCCGGTCGAACGCGACGGTCGAAGACGTGCCGCGCTCCCTTCGCGTACACCCCTGGAAGGGGCAGCCATTGCTCGTCCCTGATGACGTGCGACGACGGTGCACCGATGCACTGATCGAAGACTTTGAGGCGGTGGTAGGTCCGGAGGTGTGATCATAGAGTATCCTCGCCCCGTCTCGCGTGAGTATCCCAGGCGCCCACTCCGGGGATCGAGCTATGGAGCCCTGGGGTGGCAACTACCACTCCGTACTTTACAGGACACACGTGATCACTTCGGACGTTCACAGTCGCTAAACTGAAGCGTCACGAAAGTGAAGCAGTCACCTGTACCGTCTCACGATGGAACCACGCGGTCGCTTTTTCCAAAAAGGAAACGGTCCCTATCACGCGCCCCCCTTCCCGGGAACCAAGCTGGAACCGGGAGGGCAGGTGGGAGACGGCGGACCACCCTTTCCGTCGACGAGCAAGCAAAACAACCGACGCACCAACATCGCGACACCGTACACCAGAGTGAGCATGGACGACAAGCTGCGTCCGGGGATGCTGTGCTTCGTGAATGGAAGAGTCCAACCCTCCATGTCCAAGAGCAGGGGGCACCACATGAGCGGACCGCCTCAATGCGGTGTCTTTGGCATAGACCACGTCAACGAAGAGCTGAAAGCAAACGGCCCTCTCATTCTCGACTTCGACGTGGACAAGAACAGCCCCCCGTTCGCACCAACCTACGCTGGATACCCCCTTCCACCTCATAACGAACAAATCGATAGGGCCGACTTGTTCACGTGGCTTCCAGAGCACGTGGAGCGTTGGACCCCCGACGGTGTTGTAAACGTGTGCGACGACGAGGGCCTCGTCAACGTCACCGTCCAAGGGCCTTCGATTCTTGTGAACGACGACAAGAGGCAACGGTGCTGCTCCAAGCAGGACGTGCCGCTCACGAGACTCTACGTAGGCCTACGCGTAACAGAGGTGATCCCATATTACGAATATATCTTCAGTATGGAGCTCTTCAGTGGCGGAATGATAGGCAGAGAAGACGTGAAGGTGGTGGATAACAGAGCTCCCAACTCTCTTATCATAAAAGCGTGGCAATACGGGACGGTGATGGACACGCGACACGTCGAGTCTTTTAACGACAGACAAATCGTCGCCAATGTCTTCGTTCAGCCACCAATCGTCCAGCGTCCTGAGCAGCTCACAACCAATCCTCGCATCGGAAACATCTACCGAAGTGGGCACTTGAGCCCTCCAAATGGACTGGTATGGAGACGTGTTGATGGAGTACCCTTGGATGCATCAGAGTACACACCTGTCGACAAATCTTCAGGCGACCCAGTTGACATTGTTGCTTCTATACAACTCAAGTTTCCACTATACCCTCCTCCAAGCGTAATTGAGATAACTCAAGTTGAGTGGGAAGGATTAGACATCAAGCACGACGAGTCCAATCCCACTCTCTTTTACAACATGTACCTTATGATATATGGAGACCTGGTATATGTTCCGGTGCCCGACTTCGAACGCGGCGACCGCAAAGGTGCATTCCCATTGCCTCGCCTGTCTCATGGCAAATGGCCAAAAGACAGATGGCATGAAGTCAGAAAGATGCCGAATCCGTTTCCACCGGGTGCTGGGACGTTTCCTGCCCAGAACCCGCCTCCGACTGACACAGATCCCTCCTACGGACGACGCCCAGGGTGGACAGAGTCGATGGTCTATGAACAACTGCACAAGAGAGAAGTCGCTGCGTACCCACGAAAAGAAATCGTGGATGCAGGAACTGCCACCGGCGTGTTTTACGTCGATACGTGAGCGTTTTTCTATTACAAAACATTGTCACGTAAGGTACGGAGGAGTGAATCTAGAAAAATTACTGTCATATACGGTGATCGTCACGCCCAGCGTGACTAGGACGGCGCTGGCGCTCCATCTCCGTGCCCAGTCGTGAATGTTCCAAATATGGTACCATAAAACGCCGTTACGTAACCGACGTCTTGCCACTCTTGCCACTGTGAACAGTTCACAGCTGGCCTCAAAAGTGCTCGCTTTTACAGAGGGTGTCATTTTGACCATATATGGAAGGTAGGAGCCGTGCACGCCCGGCACTGCGATTGGTAGTGAGCGTCGTTCCCGTCGCGCCGGGTGTGACACTCACCGTCCCCAGCGTGCCGTTTGCGATGCCCACGATTCCGTTCGAAGACTTTTCTACACCAGCCACCCATTCTAGAAAAGATGGATCCCGCTTCTGCCAATGTCGAAATCAGCATGCTGGGGACGACGAGCGCAGCGCCCTGTGTGACGGGGGCGACGCTCACCACCAATCGCAGTGCCGGGCGTGCGTGGCTCCTACCTTCCATATATGGTCAAAGCGACACCCTCTGTAAAAGCGAGCACTTTTGGAGCGAGCTGTGAACTGTTCACAGTGGCAAGAGTGGCAAGACGTCGGTTACGTAACGGCTTTTTATGGTACCATATATGGAAACATCACGACCGGACACGGAGATCGGACACCGTCGCCGTCACAGGCGACCAGGGCGCGGTGGTCACCATCCCCGACGACGATCGGTGTCGATTTGTACACGAGCTCTTCCAGAATGGATGGCTGGGTTGGAAAAGTGCACGTGGGGGTTCGCTAATTTAATTTTGTAGCAATAAAAAACGAGTCACTCATAATCGTATCTCTCTCTCTCCAATCGATGGTTGGTGTGACTTCGATGGACGCGCTGTCCTGGAGGCGATTCACTACCAGCACGCTCTCATTTCTCTGTGCGACTGCTCACTACAATTGGTGCATCCGTCATGAGATGTTTCTGATCACTCGCATCGAGCGACTGCTGCACGATATGCGCGGTCGTCCGTCCATCTGTGTCGATGTCGGCATGAACGACGGGTTCTACACGATGATGATGGCGGCCGGTGGCTGTGCTGTCCACTCTTTTGAAGTGCAACCCACGTGCATACGGATTGCGCAGCTGGCACTTCGCCTCAATGGGTTTGAGAACAATGTCACGCTTCACAATCGGCCGGTCTTGGGAACACACGACGAGGTGACGACGATTGCAATGGGTGGGGAGATGAGCGGATGTGACAGTGGATTTCACGTGAGAGGACGACTTGGACAAACCATCGGCCATCACAGACAGCGACTCACTACGACGCCGTCCTTCCGTACGTTCGGGATCGATTCCTTGTTGATAGACAGGCGGCAACGGATCGATGTCATGAAGATCGACGCGGAAATGAGTGACTTTGCGGTCCTGGCTGGGAGCGTCGACATGATCCGACACCGTCGGATCGGAACGATCTTCATGGAGGTCCACCGTGTGGAGATGCACCGTTATTTAAAACCAAAGAACATTGACGTCGTCATGGCGCTGTTTCGATCCGGATACCGCGCGACGTTCATCGGTGACGTCGACTGTGGCAACGCCACCTCCCCGACGCAGTTTTGGGACATCTTGCGTCGGCTGGACAGGACGTGCGTCGACGCGGTCTTCTACAGCTGAAAAGTCTACTTGCAGATTCGTTTCTTGAAGAGGTGGACGTGCGAATGGCGAAGGTCGCGGTCCGCGGAAGCCAGCCCCTGTCCTACCAATGACGGCACTCCCTTCCTAAAGCTCCGCTTCACGTTGCCGGCACGGAGTAGCTTCACCGCACGGATGTCTCGGTTGATCTGCTTGATCGAATGAGGCTCGTGGCGTGCGTCGGAGTCGGAGAGCACGTCGTCGATGATTGTTTTGACGCGGAGCGCCTCCGCGTCTTCGGTGGTGTTGGCGAGGTGCACCGAAGCTGCCGCAAGGGTGCGCAAGGCCTCGACCGACTCCTCGGGGATGTCCAGTTCGAGGCGGAGCCCGCAGCAGCTGCGACCGACGTGTTTACAGCAGAGGTGCGTCCGCATTCGATGGAGGCAGGTGGACGGGAACGCGGAGTGGAAGTTTGGGACGCACTCGGCGTGAGCAGGACATCGGCCGTTGCACGATGATCCGTATCGACGTCCGCAGAAGGAGAACGAAACAGTGACGTAGGTGGGCGGCTCGGTGGGTGGCGTCTGATACACGCTGCAGATGCATGTCGCCGAGGACTTGTGTACGCGCGCGTCTATGCGGCACCCTCTCTTTTCGTCGAGTGTCAAGACCGCGTTCTCCAACACGACAGGCCGCGACGCAGCCGGCGTTGCCGCCGACAGCACGGTGTGGAGACGGAACCCATCCTGCAGCAGCTGACCAACGCGTTGGGACATCCAAGCGGGTAGTTCGTAGGAGTCTGGCCGTACGACGTCGTCGCGCTGCCGTTTGCACGGGAGTGCAACGACGGGGATGGCGTCGGGCGGTGCGAGCGTGGCGGGGGTCGTGAAGAGGGTATTCGTGTGTGCGACGTCGCTCTCGTCCAGCATGTATGTGTGCTGGTTCCGTCCGTTTTGAGTGATGCTGTGCAGAAGCAGCCGATGTTGACCTCGTTCGAAATAGAGCTCAAGCTTTGAGACCTGGCTGATGCTGATCACTGCGGCGTTTGGAGGGCGTGCGGTGGCGAGATCCAACGCCGAGGCGACGGCGTCTGAGCCACGTATGGCGATCGACGACTGCCTACACTCCTCGTCGATGGAGTCGACGTCGTCGCTGCAAATCTCGGCGTGCGTGTCCACGATCACGGCAGAACGAGGGTGGTCAGATCGGGTTGGATGCATGAGCAATGTCATCTCGGACGGCGTGAACACTGACTCGAGGAAGGGAGCTACCTTATGCAGCAGAGCATGGGCGTCGCGAAGCACTCTTCCGCCGCTCTGGTGTGGACTGGGTGACCAACCTGACGAGATCTGATTTTTCCACGCGGCAACGTGCCACATGCGTCTGATACGCGAGGTGATGCGCACACCGTATAGACGGCGGCCGCGTCCATCTGGTGAGCGTCATAGCGACCGCTAGTCTTATGTGTCCATATATATATATATAATAAAAATAAGTGTACGAGGTACACGCACGCAAATGCACCCGTGTACATGATGTCGACCGATGTGGCGGCAGAGACGTCGAAACGACGAATAGAGCATCAGAAGGCTGTAAAATACAAGAAGAGTGCTCCTTCCACCATACCTTCAATGGCTGCCCAGACTTCACCACACGACGACGATGCGGCGAAATCTCCCTTGAGTCAGAAGCAGACCACGGAGCTTCACGAAAGCTACACCGAAGATGAGTCGTTCCTCGACACATTCCAACGCCTCCACCCGATGCTCAGCTTTGAGTCGATGTCACAGCGCGCACTACAGCTGGCTTCCAATCTGATTCCGAAGACGGAGATCCCCACCGTGGACATCCCGTGCGTCACAAAGTCATACGACGACGACTTTCTTCGACCCCCCAACATCAACATGCAGGAGCGAAGCTGTTGCCTTGGCGACAAGTGTATAGGGCGGTGGCTCGCCATCTTCCGATACGGCGAGGAGAACAACAAAGGCTTCACGTGCAGGGAGTACCTTTTGCCCAAGCAAAACGAGCTTTTTTTGAGAAGCAAGGTTCTGCCGGCGCAGCCTTCCAAGTGTTTGCTTTGCATGTGCGCGAAGTGAACCGACCCAAGCCACGCGCACGCCGCACCCAGCGCGCGGAGCCTTGCGCGTGCCCGGCCCTTCCCACCCCCCTCGCCTCGCCGTTGCTGCACTCGTTCCGCAGGAGATACTACATGACATACATCTATAGATTGGTGCGCGCGTGCCACCGTCTCGAAGTCAGCCCTCGTACCTACCCGTACCTCCTCGTTTTGGAGCGTCTCTCCGATGCTCACAGCCAGCGTTTGCTCTACAGGCTCGATCTGATCCCAATTTTGTAGTACGTTCAAACGTCTCTGTTCAAGCATTTACAAACGTATTGGAGGATGTGAACGGGGAGTACCTGCCCGCCATGTCCTCATTTGTCGGAGGAGACGACGGGTATCACCCCAGCGCATGCCTTGCGGTCGACCACGACTTGGCGAACACCGAGTCTGGCCACGGACCCATGGCAACAATGCTATGGAGACCCTTCGTGGCCTTCAAATCGAACAACTACAACTACGTAACGTCTCAAGGACGCAAGTGCATCGTGCAGGTCGGCGTCAGTTTCAATTCTACACCGCATTTTGGACGGGAGCAGGAGGAGGGGGGGCCTGCTCTGGATCGATCCCCCAACCTGTAGACCAGAGGAATCGCATTCCAATACACGAAGACTTTGATACGTCGGGTATCATCGCAGCGTTACGGCGGAACGAGACATGGGTCGCGAAGAACCACCCTGGGCTGTTGAGGAGCGCGGCACTCCCACCTTCGTTCTTTGACACTCGCGTCACGACGACTACCAACGTCATGTCGACATTGAGGACACTGCGAACCTTGCGGCGGGTGAGAGTGGTCTTTGACTGTAAGATGAACGGAAGTCGCCTACCTCCTCTGCCAGACAAGGCCCCCGTCAGCACGACGGACATCGACGCATCGATGATATTGATAATGGCAAGACTCTGCTACGGTGACATGCTCGAAAGTGTGGTGCGACTGCGTGCATCACGTCTCTGTCACTGCGACGCGCTTCCGTCCGATCTAGTAAAGCAACGACACCTGTCGCAACTGATGTACGACTCGTACTTGATTTCGTGCTGGACGAGTGCCCATGCCGAGTGGATCCATACCAAGACCATGTACGACCAAGAGCATCAAACGGAGCCTCGGCGCGGTGAAGGTGTCAGACTGCCGCTTCCTTCGGTATCTCTCGTTCCTTATGCGATCACTTCGCTTCCAAGCCTCTGTGATCTGATAGAGCACCGAGTCTTGACGTCTCAGCGAATGCTTCATACCTCTAACCGTATGGTGCCCCTCCTGTCGCGGTGCACAAACGCCGGCTGTCGAGGATGGGGCATGGCGATGACGGAGGCCATGTCCGACAGGTATGGATCGCGTAAACTGATTTCACGCATCGCTGCATCGGTGCTTACGGGAATGAACCCTCTCATCCACCCCGTACACCGACCTTGCTGGGAGCAACGAATGCGCACTCATGCCATGGTCGGTATGATCGACATCAAAGTGTTTCTCGAACACTCGGACACGCTCAGCAAGGAGATTGTGCGAGCGTATTTTTCTGTGCTGATGGCTAATCTACCAGCTACGCAGGCAGCGCTGCACAAAGCCATGCACCCGGCCGGGCGTCTCATCGTCTCGCCGTATCACCTGCCTCCGATGTCACTCATGGCGGCAATGGCCCACCTCGTCGGGGGTCCTCTGGATTCTCCTGCAGTGCTACAGCACAAACTCAGCACGTGGCCCAAACACAAAGTCACTCGAAAGCACAGATACTCTTGTCGTCGAGAGATGGTGCGTGTGACCTACAGCGTGTCATGGCTTGGGCGCTCACAACCACTCTATACAGGATCACAGCGCTTGGTGGACGAGGCCAGAGACGTCGTATTGAAGCTGTATTGCGCCGACTTCCTTCCTCTGTGGAAGCACGAAGCGTTGCATGGAAAGCGTGTCTTTCACCTTGACAAAGCGATGTACGAGATACTCCACCATGAGAACACGGCCCACAAGATGTGCGGACTGCTGTCAGCGAAGGACCGAATGCACGCCATACGTGCCGCGGTGAGCTCTCCACACGGTAGCTCGATAACTACGAGTCAAGCGATGGCACTTCTCAACCCACCGTCAGAAGGTGAGGCGCTCGACCCCAACATCAAGGTGATGGAAACGGATGCGACAGGAGCTGCAAAGCTGTTTGTGTTCGTAAAAACTACCGGTCTCATCTCGAAGCTCTTGACATACAACCTTGGACCCACAACACGGAAACTGCAGATTTCTGCCATATGCCGCCGCCTCATGAGACCAAAAAATGTAGATGAGACAGATGAAGAGACGCTCTCCAAGCTTCCCACGTCGTCCACTCACCTGATGGTGTGTGTTGTCTGCAAGCGAGTTGCAAATGCGTGCAAGACCGACAATGGCACAAATACGACCTTCAACGAAATCGGTGAGCCTCGTCGCACGCCCCTTCCCTGCTCCGCGTACGTGTTGTCGACACACAGCGAAGACACGCAGCGAACGGACCCTCAGCGCAAGTGTATGTATTGCCACGCTGCAGGCACTGTCTGCTGTATGCTCCGTGTTGACGGAGAAGTGTCCAACGGGCATCTGAGATGTTCGAAGCGTATCTCCACCGCGTTGCGCAATGCTCGGAACAAGCAACAAGACAAGAGGGCCTTCGACGGTGTCGACACCTCATCTGAACTCTCCCTCGCTAGTGAGAAAGATCACATGTCTCTTCTGCGCCGCGATCAAAAAAATACGTTTGCTCAGCCATCTGAAGTTGAACTTTGCGGACAACGACCGCTTGTCACCGTTGCAGCGGTGGGGAGGGTGGTTCGGGTATTTGATCAGTTCTATTCGATTTGCTCGTATTGTGGGTGTTGGTGCACGGTAAATATGCACAATCGATTCGGGCGCGAGATATGTTGCTTGCGGTGTGACGTCGATATGATGCGTGTCAACGACACCTCGCTCCCTGCCGCGTCTGACGGTATCAAGCCCGACATCAAGTGTCGATATTGCGGAAAGGTGTCGAATGGCGCCATCTCACGGTTTCGTTTTGTAAATGCTCCAAATGACACCGTGGGTCACAACCGAGATCTACCTCCTCCCCTTCGATGGACGACCTTCTGCACGACACACTGGAGGCCGTGGCTATCAGAAGCACTCGACGTCATGTCGATAAAGGAGGTGTTGGCACACATCAGCTCGAAATGCCGTCCAATCCTTTCGGCATCGGGGCATAAGCGGGACAGTAACCACGCGGCGCGTGCGTTGGACAATGTAGAGGAGCAAAAGACATCTGCGACGGCTGGGAGGAAACGACGCCGCAGTTATAGGAGTGCAATAAATAGAATGAAGAAGAAGTGACGTTCCCAATCCGTCGACCTCGTGTAATAAACCTTTTGTATCCGCTTCCGTGTTTTAAAAATGTCGTTACTCCGTCGCTAGGAGGCGTGACGCTTCAAGGGGAGGGATCAATACAAGGTTTCTCCCGATCATGAATGTTGATAGGAAGGGTCGCATTGACGGCACACACCTCACCCTCGCCTCTGTCCGTAATCGCGTCCTACTGCGCGTCGTGGCCGCGGTACATCAATTGCTGTCCTCCGCGTGCTATTCCGATGAGGGTGCAGTCGCGTTGGCGCTTTGCCTGACGGAGGAGTGGCTGCGGCAAAGCAAGGTGACGTCGATCAATCGAGACGTGATCGTCGTGCTCACTGGTATAATAATATGCAGTTTAAAAATGACATACGAAAGAGATTTGACACCGTCCATATACCAGTTGCTCGGAACGGGGGTCGACATCCAGATATACGGATATGTGTTAAACTGTTCGACGTTGGAGTGGTTTAGTGATATATACTGCGACGCCGCCAGGTTGCAACGAGAACTAAACCGATGCGTGATACAAGTGCTGAAGCATCATGACGTCTGTCGCCTTTCACGCGACAACGCAGAATCGAAGGCAGCGGATATGTTGTACCAACTACACACCTGTCGACGACCGACGGAGTACATTACTCTCTACGATCTGTATGAATCGTTGCGAGTACTGCCCATCTTTCACTTCAAATGCATCTACAAGAAATGTGCCGTCACAACGAGCGTCGACCGCTGTGCGGTTGCGTTGACCTACGCAGTGCTAGAGTGTGGAGGGTATCATGATACTGTATTGAAGCATATGCGCTGTGACGTAAGCGACATAAAAATCGTTCTGAGCACCATGATCGGCACGCGACTCGTTCCAGACCCATTTCCAGACGTCTGCTTCGGCGGATGGGAATCGCATGCATGCCTCACGAAGGCATACGACCGCCTGGCCAAACTGTAGGCGACGCCTCCTCGTGCCGTGCTTTCGAGCTAGCTACCTGTTGGAAGCAGGTACGTTTGAATGGACGGCCTGACTGCGTGGGCGAGATGCAGGAGGAGGCATTGATGCCGTGTCGAGGAGCGTCAGCTCTTTGGACTGCATGCCGATCACCTTCAGGAGAAGGTCTGTGTTTTTGTGGTGTATGACGCGTCGGCCAGATACGTTTTGCACCAGCTGCAACTCCAGCATTTTACGCACGCTGGCAAGCTGACGACAGCAGTCCATCCGCTGCACAAAGGCATCGCAGACGTGGAGTTGATAATGTGACCGTAGCGACTTCCAGTCCCATCCACAGATCTCTACACCTTCCGCACGCGCAGGCTTCACCACCACGGTGTGCCAGAAGACCGACGCCGTGCGATAGAGCGCGTCTTGCTGCATTTTGGACGCATTCTTTTTTATGTAATCGTCTACTTTGGACACGATGTCACGCTCTGCGGAGCAGCCGACGCATATCACACCGCGCACGGGAAAGGTACGGCGGTACGGCACGAGCGCACTGCCGGTTGCGCAGGACGATTCTACGTCGGACTCGTCATACACTGATGTCATATCTGGTGCGTTGCTTCCAAAGGCGGCCGAAGCAACCGCAGCATTCTCAATACAGGCGTGGGTATCTCCTTTTTTGTTCGTGACTTTCTTGCTACGGGCGGTATCGTCGTCCGACCCATCGGTGTCACTGTCGTCAAGCGCGCGTTTGTTGCAGCGTTGCTTTTTAGTACGGTTCCGGTCGTCGTCATCGTCACTGTCGTCCGAAAACAAGGATGACTCTGCCCCATCGGCGGTCGTTCGGTGCGCATGCTCTAGTTCCGTCATCGATATCGGTCCAAGTGTCAGACTACCGTCCTCATCCTCGGCAGGCGTGTCGCGTTCTTTCGTATCCGAATCTCCCAACGAAGGCCTTCGTCTCTTCGAAGCATGGCTTCGCTTGGAGGCCGCCCACACCGGATTCAACATCTCGGCCGAGACACGACATGCATTTGTGTTTGGAGGGGCCGACTCGTTTGTCGAGGTGTCAGATGACATGACTCGCGGGGTACGGGGTGAGAATCACAGTGACGCGCTTTCCCACTCAGAAGCTGCATTAGCGGTCTACGACGCCGCGATGCTTCTTGTCTCGGCCCACTCGTCTTCGATCTTCAACATATGATGATACCATTCCTGCAGTGACATGTCACAGCTGTTTCGACGAGCGGTGTACAAAAGCAACTCCTTTGCCACTTTACATGCGTCGTTATTCGACTTGAACCGACGCCAGGTGTTGTGGTGCACATGCTTCCACTTGGTGAGCAGGCTCTTCTTGTCCTTTCGTACCATGCAATCCTTCAAGTCCTTGCCGAAAACGCGATTCTTCTTGACGTTCATGGGCAAAGGGGGGAGAGCAGCAGGAGTCGCATTACGAAAGGAATGCATGACGTCGAATCGAAGCTCGGAATGCGATGGTGCCTTCTTGCTCAGGAGCTGCTTGCTCTTCGCGGAATGAGAAATGGCGGTCTGGAGGTCGACGCGTGTATCCAGACCGTCACGTTGCGCCTCGCCGATGAGGCCATCTCTCTCGTACGGCACATCGCCCCTTCTGCATACATCGAACGGGACGGATGCAGTTCCATGCGTGTGGAGCGTCCTGTACAGCTCCTCGTCCTCCGTGCTCTTGATGCTGTTGATGTCGACTTCGAGATACGACGCAATCTCCTCTATCGACCACTTCTCCGCAGGGCGAAGCACGTCCGACATCGACTCGTTACACAGAAGGCTCAAAGGGTGGTCGTGCGTGTCAGAGGCATTGGGCGTCGACGTTTCGACAGATCTCTCTGCATCGGTGTGAGGTACGTACGACACGGAATCGTCACGCTGAGGAGTTGGAAGGCCGTCGGCGACGTCGTTGGAGGCCTTTGCTGTCGATACGATGATGCCCTTTTCCTTGTCACCGATGGGCGTGATGGTACGAATGATGGAGTGAAGGTAGCGTATGTTGTCTACCATCAATTCAATCGTCTTGTTTTTGTACTCCATGCGAAGGAGCAGCTCATAGGTGTCGGGATCGACAGAAGGCAAAGGGTCGCTCATATGATCCATCGGGCCTCGAAGGCACGTTGTGGATCGGTGTGGGTCGTGCTTCGAATGCATGTGTACGAGCACGAGAAGCGGTTATAATAGCGTTCGGAGGCGGACCGGGAGCGTGTGTGTGCTGGGCGGATGTGGCGCCGTGTGTGCATGCAAACTCGGACCGGCACGGGGGGGCCGACCGGCACGGGAGCGCCGACAGGCACGGGAGCGCCGACCGGCACGGGGGAGCCGACCGGCACGGGGGAGCCGACCGGCACGGGGGAGTCGTTATGGAAGCTTGGACTCTCTCTTTCATATCCGCGAGATTCATCAACGTGTACACCAGCAGGCGTCTTCGCGCCAGTACCCGTGAATTATAACAACGATGGATGGACACACAACAAGGAGTCCATGATGCAGGCTCTGAGGCATAACGGAAGAGCCATCGCATACGCAAGCACCACACTGAGAGCCGACAAGGAAGTGATATTGGAGGCACTGAAGACATGCCCTGCACTGGAATATGCCAGTGTGGATCTCAAAGCGGACAAGGCGACAGTCATGCGAGCAGTGACGAATGGGGGCATGCAACTCATACACGCGTCCATGAAACTCAGAGAGGACAAGGATGTCGTGATGCGAGCGATCAAAGACGACGGAGAAGCCTTCGAATATGCATTGGGAAACATGCAATCGGACGTCGAAGCATTGCTGACGGCGGTGCACGGCGTTGCGACGCGTCAATACGCCATGCACGGCGCTTTCAACCGCCATGCAAAGAGAAGGGTGGCCTCCTGGCTGTCGAGGGCGTCATTTTCAGTTCTGGTGAAACTGTGCGCCATGTCGATGATCAAGCAAGACTCGCTGCGCTTTGTACACAGAGCCATGGAGAGGGAGACCGATCGGCACGAAGCACTCGTAACCGAGCTCTCCATCGTGTCTCGACACACAAGAGACGTCAAGACTCTGTGCAACATCGAACACTTTGTTGCCGCACTGAGTGCGCCCAAGTCTCTCGTCGGAAAGCGCGACCGTGACGCCTTCGAACGTGACATGCTTTGTTCCAGCGGTGATTGAGAAGGCGGGTGCTTTTTTGTAACGTGTGTAATGTACTGTTCGAATGAGAGTGATAACCTGGCAAACACGCCTTATAACCAGTTGGGGACACACAAATGCTTCCTCTTGTGACTTGCAGTCCATCCCAAAAACGTCACAAGCAGGGACAAAATGATTACTCGCGCACTCTACCTCTTCAATATATTAAATGGGGCGGTGATGAACAACTTCCACAAAACATCTCAGTATCTATACCAACAGAGAGCAATGGGCCAGCGAAGCTGAACTTCGTCATCCAATACACTAGTAAATATAAGAAGCTCGTTTTGCCATATAGAGACAATCCTGACAGGGATTGCGTGGAAGTGATATTTCAACCAGACTTGCTAAAATTAGAAGACTTGTTCTTCAGTCCTCGTCATCTCAAAGTCTGTAATATGGAGTCAGACTATCCCAATGCTAAGTTCGGAGCGCTGGTGATAGATGTCTTAGATGTGATTGCGTCTACAATGCAACATGCCATCATACTGGAAGACGGGTCATATTACAAAAAGCCACAATTCGAGACCTTCGAACTGAATATGACGAACCTGTTGAGGTTGACGCGTGGATATGGCTATTACGAGGCACGAGGATTTTTTCCAGAGGAAATGTGCGATGCGATCACGACAAAGGAAGACCTCGAGTTTTCTCAAACAATCAATTTGAAATGGACTCATACAATCTTTACCACGCCAATAGGAAGGCTAAGTGAAACAATAAGAGATTTTCATAGTGATTTACAAACAATACAAACAAAACACGTAATATCTTCAGAACAGTCTACATTTACAAATACATTATACTCTGAGAATAATTGCGCAGAAAAGGCAACCAATGCGTCGATTTTTGTAGAGGCGTTGAGAAGAATGTTGCCCAACCCGGATCACAATGTATCAGTCAGAGAGGCTGCAAATAAAATTGAAAATAATGAAGAATATACAACCCTGAAGTATAACTTCCAAAACGAATTGGACTTTTTGATAAAAAATGTCTTGACACTGGATCATAATCAATCGCAGCAAGAAATGCCATTATTGAAGAAAAAATACTTTTACGATGAGAAAGAAGGAAGTACCTTTTTTCTTGCATGTCAGACAAATACAATCGACGATCCTCCTGTTGTGATATCAAAGAAAGTACGCGATGACATCACTGCCGTCCTGAGCACATCGCATGAATGACTTCGTACCTTGAGACCCGATGTCCCAGCGACCGTGTTAGCTACACCCAGCGTCTTGGACACGACACCCGATGTCCCATCGCACGCTCGGCGCTCCTGTTCACACCTCCCACATATGGAACGCTGTGAACAATCTGCGTTTCGTCAGCTTATGTAAATTGACGAAAGATGCGTCCAGAATCTTTTTTGTACTGCCGGTACGCGTAGAAAGGGGGATTTGAAACCGTTTTGGAGTGGCAAGAGTGGCAAGACGTCGGTTACGTAAC
>Ga0228628_1000271_pt1 | contig 30370 bp, 24 predicted proteins | sample 34DmetaG_FD_183172 | JGI IMG/M metagenome (GOLD analysis project Ga0228628, IMG submission 183172) | Seawater microbial communities from Monterey Bay, California, United States - 34D | ecosystem: Environmental > Aquatic > Marine > Coastal | place: USA: California | collected 2016-09-30
TGTGTGTCTGTTTGGGTAGTACATTATTGCATAAATGCGTTTTGTGAATCCTCCCTTTAGATATTCAAATCTTCGATTCTTTGAATATGTTTGAGCTAACCTATCTTTCTAGGCACGTGCATCAAGTACAACAGAAGGTATCATTTTGCGACATACTGCCTCATGTGATGTTATAACGTATCGAAGACACCTATCTGTCTGTCTGATACATATGGCGGTTTGTTTACCCCGCGTTTCTTCCAGAAGGCCTTGTGTCCCTCTGCAATAAGCTTGGCGGTTTCTTTGTTGTATTCTCTGTCGAGCATTTCTTCAGTTTTACCCTCTCGATTAGAGATGCGGTTAGCTTGAAATAAGTTACGGTATTCTTTTGGTCTTGTATGTAGTGGTGTCATATATGGACAGTCAGACAGGTGACCAAGGTGGTTGCAAGACAAAAATAAAGTTTTTGGTGGGCAAGGGGTTTGTAGCGGAGCTGATGATAGTAGTGGCGGTGTTTCTGGATTTTTGGCGGGCAAGGGGTTGCGATGAGCGGCAGGCGCAGTGCTTGGCGTAGGCGGTGTCGTCGGTGCGGGCGGAGCGGTGTGGTACAAAAAAGCCCCTAGCGGTTAGGCTAGAGGCTGTGTGTGTTTAACTTACTGATGAGGCGATGATGACTAGCCATCCGAGGAGGCAGCACCAAGCTAACAGTAAGTTTAAGCTAGTATCGTTGTATGTTTGTCATAGTTGGCTCGTAATACGAGGGGTTGGCGAAGTATAACCAGCAGGTCTTGACGGCTCCGTCAGCCATTTCGATGTCTGTTAGTTTACGTTCGTAGTTGTGTGGGTGTCCTTCGAGCCAGTCGATGTCATCTTTTGTGAATTCGGATTGTACATCGTAGACTTCGACGGCAATCTGATGTCCTTCTCCGGGCTTCTCGTAAACGAACGGAATGGTAGAGTAGACTTGCATCGGATATTTGTAGACGGTTTGACCAGCTCCGACTAGGGTTGCTTGACCCATTGTCTTGTGGTTACTGCGTCCAGCTTTGAGTGTACCGTATACGGCTACAAGGTTGACGTCTTGCCAGTCAGCTGTGCAGTTGTCTGTGATAGTAGGTTTGTTGATGTCTTCTTCCTCGTCACCAATTAGGTCCTCGTCATACCAGTACTTGTCGTAAGCCTTGGTTGAGTACGGGTCGTAAGCCTTGGTTGAGTACGGGCTGGTATAGTGGTCAGCTGAGTAACTGTAACCGACAGTCTTGTTGTAAGACTTGTGAAAGCAGTTAGCTTTACTGAACCAGACACCGTCGCGTTCGTGCCACTCTCCGTGACGTTGTACGCCGTTTTGGTCACAGATAGCAAACCGAGTTTCGGTCATACTGAGTACGTCAGACCAGTGTTGGCTGGGTATACGCATGAGCATTTGTGCAACAACTTTGGTGTCACATAGCTTGTCATCACCTAGGTCAGCAACAGTACCGTTACTGAAGAGACGAACAATGTTGTCGCTGTCTTGTGACATACTTGTGATGACATATGGATGACAGCCGCGTTTGTTGATAGTACCTCGGGTTGCGTAGCGGTAATGAGCTACAAAGGGACGTGGAGCTGATATAAGCTCACGTGCTGTTTCGTAGTCCATAGTGCGGACGCATTCGTTAGTGTCTGTGTAGACGATACCGAAGCCATCAGGATTGATGCGTTCGGCGTTGTCGAGAATGAACTCCGCAATGGTGGAGTCTGCTTTAGGTTTGTGTATGATTAAGCACATAGTGTGTGTGTGTTGTGGTGTTATAGGTATTGGTTAATTGCGCTGCTTATGCTGTCTGGTAAAGGAGCGTATCGTTCTGTTTCGATGAACACCTGAAAGGCGTACGTCAGACGTATGACTGTTAGTAACCCTAGAGGTTGGTCAGCGTAACTTTCTAACAGCTGCTCTTTTGAACCCTCGATGAGGAAACGCATACGGTTGTAGATATGCGGAGGAACGTCTGCCATTAGGTTTGTTGTGGCTTTGAGGTGCGCTGTTACTGTTTCACTGTTGTTGTCATATGCCCAGTCAGGTACACCTTTGATAACGTCGGTATATTTTTGAGTTGAGTATGTCCAATCCTCGGTAGCAAAGGCATGAATGCAGCGCATCCACGTTTGTGATAGTTTGAAGCGACGTATGAGTTGTTCACCGTTTCGGACTCGATTTGGTAAGCGCAACTCGAACAGTTGTTTACCTCCACAGATGCTTTTTTCACGGATGGCTTGGTAACGTTGACCAGCACGTGACTCATAAGGGCATACCTTTTTGTTACCTCCGCTGTAGTCGTTACGCAGACGTTTGCGGTACATAGCCCACCAGAGACCACACCAGCTTTTGATGTGCCAGTACTTGATAGAATTGGTGTTGTCACAGATGTTGATATGACCACCACAGCGGCTTGAGGTTTCTTCGTTGACGTATGAAGAGCTGTCTACGTGGTCAGTGAATTCGTCAAGGTTGTTGAGACCGTATACGTTAGTGATTCCTTCGACTCCGCATGAACTGTCGGTTTCCCAACCAGCGAACAAAGCTTCGTCATCTACAGGGTCACCGCATCCGCTGTAACCGTCAACTGAGGACTTTTCTACTTCAAACCCAATGGTGAACTTGGAGAGGATGTCATTTGGGTCATCTTTGAGAAAGTGATGGCCGTCTGGTGTACAGTGATAGTCACGAATGCATCCTTTAAAGGCTGCTTCTTCACTTGTATATGGAGTACCGTTGTGCATATACACCGCATCTTGGTGATATGGCACACAATCGTCATCCATTGGGTAGACTACTTCTTCATCTAGTAAGTACTGGTCGTGATGTTCAGACCAAGTGAGATTGTCGTCGTTTTCGTGGAAGGGGTCATAGTGACCGTAGACGTGTATTGAGTCTCTTTGTGTTATGTACGTTCCTTGAGCGCACATAACTGTTTCATCGACGTGCGCATAGGAGTTTTCGTCGTAGTATTCTTCGCTTAGTGCGCACAGTTTTTCTTTTGGATAGTACCTAAGGTTGACATGGCATAACTCAAAGTCTGTTTTATGACGTAATCTATTGCTTGAACTGTTGGTATTTGCGGTTTCAATCCACGTATATTTAGAAATATATTCTTCAAATGTTTCTGCATTTAAAGAGAATGAATCTATATCTAGTGCGGGAGATACCATTGTTTTTGGTATCAGGTATCCACGATATATAACTAAGTTGTTGATACCTGCGGCTATACCGTAGGCATCTGTTAAGACTTTTTCTTCACCTTCATAGAAAGCTGAGAGTTGTTCTTCGGTTGCGATAGTGAGCTTTTCGAGCTCTAGTGTAGTTATGTTACTCATTTTATGTGTGTGGTTGGGTATTAGTATGTGTCGATGCCAGAGTTGGCAAGTACGTCAGATGCAGCTTGGTTAGCCGCGTTAGTGTTGGACAGCGCAGTGAGTACGCTGAGAATGATAGTTACTAGTTTTTTCATGTGTAAAAGGCGGTTTTGAGCAGCTCCGCAAACTGTTACGTGTTTATGTTTTGTGGTTTTGCTTACGCTTTACCGAGAAGTGTACTGCGAGTAACACCGTCTGTACCTTTGATGTCAGCGAACAAAATGTCGTCACCAACGTCAAACTTGGGAGCAGTGCGGCTGTTGTGCCAGAGAGTAGGAATAGTGAAGAAGTCACCATCTTTGAAAGCCACAGCTTCGACAGCGTAGGCAGTTGGTTCGGCAGCGTTACCGTTGATGGAGATAACGCGAGCGGATGTAGTGTTTAGTTTTTGCATTTTGTATATGTATGTATGTATGTTATTATTATTACGAGAAAAAAGTTACAGAGATGACCAGAAGGTACGAGCGTCAGCAACAGGCAGTACGTCGTAAGGTACGGACTCGTTGTTACGGAGGAGCAGATTGACCTGCACAGTGCCGTCAGCTAACGAGAGGAATTCATAGTCACCACGTGTGTGGACGGAGAGTACGTTGGATGTGTTTTGCATAAGATATAAGAATTAAGAGAGAAGAATTAAGCCACAGAGCCTACTACTAGGAAGACTCTGTGTTTTTTTATTAAAAGGGAGGAACGACCTATAAAAACACATAGTCTGGAGGTAGGGACGGTAGTCCCCACAGAGCCCACGCACGGTGCCTACCCTAAGAATCCGTCGGAGCGAGGAACGAGCGGAGAAAAATTTTTTAAGAATGATGAATGTTGATAACTCTAAGAATCTGAGCGAGGAATCTGGAAAAAATTTTTTGAGAATATAGAGTATATACTGCGAGGAACTACATAAGAGAGCGACGAAGGAGCGGAGCAAAAAAATTTTTGAAAAAGACGTGTTTTGAACCGTATGTGATAGTATTGCGTGACTGTTGGTGAACTGAGTGCGAAAAAAAACCCATGCAAACAAACACAGACGCGAACAAAGCATCGGGCGTTCAACATGATAGTAGTTGGTTGAAAAGGCATGTGTTATGCGACTTGAACCCTTATTTTTAGGGGCGGGGACGTGATAGTTGACAATTTGGAGACAATTCGAGGTTTTCGAAGGGGTCTGGGGGGAATTGTTCGCCGTTCACATAACGACAGGGTCTCAGATTTTTGCAACAAAACCAAGGCGTTCACCACTCGTCACAAAGCGTAGCCCCAATACGTGACAAAAAAAAGAAGGCCACCTCCGAGCATTCCCAGAGATGACCTTCACACACACACACGTAACAAAGAGTGCTATAAAGAGTAGTCTGTGTCCTGAGGTTGAACAGGTCAACAACAAAACACATTAATTATAAGCTTGACGGTTATCTGACCACAGTTACACTTGGAACCATAGGTGTAACACTAAAGGTAAACTAAAAGCTGGCTCCCAGTCCCTTACTATGGGGAATTATTACCAATAACCACCTTAAAAGAAAGATTCTTAGTAGTTTAAGAGTACACTAATTTCATTGTTCACTCTTAGTACACTAAGAGGGGGCTCCTTTATTTCCCTCATATTAGTCCTTTTCCTTGTTTCTGGTTGTTATTTCTCTTAGTTGTTCGCCCACAGGAGGGCTTTTTAACACTAAAGGTATACCCTTTGTCCTTATATCCATCTAACGGACGTATTTGACCCCTTAGAACGCTTGTAATAGGCATCAGAGAAAGCTTGGAGTTCCTTGTTTAGGAGTTCTGTCTTTCTGTCCTGTATCTTTGTCTCTGCATCTTGAGCCATTTGTTCGGTCCAGTAGGCTACAGCGATACTCAGGGCATCAAGGCGGTCATCATGTGTTATTGCACCTCTGTCCTTTGTTATACGGGACATCTGGTACATCAGTTGGTAACGTAGCTGTAGCTCAGGTGGGTATCCTTGAGCAGTCTCAAAGTCCTTTCTGATGACCTCTGGAGACACAATGAGCCTGTGTTGGTTCATTATGGGCTCTAGGGTATCAATGATACGTTTCTCTTTCTGTATGTTGTGTCTGACCTCCTCCATAGTACACGGGTGTACCTTGGTGAGTACTGGCTTGAAGATTTCGTTGAACATACCGTCACCAAAGTTACTCTCAACCACAATGGCGTTGACCTGATGTTTCTTAGCAATCATCGCAAGGGCTTTCAGGGTCTCTTCGCTGTACCCTCCTTGTAGACCTCCTGCGTCAGGAACGAACAACATTCCGTTCAACATTTTGACCACAGCGTACCCAGTCTCATCCTTACCGCGACCACTGGGGTCAATAGCAAGAACACTCCCTGTGAACGGTATGTGGTCACCAACAGCCTTAAATGGACGGTGGTATCTGTCTCCACTGAATCCTACGTTCGGTACACTCCCGTCCCACACTAGGTCAGGAGCTTGAGCCCACACAAGTTTCTCTGGGGCTATGTCGTTGTCGATGTCCGCTACAATCAGGTCATTAAGTTTCAGTGGGTGTCTGTCCACGTCACTCAGGCGTGTATCCAGCATGAACTGCATGGCGAACCCAGAGCGACCGTAGGACATCTCTCGTTCTAACAGGTCAATATCTGAGAACCGTGTAGGTTCGGTAGCTTTGCCTACCTTCTCAGCGTCCACACAGACGTCCTTCACAGCCCCGTTATAGCCCTTTTCGTTCGTCTGAGGGGTCACATACTTAGCAGGCCATATACGAGCCTTGTAGCCACGCTCTTGTAGCTTGTTGTAGATACTGTCCTCAGTCTGAGGTGTTCCTAGGAATATAATCTTAGAGTCATCTTCGGGCTTCAGGATAGCATCAAACTCTTTTACTTGTTCGCTGAGCTTCTCACGCATAGCCTGTGTAGCTGAGTTGTTCGCTACCTCGATGTCATCGGCAATGATGATGTCCGCACGGGAACCTGTAAGCTGACTGGTAACACCCAGAGACTTTACAGACGGGGCGTGCGACGCAGGAGCAGGACCTACGTCAAAAGATATCTTACTGAACCGTTGCTTGTCGTTGGGCTTCAGGTGAGCCAGAAAGGGTACTTCGTGGATAAGACGCAAGGTGAACGTGCTGAAATCATCAGAACGTGTCTTGGACGCAGAGACCACAAGGAAATTTAACGAGGGGTTCAAGAGTAACTGATGAACCACATAGGCGGAACAAATCCAAGACTTACCAACACCACGGAACGCTTCGATAATGACACGCTTGTCCTCACCTTGCATGAAGTCTGCAATGTTATACTGGATGGGTGTTGGTTCTGGAAGGTTTAGGTGCTTCCAAATGAGGAACAAGAAGTTCCTAAAGTCTTTGAGTTCGTCCATATTTACTTGTTGCGACTACGGTTCTTTGCCTTGCTTTGGATACGCAAGTTACCACGAGAGTTATTCAAAGGGTTGCGGTCTTTGTGGTCAACGTCTTTACCCGCTAGGGCTGCCTTGCCGTGCTTCTTGACGGCTAACCGTCTTGCTTGGTTTCTTCCTGACCTGCGCTTACGTTGCTCAGGTTTGGAGTGGTAGTTGGCGTATTCTTTTTTATAGTTTCTCATTAGCGGCTAACGTTATGTGTTCGGAGTCATCTCGGAATGGAAGCATGTCTACTAGGTTACCCAATGGGTTTTCGTTGGTAACCTGAGCGTGGATGCCATTGTCTTTTAGGAGTTGCCTAGCTGCGTTCAGGTCACTAGGGGATGCTTCCCCGCTCTGGATACGCTGGATGAACTCACTGATTAAAAGGTCTTGAAGGCTGTATAGCTTTTCTGTTTTATCACTCATTATTACTTGGTAATCTCCTTGTAGATTTTAATACCTAAATAGAACATCGTTAAGACGCCTACGCCTATAGCTACGGTAGTGTTAATATGGTCAAGGGTTAGGGTTCCGAGGATTCCACTGGTGGCTATAAACGGGGTCACGTAAGGGTTTTCAGGTAACATTTTGGGTTAATGGGATTGAGAGGGTTAATTAGAATTTAATACAAGCTAGAAGTGCTACGTTTCGTGGACGGTTTTCTGAAGAGTTAGAAGTCCCGCCAACGCTACTTGTAGAACGGGTCGCCGCAACAGAGCCAGCTCCCTGCAATGGTTGACCACCAGCTCCCGGACTATAGTGAACGTTAAACGTATGACTGTGGGATTCCATCTGGTCAGCCTGATAACTGCCAAAGGAACGACTACCATCCACTCCACGAGAGTCATCCCAGCCACGCATAAACTCACCTCGAAGGTCAGGAACAAGGAACGTAGTGCTACCGTCACCAGCACCATAGGTTTCACCAATAGCTGCAAACAAGTCTGAATAAGTTGACCGAGAGACTGTTGAACCGTCAGCCTTGAGAAAGCCTGTAGGGGGTGTGTTAGCTGCATGGTAAATCACCGAACCTGCGGGGAAGGGTGACGCATTAGTTCCATCAGTTCCATCAGCTCCATCAGCTCCATTGTTACCAGCAACACCTTGTTCGCCTTGTTCCCCTTTAGCTAAAGCACCAGTAGAAGCATTCTCAGAAACCTCTTGAGCCACAAACAGACCTTGTTGGTAAGCTGTGTCTAGGTCACTCTCAGACAACCTAGAGCCGTTCTGGAAGTCCACTAGTTGTGTGGTTCCAGTATTACGCCATACACGTATCTTTTGGAATGCACTGGGTGCTACATTGAGTGTTACGGTCTTTGCCACAGCGTCACGAGAAGAGACTGTAAGGTCACTCCAAGTTGTTCCGTTGTAACCCTTCACGTTAACGTCATCAATCGAGAGGAAGTTAAAGGGGACGTCGTAGGTAGTTGATGTGAGTCCTGAGGTATATTCAATGTAACTGTTAGCCATAATTAGTGGGGGTTATTGGATTAAGCGGTATTGTTGCTTTTCTTGGGTTAGTTGCGCCATCGACTGTTTTAACTCAGGGAACTCTTCGAGCATTTCTCGACGGGCTTGCTTACGGAAACGTCTGAGCCAGTTATTGATTAGCCTAATACGAGGAGACTTCTCTCCGATAGAACTGTCGTTTTCTGCTTGTAACGCTTGGTACTGCTTGCTCTTGACTAGTCGTGCAAGGGTTTGACGAAGGTTCTTTCCACCAATCTTTGTGGTCGATGTCTTTTCAAGCCACACGTCATACGCTTGGCGTCCTTCTTCGTTGTAGATGTCCTTTGTTTGAAGAGTACCACCAATCTTACTGTTCTGCTTGTTGAACCCGTGAGCCAAACTTCCTAACTCTTGGTCAAGCATGTTGTCACTCTCGCTACTGATGTATACAGGGTTAAAGATGCCAGCACCCATTGGAAGATTCTCGTACTTAACAGCTTCACCAAGGAAGTTACGCTTCTTAGGAAGCATACCAGATGCAGGAGACTTCTTGAGCATATAGTCAAAGACTGTACGTGTTTCACGAAGCACTCGTTCGTCACTGTAGTTCTGTCCTTGGGAGAACAGTGTTGGAACAAAGCCACCAGCAATGTTACCTACTAATGCCTTAGAGTTAGCTTGTGGGTCACGAAGCATGTTCAGCATGTTGTCCAAACCTTGAACGTAGGACTTGTTGGTGACGTTATTACTGAAAGATAACGATACGGCTGAGAACATATTGCCCATCATAGTATCATCTAAGTCATAGTATTCCTGTGCTTCCACAAGGTCAGCAAAGAGACCAATCACAGTAGCCATTGGGTCTAAGCGTTGGTAGCTAAAATACTTGGCACCTATCTTGAGTGAGTAAGGTTGCCACCCTGTTAATTTAAGGGCTTCCTTTTCCTCTTGGGTTCGTGGTCCACCACCTGTGATGAACTCCTTGTTAGACAGCGCATACCACATACCTGCTCCAACTATTGAAACACCTGTTGCTAGGCGTCCCGCGTGTTCAGCACGGACGAATGGGTCGTCACTATTCAATCCTTCAGTGAGCTTCTTACGGCGATACGTTAAGTCTGCTCCCATTCCTAACGGAGTTCGGTCTAGCGCAAACTTCAAGATGTTTGTTGGAGTATTAATGAACGGAACAACAAAGTTAAGCATTGGTATCTTTGTCTTCAGCTTACCAAGGGTGTCACCAAGAATACCAACAACAGAGTCTTGTGCTAGGTCGTTAGTAAAAGTGTTTACCTTAGAGAACTCTAACGCTGCATCAGCAAGTCCACCTCGTGATGCATCATAGGGATTCTGAGCTAACTGTGCTTGGATAACTGACATCTGGTCGCCACCATACTCAAGCCCGTGTAGGGTTTTAGAGGTTTCCACAGCATCCAGATAGACGTTAGCTTCATTATAAGCTCGCCCACCTTTTGTAATGTAATTCTGGAAACGTTCATTAACGAACTCGGCTAGTTCCTTACCGTTAGCCTTTCCTGCTTGGAGACCTTCGTATGCTAGGTTGGTACGAACATATGCACGGTAGTTGAGCTGTTTGAAGAACTCATCCACAGTCATAAGACCACGGCTAGGTAGTCTCACTCCAGTACCAATTGTGTCCACAGCTTTGGCAATAGAGTCGTGTTGATTTACATCAAACTTCTTGCCTCTGTCCGTCATCATTTGAGATACGTTCTGACTTGTGATTGCATCAGTACGCTTAGCGGTATCGTTGAAGGCTACAGAGCCCTTAGTCAACACAGCGTCTTGGGTGTTCCAAGCCTTACCAGCAAAGGTGATGGCTTCTTTGATGTTCTCCATCTTAAAGGCATAACCAAGGATAGCTCTGGCAACGTCAGGTTCACCACGCAGTAGTCCTCCGAATGCCATCTCACCCATACGTAGGGAAGTGGTAAGAGCACTACCAAGCGTATTAACGACCTGAGTAGCAGGACCAGAGAGTAGGGAGTTCATCCAATACTCAGTGACCATGTTCATCATCTTGCCACCTTGCATCTCCTTTGTGAGAGCACCAACAGATTTCATTCTAGCGTTAGCTGCTGCTGTACCGTCAATAGCTCTTGCTACATCAGAGTCACTACCAGCCATAACCAGTTTATTGATGACGTCTTGGACATCCATCGTACCTGTGGTTTCGTTGGTGTACTTAGCGTAGTCCTCTGGGTCACGAGCAATGAAGTCAAAGCCAACATCCTTATTCAGACGGTAGCCACCGTTGGAACCATCAAGGAACTTACGTTGAACCAATGACAGACCTGCTTCCTTACCCATCAACGACCATATGCGTTGGACTTCGGTTAGCTGGTCGATACCAGAAACAACCTTTGCCTCTAGTTCCGCTAGGTTCTTCGAGGAGTCCTTTCGAGCTGCACTTGCTTCCTTTGCTAGGTCAACAAGGTCACGACTCATAAGGTCAATGAGTGTCTTAGCGGCACGCTGCTGTGTTCTGAAGTCTGCTAGACTTGAACCACCTGCTCGTTTAAGTTTAGCGACTGCTCCTGCCCAAGTGTTTTGATTACCTCCTAGAAGGTCTACCATCTCTTTGGTTTCAGCAGCGAGTTCCTCAGCAGTAACCTTCTCACCCTTGACGCCTGCGCTTTTGAGGTTCTCCGCAACAGCAGAGATAACACCCACAGCAGCACGGCTAGAGGAGATATTACGAGCAGCACTCATGATAGCTTGGTCGCCACCTGTCTTTAGCTGACGTGCAAGACGAGTGATTGCTGAGGCTACTTCTTCTTCTACTGCTTTGGTAGCTTCAGCTTGTCCCATCTCAGTATTATAAGGATTTGTAATTTCCTCATCACGGAACTGGTTAGGGACTTTCTTCTGCCTTACTTTAGATGTCTTATCCAACCCACGGTTCCGAACATACTCTTTAAAGCTTTCTACACGTGGATTGGCTTGTACGCCCGATTTGTTGCGACGGTAGTTACGGTAGGCTTCCTGAAGAGTCGGATTGAGGACAGGACGACGTGCCTCCATTCCTTGTTGAATACTTGCTCTAGTAGCATCACCACGAGCCAACTCTTCGGGTGTGAAGTCTTCGGCCTTAGCTTTTCTTTTCTTCTTTGGTTCTTCCTTAGTAGCGGGGTTCTTTACAGAGTTAAGGATGAAACTATTCTCAGCTTGTAGTTCCTCTACGGACTTACCACCCATAGCCTTTTTGACGTTAGCCATCTTCTTCTCGCCAACAGCTATGTTCTTCTCAACCTCTTTAATCTTAGCTTCTAGCTTCTGACGTTTGTCAGGGCTGATGTCTTCAGGATTCTTAGGGTTAGGAAGGTCAGACGAAGGTGTATTCTCAAGTTGCTTTTTGTAAGACTCAAGGATTGCCTTCATCCCCTTCTTAGGGTTGTTCAGGGTTACATCTAGCTGTTGGTACTCTTTAAGACGTCTAAGCTTCTCCTGAGCTTCTTGCTTCTGCTTGGAGGTATATTCTGTTTTTCGTTCTTTGTGGAATTCATATAACTCCTCTCCGTTGTCCTTACGGTCTTGGAGTTCTATCTCAATCTTTTCCTTTGTGTGAGGTTTAACACTGTCCCACTCCAAGGCTTTGTTGAGGTATTCGGAGGGTACTTCGGAGACTTTCTTCCCTCTCCAATTCTTACTTCCAAAGTCTAACTTCCAATCCACACGACCACGAGGCTTGGTGGAGAGTAAGTCATCCTCCTGCAGTTCTGAAAGACGTTCAATAACCTTTCCGTCTGCATTAAGAGCTTCACCCTTTTCATTACGTATTTCTAAGCCATCTTCATCAACAGCCGCCGTAAAGTCCGAACCACGGTCATCAAGTGTACGGTGGGTCTGTCCGTGTAGCTGGTCGATGTCCTTGAGGAATGAGAACTGCTCATCAAACATACGGTTCTGTTCAGAGACAATGTCACCTGTGTACTTGAATACATCATCTAACAGGGAACCGTCGGTTGCACTCAGCCCCAGCATACCTTTAACAGCAGCTAGGAGTTCATCAAAGACAGACTTCTTAGGGACGTCGCTCTCCATTGCACTGAGAACCATACGGAACTCTTCATTAGAGAATGCCTCAGAGACAAACTCAGCAAGGTTAGTGAACGCATAAGGTGTATCAGTAGTACGTGTCGCTGCTCCTGTAACTTCACTGGAACCAGCAATACCGCCTTCACCAAAGACCTTTTCGTCAAGCCCTAGCTTCTCAACAGCCTTTAGGTATGTACGAGCAAGACCAGACGTAGCGTTGTCAGACTGAGCTGCAACCTCCGTCATCATTTCTTTAAATGCTGTGGGACTGTCTGCCGTGTGTCGAACGTCTACGTTGAGCTTGTGTAAAGTTGTAGCGTGCATCAGCTCGTGAGCCAACGTACGAACACCACCGTTGCCCATCGTGATAGTGCCAGATGCTTGTCCTGTGGCTTCGTCAACGTTAGCTTTAAATGTAGAACCACCTTCACCAAAGTTCACCACAGTGTTCTTGAGGCTTTCTGGTGCGTTGGTCAGTAGAGCTTTAAACAGAGGAGCAAGCTCACCGTCGTAGCCCTGTGAGTAACCTTGAAGTAAGTCAAAGGCACTTGTGGACTCACCTGTTACATCACGACCCATAGCCTTCGATAACGAGGCACGGAAGGTCTGTGTGCTGTCAAAGTCTTCTTGAAGTAACTTAGCGTCTCGCTGTCCTGAGAATACTACGTTCTCATACTCCTCAAGGATTGCCTTTGGGTCATCTCCTCTACGGGACTTCTTAATAGCTTTAACACCAGCAATCAGTCCGTCTACCACACCACCAAGAGCTAAGCCCTCAAGGGTGTTCTTTAGTCGTCCTTCAATCTCTCCGTCGTCCTCATCTGCGGCAAGGTAATCGGATATAGGGTTACTTAGTGTCGGAAAGGTTTCGATGAGGTTACTTAGGCGGTCTTCTTGTGCTTGGAACATCGAGAAGTCAGCCACAGCTCCCGCTGCCATGTTACCCTTTAGGTTTAACTTACGGGCTCCACGGGCTCCTTTGAGACCCTTGGCTGCTGTACTTAGCTTACCGACTTTACTGAGCTGTCCTGCAACAGGAATGAAGCCAGTCATAAACTGACTAACACCTTCAACCATACCGCCCGCAAAGGTCTTAGAGCGACCAAGGAAACGAGTGTCGTAATCAGGTAGTAGGTCGTCACCTGTAGCGAAGTCAGCTAGGTCATAGAGACTTTGAACTGCTCCTTCTACACCACGGAAGGGAGCTGCCAATACGTCTGTAAACATATTAGCATCTTCTTGTGGATTAGGGGTTTGTTGGGTGCTACGAGGAGTAGCGTTAAGGAAGTCGTCTATTGCCATAATTATTTAAGGTAGCCGTTTGTTGTTAGGTAAAGGTTTTGGAACGTCATAAGCTGTGAAACGCTCATTTCGTATTTCTCTGCTATTTTATTAAGGGTTTCCCGGTGCTGAGGGTCAACATTTTCAAGGGTCATCCCTCCATCTTTCCAAGCTTGAACAGCCGCCGCAGTGTTTTTGATACTACCACCGATTATGATGGGTACTAAGGAGAAGTCTAAAAGGTTATTTTCAACCAAAAAATCTACGGAGAACTGTCCCTTCTGACGTCTGTCTACTTGTCCTCTTTCAACTTGAGAGGCTTGCGCTCCCAATTTAAAGACACCACTAACCAACGTTTCGGCAGGAACCCCTGCTACCTTCATAAGTTCAAAAAGCTCTGTACCTTTTTCTAGGCGTTGGTCGAGAGGGGGTTTGATGTATACCTCTGGACCTTGTTTGAAGCTCCACTTAGGTATGATGCCCATGATGAGTCTGTCAGCCTCGGAGGGCATAAATGGTTTACCTGCAAAACCTATTCTGGCTTTCTTATTGACCCACGCATCCTCATAAATAGATACGTGAGCTTGGTAAACTTCGTCATCGCTTAATGTACCGAGCTTTTTAAGTTTTTGATAATTCTCTAATCGTTTTTGAGGCGACCTCCCTGCGGGGACCAGCGTACCATTTATATTTTCATGTGTGATTTTTTCGGTCTTATCTTGTCTTGCCTCCTCAGCTTCTAAAGCAATAACCTTGGCGGCATTCTCTGGGCTCATCACGCTTTGAAGTTCTTCTACACGCTTCTCACCAACTATCTCTATGTCCTCTTTTTGTTGTTGGGTTTTTGCAGCAGCAACACCAACAGTCGCAGAATTAAGAGTACCCTGAGACCACTCATTTAGCTTTTTAACTACCTCAATCTCACCCTCCTTGAAGGCTAGACTTCTCTCGCCATCATCTTGAATGTCCTCAACCGAGTCATAGAGCTCTTGATACAGAGTATCGCGTTTTAACTTCCATTGACCCATAAATAAGTCTCCAACCTCAGTAAATGTTGGTTGACCATGTGCCGTTACCGCCTCGTCTAAGTGACTCTCAGGGAGAGATGCGACTGTGGAATCGTAGACGGAGGTTTGTAGGTTCTGATGTTGCGCCATCCACGAGGTGGCATACTCCTTACGAAATAACAGTGGGTTCGCTTTCATCTTATGAAGCTCCACGGTCATCATATCCCGTAAGAGGTCATTCTCATAAGTGACATCGTTAAACACACCACCGTGAATACTCATGGCTTTAATAGCTGCATCAATGTAGGCTTTTCCTGTTCCCTCACTTGGGATACGAATGACTGCTGCTTGAATACCCGCTATGTGTACCTTGGTATCCCTAACAGCATCGTTGTAGGATTCATCCTTACGCGCCTCTAGTTTCTTTTCCATCTGTGTGAGGTATAGCTGACGTGTAGGAGTAGCGAACAACTCTTGCCCTGCTACCATATTGTCCTCTCCTTTGCCGTCCCCAATCTCCTCAATCATGTCTTCGAGGAGCTGGTGGTCAAGTGAGCTGTCACTGGCTAACAAGGTATCCATCTTGGTTTGTAGTGTACCAAAGACAGCCTCTGCTGCTGCACGTCCTCCAAGTGTTCCTTTGTGAGAGTTAATTAATTCCCCTCCAATCGTGGCTATCTGGTCTACATTTGTAGACGTAATACCATCAAACTGACGAGCCATAGACTCCATAGCCATCTGTTGATTACGAGCAGGTAACTCTCTACTAAACTTAGCAACCTCCTTACTTAGGAAGTCAGCCCGTGTAGCAGACTTGAGGGCATTGTTGGCTTGTTCACTAAATACATTACCACCAAGGAGCTGGTCAGCCTCTTCATAAACAGACCCTACTCGTTCCTCCAAAGCTGCCTCAAAAGACGCAGCATCTTTGTAGTCGTAGTAGTTCTTGAACATATCGTTCGATAGTTCTTGGAGCTTTGTTGGTATCTCTGTTGCGTAGTACTTTGCAGCTACCTGACGGTTGTACGTCTTTGTGTATCCAAACAAACTACGGGCTTCTGGGTCTAGTCCTTTTTGTAAGAACTTATCGTACTCAGCATCCGACATATTAGCGACGTCTTCTGCTGCTTTTGTCTGTGCTACATCTACAGCTTGACCGTAGGCATTGACGCCTTGTTTTAACGCATTACTCAACTGCATCGCTGAGTTGGTTAGAGGTGTCTGCTGAACAGCTACACGGTAGTTACCTCCAGCTCGAACTGTGGGGTTCAGGGCTACAGGGTTCAGGTTAAGTTCTACCTGCTTCCGTTTCTTGGAGCCGTCGTCGATTGTAATTTGTCTAGTAGCCATTTCTTATTTAAATGTTGTAGGAGCAGTAAAAGGTTTGTAGGTGGAAGGACTGACGTTGAACGAAGAGGAAGCATCAAACGCTGGGGCTCCCGATGAGGCGGCAGAAGGCGTACCTCCTCCCTGACCAAACCCAGCCTTACTACCGAATGAGTAAGCACTCATCCCTGTCTGGGCTCCTTCAAGAATAGCACCAAGGTAGTTTGGTTGTGCTATTGGTTTGTTAATTGAAAGAAGGTTCATACGTGACTGCATAGCTCCATCTTGGAACGCTAGGTCACGGTTTACTTGATTGAACTGTTGTTGCTGTTGAACAGAGAAACTATATTCAGCTTCCTTACGTGTCATATCATTCAGGAGCGCATCAACACTAAGTCCTGCCACTCCAGACTCCCCAGCACTCACACGTCCTGTTGCACGAGCTTCACGGGCTTTCTTGGTGGACTCTTGGATAGCTTGGGCTGCTGCTGTCATCTCTTGGCGTTCCCTTATGCGTGACGATGACATCTCTGCTAGGTGTCTCTGTCTCTCCGCTAGAGAGGCATTCTTTTGCATCTTCTCTTGGGTCTTGGCTTGTTGCCTCTGCCCGTGGATAGACATACCTGCTTGGGCTGTGCCGAGAGCCAGTGCCGTTAATGTTACTATTTCACACATATTATTTAGAAGGGATTATAAATTCAAAGAAGGGTTGATTGCTAAAGTTAAGTTTACGAATGAAGGAAGCTCCACAGAATTTGAGCCACTTGAGGGCAACGTGGTTATCCTCGTGGACATAGTTAAAGGTTGCGCCATAAGGCTTGGTTAGTCGTTGAGTCCACTCACGGGACGCTTTAAGGAATTGGTAGGAGTTGTCAGAAACACTCTCCGTGCCTAGACACCAGATGTACGCTTGGTCTCCTACCTGTCCAACACCAAACATTGCAAAGGGAACATCATCAGCATCTAGAGCTGTCAGGGTAACATCATCGTTCTCAAAGCCACTTAAAAGCGCCTGACGGGGCTCGTGACCCATACAGGCTATCTCTATCTGGTCTGCTTTACGCATGTACGGATAGATGCGCTCTATGTGGTCGTGGGTAGCAACAACTACCTTACAATCCCCGTGGGTACTGAGAACTTTATCCATATCGGTTAGAGCGGGAGTGAACAAAGGATTCAAACTCAGCACTCTGGAATGTACTCGGAAGAGCACTCTCGTTTTCAATGGTGATAGTTGTGTCCAAAGGTTTGGTGAACACAGGGAAGCGATAGAAACCACTGCCAAGTGTCAGGGAACCAATGGTAGATGAACCAACGACATCAGGTGTAAAGACGTTCTCGTAGGTATCACGGTACTTAGGGGTCACCTTAACTTTGAAGTAAGCTGAGTCAGCATAATACAGTGAGCCATTACGGATACGCATCTTGGCTGCATTACTAGGACTCTTACCGTTTCCTGCTTTAGCTTTGAAGAGCTGCTCAGAGAACGTGTACTTCATTGTGTAAGGGATACCTACCCAGACATCTGTGTTTCCTGAGACTGCTTGAGCAAGAGTAACAGTAGCTCCAGAGTTGGTGCAGTTGAGTTTTAATCCGTCAGTTGTATAAACTTCCACTGAGTTGTCCTCTGGGGTGTACGGAAGTGTGATTGTAGAGGAGCCGTTGGTGACTGTATCTGCTACTCGGTTGTCGAGGTGAGTAACATAGCCAGCAGCGTCCGATAGGCCAGACGCTAAGGACATCTCAACGAGGTTGGTTTCACCGTTGTGGGTGATGATTGCGTAGAGGGTAGACTCGATGAACTCAACGCCTCGTAGCTCACCTGTGAAGGTAAACTTTGACCAAGAACTGAGCACTTTCTGGTTGTTGCTCCAAAAATACTTATAGATGTATAGGGATGTTTTATCTTCTAAGCTTAGGATAGCAATCATATCCTCAGAGGTTGTTCCTGCTATATCAATTATGTTTTTAGGGATGTAAGCAGGTATATGTTCAGTAACCTCCGTAGCATCATAGGTATCACTTGCTGCATTTACGGTATACTCACGAAGTCCTATAAATTCTCCTCTAGTAAATGGAAAATAAAGATAAGAACCCAATGGTATAGGCTCAACAGCACTTTCAAAGTTGAAGTTTGTAACAGGAGTGACGCTTACCGATTTAGGTGTTAATACATCTCCACCTTTAAGAACAAACTGCCCATTATTAGAAAATAGCATTAAGTTTTCTTGGAAGCCTTTCGCTGCTTGTAAATCTGTAACACGACTACTTGACACTGAAATGTCAATCGGAGCAGAGTCTAGCAGTGAAGTCACCGTGGTTCGTCCTAAGTTGTACTCTACTTCTCCTGATTCTGTCACACTTCCCAGACCACTTTCCGTCATTATGACATTCTCACCACTGAGAAATCCGAGTCGGTTCTTAAAGAAGAACATGCCGTCAATCGTTTGATTAACGAAAGATGGGAGTGGATTAGTGTCATCGTCCCCAGCAAGTCTATCTGTGTAATTTGCTTCTTTAAATGTAAATTCATTTACCCCTGAATTAACAAGAACATGAGGCATTGTACTTGCATCCAATCCTTTTACTATGTCGGGGGCAACAGTCTCTACATATGAACCTGTTCCGATGTTTGATTGGCTGTCGGTTTCAAACTTAACATAATAATCGTCTTGAGATAGCTCAGCGTCTCCTACAATTTTAGTTGCAAAACCCTCTAAATTTTTTTGGGGCAAGTTATGAATTGACGAAGTGGATTTGTACACAGCAGCCATTCCTGAATCTCCCAAGGAGTCAGAGCTTTGGATTGTAAAATCATACTCTTTGTTTTCGATATCATTACCATGAGTAAGAGTAAGAAAGATGCTACTACCAGACCGAGAAATGTAAAAGTAGTCGTCGATTCCTTCTTCAACGAGCTTACTTTTAAGTCCATTAGCGATAGTGTTACTATTAGCGTGGGTACTACTATTGCTACCTGAACTTCTATAAGTTGCTGACTTAGTAATTAAGGTAGCTTCGGGTACGTTCCATGCATTTACTATAAAAGTTGGAGGCGTTGTGTAATAATGGCGTTGGGTTCCCGTTGGCGCTACACTCGTTGTTCCATCATAATTACCTTGGTTTGTTATAGTCGCACCTGTTACGACGCCATTAGTCACCGTAAAGCTAAATCTAGCATTACCGCGAAGTGGGTTTGAAGGTGTCAAATAAATATTGAAGTCATCGGGAACGTTTTGTCCACCACTTACAATATTAATACCTGTAACGCGGTGTCTGTGATAATATATATCCCAGAGACGCCAAGTCCCAGTATCTAAATATTGAAACTGATGGTATACATATGAGGTGGTATCAAAGCTAAATACTGGAGCAACATACTGTGGAATACTGCTTACCTCACCTTTTTCCCTAATATCTATTGATACAGTATAATCTTTTTCATAACCCCCCTGAAGAATCGTAACCACGGCTTGTTTATTATGCGCTGGTGTTTTTATCGTGGATTTTGTTACCGTTTCTTTTGTATTTAGGATAATCGTAGTGTCTGAAACCGTAAGAGCTTTCAGAGCCTCTCTAGGACCGATTACATCTAAATACGTTGAAGAAACCAAAATCCCACTCGTTGAACCATTAATTGTGGCGGCCGCTCCCGTCAGTATGTTAAAAGCTCTTAGTCTAGTACCGTCGTGTATTAAAACATACCGCTCCGTATGGCTCCTGTTGATAAAGTGAACAAAGCTATTCGCATCAATAGCCGTCTGTAGCAACCTAGCAACGTGTCGAGTGTTCGGGCGTTTCTTCAGTCCATCTGCAACAGAGCTAAGAGCGTTTTCCTGCTCCTCACATTGACCATCAAAACGAGTGGCATCAGGTTGTTGAGAGACACCTTGGATAAGGTTAGGAACACTAGTGTTAATTAAAGGCATTAGATAAGGTCGTAGTTACGGTTAATACCAATTCTGGAGGCTACGTCGTAGCTGTCAAATATGGAGTAGTTAGCATCATCAAACTCACGGTCTTTAAAGTAAGCCCGTAGCTCTGCTTCCATCTTAGGAAGGCGCTGGATGTCTACACCGCTCTGTGGGTATAGCTCGGTTAATAGGATAGCCACACGAACACTGAGATACTCACGGTATTTCTGTGGGGTGTCGCTGAGTGACTTAGGAACAATAGCGCCGTCTTCATCAATGTTGAAATACCAACCACGTCCTTGTAGCTCTGTGTTGGTGTCACGCATTAGGCGAACACACTCAGAAGCTAAGGAGTTGTCATTAAGGGCTGTCACTGGAGGCTCACCAATAAACCGCATCACCTTGTTGACCTCTAGGAGTTCTGCGGCTGTGCCTGTCTCCGTGGCTGTCACTAGGCGTAGCTTAGCTGCATCCTTTAGTATCTCTACCTTCTTGTAGGCAGGAGTCTGCTGGAATGTGGTCTCTTGAACACCCATGATACGCATCTCTGCTGCAAAGTCTCGATAGGTGTCTTGAGTGCCAGCTACAACACCATCGTAGAAGGCTTTCTCGGCTGTTGCTTCGATGGCAGTCTGGGCGTCTAGTTGGGTCTTTTGAGATGTCTTTAGGGCTGTGTCAGCATCAAGAGCAGTCCCTTGTTTGCCTTTAAGGGTGGTATCAGCAGCTACGTCAGTTGTCTGCGCGTCCACAAGTGAACCCTGCTTGCCCTTGAGAGTAGTATCGGCTGCTACGTCAGTAGCTTGAGCATCCACAAGACTTCCTTGTTTACCCTTGAGGGTCGTATCAGCAACGAGGTCGAGAGCTTTCTTAAGTTCGGTAGCGGCTTGGTTAGTAACCAGTCCAGCCTGTTCATCAACCAGTAGCTTCTCGGAGGTGCGCTTGGATGTCTCTTCAAGCTCTGTAAGTGCCTGCTGAGAACGAAGAATTGACTCAGCGAGAGACTGGGTCTTTTGAGCATCTGTCAGTTCTTCTTGAGCTTCAACTAAGGATGCTTCATTAGCCCTTTTAACCGTCTCTTGAACCTCGGTACGTTTTTGTTGGTCTACTAGTTCCTCTTGAGCCTCAACAAGTTCTGTATCAGCTTTAGTCTTGGCTGTGTTAGCTAGTTCACCACCCAGACGGAGTGTACCAATCTTCTCCTCTACGTTCCCTTGTAGGAACATAACCTCGTCTATTCCGAGACCTCTGAGTTCCGCTGGGAACGAGTTGAAGTCTAGGGTTCCGTTGGAGTTACGAACCTGAGCTTGTTGGAGGATTGCTAGACTGACTAGCTCCTCGTTGTAGCTAAATTTTTGTAGCTCTTCTGAGCCAATTAGTCGTGTTTGTGCGATGCGAGAAGCACGGATTGTGATGTACCGTCGTGCTTCCTCTGGGATGTCCGAACTCCAGTTATTACCTGTATTACTTGGATAGATAACAACATTAGCAGTAGTACTATAACTACTCCCCGACTTCTGATTGAACCACCAGCCTTTAGACTGGATGTCGGTACTTACTTCCTCGATAGTGTTTAACGCCAGCGACACTTGCTGTGGCAGAGCGCCACCAGAAAGAGAATTAACTGGAGACTCACCTAAGTTAGCAAGGACGATATTTACAGACTCAAGGAGAGTCGTAGAGAGCGAGGTTGTAGGCATATTATTTATATAAAGTTAAAGAGTTAAAAAAGAGCCCCCAAAGGGATTACCAATGGGGGCTCAGAATTAAGGGTTTACTGTACTTCTACAGCACACTCAGGACGCAAGACACCGTGTCCCATTGCATACTTTGCAACGAACAATGTACCTTGGCGTTCGATTTGGTACTCGGACTCTGTAGCGAGGTCGAGAAGCTTAACAGTACCAATAGCTTCCTTAGTACCAGCGAGGATACGAGTAGCAGATAGGTCACCGTTATAGCCAGCACCATTAGCACCGAACACGTCATTCTTGACAGCAGAGCTACCGTCACCAGAAGTGTCGGAAGAGCTGTCAACAGCGATAGTGCTGAGGTGGTTGCTCTTGACTAGCTTGATGCCAGCAACTTGAGCAATAGTACCAGTTGCGATGTTACCAACACCACCAACGTCACGGTTAGCAGCGAGAGAAATCGCGCTGTTGTCCGCAGTGATGAGGGTGTAGTAATCAGCAGGGCTGAGGATAGCGAAGCGACCTTCATCAGTCACGTCTTTACCGTCGAGAGTCTCAGCGATACCATAGAGGGCATCAATAAGCTCAGCAGCAGTAGCATTAGCACCAGCGAATAGACCAGTGAGTTGCGAACCAGCTTCACCACCAGAGACAGTTGCCGAGGAGCGAGCTGCACCAGCAAGGGTCTTCATTGTGGCTACGTCGAAGCGTTTAGCAAGGGCTTTACCAAGCTCCTTAGCGTAGATGCTACGAACGTCGTAGTGGTTCTTCAATTCATCAATGTTGGCGATGAATGTAGACGAGATGAGGACATCATCAATCGAGATGACACGCTCAGCATGTTTGATTGCAGACAGGTAACCATTTCCAGAGTCAGCGATATTCTCGCCAGCTGTGTGGTATCCTGCGGTTGCGATTCCTGTTGCTGGGAACTGTGCAGATTTACCGCTCTGAATAGTGCGAACCATGTGTAATTCCTTCATCACGTTTTGTTCTTCAAACGTAGTTAGAATTTCACCAGAGAACACCTTCAGGAACAACGCATTTGCATCACCAGCAGCATTTACTTGTCCCAAACGGGACGGGGATGTATTGCCATTAGCCATAGTTTTTTATTTTCCTTAGTATTGGATTATTATTGGGGGTTTAGGTGTCCGTGGGCTTGGTTTGCTCGTCTAAGATTATCCTCCTCGAAGGGTCTTACGCTACTTCTTGCTTAGGGACGGAAATTGTCAGCACTTCCAACGACGCAGGGCTAATGCCTTACGGGTTGGTCTGCCTTTAGAGTCTTTCATTGGTCCTTTGTTTCCACTCATACGAGCACAAAAGGACTTCTTACGTGAGCCACCTTCAGGTTGAGGGGCTTTAAGATTGGAGCCAGTCTTGGAGTTATAGTACTTCCTGCCTTTAGCAGTTAAACCACCCTTGGATGATTTATGCTCCTTGCGGAGACTGACGCCTTTTCTTTTCATTTAGATACTTTGTTATGATTGGGGTTGCCCTACTTCTGTAGGTATTAAGATTGATTTGCTTCTGGTCAGCCCTTGGGCTTTCCACACGTGTCCAAGCACCACCTCCACCATTCCAGATGAACAGTAGGTGGTCTGTTGTGGGTGTAACACCAGTGGACTCTATGTGCTGTGCGTAGTGGCTCAGAACAGCATAGGCGATATGTTCACTGACCTTGGGGTCAAAGGCGTCCGTATGGACAGCGTTAGAACCAGTTATACGGTTGTAATCATCTACCATTACCTTGTGTATCTGGTAATGGCCGTAAGCAGCCCCGTTGTCGCCCACTACATCGTGAGGACTGTCGGGGTAAACTTCCCACTTAGGGATAAGCTTTACGAAGTCTTCTAGTGTTATTGATGTAGATGCTGGGCAGCACCCTGCCAATAACAACAACAGAGCTGTTACTTTATAAACCATTAACGAACCTGTGAGGAGCCAAAGTAGAAGCCAATGATGGCAAGCATCGCTTGGCGAACTTCAGGGAGTAGAACGAAGCCGTTCAGAGACTCCCAGCTACCAGCACCAAATCCGAGGAGACCAAAGATGCCTCCGAGTCCTTCTTTCTCTACAGTTACAGGAGTCCCTAACAATGAGAGTATGAAGGGAGCTACGATAACAGCGAACAGAACAAAGAAGACGAATACACGTCGAATCCATACACCGCCACGAGCGGCTGCTTTGTCGGCAGATTCATCGGCGGCTGTCTGCTTTTGAAGGAGCATCTCAAAGTTTCTAGTCTGAGCTTCTCCTTGTGCGGCAATCAGTTTCATTACGAATCCTGACACACCACCACCAAGCATTGCTATAAGTTCAATAGGCATAGTATTAGGGGTTTAAAGGACGTTGGAGACCGCTAAGCGTTTCTCGACATTGTCACGGAACGCTGGGTCATTTGAATAACGAGGGTCACGCATAGCTTCAGTAACCTGAGCAGCAGACCCAAAGGGTTTAACAGAAGAGCCACTTGTGCCGCCCTGTGATAGTTCTGGAGGATTACCGCCCGCAGAGATGAACTGAGAATAGAGACCTTTGACAGCCATCTTAGCTTGGTCAACCGAACCATTCTCAACAATAGAGTTGAAACCGTCAAGGTCACTGTCGCTAAGGTTATCCGCAGCCCAGTCAGCCATAGCGTTGTAGTTAGCGTTGCCACCTACTTCACCTTGGATGTCCATAGCCTGTGAAGTCGCAATTGACTCCTGACCACGGATGTAGGCTTCCACCATATCACGGGAGATACCTGCCTTCTCAAGTTCAACAAAGGACTTGTCAGACAGCTCTCCATTTTTAGCAAAGTCTTCAGAAGCCTTAGAGACTACTTCTGATGTCTTAGAGCTGGGAGATGGTTCTTCTGTCTTCTCCTCTGCTTTCTCTGTCTTGGTGGACTGTTTCTTCTGAAGCTCATTGTAAGCCTTAGCTAGGTCTTCAGGTGATTTAAACTTATCATCGAGCCACTCAGGACGCTCCTCGGTTGTTTCCTTTTCGGGAGTTTCCTCGGTTGTTTCCTGCTCGGTGTCACTTTCGATGGTTTGATTACGTTGGTTGGCAGCTTCTTCTTGCATAGCCGCCTGTTGTTCGAGCGAGACGTTTTCTTCCTCGCTGGTTTCGTTTACTTGGGTTGATTGATAGTTAGCCATTATACCTCGCTTGGTTGTTGCTGTTGAGCGGCGGTAGCTTGGTCAGACATCGCTTTGATACCTGCTGGTCCTAGCTTCTCCGCCATTTGTTGTTGTTGGGCTTGTTGCATCTCTGCACCCATTTCTTCAGACGACTTAACCAGTCCCTCAGTTTTAATACCGAGAGCGGTTGCTCGACGTTTGAAATACTCTGCCACCTGTACGTGACCTGCTACAGCTTCGGGACCAACAACCTGAGCAGCTCCAGCAAGGAACAGGTCAAGTTTCTGTAGGTCGTTACCGCGTCCGAGAGCCTCAACACCTGTGATGATGATTGGCTTAACGACATCCTTGGGTAACTTAGGAAGCTTGTTCTTCTTGTTCATCACGTCCATCAGACGATTGACCAGAGGAAGCTGTAGTTCCATTGAAAGTAATGAATAGAGGCCGCCGAGTGCTGACTCTAGTTCCTGTCCAAGCATACGTATTTCCTCAGCAGTAACACGCTCAGCTTGACGAACAACGCCACTAGTAAGCAGGAAAGAGTGACCGAGGCGTTCCTCAATCTTCTGTACGCTTTCCTGAACAACTCGGAAGTCATTGAACTTCTCTAGCTGTAGTACTGAGATGTCCTGAGCGTTACCTTGGGCAATAGCACCATTAGGACTCTCAGCGAGTGTACGAGCACGAGTAGTACCATTAGGGTTCACTAGGAACAGAACCTTAGCGGCAGCAGCCGACCCTTCGACAAGGGATTGAGAGAGAGACTCAAGGGACTGTAGGTCACCGAGATACTCTTCTACGTAGCCACGACCGTAGTCCTCACCGTCGATGCGGGAGAAGCGGAGGGGGATGTAGGGGTTCTTATCAAGACCAAAGAAGCCTTCAGACTTAGGTATAACGTTGCCGTTGATTTCCTGCCAGACCTTCCAGCCTTTCTCTTTACGACAGACAGCGGTGTAGAGGTTTACTTCATCATCTACTCCACCTTCATTAGCACCTGCTACTTCTTTCATATCCTCAGAGAGGCTCATGTAGCTCAGGGTTTCCTTGGTGCAGATATAAAGGATGTTGCCCATAGGGTCACGCTCAACACAGAAGCGGTCGAGGTGGAACACGCGGGCTCCTCCATCTTCGGGTACGTACAGCAAAGCGTTACCTGTGATTACTAGGTGCTTTACTGCTTCGTGAATGGCTGTGCGATACGAACCACGACTGACCTCCTCCATAAAGGTTTCCTCTACTTGTTGTAGGGAGGTCTCAATCTCGGTGATAAGTTCTTCGGGTGCTCCTTCTGAGCGTAGCCCGTGTTCATCTATCTGTAGGCGAAAGAACGGGGCATTGGGTGGTAGGAGTGCTAACAGTAATTTAGATGCGAGGTTATTTACTCCGCGAGCCCCAATGCCCTGAAATGGTGTCTCCAGACGACTGTGGGCTCCGAACCCTTCGTCTGGCATGATGTATGGTATGGTAAGTTTAGAAGCCGAACGAGCACGGTCTAGGTATTGATACCGCTTCCCCTCAAGGGATGTGTATAAGGCTTCTGCTGTCTTGTTCATAAAGTGTTTGTTTAAATATTATCTTCGATAGTGTCGGGGATTAGGTAAATGTAAATTCCCATCTTATTAGCGGTCATAATCATCTTGAAGTTGTAATTTCGCAATAAAAGTTACGGGAGAAGCAGGAGCCGCGTCCATATTTATAAACCAAGCAGCGCCACTCCATGTGGGCCAGTATCGCGTAGCTGGTGAAATATCGCCTCTTGGCTGGAGTGTTACAAGAGCGAACCGATATGGATTACCAGTCAAGTTAGTGCCAGAGATTTGCGCATATGCTGTAGAAGCAGACGTTTTAATTATGAAATCATCGACGTATCGTTCAGGACAAGAGTTAGCCCTTACAATGCTATCCGATGTTGCTTTTCCGTCTAGGTTTATAGGACGAGCAAACCCAGAAAAGTGGTTACCTATAACTCTATTTCTATCTCCCTTATAAGCTAAACCTGCAATAGCCGTAGCTGTGCTTTGGTCATCATATATGTTATTATTAGAGATTAAAGCTTCACCACCAGTTGAAGAGACAGTGATTTTATTAGCAGGAGAATTATTAGGATTCGTACAGCAGTTGTAAGCTTTGTTACCAGTAAAGTTCAGGTTTTTATTCTCACTAGCAATGGCGGGGCCAGCATAATTAAATATAGTATTGTTTATTACATTTAACGTGTTTGAAGACCTATAAGAATCAATTGCGGCCTTCAATGAAGGGACACCACGAGGGCAGTTAGAGGGACCTTCAAACATATTATCATCAAAGGTCAGGTTATTAAACTTACCCCCAACGCCTAGATACGCATGAGAGTTTTTGAAATGACAGCCCCGCACGGTAAGTCCACTCACCTCGTAATGGGATGCAGATGTTCCGCTACTTAAAGACACGCGCATCTCATCATCTTCAATGACGCAATTTTCAATTAAACCTTCAACAATGTCACCGTGTTGCGGGAAAACCTCAACAGCAGAGTTTGAGGAGTGAGGACGAGCTATGTAGCAATCCCGAAGAGACCAGTTTTGCATAGCACCATGTGGTTCAAAGCAATCTTGAGATTTCATATCGGTAATCCAGCCCCCTCGCATGTGGAAATTGTCAGTTTTTTCAACGCGCACGCCTTCACCACAATTGTCCACTCCAACATTTTCAACAGAAATATGTTTAGCTCGGTTGTTAGTACTTGCTCCTTTGCATGCTAAACCTGCACCAAGCATGTTGGTAATTTTTAAATCTCGAATAGAAACCTTACTAACAGGACCGTCGATAACAATACCCCCACCAGTCGTAGAGTAAGAGGAGCCATTGACTAAGGCATTACCATCAATAATACCACCTTCAACAACTACGTCAGATAAAGTAGCATTTCCAGCGCCTATTGTTAGGACCGATGTAGAAGCTGCTGCAGTCGGTGCTAATAACAGCTTAGCGTCTGGAGCCATGATTAGACGGATTGGTGATGAAATTCTGAGGGCAGTTGCAGAACTGTTAGTACCACTAACAAGATATGTCCCACTAGGGAGAACTACTACACCCTCATTGTTATCATCAAGCGCACTTTGAATAGAGTCTGTTACATCTGAGTTACCGCTATTATCAACGTCTATAACTTGAATACCTCTTTGGAGTTCTAAAGCATCACGCATAGCGGATGTATTAATGGAGCATAGAAGGTTATCTACGGATGAACTAACTGTAGTGTTTGACATAATTTTCTTTTATTAGGGTAGTTAAATGATATCTTCGATATTGTCGGGTATAAGGTAACTGTCAACGACCGTTGCTTCCTCGACTTCGTCCAGCTCGTACTCGGAGACATCCAATGCCCACTTGCCGTCAGCAGTAGGTACTGGCTTAGTCAACCAGCGTGTGCCTCTGCCTTCAGTCCAGTAGGTGTATCCAATGTCTTTGCCTTCTTCGTCAGCACGCTCACAAGCGTCTTGTTCAGTTGTATAGATTAGATACATTAGTAAATGTCGTATTGATTGTTAATGTTAGCTTCGATGGCTGCACGGTTGGCTGACTGGTCGGATTCGTAAACTATAAGTTCAGCCAGCTTGCCATCCATATTTCGACCTGGAGTAGATTGGTCGTAGCCAATGGTTGACTTTGTAAAGGTGTTTGTGCCTGCACTTGTCCAAGTATTTGAAAGCGTTGAATTTATTCCTCCATTGATGTAGGATTCTGATGCCCCGCTTTTAAACTGACACCCAACCAGTGTTTTGCTGGTTGTTAAATTCGCCCCACCACCGAACACATTTACAGATGTGTCATCACCATCGAACATAAACGGCGTTAGTTGTGAACTTGTATTAGCATAAGCCAGAGACGCACCAGCATTGACTGCATCGGTACAATCAAAAATAGTCTTTAAGGAATTACTTGGAACAGCATCTAAATGAATGACCGCCGTCATATAGTATTCCGTTGATTCAAGTACTAAACCATCAATGTCCATTGCGGATGGTGAACCATCAAAGTAAATCCCACCACTCACAAGCACACCAGCATCAACAATCTTAGGCTGACTTCCAGCTACACTCTGCGTAGCATCATTGCCGTTTCCTGACTGGTCATACCAAGTCTCCACAAAGCCGTCCACTTGGTCATACCCTGTGTCTACTCCAGATGGTAGGTCAATGCCGTAGGTCTCCCCGATGTTAGCTTCAAAGGCTGTTCGGTTGTCCGATTGGTCGGAGGCGTAAAGGATTAGTTCCGATACATAATTGAATGAGTTACCTGTTGAACCTGTTGAGGGGTTTGCACCAATCCTATTAATTGATGACCCCGAACCCGATGTCATCCCAAGTAAGTGAAAGCCCAATGAAGATACATTAGATGTACCATTATAAGTAACTCCGTCTACGTTGACACTTGGAGTTCCGAATCCCTCAAACTTGTAAGCACGATTGTTTGCGTTATTATTCGTGGTCAGTCTGGGGGTATTGTCGTTAGTATCACAAATCAGTGTTTCAAAGTTGGTGTTACTTGCTTGCAGGGCTGAAAATACGCTCTTCGCAATGGGTCTACCAACGACATCCAATCGGTTATCTACCGCACCACCGAACAGTATACTTGGTTTGGAGTTTTCCCCTCTGGTAACCAAGCTCCCACCATCAACAATCTTAGGCTGGCTTGCATTAGTCGTCTGCGTAGCGTGATTGCCGTTGCCTGATTGGTCGTACCAAATCACAACGTAGCCGTCTGCTATATCCTGAGTTATCCTATAGTTCTTTAAATATATGACATCACCTGCTGACCGATTTCTAGGATATATTCTCCAAGAGTTAGATGGAGATAGGTCTGAAGATGTACCTTCTACTGTCACAGTAGTCCACGTATCAGTAGGAATCGTGTTTGCTCGTTGCCCTGATGTTACCGTAAAATTAGGCAGAGAAAATGTAAGCCCATCCAGTGAAGTGTTTGAACTAGGGATATAAACTTTAATGCTTATTTTTATCGTAGTATTAACCGATAGGTTTGTAATACTTCCTAAATACCTAAGATGGGACGAGCCACCCTGTGAAGTTATTTTCAGCGCACCTGTTTCGCCACCTATTGTCTCATTTAGAGATGCAGTGGAACCATCAGCTTGATATAAATTATAAGGTGATATGGTAGAAGAGAAATTGCTTTCCGCTCCAACCGTCTCGACGGCATTAACCCAAGTCGTCAGCGTCCCATCAGCAACCTCAGCCGCAGTAAAGAGTTCCTCTGCGTCGTCACTAGAACGCCTTACGACTACTACGTTACCTGTGTAGGTGGAGCTAAGGTTACGGAGGCTGTAGGCGGCGGCGGCAGAAATAACATCACCTGTGCGCCCATCAGATTCTAACTCTTGTATGTCAAGAGGGAGAACAGCTTGAGTGTTTACCCAAGTTGCAATGTCTTTTACTTCCTTTGCTCGGAAGTCTTTCTCGTGGTTGTCACTAGCACGTCTTACACGGACTACCTTGTTGTTACCTGCGCGGTCGTTGAGGTCACGTAGGCTATAAGCAGCAGAAGCCCCGCCTACTACTTTGGTAAGTAGCGGACGAGACTCCCCTTTACGGTCTGAGGTAACTACCTGTGCCGTGCGGTCTACTGTAATATTGTCGGCCACGCCTCCTGTCACTCTGGACATCGTGCGTGTCCCTGCAAAACGACTACGGTCAGGGATGGTAATTGTTTTGGTGCTTCCATCACCATTAGTAACCGTAATCGTTTTTGAGGGCATAATTTA
>Ga0228628_1000277_pt1 | contig 29906 bp, 29 predicted proteins | sample 34DmetaG_FD_183172 | JGI IMG/M metagenome (GOLD analysis project Ga0228628, IMG submission 183172) | Seawater microbial communities from Monterey Bay, California, United States - 34D | ecosystem: Environmental > Aquatic > Marine > Coastal | place: USA: California | collected 2016-09-30
AAGATTTCTATGGTTTTCCCCCTTTTGGAGAGTTTGTTAGGAGTCTAAGCAATAGTTCTTATAAAATTATCTTATCTGATGCTTTCGGAAATACTATAGATGAAGTTTGGTATACAGATAGTAACCCTTGGCCTGAGAGTGCAGACGGAGATGGACCTTATTTACAATTAGTTGATTTAAATTCAGACAACAGTTTGGCGACGAATTGGATTGCTAGTTCAGTAACACTTTCAACAAAAGATATTGCGCATATACAACAACAGATTACAGTGTATCCAAATCCTACTAAAGGAAACATTACTATTTCACTAGATTCCTCAAAAACTGAATCTTTAGAATTTATTATTTACAACTCTTTGGGGCAATCTGTAGGGGAATTTGAATTAGACTCAAACAATTTAAAAATTAATTTAAGCTATCTCAGTAATGGTATATACTATTACCATATAAAAAACAAGGGTGAACTAATTTCACAAAATAAGATTATTAAACGCCAATAGTACAAAAAAAAAGATTGGTTTATTCTTATAGAACTCACGCATTAAAAAACCACGGAAATCGGTGGTTTTTTTGTTTTAATCAACTATTTTATTTACTTTGAGAGCGCTATGAATCCTCTTCAATTACCTACCATTAACATAAGTGCTGGATTACACAGAAATAACGCTGTGTTTTTTTTGCGTTTTTACTTTAATACGCTTTTAATTGAGAAACTTAAATCTATTTCTGCTAGATGGTCTCAAAGCAACAAGTGTTGGTATTTGAAAAATACTGAAACTAATTTAACGCTGTTATTTACTGTTTTTAAAGATGTGGCATGGTTAAACGTCCATGAATTAAAAGGCGGATTCGACTACGTCCGAATCCACTCGGAATTGCTACCTGTGCTAAACCGAAAATTAACGCATATAAACCCTAACTGACGGTTATACGAGACCGTTGGCAACAATAAAATGAAAAACATGAAATATCATATCCTAATTTTTATACTTCTTAATTCTTTTCTTATCACCTCCTGTAGCAATAATGAAGAAGATGATGATTTAAATATTACAAATAGACCACCTAATAATTTCCTGTTATTACAGGTTGAGAACAATTCTGTAAATGTTTCTTTAACCCCTGTATTTTCATGGGAAAGTACAGGAGATCCGGATGGCGACTCCGTAAATTATACATTGTTGATGAACCAAGGACAAGTCAATCCAAGTACGGTTATCTCATCAAGTATCCAAACTAACAACTTTACTCTTCTTACAAGTTTAGATAGTAATACAACATATTCATGGCAAGTGATTGCTTTTGATGGTAATGGAGGATCTTCATCAAGTGATGTTTTTAATTTTACAACTCAAGAAAATATTTATAGCTATAAGTTATATTATATGCAGTACCCTTATGAAACTAATATAAACGATTTAACAAGATCAGCAAGTATCACAAGAAATAATGAAGGTTCAATAATCGAAAGAAACGGAGGTGTCTACGATGCAAATTTAGATCCAGCAGTTGGCTTCACTTATATATTTTCAGAAAATATTTACGATGAAATTACTTATATAGGAGACAAAATAATCCTTGAAAAAAAAAGCAACGATCCACAATTAATTATCCCAACCTTTAAAAGAACTTTGATTTTAAATCAAGATCAACAAATAATTCAGAAGATAATCGAAACTTCTGAATCTTCTGTAATTGATACGCTAAACTATGAATATGATTTATCAGGTAAATTATCAAGCATAAAAACTAATCTTAAAGAATCTTTTTTCTACTTCAATAACAATGATAATTTAGACAGTATTATTTCAAATAAATATAATGATCAAATGCAATTAATTGAAAAAACACTCGAAAAATTTGCGGACTATGATAATGCCGTAAACCCTATAAAAAACTTATCAATTTTCGAGGAATTATTTACCCGTTCTCTTTCTGTCAATAATTATTCCTTTTATTTATTTGAGAAGACTACAATTACTCAAAATAGTCAAAGTTTTTTTTCAACCTATCGAGAATGGAATCTTATATATGATAATAACGGTAATGTATTATTTAATGAGTTTTAAAGAATGAAAGTTGCCAACACCGTATAAAATTTATGCTATATTTAAACAAAAATTGAAACACCAAAACAACCAATAAATATTTGTACTAGGCTGAAAACCCTCCGGATTTTTGCCGCACAAATCATACACAAATCCGTTACACACAATTAACAAGAAGAGTAAAAATAATTCAATGAAAAGAATAGTTTTTTTATCAATAATATTCATGGCGATTAATATTAATAAACTACAAAGTCAAATAAAAAGTAGCAATGAATCGAGAACAATAATCAAATCCGTAGAAAGCGATTAAATTCTATGAGGGTTTAGGGTTTAGAGCAACTCACGAGGGAATGAAAATGCACTTTAAATGAAAAAATAAATGAATACTTCAGAATATCTAGTTAATCGACTTCATGATAGATTAGAGCAGTTCCTAATTGTAATTTCTATATGGGTTTTAATTTTAATCATCTCTCCTTTGGTTTTAAAAAATTATCGATTCGGACCATTGGAGTGGTTTTGGAGAACATTGACTTATTTTTCATTAAAAAATTGAATAAGAGAGAATCTAAATCATACACAAGACTGTTCGCTATAATAAAAATATGTAATGAAAGTTTTACCTAAAGAAATAAATAACAATTATGAAGGCCAAAAAATAGCATTATACCTTTTCTATTTTTTTACGCTAATGACTGTAGTAAGAAGCCTAATCCACATGTTTGCTTCTGATGGAGGCGCTCAAACGATAGCAACAATCCCCTTAGATACTTTTACGAATGAAGGGGCAAGTACCGTAATCCTTATTTTTTCACTATGGGGGTTATCACAATTAATTATGGGTATATTTTATGTCATAGTTAGTTGGAAATACAAATCCTTAATCCCATTAATGTATCTATTTATATTTGTAGAGTATTTAATGCGTTTAATTTTAGGAGTTCTAAAACCAATTGAAACTAGCGGGACAGCTCCAGGAGCAATGATAAACTTCATTTTTCCTCCTTTGGTAATTATTCTGTTTCTGTTGTCTCTAAATTCGAAGAAATCTGAAAATCTGAAAAATGTATATTAACCCCTACATCAAAAATTTTACTTATGAATAAAATTTCAAAAATTATATTTATAAGTTTCAGCCTTCTTTTTTTTATTGTTGCAGTACTAATTTTTAGACCTGTACCCATAGTCACTGAAAAAAACACAATTTCGGAAAGTGGAATTGTAAAAGAAATTTACACCAATAAAGGAAATGATATTATTTTTATCTTAGAGAATGTACAACGTCGATTTTATATTAATAGAGGGCTAGAAATGGGATTAGAATTAACTGATTTGAAAAAGAGGTTAATTGGCAATTCAATTGTTGTGAAATACCCAAAATACTGGACACCTCTAGATTGGAATGATAAAATCAAACATATTTCAAAAGTTGAATTTAATCATGAAATTCTATTTAACGAACTGAAAGAAAGTTCAGATCATTAATAAAAGTGGTTTTCATCACGAGGAAAGGACCACAAAATTTTTAATATGTTAAAAGTAAATATAAAAAAAGAAAAAAATTTAGTTGATATTCTAACGATAATTATTGGGGTTTTAGGATTGATTTTTTTAATAAGTTTACCCTTGTTCTATTTTGATAATCTCCCAGAAAGAATTCCAATTCACTTCGGAATAAACGGACAACCAGACGGTTTTGGCGACAAGGGAATGATATGGTTGCTTCCAATTATTGGTGTGGCAATGTATTTTGGTTTGTTTTGGCTAAATAAATTTCCTCACCTTTTTAACTATTCTCAACAAATAACCGAAGAAAATGCAGAAAGATTGTATACAATTAATACAAGAATGATTAGAACACTAAATGCCATGATCTCGTGTATTTTTGCTTATATAAATTATTCAATAATACAAAGTGCATTGGGAAAACAAAACGGTTTGGGGGCTTGGTTTTTTCTAGTATTTATACTCTTAATATTCGGAACAATTGGATATTTCTTGTATAAGACACATAAAAATTAGGAGCTTATAAACCGCTAACAGTTTGTCTTAAGTAATTTTGTCTATGGCTAACTATTCTTTCTGTACTCAAAAATTTTAAAAATTACTTTCATAAGTGATAAATTAATAATTAGTAAATTTAAACTGTAAATGGTGGTAATACGAAACCGTAAGCCATTTGAGAAACCACAAAAAATGAATTTAAACGTATACTTAGCTGACCGTCTGAGGGAAGTTTTTACAGAAGGAAAATGGGTTTTAGGTACAAATTTTAAAGAACAAATTATTGACTTAGACTGGAATCAAGCAACTCAAAAAATTGACAACTTAAACACTATAGCTAATTTGACTTTTCATATTCATTACTATATAGCTGGAGTTGCAAAAGTTCTGAAAGGTGGAACGCTTGATATACGGGACAAATATAGCTTTGATTCCCCACCTATAAAGTCTGAACAAGATTGGGAAAATTTAGTGAATACGTTTTGCCGGGAGTCTGAAGAATTTATTGAACTTGTTGAAAAGATGCCTGACAAAAAAATATTATCGGACTTTGTAGATAAACAATATGGAACTTATTACAGGAATATTGATGCAATGATTGAACATACTTATTATCATCTTGGACAAATAATACTAATTAAAAAACGAATTAAATAAAAACTACTGGCAACAATGGCTATAAACAATTGCTATTACAGGCTTATCCCGAAAATCCCGCAGGAATTTTCAGCTTTGTGTGAATTTGCAAAAGCCCGTGCTAACCCATGCAAATAAAGCTTGAGTATTTTTTATTACTTTTCAAGAATATTTGGTTAAATAAATTATATGATAAAAATAGATTCAGCTATTCTTAATAGCGAAGCTTTTACATCTTTACTTGAAAAAGTAGAATCACTAACATTTAAAAAAGGGGAGGTTATTTTAAAGGGAGGAGAAATTTGTAAATATTTATTCATTGTGGAACATGGATTATTAAGAAATTTCTACTATGACAGCAAAGGAAACGACATAACGCATTGGTTTGCAAAAGAGAAAATGATAGCAACTGCTCCTGAAAGTTTTTTTAATCAAGAAAAAAGTTTTTTTAATATTGAAGCAATTGAAGACACAACAGTAATCGCAATAAGATATGAAGTTTTAGAAAAAGCATTTGAGGATTCTAGAACAATAGAGCGTTTTGGTCGTATTTTAACCACTCAAATAATGATAACTTTAGGGCGTAAAATCATTGATCTTCAAACAAAAAATGCCAAAGCGAGATATAATGAGCTCATAAAAAATTATCCTGACATTTTTCGCCGCGTAAATTTAGGCCATATTGCTTCCTATTTAGGGATGACACAACAGAGTTTAAGTAGAATTAGAAATATTTCTGTTAAATAGAATTTATTTTTTCACATAGGTTAAAAATATTGTTCTACAAATTATTTTAATTTGTAGAACCATGAAAAATACTTTTCCTTTTATATCTGCACTACTGGTACTGCTTTTAATAAGCTGTAATTCTAAAAATAAAATTACAAAATGTACCTCTTCAACAATTAATGGTACAACAACCTATTGGGATGAGTACCTTGGACACGATGAAACCGTCGATTTTTGGCCAGATAAATATGTTAATTACTGGGCCGTAGAGGTTGACAAGAAAAAATTTCCAAATATTGGCTTTAAGATTCAAGGCGAATTTCCAAATGCACGATACTTTAGCTATAATGTCTACAGCACAGATAGAAACTCAACAGCTTCCTTGTTTGATACTCAAATTAAACCTGAAGTTTGTTCCATCAATCCTTACAAAACTAGACGTGTAGAAAATTCTTTGTCTTCTAAAAATGAGAAGAATAAAAACATATACACACTATTTGTTGTTCCTGAGTCAATTTCAGACTATGATTCAGAGGATAATGTTTTGAAATTTAGAGATAAAGAGGATAAAATAACGTTAATATTACGTTATTATGCTCCTGAACAAAATGACCAAGCTGGAGTTCCTTTACCTACTTTACAAGTCTTTGATTTAGATACAAAAGAACCTGTAACTATTCCTGCAACAAATGATATTTTAACCGTTACACCTCAAACATTAGCTCGTATAAACGTAGCTTATGCCTTTCAAATTGATAATAAAGTGCGTTTTTATCGTGGTGATGCAACTGGTTTATATCCAAATAATGACAATCAGTATGTTCGTACTTTTTTAAATTATAATGATGGTGATGTTTACATGATTAGATGGAAATCACCTAAAGTTCCCACCAGCAAAGAAGAATATGAAGGCGCTGAAGTACGCTACACTTCTATGAATTTTGGCGATAATCTTACAAAAAACTTTGATGGAATTTATGACCACGAATATCTTACAGATGCTAAAGGGTTTGTAACCCTAGTTCTTGCGGCGGAGAATTCAACATTGAGACAAAAAGCTGAAGATGCAGGCTATGTCTTTATGCCATGGACAGAGAAGGTTAAAAAGGGATATTTAGTATATCGCCATCTTTTACCCTTAAATACTGATGCGCCATATTCAATACATCAAGTTCCTTTACCTGATTTTGCAAACAATCCATCTCATGTAATTACGCATGATGCTAAAAATTATATTGGTGATTACGCGCCTTATGGCCAACGAATGACTCAAGCTGAATATTTATCAAATTTTGGAGGATTTAATAAAGAATAAGTGATTATGAATGGTGAGACTATAAGTAAAATTATTCCCGTTATTGTACTATTAATTACAGGACTTATTGAAGCCATTGGAGGCTTATATTTAAATGATCGCAGAACAAAAAACGACTTCAAAATTGAAGTATTAAGTTTAGTAATATTACCCACTCTAATTCAGCCTAGTATTTTTTTATTGATTTTTTTAATGGCAGATAGTTTCTTCCCTTCTTATGAAAATTACTTCTCTGAAATTTCTATATGGTGGCATGTTTTAGCTTTTTTAATCTTAGATGATATGCTACAATATTGGTGGCACAGATTATCACACGTTAGTAAAATCATGTGGAAATTACACAGGCCACACCATGTTGTTGAAGAAATGGGCGTCTTAGTCACTTATAGAAATGCAATATTATACTATGCTTTAATGCCTGGAATTTGGTTCTCGGGGCTCTTAATTTATTTAGGAATGGGATATGTTTATTTAATTTATTTACCCATAAAATTAGTTGTAATTTTATTAGCACACAGTGAAACAAAATGGGATCAATATTTGTATCGTTATAAAATTTTACATCCCCTTGCATGGGTAATTGAAAGAACAATTTCAACACCTAGTACACATTTTGCACATCATGGATTAACCGATGAAGATGAAATTTCAAATCCAAATGGAAATTTTGGAAATCTTCTATTTCTTTGGGATATTATTTTTGGAACAGCAAAAATTACTCGAAAATATCCAAAAAAATTTGGAGCGTGGAATCAAGTTAAAGAAGCCTGGTATATTCAATTGCTATTCCCTTTAGTGAGATCAAAAGATTCAAAAAGTGAACTGCATTCTATAATCACAAAAAATGATTACGACCCTTCAACACTAAATAAAAAGTTTAATAGTTAATTCCATTTAAGGGTTTTGTTTTACCCTCCTAAATTATTAGAGGAGCTTTATAGTTCCTCTTTTTTTATTTGTATATTGAAAAGCGTTAAATAGTAAATAACCTCTAAACAACAAAATGATTAAACAACTACTTACTCTTGGAACTCTTCTGTTAACCCTATCAATTAATGCTCAAATAAATGCAGTAACTGAAAATGGAGATGAAGTTATATTATATAAGGATAACACATGGAAATACTCAAATGAAAGCCTTAATGAGATTGTTGAAATCTTACGAAATGATAAACCCTTTACTAAAGAAAAAAAATCTTCTTTTTTAGTTAAAAGCTCAAAAACAAATATTGGTGTTTGGATTAATCCTAAGAATTGGAGTTTTTCAAAAGCAAATCCAGACAGCCCATCTGAATTTAAATTTAGCCATAAAAATCTAGACGTTTATGGAATGCTAATTACTGAAAAAACAGAAATTACAGTAGAAGCATTAATTGATATTGCTTATGGAAATGCTCTTGATGCTGCTCCAGATATTAAAATAGTTGAAAAAGAATACAGAACGGTAAATGGCCTAGAAGTCATTATGATGAAAATGAAAGGTACAATTCAGGGATTAAAAATTATTTACTATGGATATTACTATTCTAATGCTGATGGAGCTTTTCAATTTTTGACATACACCTCACAAAATGTATTTAATGAGTATGAGAATGACATGTTGAATTTTCTCAACGGCTTAACAGAATATTAATTAATAAGCTCATAAATACCTTTACTTATTGAAACCAATTAAAATAAAATTTCAACAAATAAACATGAGAGATGAGTAAAGTACTATTAACTTCACTGCTGTTTTTATCTTTTAGAACCATTGGATTTTCTCAGGCCTTTGACAAGTCAAAATTAGATGCCTATTTCCAGGTACTTGAAAAAAATAATAAGTTTATGGGTAGTGTTGCTCTTTCAAAAAATGGAGAACTTATTTATTCAAAATCTATAGGCTATGCAGACCTTGAGCATAAGATTAAAGCCACAGAAAAAACAAAATACCGAATAGGTTCAATAACTAAATCATTTACCTCAGTTTTAATTTTCAAAGCAATTGAAAAGAAAAAACTAGATATAAATGAAACTATTGACACATGGTTTCCCACAATTACAAACTCAGATAAAATAAACATAAAACATCTATTAACTCATAGAAGTGGTATTCACAACTTCACAAATAATGCAAATTACCTTCAATGGAATACGCAGTCAAAAACTGAAAAGGAAATGATTGAGATTATACAAAAAGGAGGGAGTGACTTTCAACCAAATTCTAGGGCAATGTACAGCAATTCAAATTTTGTATTATTAACTTTTATTCTTGAAAAGACTTTTAACATGTCATATGCTGAGCTAGTTCAAACTCACATCGTTAAACCTCTTCGTCTAACAAATACTTATGTTTTTGGGAAGATTAACCCTAAAAATAATGAGGCTAAGTCTTATCATTATTTTGGTTCTTGGAAAAAAGAAGCTGAAACAGATTTTAGTGTTCCCCTTGGTGCTGGTGCCATTACATCTACTCCAACAGATTTAATAAAATTTGCAAATGCATTGTTTGAAGGACAGCTTTTAACTCCTGAAAGTCTTAAAATAATGAAAACAATAAAAGAAGGATATGGTAGTGGATTATTTCAAGTTCCTTTCTACTCAAGAATAGGCTTTGGACATACTGGTGGAATTGACGGTTTTAGATCTGTTTATTCCTATTTTGAAGATGATAAAATTTCTTATGCGTTAACTTCTAATGGGACTAATATGAATAACAACGATATTTCTATTGCTGTATTAAGTGCCGTTTTTAATAAACCTTATCAAATCCCTGTATATACAAATTACGCCCTAACCTCAGAAGATCTAGATAAATATTTAGGGGTATATGCCACTAAACAAATGCCATTGAAAATAACTGTGACAAAAAATAAAAACACCTTAATTATTCAAGCTACAGGGCAACAAGCTTTTGTTGTTGAAGCTACAGAAAAAGACAAATTCAGTTTGGATCAAGTTGGGGCAAAATTTAACTTTAATCCAACAGAAAAAACAATGGTGTTGCTTCAAGGGGGCGGAGAAATTAAATTTACAAAAGAATAATTTTTATTTTTTTATGAATACAACACATTTTAAAAAACTTGAACAAATGTATTTGCAAGCAAATGTAAATACCATGATCTTCAATTCTACTTCATGTAATATTAAGGAAGGAGAGGCTGAAATTGGGTTAACAATTTCGGAAAAGTATTTTCATGCCTTGGGCGCTACACATGGTTCAGTGTATTTTAAATTACTAGATGATGCTTGTTTCTTTGCTGTTCAATCCTTAGTAGAAGATGTATTTGTACTCACTACCTCTTTTAATATAAATTTAATTAGGCCTGTAAATCAAGGATTAATAAAAGCGGTTGGCAAGTTAAAATATGCATCAAAAGAAATATTTGTAGCTGAAGCCAACCTATACAATTCCGAAGGAAAAGAAATTGGTTTTGGAACAGGTAATTTTACCAAAAGTAGAATAGCGTTATCCCAAGAAATAGGATATAAATAATTTAAAAAAAACAAACAAACTCTTCAAATTTCTTGACCTAGTTTCAAATGATTAATTTCTTTTCTATATTAGTGGTTGAAAACAACTAAACCGTAAAGATGAAAAAATTAGCAATAGTAATTCTAATGATAATCTGTTCTTGCCAAAGCCCAAATGGAACAGTGACCACCAACGATGAACGATCTGAAATTATTAAGACCCTTTTTAAACAAGTTAGTGAAGAAAACATAGACTATCTTAAAGAGGTGTTCTCTGACGACATGACCTTTGTAGATGCTAGAAACAATACAAAAGATAAAGCAGGTTTTATCGCTGGAGTTGAAGGGTTATTTGAGATGTTTGATGATATTAGTTTTGAGGATGTAGACGGAGACGCTACCGGCTCTGAAATAGAAACAACAGTCTATGACAATGGAATTGTATGGACCAACATTTGGAATACCTTTAGTGCTACTGGGAAGTATACAGGACAAAAGGTAAGTTTCCCTTTTCACATATCGTATCAATGGGATGGCCTTAAAATAAACAGAGAAGTTCAATTTTTTGACAATGCTGTTTTTGACAAAGAGCTTAACGCCATGCAAGCTGCCAAAAATGTTTCTGAGAAATTAGTGATTTTACTGGAGTTAAAGGTAACTAAAGGGAATTCTAAAGAAGACGTTCAAGCACTCGTTAAAAAGCTAAATGATTTTGTTAGGGCTAACGAACCGAACACCTATGACTACACGTATTTTATTTCTGAAAATGGGAAACGAGTATTTTTAGTAGAAAAGTATCATACCTCTGCAGATATGATCTTACACGCAAACAACTTTGAAGGAGGTCCAAACTTTGCTCCTTTTATGAAAATGTTTGAAATAGATAAATTTATTATTGCTGGAAATGCAACTGACGAATTAAAAGACTTATTGAAGGCCTATCCAATTGAATACAGAACCTCTGTTGGTGGTTGGATTTATTAATTAAAAACCCTCTAAATCAAAAAATAATATTAATTAAATTTTTAAAAATTATGAAAACCTTTATTAAATTAATGATGTTAGCGGTTTTAGTAACCGCTTGCTCCACTGGAAATCATGCTGATTTTGAAAAAAATACAGCTATGGCAAAAAAATATTTTGAACTTCACCAAGCTGAAAAATCTGCCGAAATGTTCGAAATGATTCACGATGATTTAGAATGGCATATGCCCGTATATGGTTCAGAAATGGCAGACGCACAAGGCTTAAAAGATGCTATTGTAAATTACCAAAAAGAATTTGACAATATGAATTTTACTGCAGACTATTGGTTACCTGGAGTAGATGAAACTACTGGATTATTAGACGGTAGTACACGAGTATATGGTACTTGGACGGCAGATCACGTAGCCTCTGGGAAGTCTGTTAAACTTACAGCCTACCATGCCTTTGCCTTTACAGACGGTAAAATATCTGGAGGTGGAGACTGGTTTGATTTTGGAGGAATGATGAATTCTTTAGCTGCCGATACAGAAACAACTACAGAAGAGTAATCTTACTGTTTACAAACTCACAAAAGCCTTCTTTTAGAAGGCTTTTTTTTGATGTATATTTAAAAAATCTATGAAGATCATCAGAACAACATATGTAAACCCTGCATTTCAAGAGCTTGTTACACAACTAAATACAGACCTAGCCAACAGAGATGGCAAAGACCACCCCCTATCTCAGTTTAATGAAATTACGCATCTAAAGTATGTTGTATTGGTGCTACTTGATAATAAACCTGTGGGTTGTGGTGCCATATCTAATTACAATCAAACTGCCGTGGAGGTTAAAAGAATGTATGTAACTCCATCTTATAGGGGTCAAAAAATAGGAGAACGCATACTTTCCGAATTAGAAAATTGGGCCAAAGAATTAGGGCATAGTAAATGCATTTTGTTTATGGGAGTTAATCAACCGGAAGCCCTAAAACTGTATAAAAGAAACAACTTTTCTGTCATAGAAAACTATGGAAAATTAAAGGATATTCCAGATAGTATTTGTCTTGCTAAAAGTTTAACATAGATAAATTTAACTTGAAGAAGTGATTCTAATATTAAAAATTATTGCATTTTTGTTTGCTAATGACTTAAAAACTCATCATGAAAAAAATTGTACTCTTTAGTTTTGTAGCAATCCTACTTATAGGTTGTGAAAATTCAGAAAATTTACCTGCACCTAATTATACTATAGAGGGTAAGTGGTTAATAGAAGGGACTATTCCTGCGGGAAACACGATGTATCTCTATGAAGATGGTGTGCGTTACACATATTACTGTGTGGCAGATGATTGTAATGCTTTGTACAATTCATACGAAGCAAATGATGGAAATCATCTTCCAGGAACAAATAATTATACCGTTGAAGATAATATTCTAACGGTTGATTTGAATTTTGGAAATGAATTAGTTACTCCAATTATATTTGAATGTGATGGTGGAGAGGTAATTTTTGAAACACCCGAATATAGTTTGTTCAGATTAAATTCTGATTGTAATTAGACTTATTTAACAGTTACGTTTAATTTTCTTTCCCTCCTAACCTCTTAAAAAACTATTTAAATATTAATCTTTTGGGTTACCTCTACTAATATATATAACTCTTGTTTTACTTAAAAATAGGTGGGTAGCTAGTATGTTAATTTTAATTTAATTTTTAAAAGCAACTCAGTTGCATTAAAGTTTTTATCATTAAATTTGTGCTCCGCTAAAATTAGCGGTGTAAATTGATATGATAAAACATGAAGAATAGTAAATTACCTGTTACTGTTTTAAGCGGCTTCTTGGGGGCAGGAAAAACAACTTTACTCAACTACATTTTACATAACAAGGAAGGCCTTAAAGTGGCAGTTATTGTAAATGATATGAGTGAAGTGAATGTAGATGCCAACCTAGTAAAAAGTGAAAACATCCTTTCAAGAACTGATGAAAAGCTTGTAGAAATGAGCAATGGTTGTATTTGCTGTACGCTTCGTGAAGACTTAATGGTTGAAGTAGAACGCTTAGCTAAAGAAAATCGTTTTGATTATTTACTTATAGAAAGTACTGGGATTAGTGAACCTGTTCCTGTAGCGCAAACTTTCTCTTTTGTAGATGAAGAAAACGGTATAGATCTTTCCAGATTTAGCTATGTAGACACCATGGTTACTGTTGTTGATGGATTTAATTTTTTCAAGGATTTTGGAAGTCCAGAAAAACTTACAGACAGAGCGCTCACTGATATAGATGGAGATGATAGGACTATTGTAAATCTGCTAACTGACCAAATAGAATTTGCCAACGTAATTATTATTAACAAAACAGATTTAATTAACAAAGAACACTTGGGGGTGTTGAAAGCAACTCTACAAAAACTAAACCCTGCTGCTACCATTATTGAATCTAGCTACGGGAAAATTGCTCCCAAAGAAATTTTAAATACCAGGCTATTTAATTTTGAAGAGGCTGAACAAAGTGCCGGATGGATAGAAGAACTAAATAAAGAGGAGCACACGCCAGAAACAGAAGAATATGGTATTAGTTCCTTTGTTTTTAGAAGCAAAAAACCTTTTGATCCTCAACGCTTTTGGAATTATTTACAACAACAATTTCCCAATACAATAATACGCAGCAAAGGATTATTCTGGCTTGCTTCTAGACCACAGCAAGCATTAGTTTGGGGCCAAGCAGGAGGTTCTTTAAAGGCTGATAGTGCTGGAGTATGGTTGTGCAGCATGTCGTTTGATAAACGTATTAGAGATCTCGTTTTCATAGAAAATCAAGATGAAATTGAAAAAGACTGGCATAAAGAATTTGGGGATAGAAAAAACGAAATCGTGTTTATAGGTCAAAATCTAAATGAACAAGAAATAAGAAAGGATCTTACTGCTTGTCTATCCACCACAGAAGAATTAATTTCACTCCAATGGCAAACTGGTTATGATGACCATTGGCCGATTGAACGCGTATATGCAACGTAATTTAGAATATAAAATGAAACACAGTAGACGATCATTTATTTCTTTCCTAGGAAAAGCCAGTTTGGGTTCATTTGTTATTCCTCCCTTTTTAATGAGTTGTGGAAATACTCCTTCACCCATAGAAAAAGAAAAAATTACTAAAACCGTCTTAGATAGATTAAAACAAGTAGTTATAAAAAATATTGACCCTACAGATGTAGATGATTTAGTACTTTCCGAAGGACTTCATTATCACACGATTATTAAATGGGGAGATCAAATAAATTTTACAGATACTTTTGGGTTTAATAATGATTTTACTTGTTTTATTCCTCTTGATAAAAACGACCCAACTGATGGTTTGCTATGGGTAAATCATGAATATATTAATCCGCTTTTTGTTTCGGGATACAATCGTAGAAATATAGATGAAAAACGAACCAAACAACAAGTAGACAAAGAAATGTATAATGTTGGTGGAAGTATCGTTAGAATTAAAGAAGAAAACGGCACTTGGAGTATCGTAAAAAATGACCCATTAAACAGACGAATTACTGCTAAAACTCCTATGCAACTCAATTGGGATGAACCAATTAAAGGAAAAGATACAGTCATTGGAACCCTTGCTAATTGTTCAGGAGGCATTACTCCATGGAATACATTTCTTACCTGTGAAGAAAATTATGACAATTTTTATGGAGAAACGGTATACGATCAAAACAATAACCCTCAACACAAACCTAGTGAATATAACAAGTGGGAACAATTTTATACCTACCCTCCAGAACATTATGGTTGGGTAGTAGAGGTAAACCCTAAAGATGGATTATGCCAAAAACACATTGCGCTTGGAAGATTTGCTCATGAATGCTGTACCTTATATGAATTGGAAGATAAGCGAGTAGTAGCTTACTCAGGAGATGATACTAATGACGAGCATTTGTATAAGTTTATCTCCTCTAAACCTGGCTCTCTAAAAGAAGGCACCCTGTATGTTGCAGATACCATCAATGGAAAGTGGTTAGCTTTAGACTGGGAAAACCAGCCCATTCTAAAACAAGAATTTAAAAGCCAAACTGAGGTGCTTATTAGAGCTAGAGAAGCTTCAAAACTAATAGGTGCTACTGCTTTAAATCGTCCTGAAGATATTGAAATTGATCCGATTTCGGGAAATATTTTAATTACATTAACTAATAATAAACCAAAAAATGACTTTCACGGCTCTATTCTAAAAATAGAAGAAACCAATGGAGAATTTGATGCCCTTACCTTTAAGGCTTCTACACATATTGCTGGTGGTGAGGAAACTGGGTTTACATGTCCAGACAATTTAGCCTTTGATTTGGCTGGAAATCTTTGGATTACTTCAGACATCTCTGGAAGCAGTATGAATCAAACAGACAACCAATACACTTCTTTTAAAAATAATGCCTTGTATGTAATTCCCAGATATGGTGAAGAAGCAGGAAAAGTAATTCGAGTTGCTTCTGCACCTAAAGATGCAGAGCTTACAGGGCCATGGTTTTCTCCAGATGGAAAAACATTATTTTTAAGTGTTCAACATCCCGGTGAACAAACAATAGATCTAAAAAATCCCACAAGTTTATGGCCTTTTGATAAAGACAACATTCCTAAACCAGCAGTAGTAGCCATTAAAGGAGACTTAATAGAAAAAATGAATAGGCTACATCTGCTTGAGCAATAATTTTTAATTACTTTTAGATGATACAAAAAAGTAACACAAAGACTTTAATTGGCACAACATAAGTTCTTTGAGAAAAAACAAGCATGAATAATCGAGGAGATTGAGCCAAGCAATACATATGATTGCAAGTACATAGAAATAAAACACCTATTACTAATTTTTTTTACTCAGTTTTTCTCTTTAACCATTTACCCGGCATTTTCCCTGTTATTTTCCCTTTTTCCAAGACCATTTCACCATTAATAAAAACATAGTTAATTCCGCTAGGAAAATGATGCGGATCTGTATAGGTTGAGTTGTCTTTAATAGTAGCTCTATCAAAAACAACTAAATCTGCAAAAGCTCCTTCTAGAATTCGCCCACGATCTTTCATGCCTATTTTTTCTGCAGGTAAATAAGTCATTTTTTTAATTGCATTTTCTAAATTAATAATGTTTTTATCACGCACATAATGCCCTAATACTTTAGGAAAAGCACCATAGCATCTAGGGTGTGGATAGCCTTCTCCAAAATTAAATAAATCACCATCAGAATCTATCATTGTATTTGGGTCTTGAAGAAAATGAGTGATATCTTGCTCAGACATTGCATGAAAAATACCAATAAAACCTCCCTGTAATTCTAACTCTAAAAGTAAATTAACACCTGTTTCTAAACTTAGTGGCAAGCCTAAATGTGTTGCATAGTCTGCCAGTGTCTTACCTGTAAAAGCAGGGTTTTGTTTAAAGTTCCTAAATTGTATTTTAGTTAAATCTTCTCCTCCAGCATCTGTTTTAAAAAGTAGTGCCATTTCTTCTTTTATTTTTTTGGCGGTTGCTTTGTCTGCCAAGCGTTTTTTTAAACCCTCTTGCCCACCTTCCATAGCCCATTGAGGTATAAGAATAGAACTAATAGTGCTAAATGCAGTATACGGATAAATATCTTGGCTAACATCTATTCCTTCCTGTTTGGCAGAGTCCAGTAATACTAATGCCTTTTTAGACCAACCCCATTGAGTTTTTCCTGTAGCTTTTAAATGATTAATTTGAACAGGAATATTGGCTTTTTTCCCTATGTTTATACTTTCTCTAATAGCGCTTAGTAAGCCGCTTCCCTCATTACGCAAATGAGTAAAATAAACCCCATTATATTTACTGACTACCTCTGCCAATGCCACAATTTCTGCTTCATCTGCATAATTAGCAGGCACATATTCTAAACCTGTAGACAACCCTAAAGCACCTTGCTTCATGGTTTGGGCTACATAGTATTTCATGCTATCTAACTCTTGTTTTGTTGCTGCTTTATTTTTATAACCCATGACCTGTTTTCTAATCCAAGAATGACCAGCAAAATAACCCATATTAGGCGCCATTACAAGGTTACTTGCATAGGTGTCCAAAGGAAATGCTTGCTCTCCACTGTGTAAACTAGCCATTAAGGTGGTAACTCCTTGATGAATAAAATTTTCTGCAAATGGATAATCTTGAATATTAACCTCTACATTAGTATGCATATCTATAAAACCTGGACTTACAATAAGCCCTGTTGCATCTATACTAATAAGTGCCTGAGAAGCATCTATATTTTCTCTTGAAATCTTCTCAATTTTATCATTTTTAATGGCAATTGAAGCAATATAGGCAGGAGCTCCTGTACCATCTATGAGTGTTCCATTTTTAATAATTACATCATACAATGGTGAGGTATTGTTGCACCCAGTAGAGATAAATGCTATAAACGAAAGCAACAAAAACGTAGGTCTACAAATCTTCATTTTAACTATTTATTTTTGATCATATTACCTTGGCATTAGTTCTACACCCAAGCCTGGTTTGTCTGAAATACTCATTAAACCATCTTTAAGTATAAAACCACCTGTTACAAGATCTTCTGCAAGATCTAAGCTACCGTCTAAGTCTAAATATTTAGTATTGGGAGAGGCAAATGCTATATGCAAGGCTGCTGTAATACTTACAATGCTTTCATCATTACATCCCCAAAATAAATTGATGCCTCCTGCCCTTGCAATGGTAGCTATTTCTTGTGCTGCTAAAAGACCTCCACATTTCATTAATTTAATATTGAAAATACCAAAGGGTTGTGGAAAAGGCGCAAAATTGATGGCACTGTTACTATTCTTTAAACTTTCATCGGCTACTAAAATACTGCGATAATGTGGGTCTATTGCGGCCAACTCATTTTCTTTACCTACCAGTAAAGGTTGTTCTATAATTTCTAGGCCTAAGGTATGGGTGGCCTTTATAAATTTTTCTAAATCTTTAATCTCATATCCTTGGTTAGCATCTACTCTTATTTTTATGTTTCTAAATTTCTCATTTACTTTTTTAATTCGCTCAATATCTACTTCTACTTCTTGTCCTGTTTTAATTTTTAACACCTTAAACCCTTGTTTTACGTACTCTTCCGCCTCTTTTACTGTATCTGCAACATTCATAATACCTATAGTTACTGAGGTTGGAAGTGTATAATGATGTTGCCCATATATTGCTGCTACAGGAATTTCTAAAAATTTGGCAAAAGCATCGTGAAGAGCTATATCCCAAAGTACTAGTGTGCCTGGCTTATTTGGAAATGCTTTCCCTATTTCAAAAATTATAGCTCTAAAATGTTGGATCTGTTTACCAATAAATTTTTGAAAATACCCCGATTGGCAGTTTTTTAAAACATCTGAAGGAGATTCTCCTACAACTTCTAAGTCTGGATTAGATGATCCAATGCCCACAACACCATTTTCTAAAGTAATAAGTAAAAACACATTTTCTACCTCTGAAATGGTTTTATAGGCAATGGTATAGGGTTTTGTAAGTGCTAAGTTTTTTGAAAAAAATTCAATTTTTTTTATCTTCATAATGACAAGCCTTTTATTTCTGAAACAATTTTTTTAACCCCTTCTTCCAAGGGGAGTACCACCGGAATATCTAAGGTTTTTTGGTAGCTAGCTTTATAGCTTAGTGCTTCTTGCTTGCTAAGACCAGAGGTGTTTAAAGCTAGGGCTATAACTGTAGCACCAAATTTTTCTATAATGTCAATTTCTGATGCAACCGAAGGAATTTCTCCCCAAAGAGGATCATTATCAAAATATTTTTTTTTCGGAGCATGAATAAGTACCACTTGGGTTGCATTTCCTGAAACAATAAATTCTAAGCCGCAAGGACCACTTGGATTTCTTAAACTAGATTGCCCTTCTAAAATAATTACATCTGGAGTGGCTTCTTTCCAACAACTTGTAATGGCATGCTCTAATTCTCCTGAAACAAAATCATTTAAGGTAGAGTCAAAAATAAACCCATACTTATGCCCTTGCATCCAGCCGGTTTGACCGGTATAAATCATGTGGGCATTTTGCTTTTGTTGTAAGCATTCTTCTAAAACTAAGTTGGCTGTTGTACGTTTTCCCATGGCACAATCCATGGCTAAAAAAGCAACAATAGGTGCCTTTACCTTAAAAATATCCCCAGACCAAAAATGCAGTTCTTTAGGTGTTTTTGGTTTTCTAATGTCTATTAGTTCTACCCTGTTCTGGCTGGCTAATAGGGCAATGTCTTTGCGTTCTTGAAGCTGGTCATGTAGCCCATTTACTATACCTATGCCGTTGCTGATAGCCTGTCTAATAATTTGCAAAAGAGATTCAGATAATATACCACCTACGGTAGCTACCCCCACTACTAAATAGTCTATGGTTTTAAATTGTTTAATGGCTTCATCTACAGTGCCAAGTATAGGAATATTTCTATGGTTGCCGTCTAGAAGTTCTCCTGCATCTGCATATTTATTTTCTTCATCTAGAACTGCTAGCACATGAAAGCGTTTGGACTCTCTTAGTAAACCATGGGCTGTTTTAGCGTGGTTTGTTAAAAACAAGTTGTCTGTAGCTATAAGTACGTTTTTCATCATTTAAAGCTTTTTTATCACTGAAAAGTAAAAAAACATTTTTTATAAATCTTACTTAGTCTTTAAAAAGTTATATACAAAAAGATAAATACGTGCAAAATATGTTTTTGTTGAAATGTCTTTTTAGTTTTTAAGAAAATATGCTCCCAAAAAATTAACCCCTGTTTAAAATACATGATTCTAAAAAAAACCACTATTTTAGACACTTTTATTTTCTACAATTTCATCTATGAAAACAACCCATTGGTACGAACGAATTCCGCATGCGGTAACCATGCTGTTTCTAATTATTGTTTTTGTAACCCTATTAACCTATATCATCCCAGCAGGTGAGTTTAAACGTATGCTAATAGAAGGAAGAAATAGAGTTATTCCTGGTTCATACGGTGTTATTCCAAATACGCCTATTGGTTTTTTAGATATGTTTAAAGCCATCCCCTTAGGATTTAAAGCGGCAATAGAGGTGATGTTTGTAGTGTTTTCTGGAGGTATTATGTTTGGGGTGATGGAAGAAACCAAGGCCATAGAAAATGCTGTAGGTACTTTTGTTCACAAAATTGGACGAGAAAAAAAATACCTAGCAGTTGTTCTCATGACATTCATCTACGGAGCTATGGGGATTTTTGTTGGATATGAACATAATATCGCACTAATTCCTATTGCTGCTGTTGTCAGTCTTGCACTTGGCGGAGATTTAGTATTGGCTGCAGGAATATCTGTTGGTGCAGTAACCCTTGGTTTTGGTCTTTCTCCCATAAACCCATATACAGTGGGTATTGGTCATAAAATTGGAGAGCTCCCATTGTTTTCTGGTGCTTTATTACGAAGTATCCTATGCTTTTCTGCACTAAGCTTCTTAGCTTTTTATAATGTTAGCTATTTAAAACGAATTTCTAAAAACCCTGACAGTAAACTTGGAAAAGGATTAAATGAAGAGGGAATTGTACTTTCGAAACCTTTAACTGAATATTCCATTTCACTAAATAATTGGTTGGTCATTAGTACTTTTATTATTGGCTTAGGAGCTATTTTATATGGGGTTTTTAATCTAAATTGGTATATCAACGAAATATCTGCCATTTTTTTAATGGTCACCCTCGCTTCTGGAATCATAGGAGGAATGAAAGGGAATAATATAAGTGAAACCGTTTTAAAGTCTGTTGCCTACGTTGCGCCTGGAGCATTTATGGTGGGTTTTGCTACTACCATTAAAGTATTGATGGAGATGGGACACATTAGTGATACTATTTCTTTTCATTTATCTGAGGTCTTAAAAACATTGCCTTTGTATTTATCTGCTATTGGAATGTCTATCTCTCAAAGTATCATCAATTTTTTTATTCCTTCTGGAAGCGGCCAAGCGTTAGCTACTCTCCCTGTAATGTTACCTCTTGGAGAAGTGATTGGGCTTACAAGGCAAACCACTATTTTAGCATTTCAGATTGGTGATGGAGTTTCTAATCTTATAAACCCAACTCTTGGTGGGTTAATTGCCATGTTAAGCATGTGTCGTGTGCCATTAGATAAATGGCTCCGTTTTATTTTTCCTGTAGCAATAGTTGTATTTTTACTCGCTGCTTTTTCATTAATTATTGCAGTAACTATAGGATATCAATAATATGAAAGTAGAAGATATATTAGCAAAACTGGTAAGTTTTCCCGTTTTAGGAGGAGATGATAATCTTGAACTCATCCATTGGATTAAAAATTATATTGAAACCTTTGGGGTAAGCACCACCTTAGTCCCTAATGAAGAAAAGACTAAAGCCTCTTTACATTGTAGAATTGGACCGGCGGTAGATGGAGGTGTGATATTATCTGGGCATACAGATGTTGTTCCAGTTAAAGGACAAGTCTGGGATTCTGATCCATTTACACTCACAAAAAAGGAAGGCAAACTATTTGGACGAGGAAGTGCCGATATGAAAGGTTTTATTGCCTGTTGCTTAGCTTCTCTTCCTACACTAATTAAGGCAAACTTAAAACAGCCTATTTACTTTGCTTTTAGTTATGATGAAGAAATTGGGTGTTTGGCAGCTCCAGAACTCATTGAACATATTAAAAAAACCTACTCTGAGAATGCCAAATATGCCATTATTGGTGAACCTTCATCTCTAGAGCCTGTGATTGGAAAAAAAGGAGTATGTTATGTATTAACTGAAGTAAATGGTTCTGCTGGACATAGCAGTGGAATTCATAAGGAGATAAGTGCTATCCATGAAAGCACACGTCTTATTATGTGGTTAGAAAACAAAATGAAAGAATTATCTCGAGCTACTCAAGATCACCGATTTACTCCTCCTCATTCTACCCTACATGTTGGGCAAATTAGAGGTGGTGTAGCAACAAATATTGTGGCAGACTATACGTGTTTTGAATGGGACGTACGCGTAATCCCCAAGGATGATATTGAAGCTATTTTCAATGATTATTTTTCGTTTTGTAAAGAACGTGAGTTAGAGGTAAGAAAACTATTTCCTAATTTTACCATTAAAAACACATTTGTACATCCACCCGTGCCTGCACTAGATACTAAATTAACCGATAGTATTGTTGCATTAACTCAAAAGATATCGGGTCAAAGTTCATGGACAACTGTTGCTTATGCCGCTGAAGCTGGGCAATTTCATGAAGCAGGTTACCAAAGTATTATTTGCGGACCTGGATCTATAGAACAAGCCCATAGAGCCAATGAATATACTACACAGGAACAACTTGATAAGTGTGTAGAGATGTTACAAAGATTAGCGGTTGAATTTTCATTTTAAAACAATTAAATTTATTTTTATATCGTTAGCTCACAAATACTATCAATGAAAAAAAATTTATATTTTACGATTCTGATGTTAATTATCTTCAGTTGTACTAATGATCAAGCTAAAGATGAAGATAATCAAGAAGATTGCTATTTAAACACAAATGCTCAATCTTTAGTTCATGACGGTATGAATAGAGAATATATTTTATACGTGCCCAATTCATATGATGAAAATTCTGCAACCCCTATCTTATTTAATTTTCATGGTTTTGGAGGTAGTGCAAATCAATTTATAAGTAGGGCTGATATGAGAGCCGAGGCGGAATTAAACTCGTTTATTTTAGTATATCCCCAAGGCAGTTGTTTAGATGGAGTACCCCATTGGAACCCTTGCCCCATAGATGGAGATAATAAAAGTTCAGCCGATGACCTGGGTTTTTTTGAGGCTATGGTTAATGAAATTTCAAGTGAGTATACTGTGGATATGGAAAGAATTTATGCCGCTGGATTTTCAAACGGAGGCATGATGGCCTTTGGACTGGCAAATTATAAAAGTGATTTAATTGCTGCAGTGGCCTCTGTTTCTGGATCCATGTTAGACTGTTTGGAAACTCCTAGTCATCCTATGCCGGTATTACACCTTCATGGAACCTCTGACGGGGTTCTACCTTACAATGGAGATGCTAGTTTTAACTCTGTGCAAAACACATTAGACTATTGGACAAATTTTAACAATACGGTTTCTACACCTACTATAAATATTGATAATACTAGTGGAATGACCATTGAACAGTATGTATATGATCAAGGAGACAATTCAGTTTCTGTTGAACATTATAAATATATTGGCGGAGAACATACCTGGTTTAACGAAACCTATCAGGGTCAAAATGCTTCTAAATTAGTTTGGGATTTTATGTCTAGATACGATATTAATGGGTTGAGATAAAACTAATCTCTAAAAAGAGATAAGGACATTCTATTTTAATTTCTTTACAAAACCAGAGTATGGTAATGGTTGTACCTCCTCTAAATAAACAACATTATCAAGTTTTCTGTTTGATATGGATTTGTTAAATTAGATTTTGTAATATTATCCTCCGTTAATTTATATTTCAGAGGCATTAATCAATTCTGTTTTTTATGGGCTTTATAAACAATCCAATATATGTTTTAACTGTATTAAGCCTTGTGGTTATTATAGGTGTTTATGTTGGTAAAACTAAACTTGGTAAACATCTTGGAGCAGCCTTACTAATTATCATTTTTACAGCCCTACTTGCCAACTTGAAAGTCATTCCGTCTGCATCAACAAGCATTCCACTGTATGATGGTATTTTTACCTATGTTGCTCCGATTTCTATTTTTTACTTATTACTAAATATCAATTTATCGTCTATCAAAAGAGCAGGAATACCAATGATAGGCTTATTCATTTTAGGGTCTTTTGCAACCGCCTTAGGCATTCTTGTCTCATGGTATTTATTATCCCCTGAGAATACCCTAGGTGAAGATGGTAAAATTATTGCAGGAATGCTCACAGGAACATATACTGGTGGCAGTGTAAATTTTAATGCTATTGCTTTAGAATATGGGTTTCAAAAAAAAGGCGCTTTGTATGCAGGGACTATAGCCGTAGATAATGTAATTACCACGCTGTGGATCATTGTAACTCTAGCGTTTCCTATATTTCTTTCTCGTTTTTGGCCAAGTAAAACAAGAATTAAAAGATCCCGAGAAAATGAAGAATTTATTGAAGATGATAGCATCAATTTAACATCACTTATGTGGTTAGTTTTTTTAGGTTTAGGTGCTTACTTTATATCTGATGAATTAAAAAGGCATATCCCTCAAGTTCCTTCTATTATAACCATTTCAACCCTAGGAATCTTATTAGCACAAACAACATTTATTTCTAAATTAAAAGGAAGTCATAATTTAGGATTGTATTTAGTGTTTCTATTTTTGGCGGTCATCGGTGCATATTGTGAACTTACTGCTGTAATAGATCTTAAAGATCTTGGTCTTACCCTGTTTTTATTTACAGGTTTATCAGTAGTATTTCACGGTGTAATTACTATCTTGGTTGGTGGGCTTATATATCGTGATTGGGAAATGATTGCTATTGTAAGTCAAGCCAATGTGGGAGGTAGTTCTACAGCCATTGCTTTAGCAGAATCTTTTAACAGAAAAGAATTAATATTACCCGCAATTTTAGTAGGATCTTTAGGAAATGCTTTAGGTACCTATTTAGGTTTTTTAGTAATTTATATACTTTAAAATTAAAAAAATCGAATGTCAAATAAAGAAGACTATAGAAGTAATAAATTAATTGATCGACTGCCTAAGCATCTTAAGCAGTTTATCAAACCTCAACACTATGAAAATTATTCTCCTATAAACCAAGCTGTTTGGCGCTATGCTATGAGGCGTTTACTTAAGTACTTAACCAAAGTAGCGCATTCATCCTATCTAACAGGGCTACAAAAAACGGGGATAAGTATTGATGAAATCCCAAACATGTATGGGATGAATAGAATTCTAAAAGAGATTGGTTGGGCTGCCGTTGCAGTAGATGGATTTATCCCTCCAAATGCGTTTATGGAATTTCAAGCCTATAAAGTGTTAGTTATTGCATCAGATATAAGACAGCTTGAGAATATTGAATATACACCTGCACCAGACATTATTCACGAATCTGCTGGCCATGCCCCCATCATTGCAAACCCTGATTATGCCGAATATTTAAGAAGGTTAGGTGATATTGGATCTAAAGCCATTCTCTCTAAACATGATATGGATTTGTATGAGGCTGTAAGAAAATTATCTATTCTTAAGGAAGCTGAAGGAACTGAAGAAAAAGAGATACGAGTTGTAGAAAAAGAAATTCATGACTTACAAAACAAGAAAGTAGAGCTTTCGGAAATGGCACAAATAAGAAACTTACAATGGTGGACTGTTGAATACGGGTTAATTGGAAGTCTTGATGATCCAAAAATATATGGCGCAGGCCTATTGTCTTCAATTGGCGAAAGCATTTCATGCTTAAAAAGTAATGTGAAGAAAATCCCGTACTCTGTGGCTGCTGCTCAACAGCCATTTGATGTTACTAAGCCCCAACCTCAATTATATGTTACCCCAAATTTTCCCCATTTGATGGAAGTTTTAGAGGAGTTTGCAGATACATTGAGCTTACGAAAAGGTGGAAAAGAAGGAATTCAAAAGCTGATAGAATCTCAAATGGTGGGGAGTATAGAATTAACTACAGGACTACAGGTATCTGGAAAATTTTCTAGGATACTATTAGATGAAAATAACAACGTAATCTTTTATCAAACCGATGGACCCTCTGCACTTGCCTATAGGGAAAAAGAATTAATAGGTCATGGAATAAGCTACCATAAAAATGGAATAAGCTCTCCATTAGGAAAGTTAAAAAATATTAAGATAGCTATTGAAGATATGGGGCCAAATGATTTAAAAACCTATAATTTTCATGATGGGAAGTGGCTTTCCTTTGAATTTGAAAGCGGTATAAAAGTAGAGGGATTAAATATTACTGGGATTAGAAATGCGCAAGGGAAATTAATTTTAATACGATTAAAAGACTGTACAATTTCCTACAAAAATGAATATTTATTTTTGCCTGAAAATGGTATCTATGATATGGTTATAGGAAAGGAAATTGTTTCTGCCTTTGCCGGTGCTGCCGATAGCAATTCATTCCCAAATTTGTATGCTGAATCTTCAACCTTAACAATTAAACCCACAAAAAATAAAGGGATCATAAAATTAGAAAAATACTATGGAGTAGTTCGAAATTATAGAAAAGAAAAGAAAAATGATACTGGGTTGTTAACAAAATTGTTCGAAGAAGTAACTACACTTTACCCCAAAGAATGGCTTCTAATTATTGAGATTATTGAACTATCTAATGATTCAAAACTAAATCAGTTAATAGAGAACTATTTTGATGAGCTAATCTCTTTATACCCTGAATTAGATTCACTTATTTCTGACGGAATTAAAATGATAAAAAAATAGGTTTAATTTATTAAATTGGAGGTGCTATTAGAAACAGATCTCACAATAAAGAAAACATCACCGTTTAAATATTAATATTTATGAAAAAAATTATTCGTATCATCCTATCGGCTGTAGTAATAATAATCATTGTTTTACTTTTTAATACCCTTATGCTAAACTCTAAACAAGTGGCATCAGAAACTATAGAAAAAATAGCTCTCCCCAATGATGTCTTTCAAAATCTTTCAAAAGGGTTACAATACCCAACAATTTCTTATAGTGAAACCGCGATTCCAGATTCAACTGCCTTTTTTGGTTTTCATCGGTTTCTTGAAGAGACTTTCCCCTTAACACATGATAAACTTTCTCTTGAAAAAATTAGCACCTATAGTCTTCTCTATACTTGGGAAGGGACAGATCCTTCAAAAAAACCAATTATACTAATGTCTCATCAAGATGTTGTTCCTGTTGATAAACCCACTTTAAATGATTGGGAAGCTGGACCATTTGAAGGTAAGATAACAGAAACATCAATTATTGGTCGAGGAGCCATAGACGATAAAGGCACTCTAATTGGATTGTTAGAAGCCGTTGAAAAGCTTTTAGAAGAATCATTTACACCAACACGAACAATTTACCTTGCTTTTGGACATGATGAGGAAGTTGGTGGAGCAAATGGAGCAGCTGAAATCTCAAAACACTTAAAATCTAAAGGAATTCAAGCGGCAATGACTCTAGACGAAGGTGGATTTTTAGCAGAAAATATGGTTCCAGGGGTGAACAAGCCTGTTGCTATGGTGAATTTAGCAGAAAAAGGATTTTCTTCATTTAAATTAACAGTTGAAACAAAAGGAGGGCATAGTTCACAACCGCCAAGAGAGAATACCATTGGAATACTGGCACAAGCCATTGTAGACCTTGAGAATAATCAATTCCCTTACAAAATGGTAGCTCCTGTTAATTACCAATTTGAATACATGGGTGCAGAATTACCTTTTTTTCAAAAAGTAGCTTTTGCAAATCCTTGGCTTTTTAAGAAGCCTATATTAGAAGCATTAAATGCCCATACAACTACAGCTCCAACTATCATTGAAGGCGGTATAAAAAATAATGTAATTCCAACTATTGCAGAGGCTACTGTCAATTTTAGAATTCTTCCAGGAGAAACTATAGAGTCCGTTCAACAACATATAGAAAATACTATATCTAAAAAAATCAGGGTTACCCCTGTAGGATTTTTAACCAATCCCTCACCGGTTTCATCAATTGATTCAGAAGCCTATAAAGTATTAGAGAAAACAATAAGAAGTATGTTTCCTAATAGTGTTGTAGTACCTGGCTTGGTTGGAGGAGGAACTGATGCGCGTTATTTTTATGATATTTCAGATGATGTGTACCGGTTTTACCCTATTAGATTGAGCCCAAAAACAATGACACGTTTTCATGGAATTGATGAAAAAATAAGTAAAAAGAATTATAAAGAAATCATAGAATTCTCATACCATTTAATTAAGCGTTTCAATTAAAATTAAACTGAATACTCATCATTTATAAAATCTACCTGTTGATTTTCTATTTGTGTTTTTATTTGGTAACTTTAATTCTTTAAATCTATCCATACTTTCATTAACAACCAGCCAAAATTAATTTTATGAAAACACTAAAACTCCTTTTTATAGGTCTGCTTATTGTTCCAATAAGTGCAAGCTCTCAAAAAAGAAAAAAGAAAATACAAAAACCTGTTATTGCTATAACTGATTCTTTATATCATGGTTTAAAATGGAGAAATATTGGACCATTTAGAGGTGGTAGAAGTGTGACCTCAACTGGAGTTATTGGCAAACCTCACACCTACTATATGGGCTCTACAGGAGGGGGTGTTTTTAAAACTACTGATGATGGAATTACTTGGAAAAATATCTCTGATGGGTTTTTTAAAACAGGCTCTGTTGGTGCTATTGCTGTTGCTGAAAGCGATCCTAATATTGTTGTTGTGGGTATGGGAGAACATGCAGCTAGAGGAGTCATGACCTCAATGGGAAATGGGGTATACAAATCTATGGATGCAGGAAAAACATGGTCACATCTTGGGCTAGATAAAACGCGACATATTTCTGACGTTGTTATCCATCCAACCAATCCAAATATCATTTATATCACAGCACAAGGAGCTCAATATGCTCCATCCAAAGAGAGGGGCATCTACAAAACAACAGACGGAGGAAAAACCTGGAAAAATATCCTTTCTGTAAATAATACCACTGGAGCCTCTTCTCTATCGATGGATATGACAAACCCTCGTATATTATACGCCTCTATGTGGCAACACCAAAGATATCCTTGGGTGATGGAATCTGGTGGTGAAAATTCTGGATTATTCAAATCTATAGATGCAGGAACTACATGGACAAAGATGAAATTAGGCTTACCAAAAGATTTTGGAAAATCTGGAATTTCTGTTTCTAGAGCAAATCCAGATCGAGTTTTTGCAGTTATTGAAGCCGCTGGTAAAAAAGGCGGTGTATACCGTTCAGATAATGCAGGTAAAACATGGAAGCAAGTAAATAGCAATCGAGTTAATATTGCTAGATCTTGGTATTACATGGAAATATTTGCTGATCCGCAAAATGAAAATACGGTGTATGTTTTAAATGCACCCGTTATGAAGTCTATAGATGGAGGAAAAAGTTTTTCAAACATTCCTGTTCCACATGGAGACAATCATCATTTATGGATAAACCCAACTGATAACAAAAACCTCATCAATTCTAATGATGGTGGGGCTAATATATCCTTCAACGGAGGGAAAAGCTGGAGTACACAACAAAACCAAGCAACCTCTCAATTTTATAGAGTAATTACAGATAATCTAGTGCCTTATAATGTGTATGGCGGACAGCAAGATAATTCTGCAATTGGTATTGCTAGTAGAACCAATGATGGAGGGATTGATTGGAAGGATTGGTATTCTGTAGCTGGAGGAGAAAGTGCTTTTATTGCTTTTGATCCAGATGCCCCTGAGTTGGTATATGGAGGTACCTATCAAGGAAACATTAGTACTTGGTCTAGAACATCAAGAGAACAAAAATCAATTAAAGAATATCCAGAATTAGGACTAAGTATTGCTCCAAAAGATTCAAAATATCGATACAATTGGAATGCTCCAATAATTACATCTCCACATAACAGAACTACTGTTTATCACGCCGGAAACGTTGTTTTTAAAACTACTGACCAAGGAATTAATTGGACCGTTGTAAGCCCAGACCTTACCAAAAATGAGGTGGACAAACATGGCCCAGGTGGAGCTCCGTATACAAACGAAGCTGCTGGTGGAGAGAATTATAATACACTTACTGCTTTGGTAGAAT
>Ga0228628_1000279_pt1 | contig 29666 bp, 23 predicted proteins | sample 34DmetaG_FD_183172 | JGI IMG/M metagenome (GOLD analysis project Ga0228628, IMG submission 183172) | Seawater microbial communities from Monterey Bay, California, United States - 34D | ecosystem: Environmental > Aquatic > Marine > Coastal | place: USA: California | collected 2016-09-30
TGCATGAACAGCCCAATCAGTTGGGACACCTTTTTGAATTAAACCATTCAAAGCCATAGTACAACTCCACATATAGTTGGAGGCTATTTCATGATTAAACGGTTTACTAATTACATCTGGTGCGATCTGAACAAGTGTTTGCATGATACTCTCCGAAAACCTATCTTGAAGGTAAGCATTTGTAGGGTATGTCATATATTGCTCTAACACATGAGTAAAGGCATCCGCAATACCATTAGCCAACTGCCTTTTTGGTATAGATTGAATTACTTGAGGGTCAAGAATAGAGAACTGAGGAAATAATCCTGGTCCACCCATTCCTATTTTTTCTTTTGTCTCCGCTCTAGTAATCACTGCTCCTGAATTCATTTCTGAACCTGTAGCAGGCATAGTTAAAACCGTTCCAAAAGGCATTCCTTTTTCAGTTCTTATGTGTTTGGAAAGAATGTCCCAAGGCGAATCACCATCAAACAATGCAGCAGAAGATAAGAACTTAGTTCCATCAATTACAGAACCTCCCCCAACAGCAAGTAGGTAGGTGATTTTTTGCGTTTTAATCAGCTCTAAAGCTTTTAGTAGTACATTATACTCTGGGTTTGCAGGTATGCCACCAAACTCATAAAAATCAAAGGAAGAAAGAGCATTTTTTACCTGTTCATAGATTCCATTTTTCTTTATACTTCCACCTCCGTATAAAACTAAAACCCTTGACCCTTTTGGTATTTCTTCAGAAATTTTAGAGATGATTTCTTTACCGAAAATTATTTTTGTTGGATTTTTAAACTCAAAATTTAACATAACAAACTATATAAGGTTTTTAGCTAAGATAAGGATATTTAACATCCTTTTTCCAACTAAATATGAATTTTAGATAAGTTAACAATTGTTTATGAAAATACCATAAAAAGGTTAGTATAAAAATAAAATTGCGCCTTAACTTTGTTGTGTAAGTTGAAAAAGATGAACAATACACTTTCTATCATAAAACCAGGTAAAATAGTTACTGTTGAAGGATTAACAGAATCAATATTGAAACCAAAGTTAATGGAAATGGGAATAATTACTGGAAAAAAACTAAAAGTATTGTTTAGAGCTCCTTTCGGTGATCCAATTGCTGTTGATTTAGGAGGGTATGTACTTTCCTTACGACTAGATGAAGCAAAACTTATACGAGTAGTTTAATCAATTCTTTAAAAATCTGTGTAAATTCGTAGTATGAAGGTTGCACTATTAGGAAATCCAAATACAGGTAAAAGCTCTGTTTTTAATTCACTTACTGGACTTAGACAGCATGTTGGTAATTTTCCAGGCGTTACTGTGGACAAGAAAATCGGCGAATTTAAAGTTGAGCACACTAAATATACTTTAACGGATTTCCCTGGTACATATAGTATTTATCCAAGATCAAAAGATGAAGAGGTAGTATACAAAGTACTTTCAGACTCTAACAACAAAGATTATCCAGATTTAGCAATTGTTGTTGTAGATGCGTCTAACATAGAGAGAAATCTACTCCTATTTACTCAAATTTATGATTTAGAAATCCCTACTCTATTGGTGCTAAACATGTCTGACATCGCCAAACGAAAAGGATTAAATGTTGATATTGAAGAATTTAAGAAATCATTTCCAAAAGTTGAAGTTGTAGAGACAAACGCTCGTGTTGGTTTAGGTGTTCAAAAATTAAAAGATAAAATCCATCAGTTTCAAGTTAAAAAAGGAGAATTCAAACCATTCTTATCTGGCTTTAACCTTTTAAAAATGGATGATCTTGAAGGTCAATCTTGTGAAGCAGAAAAAAGATTTTCGTTAATTAATAAACTTGTAAAAAATGTAATTTCAAGTAATACTCCTTCAAATACAGAAACTAGGAGTAACAAAATAGATAAAATATTAGTTCATCCTGTTTTTGGTTATTTGATATTTACAATAATTTTATTTTTCATGTTTCAATTCATATACGTATTCGCTTCGTATCCGATGGATTGGATTGATGAGAATTTTGGAGCTCTTGGAAGTTGGTTTGAAAATACTTTACCAAGCGGTTTATTTTCAGATTTAATCAGCCAGGGAATTATACCCGGAATTGGAGGTGTAATTATTTTCATACCTCAAATAGCACTTTTATTTCTTTTTATTTCCATACTTGAAGAAAGTGGTTATCTATCTAGGGTGGTATTTATAATGGATCGAATCATGCGTCCATTGGGCTTGAATGGTAAAAGTGTTGTCCCATTATTATCTAGTGTTGCTTGTGCTATTCCAGGAGTAATGTCAGCTCGAACAATCAGTAGTTGGAAGGAAAGATTAATAACCATACTAGTTGCACCACTAATGAGTTGTAGTGCAAGAATTCCCGTTTATACTCTGTTAATTGCATTAGTAATACCTAGTAAAACAGTTTTAGGATTTATCAACTTACAAGGTTTGGTGTTGTTTTCTCTTTATCTTTTAGGTTTAATTTCAGCATTGATAGTGGCTGTTGTTCTTCATATTGTAATGAAAACAAAAGATCCAAGTTTTCTATTGTTAGAAATGCCTTCTTATAAGTTACCTCGTTTTAGAAATATAGGTTTAAACGTTTTAGAAAAGGTTCGAATATTTGTTTTAGAAGCTGGTAAAGTAATTTTAGCTATCTCTATTTTATTATGGGTACTTGCAACTTTTGGTCCAGGTAATCGAATGGAAAATGCCATTCAAAAAGTAGAAAATCAAAATTCTTTCCAAACATTAAGTGAACAAGAAAAACAAGATAAAATATCATCTACAAAATTAGCCAACTCCTATATTGGAATTATGGGTAAAACCATTGAACCTATTATAACCCCTTTGGGGTATGATTGGAAAATAGGGATCTCTTTAATTACATCATTTGCAGCTAGAGAGGTATTTGTCGGTTCCTTAGCAACGATATACTCTGTTCATGATGATGGTGGTGAAAATCTATCTTTAATGAATAGAATGAGAAAAGAAAAAAGACCTGATGGTTCACTTGTATATACCTTAGGTACAGGTATTTCTTTAATGGTGTTTTATGTCTATGCTATGCAATGTATGGCAACATTAGCTGTTGTAAAAAGAGAAACAAAAGGTTGGAAATGGCCCTTAATACAAATGGGCTTTATGGGGGTTTTAGCTTATATCGCTGCTTTTGCAGCTTTTAACATTTTTTAGTTAATGCAATTATTCTTAGTCATATTAACTGTCTCGATAGCTATACTATATCTATCTAAGCAATTTTATGATCGCTTTTTTGCTAAAAAAACAAAATGTGATGGATGTGCAGTTAATCAAATTAATAAAAAGTAGGTTTTTAAAAGTTCTAGCTAAATTATCTGATTACGTCAAGAAGGTCCGACATAGTTTCAAACTGATAGTCAGCTAGAATTAATTTAGGTTCAGGATTATGCGTTTTTTCTGGGATACATACAACTTTCATTCGGGCTGCTTTTCCTGAAACAATTCCATTTAAAGAGTCTTCAATAACTAAACAATCTAAAGGACTAACTTCTAATTTTTTAGCTACAGTTAAGTAAACAGCTGGGTGTGGTTTACCAAAATCTTCGAGTTCAGCTGAATGTGTAAAATCAAAAAATTCACGTATGTCTAATTTCTCTAATACGGTATCAATTAAGATAGAATAGGAAGATGTAGCTAATCCTACTTTGACCCCCTCCTTTTTTAAGTGCTTCAATGTATCTACTACACCAACTAGTGGTTTACCATCGTTTGAAAGCAACTCAACCATTTTTTGAACTATTCTATCTTCCACTTCTTTGGGAGAAACAGACTTCCAGCCAGCATGTTGATGCCAGTATATTATTACCTCATCTAATCTAAGGCCTACCGTTTTTTGAAAATCTTTTTTAGTTAAATTACACCCTATTTCATCAAAAACAGCTTGCATTGCAATTTTCCAAATAGGTTCGGAATCTATTAAGACTCCGTCCATATCAAAAATTACAGCTTTAAAATTAGAAAGAGATAGACTCATTATTTAGTCGTACTCAAAACATAGTAAATATTACCACCACCAAGTAAAGAGTTATTTTCATCCGCAATATAAATTTCACCTTTACTGTTTATTGCAATTGCTTCAAATTGAGAAATAGGCTCCATTAACATTTCACTCTCTTTAACAAAAGAATTATTTTCTAATTTATAAATTAACAATCTGTTGTATGTTAAAATGTAAAATTTGTCCCCGTAAACTTCTGCTCCAGTTGAAGAATCTTTCCACCATCCCTCTTTACCAAGAACAATTTGAGTTTTTTTATCTAATTTATAAGTACCTGGTTTAGTAGGAACTGTATAACACAAACTCACTCCATCAAAAGGAAAAGCTCTACATTTAGTAAATATATACAACTCATCATTAAAAAAAGTTAAACTTTCAGCATCAAAGTATAAATCTGTTTTTTCTGGTGGGAAAGCAGTTTGTTCGTTGTATGAAATATTAATTTTTTCAGAAGGGATTAATTTTTTTGTAAGGATATCTTTCGTACTTACTTTATAAATTACTAGATCTTTCCTATCGTTATCGTTATTCCCATTATCAGCAATATATAAATATTCTTTTCCATCATAAGTTATGTCCTCCCAATCTATGTTGGTAGCACCATCAATTAAAACGGTATGTAATAAGTTACCTTTAACATCCATTAAATATAACTTTGGAGCATGCCCCCCATCATTATGTCCAACCATTATGGTTTCATTAATAAAAGTTAATCCTGAGATTTCTTTTAAATCTTCTGATAAAGTTCCAACTTTCTTCTTTTGAGCAAAAGACAAATTGAAAGAAAATAAACTTATAATTAATAAACTGAGCGTAAAATAATTCTTTTTCATAATTATGGAGATTAAACGTTTAACTAAATATAATTAATTTATTTGACAAATATGCGAACTATTTCAATTTTTCTATCGCTCACCTGTTCTATTTCTATGTCGTAATTTTCTAGTGGCAAAACCGTACCAGTTTCTGGAATTGTTTCAAGGGAGTGAATAATTAACCCCCCTAAGGTTTCGTACTCATCGGATTCAAGGAGATCAAGGTTGTACGTTTCATTGACATAATCAATATCCACCCTACCTGAAAAACGGAATTCATTTTCATTGACTTTCTCTTCTAACCAATCTTCAACATCGTGTTCATCTTTGATCTCACCAAAAATTTCTTCCACAACATCTTCTATAGTGATTAGGCCAGCTGTACCTCCATATTCATCCACTACAACAGCTATATTTCCCGACTGTTTGGTAAACAATTCTAATAACTCTTTACCAGGAATTGCTTCAGGAACGAAAGAAATAGGAAGCATAATTTGTGTGATGGATTCAGGCTTTTTAAACATTGCGAAAGAATGAACGTATCCTATAATGTTGTCTATCTGATCTCTATAAATTAAAACTTTAGATAATTTTTCTTCGATAAATAATTCTTTAAGTTTCTCTATTGATTCGTTCAATTCAATTGCAACAATCTCGGTTCGAGGTATCATGCAATCTCTAGCTTTAATATTTGAAAAATCTAAAGCATTTTGAAGAATTTGCATTTCATTTCCGAAATCTTCTTCTTCTTTTATTCTATCGCTTAAATCTTGAACGTAATGCTCTAAATCAACTTTAGAAAACACTTTTTTTCCTTCTTCTTCTGTTTCAGCTTTCAATAATTTAAGAAAGAAATTACTGACAAACATTACAAAAATAGTAGGGATATAAAGAATCCAATATAAAATCAAGGTAGGAATTGAAGTGAATTTCAAAAATCCGTTGGGATTGATTTGCACCAATGCCTTAGGAAGAAATTCAGCCGTTACGAGAACCAATAAAGTAGAGAACAAAGTTTGAAAAAAAAGGATTAATCCAGCGCTTTTTATTCCCCACTCCATAATAATTGGATCTAAAAGACTTGCTGCTGAAATACCAAAAATTACCAAAGCAATATTATTTCCTAAAAGGAGCATCGCTATAAAATGGGATTCATCTTTAAAAAATGTCCCCAAAATCCTTCCATTAATCGTTCCCTTCGACCTATCTAATTCTACTTTCAATCGGTTAGAGGAAATGAAAGCAATTTCCATTCCTGAAAAAAATGCCGAAAAAATAAGCGTTATAAAAATTATTAAAAGCTCGGGGTCCATTTAATTTTTAGAATTTAACTTTCTACAAGACATCAAAACCAATGTCTTTTCTGTAGTATGAATTATCAAATTCAATCTTTTTAGCCGATTCGTAAGACTTCTCTAGAGCTACAGATATATTTTTGCCATAGGAAGTAACAGCAAGAACTCTTCCTCCCGAAGTAAGAACTGCTGGTCCGTCTGATTTTGTACCAGCATGAAAAACAAGACTATCTGTAACAGCATTTAAACCATAAATCTGCTTCCCTTTTTCGAATGCTTCTGGATAACCTCCAGAAACCATCATTACAGTACAAGCACTTCTATCGTCAAAAAGAACATCACTTTCAGATAAAGTCCCAGAAGCAACACCTTCAAATAAATCTAAAATGTCTGATTTAAGTCTTGGAATCACTACTTCTGTCTCAGGGTCTCCCATTCTGCAATTGTACTCAATAACATACGGTTCACCTTTTACATTAATTAAACCAAAAAAGATGAATCCTTTATACTTAATCCCTTCTTTTTTAAGTCCCTTAACGGTAGGGATTATAATTTGATTTTTAATTTTTTCTTTAAAAGTAGCATCAGCAAAAGGCACTGGTGAAATTGCACCCATACCTCCTGTGTTTAAACCTGTGTCTGCTTCTCCTATTCTTTTGTAATCTTTTGCTTCTGGTAAAATCTTATAAGACTCTCCATCCGTTATAGCAAAAACAGAAAGTTCAATACCACTTAAAAACTGCTCAATAACTACTCTAGAACTTGCTTCACCAAATTTAGCATCGGCTAACATGTTCTTTAATTCTTGTTGTGCCTCTTCTAAAGTATCTAAAATTAACACGCCTTTTCCAGCAGCCAAACCATCCGCTTTTAAAACATAAGGAGGGTTCATTGTTGCTAAAAAATCACATCCTTCTTGTAAAGTATCCTTAGTGAAGGTTGCATACTTTGCTGTTGGAATATTATGACGCATCATAAATTGCTTCGCAAAATCTTTACTTCCTTCCAGTTGAGCTCCTTCTTTATTTGGCCCAATAACAGGAATATTCTTTAAATCAGAATCATTTGAGAAGAAATCGCTAATTCCTTTGACTAATAAGTCTTCAGGACCAACAACCACCATATTAATTTCCTTTTCTAAGACGAAAGATTTTAAAGCATCAAAATCAGAAGTATCTATTGCAACATTTGTTCCATGGGCTTTAGTCCCTGCATTTCCAGGAGCAATAAATAATTCTTCTAAAGAAGAGCTTTGTGCAATTTTCCATGCTAAAGCATGCTCTCTTCCTCCAGATCCAAGAAGTAATATTCTCATTTTATAGTAGTGTTTATTTACAGAATTTTAATAATGATTCAAAGATTGCTTTTCCATCTTCATTTGCAAAAAGATGATCAGCAGCTCTTTCTGGGTGAGGCATCATTCCAAACACATTTTTATTTTCGTTTGTAATACCTGCTATATTTAATAGTGATCCATTAGGATTAGATGCAGCATCTAAACTCCCTTCTTCATCACAATATTGAAATATAATTTGGTCGTTAGCCTCTAACTGTTTCAACACCTCATCTGAAGCGAAAAACCTTCCTTCCCCATGAGCGATAGGAATTTTGTATGCTCTATCTTCAAGTCCGTTTGTAATAGCGCCAGAATTTGCTCCAGGTTTGATGTAAGAATTTTTACAAATAAACTTTTGGTTATCGTTATGCAATAAAGCTCCTTCTAACAAACCTGACTCTGTTAATATTTGAAATCCATTACAAATACCAAGAACATACCCACCATTGTTTGCATGCTTTATTACTTCTCCCATAATTGGTGAAAGTTTAGCTATTGCACCTGAACGTAAATAATCTCCATAAGAGAAACCTCCTGGCAAAACAATAAAATCAACCCCTTTTAAGTCGGTATCTTTGTGCCATAATTTTTCAACTTCTTGTCCTAAAATATCTTGAAGAACATATACCATATCCTCATCGCAATTAGAACCAGGAAAAGTAACTACACCAAATTTCATAGAATAATATTTTTAAAAAGGAAAACAAACTCCTTATCTTAATTTCACATCGTAAAAATAGTAAATATAAGGAAGTAAAATGCGCTAGAATTAAATTATTTGTTGGTTATTTTTCAACTTTTTTAAAGGAATGTTCCACTGTTTTCGGTATTCTTTTTAACTTCAAGATGAATTTAACTTTAAATCACTTTATTTTATACAAAAAATAATCATCATGTTAGAAAAAGTAAACCTTGAAAAAGTTCTGTTTTTAGATATTGAAACCGCTCCTCAAACTTATAAAATTGAAGATCTTGACGAAGCAAAAAAGAACTTGTTCATATCAAAGACACGTTTTATCCATCAAGGAGAGGGAGATGCGATTGAAAAAGCATACAACGATAGATCAAGTATTTTTGCTGAATTTGGGAAAATAATATGTATTTCTGTAGGCTTCGTTCACACTAATTCTATCGGAGAAAAACAGATACGGATGAAATCTTTTTACCACGATGATGAAGAAACGTTGCTTCACCAATTTGTAGATTTATTGAATGATAAATACAATACTCCATATCATATTTTATGCGGACATAATGCAAAAGAGTTTGATTTTCCTTACATCTGCAGAAGACTATTAATCAATGGTATTAAGCTGCCAAACATCTTAGATATCGCAGGAAAAAAACCATGGGAAATCAGTCATTTAGACACCATGGAGCTGTGGAAATTTGGAGACTATAAATCGTTTACTTCTCTTCCTTTGTTGTGTAATATTTTTAATGTGCCAACACCAAAGGACGACATATCAGGAGCTGATGTAGCGCGAGTTTATTATGAAGAAAATGACCTTGACCGCATAAAAGTTTACTGTGAAAAAGATGTCGTTGCTTTGATACAAGTTTTTCTAAAGTTTAAAGGAGACGCTTTGGTAGAGGAAGGGAATGTGAAGTATTCGTAATTATACTATTTTTGTACTATGAGTGAAAGAAAAGGTATTGCAATTTTAGGTTCAACTGGTTCTATTGGTACACAAGCTTTAGAAGTAATTGAAGCTTATCCAGAAATGTTTGATTTACAAGTGATCACAGCACATTCTAATGCAGATTTACTAATCGAACAGGCTGTAAAGTTTCAACCAAATACGGTTGTCATTGGTGATGAAACGAAGTATGAAAAGGTAAAATCTGCACTTTGGGATCATGATATTACGGTATATACTGGTGTTGATGCACTTTCACAAGTGGTAGAATTTCATGAAGTACATACGGTCTTGACTGCTTTGGTTGGTTATGCAGGACTAAAACCTACGATTGCTGCTATTCTTGCTAAAAAAACGATTGCACTTGCTAACAAAGAAACCCTTGTTGTTGCTGGTGAATTGGTTACAAAACTCGCTCAAGAAAATGGTGTAAATATTTATCCAGTAGATTCTGAACATTCAGCAATTTTCCAATGCTTAGTAGGAGAATTTCATAATAAAATTGAAAAAATTTATTTAACTGCTTCTGGTGGACCGTTTAGAGGATACACTACTGAACAGTTGGAAAAAGTTACCTTGAAACAAGCTTTAAAACATCCTAATTGGTCAATGGGAGCAAAAATTACTATTGATTCAGCTTCTATGATGAACAAAGGATTAGAGGTAATCGAAGCGAAATGGTTATTTAATTTAAAAGCAGAACAGATAGATGTGATTGTTCATCCGCAATCTATTGTACATTCATTGGTACAATTTGAAGACGGAAGTATGAAAGCACAAATGGGATTGCCAGATATGAAGTTACCTATTCAATTTGCTTTGACTTACCCAGATCGCTACAAAACAGATTTTCCACGTTTTAATTTTATGGATTATCCCCAATTGACTTTCGAACAAGCAGATAAAAAAACATTTAAAAATCTTGATTTAGCATACCGTGCTATGGAAATGGAAGGTACAGCTGCTTGTATTTTAAATGCTGCAAATGAAGTAACAGTAGATGCATTTTTAAATGAAAAGATTTCATTTTTGGATATTTCCAGAATCAATGAAGAAACATTGAACAATTGTGTTTCTAAAAGAAATCCTGAATACGAAGATTTTGTTCAAAGTGATATGGAAGCAAGAGATTATGCGAAATCTTTAATAAAATAAAATGAAATTAATCTACTTCTTTGTCTTTTCTGTTTTTATTGTTGGTTGCACTTCTTCTGTAAAAAAACAGATCCCTAATTCCAAAAACAAAACACTTGTTTTAAACCAACAACAAGCGGAACGACTTGTAAGTTTACCTTTAAAGTGTGTTCAACAAGAGTACCCGAACAAACTCATGCAAACCTTGAACGATAGTTCTGATTTGCTTTCTCCAGAAATGCTTCATCCTGCGTTTTATGGTTGTTTCGATTGGCATTCTTCTGTTCACGGACATTGGTTGATGGTTACTTTATTGAAAAAGTATCCGAGCATGAAACAAGCTGAAAAAATTAGACAGAAATTAAACAAGCAACTTACTAAAGAAAACATTCAAAAAGAAGTAGATTATTTTAGTCGCAAATATGCGGGTTCTTTTGAACGAACGTATGGATGGGTATGGTTGCTAAAACTTCAATATGCCCTTTCAACTTTTGACGATAAAGACGCCAAAACTTGGGCGAAAAATTTACAACCTCTTTCGGATTTGATTGTTTCAAAGTACATGGATTTTTTACCTAAACTGAATTACCCGATTCGAACAGGAACACATTCAAATACTGCATTTGGTTTAACTTTTGCCTACGATTATGCTTTATTAACGGCAAATCAAAAATTGCAAAACCTCATCATGAAAAGGGCAAAAGACTTTTATTTAAAGGATAAAAAATCTCCGTTGGCATACGAACCAAGTGGGTATGATTTTCTTTCACCTACATTTGAAACAATGGATTTAATGAGACGCGTTCTCTCTAAAGTTGATTTCTATAATTGGGTAAAAGCATATCTCCCTCAAATTTTGTCTAAAAATTTCACCCTTGAAGTAGGTAAAGTAAGTGACAGAACCGATGGGCATTTAGTTCATTTAGACGGATTGAATTTCAGTAGAGCTTGGTGTTTATACGCATTAGCACATCATGACGTTCGTTTTAATCATTTAATTCCTTTAGCAGACAAACATTTAGCCCACTCTTTACCTTCTGTTGTAGATGGCGATTATATGGGAGAACATTGGTTGGCTTCTTTTGCCTTACAAGCATTGATTGAGAAAGAAAGTGGAGCTTATAACATTAGCAATAATTTGTTGGTGAAGGGGAAGTAATGGTGAATGATTGATTTTTAATTGTTAATTGGTTTGTACCATTAATGATGATGGAGAATAACTAAAATCTATTCTGACTTTTGACCATTATATCAAATCAACTGGTAAGCTAATTACACCCTAACTAAACGCAAAAAGCCTCCCATAAATGAGAGGCTTCTTAAAAGTGTGTTTATTTAATCTATTTCAATCCTACTTTCTTTTTGACATCTTTAGATATAGCGTCTTTATGTAAGAAAACATTGATTGTTTTGTATTTAAAATAGTTTTCAGAAACGTAGAAGTATCCTTCAGGATAATTTCCTGTTCCCCAAGAATTTTTCACTAAGAAATAGTTTTTACCATTTTGGTCTGTGTATAAACCAACGATGTGCATTCCGTGATCATCCGTAGTTGTTTTATTGTCGTAACCTTCTTGACGAATTTCAGCAGTGATTTCTAATTCTTTAACTGGCTCTAAGAAAGCATTTGAAATTTTATCAGCACCTGCATCCGAAAAGTTTTTGTTGTCTCTTCCTTTAACTTGAACAGTTGAAATATCTTCAGGAACAATAGCTAAACCATTTTTAAAACTAAATCCTTTTTCGGAAACATCCGCTCCCCATGCAACTGTATAACCTTCTTTTAATGCGTTTACTGTTACATTCATCAAATCATCTAATTCAACATTGTAGCAAGTACCCCAAGCCCAGTTATCTTGAATAGCTAAATGACATTTAGAGTTCATTGGGTGATTAGTAAGTGAAGTAACAGATACATAATCGTCCATGTTTAACTCTAAAGAAGAAGCGAATGATTTTGGAGTGTATTTTTTACCATCGTACTCAAATTCAGTAACGTCTTTTCCGAAATAAGCATCTAAGATTCCATTCATTGCAGGTTTCCAAGCACCAGTTAAAGGCTTATTCCCTTTACGGTCTACATATTTTAATAAACCATTCATTGCTCCATCCAAAACACTAAACATTTCATTATGGTTGTATGTCTCTTGTCCTGGCAATAAACCTGTATAAACAGATTGAGGAACGATTCCGTAATTTCTAATCACATAAGGAATGTCGTGAAAAGCACCACCTTGAGAAAAGTTAATTTTTCCATCCATACGAACATACTTCTCTGCTTTACCTTCGTATGCTTTACGAGAAATATACATTTGAGAAAGAATTGGTGCATCTTTCATCCCTTTACGCATTAATTCAGACTCAAAGAAAGACAATGCAGAAAAGCTCCAACATGTACCTGTTCTACCTTGACTTAATACTGGTGTTGCATCTAAGTGCGCTACTTTTGTAAATCTATACTTACTGTTTTCAGCATTCGTTATAGTGTCTTGTGCAGAAACTACAGCTACAAAACCAATAAATAAGAAACTTAATATTGTTTTTTTCATATTTAAAAAATCTTTTAGTTTTCTCAAATATAAGCATTGTATTTTAAGTAGGATTTGATTATTTCATTAGTGGTAAATATCGAAGATGAATGGTTGGGAGATGAATGAAGGAAAAACTATTAAAATATCTTATTACTTTTGATATACGCAAAACTACTTTCGCCTTATAATTATTGGAGATACTTTAAATTTATCGATATGTTTAAAATTTCGTTTCTCATTGAGAACAGCTAATAATCGAAACTTTCTTTTGGATTGATACAAACAAAATCGACCTAAAGCACAAATAATTCGGAGGCGATAAAATCCGCTTTTAGCTTTCCTTCCTGAGTTAAACGGATGTTGCTTCCATCTTCAGTTATCCAGCTATTATCAATAAATTGACTTAATGTAGTTTGAAACTTTATTGGAAAAGGAAAGATTTTTTTTAACTTTTTGGTATCTACACCAAATTTCGTTCTTAGCCCAGTCATTAATAACTCGTTGAATTGGTTTTCTTTAGATAAGATTTCTATTTCATCCCATTTTTCATTATTAGCAACTTTTTTTATGTATTGCTGGTTATTAGAAATGTTCCAACTTCTTGACGTACCATTGAAAGAGTGAGCAGAAGGTCCAATTCCTAAGTAGTGTTTCCCTGTCCAATAATTAGAATTATGGATAGAATGTTTTCCAAGTTTAGAGAAATTTGAAATTTCATATTGTTCCATTCCATTTTCAGCCAAAGTATCTATTAGTAAGTTAAACTGATCGCTTTGCTCATCTTCACTAGCTGGTTTAATTTTATTATTTTTTACCATTTGGTGCAAAGATGTTTTCTCTTCAACCGTTAAGCAATATGCAGAAACATGAGGTACTTTCATGTCTATAACATGTTGAATATTCTTTTTCCAATCTTGGGTTGATAAGTTTGGTAAACCATATATTAAGTCAACACTTAGGTTATCAAACCCTTCTTCTTGGGCCAATGAAACACAATTTAATGCTTCCGAGCGATTATGCGCACGGTTCATCCAACGTAAATCTTCTTCTCGAAAAGACTGTAATCCAATACTTAAACGATTGACACCTATTTGCTTCCAATCTTGTAAAGTATTCTTATTGATATCATCTGGGTTTGCTTCCACTGTAAATTCAAGATCAGCACTAAGGTTGAAAGTCGTTTTAATGCTGTTTAAAACCTGTTCAAACTCATCTTTAGTTAATAAACTTGGTGTACCACCACCAAAATAAACGGTTTCAACAACTTGATTCGCTAAGTAATCTTTTCGACAAATAATCTCTTTACAGATTGACTCTATCATTTCCGCTCTGTACTTGTGAAAAGTAGTACTAAAATGAAAATCGCAATAAGAACACTTCTGTTTACAAAAAGGAATATGTATATAAATACCAGCCATATCTGTAAAAGTACATAATGAAATGACAAAATAGAAAAATGAAATTAAATTTTCCTTAACTTCGCCACCGTGGTTAAATTATTTTTAAGTAATCGTTCAATTGTACTCTTTCTATTACCATTTGTAATAGTAGCGTATATATTATTTAATCATTATTCCGATTATTACCTTTTCTCGGAAGTTTCTAACTTTGGATTTTGGGGTACTAATGTTGGGTTTAGCTCTTTTTATTCCCAATTATTTGCAAGCATTTTAGTTATTACTAATGCTATTGGAATAAATGCCATTTTTAACTGGAATCAGTTTTTAGAAAGAAATAGCTTTATGCCTTCTTTACTTTACGTAGTATTGATGAGCTTTTACCACTCTTTTTATGAAATAGACGGTTTATTAATTTCACATACTTTCTTGATTCTTAGTTTATACCAGCTGTATTTTTTAAGACAAAACGAAGATGGACGAAAATCGGTTTTTAATGCTGCATTTTTCGCAGGTGCTGCTTCTACTTTTTATCCTCAATTGATCGGTTACCTTCCTTTTTACTTTTTAATGATTTGGAGTATCCGTCCTTTTATCATTAGAGAAACCATATTATGTATTGCAGGGTTTATCGTTCCATTAATATATGGAAGCTTTTATTTAAAATATACAGGAACATCCATTGATACTTCTTTATTTAGAGTCTCCACTAATTTTCAACGACAACAATTTGATTTTTTAGTTACTTCAGGAATCTTTCTTTTATCCTTAATATTAAGTTTTGTAAGTATTCAGGCACACATAAAAAAGAGTTCTATTCGACTAAAAAAACTAACGCGAATACTTTGGTGGTTTGTCATCTCTGGTTTAATAATCGGTATCATTGACTTTCTTATTTACAACCAAATTCAACGATTTAGTTTAATCATGATTCCTCTGGCGTTCTTTTTAACCTTCTCTTTTTCACACAAAACGTTAAGTGCTGTAGCTATCGGATTATTTTACATTACCCTTAGTTATTCTTTCTTAAAATTCTTTTTATAGCTTTTAATCGCATTTTTCAGCCTTTTTTTTCGAAATAATTGTATTTTCGTATCTAATAAAGTACTTACAGATGATACCAAGAGTTCAATACAAAGACTTAAAAGAGAAGATAGGAAACAACAAATTATTATTGGTTAACGGTCCGAGAGCTGTTGGAAAACAGACAATAATTAATGAAATCCTATCTGCTACTGGATTGCCTTTTTTGGAATTAAGCGGAAAAGATAAGCCTACGAAAAAAGAATTTGAATTTGTTTCCACTAGTAGTTTAAATACCATTTTTGGAGGTCACCGATTTATTGTTATTCACGAAGCACAATACTTGGAGAAATTACAAACTATCATTGAAGAAGTACTTTCTAGCGATTGGAACGTTACTTTAATTTTAGCTTGCTCTTACGAACCTGTAATGGACGAAGTGCTAAGAGAAGTATTACAATTACAAGGACTTGAGGTGCAATTAATGCCTCCTACATTTTATGAATTAGCCCAACATAATGGGTTAACCAATGAAGAGAAATTACTAGAGCAAAGATTAATTTATGGAAACTATCCTGCTGTAGTTGCTGATTTAGATAATGCAGAAAACACTTTAAAAGAATTGGTGGAAGAAGTTATTTTCACGAATCTAGGTGTAACCGATAGAATAAATAAAGGAGATAAATTGACACGAATGCTACAATTATTAGCATTTGAAGTTGGTAATGCCATTTCGTATAATGACATCGGAGATCGTTGTGGGTTAGATAACGAAACCGTTGAAAGGTACATCGACTTATTAGAAAAATCATTTGTATTGATCAAGCTCCCATCTTATTTCAACAACAACCGTTACGAATTGAAAAAAGGACACGTAATATATTTCGTCGATAATGGAATTAGAAATGTGCTAATCAACAATTTCAATCCAATGATACTAAGAAATGACTGGGATCAAATTTGGAAAAACTGGTTAGTTTCAGAACGTATCAAATGGAATAAAATGAACCAAAAAGAGGTTACTTACTTTTTCTGGAAAACACATACTAAGCAAATCATGGATTTCATTGAAATTGAAAACGGTAACCTAAGCGCTTACAAAACCTCATGGGAAAAAAGGAAAAAAATGAAATTCCCTGCAAGCTTTATAGAAGCATATCCAGAAGCGAAGACTTTTACTTTAAATCGTTCTACTTACTGGGGCTTTTTGACAAAAAAGTAGAAGTAATAAGATTGTAGTACTGAAAAAAGATGTTTCCGAAGTAGTATGTTATTTCTTGAACTACTTGGTTAAAATTTATTAAGATAATCCCTACTCAAATTCGATAAGGACAGCACCTTTATCAACGACATCGTCTTGTTGTATGTGAATTGCTTTTACCTTACCTACACCTTCTGCTTTCAGAACATTCTCCATTTTCATGGCTTCTAAAGAAAGGATATCGTCACCAACCTCTAGTTCATCACCAACTTTTACAGCAATATTAACGATTCTACCAGGCATCGGTGCTTCCAATTCTTTTAGTTTTCTCACTTTTGGAACATCTAATCCCAAAGCACTAATCAATTCGTCTAGCTCTCCTTTTTTCTTTATTTCGAAAACACGGTGGTTAATTTTAATTTTTAACTTCTGGTCTTCCGACTTTTCTTCTAATATTTCTCCAAAAAAATCTTTTCCATTAAAGGTAAGCGTAAAAAAACGTTCATCGTCCCATTTGATTACTGCTCCTCCACTACTCTTTGTTTCTTTTTCGTCAAATATCCAAACTCGGTTTTCCATTGTAGTTTATTTTTTACAAAAATATAAGCTTTTAGCAATAACTGTTTGATAACTCTAAAAATATTTAAAAAGAATTTAATTTCGAATAGGTTAAAAGGCACATACTCAAATAGTGGACATAAACAGATATTCAATAAAAAACCGCAACGAGGTAAGAGATAAACTACCTATATGGGCAGTATATTATCGACTTTTTCACCTGTTATCTCCATAAATTCAAAATAATTTGACAGTTTTGTATCAACATTAATAAAGAATCCTAGAATTTATGAAAATTAGCTTTTTATTTATTGCGACTTTACTTTTTGGTTGTAGCAACTTAAAACAGGTAAAAACAACTAATGAAACTCAAATTGAACCACCGGTTCAGGAAGAAATAGTTGAGAAAGTTGAAGTAAAAGAAGAGCCATCTGTATTAACACAAAGACCTATATATAGAGCAGCTAGAACAATTAAAACAGATTTAATTCACACCAAATTAGAAGTGAAATTTGATTGGAGCAAAAGTTACTTAATTGGAAAAGCTACCATTTCTGCAAAGCCTCATTTCTATTCTTCCGATAGTTTGTTTCTTGATGCAAAAGGAATGGAAATAAAGTCTGTGAAAATGGGAAGAAAAGATCTATCGTTTAACTATTCAAACGATGTAATTGCCATTCAATTGGATAAACAATATACAAATAGCGAAGAATACACGGTTACGATTGATTATATCTCTAAACCAGAAGAAAGAGAAACTGGTGGAAGCGAAGCAATCACTTCCGATAAAGGATTATATTTTATCAATCCAACTAAAGAAGCGAATTCTAAAATGCCACAAATATGGACGCAAGGTGAAACAGAATCGAGCTCCGTATGGTTTCCAACAATTGATTCTCCAAATAGTAAGACTACCCAAGAAATATGGATAACAACAGAAACAAAAAACACTACATTATCTAACGGTAAACTAATTAAGACAATTAAAAACGCAGACGGAACTAAAACAGATGTATGGAAACAAGAGTTGCCACATGCTCCGTATTTATTCATGCTAGCAGTTGGTGAATTTAAAGTTGTTAAAGATTCTTACACCAAACCAGATGGTTCTGTAATGGAAGTAAACTACTACGTTGAACCAGAATGGGAAGAAAATGCAAGAGCCATTTTTGGTGAGACACCTGCAATGATTGACTATTTCTCTAAATTATTAGGTGTTCCTTATCCTTGGGACAAATACCATCAAATTGTAGTGAGAGATTACGTTTCAGGTGCGATGGAAAACACTGGAGCCGTAATTTTCGGAGATTATGTTTACAAAAATGACCGTGAACTTTTAGATGCAAACGATCAAGCGACTATTGCACATGAGTTATTTCACCATTGGTTTGGTGATCTAGTAACAGCCGAATCTTGGTCGAATTTAACGCTAAACGAATCGTTTGCCAACTATTCACAATACCTTTGGGATGAACACCGATACGGAAAAGAAGAAGCTGATTATCAAGCTGAAATCGTCGAAAAAAATTATTACGAATCTTCTAAGGCTAAAGGATACCATAACTTAGTTTGGTTTGATTACCCTGTAAGAGATGATATGTTTGATGCACACTCTTATAACAAAGGAGGTAGAATTTTACACATGTTACGTTCTCATTTAGGAGACGAAGCGTTCTTTAAAGGGATTCAACTTTATTTAACCGAAAACCAATTCGAAGCGGCTGAATTTCATCAACTACGTTTAGCTTTTGAAGAAGTAAGTGGAGAAGATTTAAATTGGTTTTTCAATCAATGGTATCTTGGAAGTGCCCACCCTATTCTTGACATTGAACAAAAGATTAATACGGATAATTCGACAGTTGAAATTCGTTTGAAGCAAAGTCAAAATTTAGAATTAGCTCCCATTTTCAAGTTACCAATGCACGTTGCCATCTATGACTCACTTGGAAAACATACTTATCCTATTGTTTTTGATAAATTAGAGCAAACGTTTACTTTTTCATACAATCGTGATTTAAAGTGTGTAATAGTTGACGACCAACAAATGTTATTGGCTAAGAAAAGAGAAGAAAAACCTGTAAATCAATACGTTTTTCAGTACTATAACAGTTCTTCTTATAAAACAAAAAAAGAAGGATTAATAAGAGGAATAAAAGTTAAGGCTAAAATAAAAGACAAATTAATTTTAGACGCCTTAAACGATTCTTTTTGGAACATCCGTTTGACTGCTATTCAACTTGCAGATAAATTGAGCGATGAAGCTAAAAAAGAAGGTATCGATAAAATTAAGTTAATGCTTCAAAACGACCCTAAGTCTCAAGTAAGAGAAGGAGCAGTTCAGTTTTTAACAAAAAATGTATCTCCAGAATTAGCGCAAACAATATGCAAAGAAAGCATAGAAAACGATTCATCTTACTTAGTTGTCAGCGCTGGATTGGTTTTTTTAGGGCAGATAAATCCTGAAGAAGCATTAGTAAAATCAAGGAACTTAGAAAATGAAAGTTCATCTTCATTAAAATTAGCAATTGCTCAAATCTATGCTGGTTTTGGTGAAAAAACAGAAACTTCTTTTTTCCAAAATGCACTTAAAAGTCAACGATTGAGTACACTAGATGAAGTTGGTGTGCTAAGTTCCTATTCCATGTTTTTAGTTCGTCAAGATTTGAATGCTCTTTCAGATGCCCTACCAACTTATGCGTATATTTCAAAAAATGGAGGATATTATTCGAAAATGTTCTTTACCCAAAACATCGATTACCTACAAAGGCATTTATCTGAAAAATTGGTGGAATTAAATGCAATGCTTTCTGTCTATGAAAAAGATAAAAACGATGTTGAAATTGCTAACACGAAGAAAGAGGTTGAATTGTGTGAAAGGTTGAGCAATGAACTAAAAGAACTTAGAAATTAATAATCTGAGTTCGATTATTCTATTTTAACTAGTATAAATCACAACCCGAAGAATTTCGGGACAAAATAAAGTTAGGGATTTAATATGCATAACTCAGAATAAACTCTGAGTTATGCATATCAGATTATACGCCAGCACTAGAAGTGTTGAACAAATACATAAAAACTATCCAAACATAATACTACTACCGTAAGGACTATCAATTGGGTTGATAACTACTGTAGGTATTTGTGACGAATTCATAATAATATGCTCTTCGTGACCAGAAGTTAGAACTCCAAGAACACTATTCTTATTAAGGTTCATAATTGCAATTAAATCTGCATCAATGGTTACTGAATGCTTAAGAACTTCTTTTTGGAAATTACTTGTGGTAGCATGCTTTGCAGTTACTTCAATTCCTCTCTCAGAGAAAAAACGATTAGCAAATAAAATATTAGCTTGTACTTTTTTCTTTAAAAACTCATCCGTTTCAAGAGGTGTAATAACGTGAACACGAGATTTAAAATAAGTAGCGATATTAGCAACAATCGCTAATTTCTGTTTAGTCTCTTTATTTAAATCCAAAGGAACAACGATATCATCGTACCCTGTTTCTTTAATTCCTTTTTCTTGAACAATTATAAAAGGAACATTTGAATTAGTAACTACTTTTAAAGCATTACTTCCTGTTATATGTTGCCACCCTTTGGTTCCATGAGTACCCATGAAAATCAATTCTGCATGATGTTCTGCTGCAAAATCACCTATATCTTCAAAGATATTACCAACTCTTACTTTAGCAATCAAAGTAACTTCAGGATCTTTTGTAGCAATTAATTTATTAAGCTTAACCTCTGCATCTTTTATGTTTTTTTCTTTAGACACAACGTGAATAACAAAAATTTGAGCTTTCAATGGTTTTGCTGTCGCAATTGCATGATTTAAAGCATTTTCAGCAACTTCCGTGAAATCGTGAGGTACAATAAATGTCTTAGTTTCCATAAGTTAAACCTTTAATTTAATTTTTTGTAGTACAAAAGTAATCATTATCAAAATCAGAAGGTTATAAAAATAAAAATCTTTTTCATTATTTAAAATAAACTTAATACAGATTTCACATACTTTTTTTAAAAAAAATAGATTTTTGGACTTGTATAAAAATAGTATTTAAAATACTGACGTACAATGAAAAACACCCTGTCTAAGATAGGTCTTAATCATAATTATAAAAAGATTACAAGATGGCAGTAATAGGAAAATTGTTAAAAAAAACGAATGAAATAAGCTACAAAAAGATCTTTAAAAAAGGAAAAGATTATAATAATCAATTAAGAACAATATATAAACTCCTCGATAAAGCAAAATTTACGCGATTTGGTAATGAATACCATTTTGAAGGAATTGTCATTAGTGAAAACTTAGTAGAAGATTTCCAACAAACGGTTCCAATAACCTATTATGAAGAGTTTCATGATAAATGGTTAGCTACAACAATAGCTGGTGAAAAAAACCATACTTGGCCTGGAAAAATTAACCATTTTGCACTTTCTTCAGGAACTACTGGCTCAAGTAGTAAAAGAATACCTGTTACAAAGCAGATGATTCGCTCTTTTCATAAAACGAGTATGCATCAAACCTCCACCTTTTATAAATTACAACTTTCTGATAAATTCTACGAAGCAAAATTTTTAGCAATTGGAGGATCTACAAAATTAAATAAATGTAATAATCGTTTTGAGGGAGACTTGAGTGGAATACTTAAAAAAAATACTTCTTTTATTTTTCATCCATTTACAAAACCAAACAACAATATTTCTAAAATATCAGATTGGAATAAAAAAATGGATCGAATAATTGAAAAAGCTCCTTCTTGGGATATTGGAATAATTGCAGGGGTCCCTAGTTGGTGTATTATGGTGATGGAAAAAATTGTTAACCATTATAAACTGAATAGTATTCATGACATTTGGCCAAACTTAGAAGTCTACCTTCACGGAGGAGTATACCTAGACCCATATAAAGCAAGATTAGATAAAATATTAGGTAAAAAAATAAACTTATTAAATACATACCTTGCAAGTGAAGGGTATTTCGCTTACCAGACTTCTGCTGATAGAGAAGGGATGCAATTACTTTTAGGAAATGGTATCTTCTATGAATTTATCCCTTTTAACCGTGACTTTTTTGATGAAAATGGTAATTTAAAAGATAAAAAAACAGCTTTCAATTTAAGTCAAGTTAAAAAAGGTATTGATTATGCCATGGTGATCACTACAAATGCTGGACTTTGGAGATACATGATTGGAGATTTAGTACAATTTACCGACATTGAGAAAAATGAAATTAAAATCACTGGGAGAATTAAACAGTTTCTGAGCCTTGTGGGGGAACATCTTTCTTTGGACAATATTAATGAGGCAGTGAAATTAGCAGGTGAAAAATTAGAACTTGAAATTGATGAATTTTGCATCGCCCCTGATGTTGAAAACTGCATGCACGAATGGTATGTTGGAACAAATCAAAAGGTGAAAATTGAAAAATTGATCTCAAAAATTGACGATACACTTCAACACCTTAATGACGATTACAAAACATGTCGAAAACATAACCTCAACATGCCAAAAGTTCATTTACTTTCTCCACAAGTATTTTATGATTTTTTAGAAAGAAACGGAAAGACTGGATCACAAAACAAATTCCCAAGGGTATTGAACCAAGAACAAGCAGTAAATTGGAAAAGCTTTATCCATAAATATTAACCTGAGGTTATTAAGGAACTATTTAATTCAGTTAATTAATGTTTAATTTTCTCATTGTTTAATAAAGTATAAGCAAATTATACTTTCAAATATTAACTTTACCCTAAATTTTAAAACAAAGAAAAATGACAAAAGATTATTCTATGACTGCTCAGTGGCTAGATCAATGGCTAATCAATACATTCAACATCTCCACAGATTATGTAATCTTCTTTAAGTTACCTATTCAAGTTATTGGTCTTTTGATTATTGCTTATGTTTCTTGGATTTTAACAACCAAAATAGTTGTTGCTTCTGTTCACCGTTTGTTTCTGAAAACGAAATCTACTTGGGACGATCTACTAATTGAGCGTAAAGTATTTGATAAATTAGCTTCAGTTGTTCCATTAATCTTAATTGCTATAAGTGTTCCATATATCTTTTATGATTTTCCTGAAGTCATAAAGTACACCGTTATTTTTTCAGATGTTGCGATTGTTGGAGTTGTGATCTGGAGCATTAATGCAACTCTTTCAATTATCGAAGAGATTCTTTCAGCGTCACCAATTTTCAAAGATAAACCTATCACAAGCTACTTACAAGTTCTTAAAATAGTAGTTTATTTCATTGGAGGAATACTAATGCTTTCGATGCTTCTAGGGAAAAGTCCGTTCTACTTCCTTGGTGCTATGGGGGCGATGACTGCTGTTTTATTATTAGTATTTAAAGATACCATTTTAGGTTTAGTAGCAAGTATTCAAATGTCCGTTTACGATATGGTTCGTGTAGGAGATTGGATTTCGATGCCAAAATATGAAGCCGATGGAGATGTTTTGTCTATCAATTTGAATACCGTTAAAGTTCAAAATTGGGACATGACCATAACTACTATTCCAACTTATGCTTTCATTACAGACTCTTTCAAAAACTGGAGAGGAATGACTAATTCTGGAGGTAGAAGAATCAAAAGATCCATATACATCAAGATGAGTAGTTTTAAATTTCTACAAAAAGAAGACATAGAAAGACTAAAAAACTACCGAATAATAAAAGACTACTTAATAGAAAAAGAAGCTGAAATTGAAACACATAATGAAAGTGTAAAAAATAATTCAGATAGCTCTAAATTAAACATTAGAAGACTTTCCAATATTGGAGTTTTTAGAAAGTACATCGAAGAATACCTTCAAACAAATGATTTAATAAAAAAAGACATGTCCTTAATGGTCAGACAATTAGAACCTTCGCCAAAAGGATTACCTTTAGAGATTTATTGCTTTAGTAAAATTCAAGATTGGTTACCATACGAAGGGATAAAAGGAGATATTTTTGATCATGTTATTACTATCGCTTCGGAATTTAACTTAGAAATATTTGAAGAACCAACCGGTTCAGATTTTCAAAAATTTATGCATTAGAAGTGCTAATATTAATTATTTACAAGGCTTTCCATTGAGAAAGCCTTTTTTGTTTATTTAAATGAGTCCTTTCATCTCTTCCCAACTAAATCTATTTCCTTATCTTCGCAATAGATCTAAAAGTTAAAATGATGGAAAGCAATAGAATTCTAAATTATATTAAAGAAGTATTAGTGAACATGCCTACTGATTGGCTTAACTTAACGACACATCGACTAGATATTTACGATGAAAGTAAAGCTAAGACCCAATTTTTAGATCAACTGGAAAATTTATATTCATCCAATACCTATAATTCTGAAGTTCTAGCTGAATTGCCAACTGCTTATGACTACATCCGTTTAGGTCATCCACTTTCTTGCTTGTTGGAATGGGGGATTGCAAAATCAAACAATATTGATGTAAAAAATGTAATTAGTTTTTCTTCGCAAACCACACCAATATTAGCCGTTTTAAGAAAAAACTTAATCGAAAATAAAAAAACACAAATTCTATATACCAATAAACTTCCTAATTCTTTTGATTCTGAAACGATTCAAAAAGTTTATGGTTATACATTCGAAACTAAAAAGATTGATGCAATTCAAGAAATAAAACCTTTTGATGGAAGTATTATATTAGTAACAGAAAAAGAAAATATTTCTGCATTTGAACTAGCTTCATCGGTTGACTTCTTCATTAATACAAACCCTCAACTTGGGAGCATATTATTAGTAAATGGAGAAAAAAATGAAAAATACACTTCAGAAATTCAACACGTTAGAAGAAGAGAAACCATTGCTATTACTCCGATAAACTCTCTTGTTGCCTTACAAGTATTAACAGGACAAAACGTTAGCTTACCAAAAAGTGAAAAGGAAGAAAACAAAGCAAAAGTTATTTCTACCGTAAAGGAAATTACCGGAGCAAATACAAAAGCTCTAGTAGCCTCAAGTGGTTTATCCATGCAATATGCGATAATGATGGGCTTAGTTCATGATGCGCTGGAAAACCATAAAGGAAAACCAATAAAATTCATCGTTCCTCCCAACTGTTATGGTGGAACAAATGACCAAGCACGAAGAGTTGCCGCTTGTATAGATAATGTAGAAGTAGTAGATTTACCTGTGGATGGTGGAAACGATATGGTAAAAAGTATTGACACCGTTTTGGAAAAAATTGCCAATGAAAATGCTGTACCCTACATCATTGCTGAAATACCAACAAATCCTAGAGTTGAAGTTCCTGACTTAATAAAATTAGAAGAGGTTTTAGGTAAAAAACGCTTAACAGCAACTGGAGAAAAAGCAATAGACTCTGTTTTTATATTGGACCAAACATTCTGTCCAAATGTTCACTTTTTGGGAGAATCTGAAATACTTTCAACTGTTAGAACCATCTCTTATGTTAGTGGATCTAAATTTCCTAGTGGAGGAAAGTGTACAGCAGGATACTGTGTAGCAAATAAAAAAACAGAAGATTTATTAGAAAAGATTGAATTACACTTAACGCTATGTGATAACGAAGCAACTGAATTACAATATTCTTTCTTAGCAAAACAGTTACCTTCCATGAACCAACGAATAGCAGGTGCTTATAAAAACACGAGAGATTTTGTAAACTTTATAAAAGAAACACTACCAACTGCTAAGATTAATTTTGTTTCAGAAGAATTAGCAGAGCAAGGATTCACACCTTCTGTTTTTTCATTAGACCTACCTACAAAAGGAAATACACCCGAAGAAAAAGAAGAGTACAAAAGGGCTCTCAACCTAAAGTTGATCAATTTAATGATTACTAGAATTCCAAATGAAAGTAAATATTGTGTAAGTTACGGTCAATTGAAAGGTTGTTATTGGACAATTCCAGCAACCTCTACTCAAGGAACAACAAAAGAAGGAGACAAAGACTATATAGCAAGAGTTTCTCTTTCACCAGACATGGATTTAGAAAAGCATAAAGAAGTATTTCTGGATTTTGTGAAGGAGATATAATGGAATACTTTTTCTATGAAAAATCAAGTTAATAGGTTAAGATATCCTACATTAGTTTGGGTAACTAATATTTTATTGTCTCCTATTTTATTAATACTAATTACAACATTTTTTTTCAAAGGCAACTTTTTTGGTGACATTAAACTGTTATTCCCTTTTTACATTTTAGGCTTTTTATTTTCTTTACCTGCTTATATCATCTTTATTTTTCTAAATCAAATTATTAATAATTTCGATATTAATAATTTTACAAAAAAGCTGATTTTTTCACTATTTGGTGTTGGTTTAATATTTTTAACGTTTTATGTTTTAGGTGGGAAAACCACTAATATTTTAACCTTAAGTTACTCTTCCGTATTGTTAATGACGTGTTTAATTTTAAAATGGTAATTCCATATTTTATTTCATTGTTGTTCAGTAAATTAAAGTGAGTAATGATGACTTTTTAATAATTCGTAATTTGTTGCAAGATTTCAGGAACCCGGTTCTGTGAAAAGTACAATATTTACTTTACCAACTTTTACAAGACATTGTCAGATTACATCGTCCTTCCAGGACGTGAAGAATTAATCATTGCCATAAACATCGGGCAAAACCCGATGTTATAGTAAATCATCCTTACAGGATTTTTTGTTAATACTATTTTTAAAAAAAATATACAAAACTCAAACAATTGAAATACAATATTTTAATTGCTTTTAATAACGGTATCAAAATTTTTATCTGACAATGATAATTTTATTTATAACTATTCACAACCGACCTCGATATTAAGGATTTTGAAATTGAACTGAAATACCAAGTATTGACTTTTGCTTCTTTAGTCTCAAACCAAAAGAAAATAAAATACCTATTTTTGCACCAAACACTATTTCTATGGCTAGAATACTTACAGGCGTACAAAGTACAGGAACACCACATTTAGGGAATTTATTGGGTGCTATTATCCCTGCAATTGAAATGGCAAATGATTCATCTAATGAGTCTTTCCTATTTATTGCTGACATGCATTCTTTAACCCAAATTAAAGACAGTGAAACATTAAAAGAAAATACTTATTCAACTGCTGCATCTTGGTTGGCATGTGGAATAAACCCAAATAATTCTGTTTTTTACAGACAAAGTGACATTCCTGAAGTTACCGAGTTAATGTGGCATTTGTTGTGCTATTTCCCATATCAAAGGTTGACATTGGCGCATGGTTTTAAAGATAAAAGCGATAGATTATCCGATGTTAATGCTGGATTGTTTACCTATCCAATGTTAATGGCGGCTGATATTTTACTTTACGATGCTGAAATAGTTCCAGTGGGAAAAGATCAATTACAACACTTAGAAATGACAAGAGATGTTGCTTCACGATTTAACCATAAAATGGGAGAAACATTTGTTTTACCACAAGATAAAATCCAAGAAGACACCAAATTAATTCCAGGAACAGACGGGGAGAAAATGAGTAAATCAAGGGGGAATATTATTAATATATTTTCACCTGAAAAACAACTCAAAAAACAAATAATGTCGATTCAATCTGACAGCAAAGGTTTAGAAGAAGTTAAAGACCCTGAAACTTGTCATATTTTTGCTTTATACAGATTACTTGCAAGCGAAGAAGACATTCAGACAATGAGAGAGAATTACCTAGCTGGAGGATATGGATATGGGCATGCAAAAATTGCATTATTCGATTTGATATTAGAGAAGTTTAAAAGACAAAGAGAAATTTATACTGATTTAATGGAGAATAAAAATAAAATTGATGCTGTTTTAGAAATTGGAGCAGAAAAAGCTAGAAAAGTAGCTAAAGATGTATTAAAACGAGTACGTGAGAAAGTAGGCTTTAAAATTTAAAAATCAGATATTTATACATCCCTTTATTTAAGCGAATATACGGTATTCTTTTTTTTATTATATTTGTTTATAATAAAATTCAAGCAAAATGAAATTTAACTTTCTTTTTTTATTCTTAAGTCTATCTCTAATCATAAGTTCTTGTGTTAGTGATAGTACTGATACAAATGATTTAAAAGTCTTTGGAGGAAAAATATATGGTGGTGAATTTAGTTTCATGTCTCCTGAAAAAATTGAGTCATTATTACCAATATCCGTTTCTGACATATATTCTAATCGAATATTATCTCAAGTTTATGAGCCATTATTGAGAATCGATATGAAAACAATGCAAGTAACCCCTTCGCTTGCTGAATCTTTCAAGGTAAGTGGTGATGCAAAAGTTTTTACGTTTAAATTGAGAAAAGGGATCTTATTTCATGATGACGATTGCTTTAGTAATGATAAAGAAAGAGAACTAACAGCAGAAGACGTTAAGTTTTCTTTGGATTTAGCATGTTCTGGACATAAAAAAAATGAGATTAGCTACTTGTTAGTTGACAAAATTACTGGTGCTGAAAAATATAATAAGATTTCTGAAAATAGTTTTCCAGAAGGAGGAGTAAAAGGAATCAAAGTAATTGATCCACAAACTGTTCAAATAACTTTAGATGAACCATTTGTTGGTTTTGATAAAATCCTAACTCACAATAGTTTAGGCATTATTTCTAAAAAAGCTTATTTGAAATATGGAGATGATTTAAAAACACATCCAGTAGGTACAGGCGCATTTACATTAGCCGAAATGAATGCTGATAAGATTACTCTAAATAGAAATGGATCTTATTGGAAAAAAGATGAGTTTGGTAATCAATTGCCGTTTATTGACAAAGTTGTAATGACTTACTCTAAAGATAAAAGAAGTGAGTTAACTGCTTTTAACGATAGAAAAATTGATATTGTTCTTGAAATTCCTGTAGAAGAAATTCAACATGTTTTTGGAACTCTAGAAGATGCCCAAAATGGAAAAACAGTTAAGCATAAAGTTGAAACGGAAACATCCATGAAAATGACATACATGGCATTTGCATGTGAAAGTGACGAATTTAAAGATGAAAAAGTAAGAAAAGCATTTAACCTTGCGGTAGACAGGCAAGAGATAATTGATCTTTACATAGAAGGGGAAGGGTATGCTGCAGACCATGGATTTGTTCCACCAATGGATAACTATCCATACAAAGAGGTTAACGGACATGGTTTTAATCCAGAACTTGCAAAATCTTTGTTAGCACAAGCGGGTTATAAATCTGGTGCTGATTTCCCTAAGTTAGATATCTATGTAAACACTAAAGAAGGATCTACCATATATAAAATGATGACCGGAGTAGTAGATAACATAAAGAAAACCCTTGGTGTTGAACTTAAGATTAAATTATGTACAATTCAAGAAAGAAATGAAGCAATCATAAAAGGAACTGCAAAACTTTGGAGAGGTGGATGGATTGCTGATTATCCAGATGCAGAGAATTTCTTAACCCTTTTCTACGGAAAAAATATTTCAGATAATGAAATGTCGGTTGTTAATGACTTTAAATTTAGAAACGAAAGTTTTGACGCAAACTTTGAAAAAGCTTTGAAAGAACTAAACAAAGAAAAAAGAAATAATTTATTAGCAAAATGTGATCAGATCACTATTGATCACTCTGCAGTTTTACCTATTTTGACTGATGATTTTATAGTTATGGTGAATGTTAGAGTAAGAGATTTTAAAACCAATGCTATTCAAGCATTAGATTTCTCGAACATTTACATTAAAGACCAGCGATAAAAAAATCATTTAAAGAATATTTTTTGCCTTTTCTAGTT
>Ga0228628_1000284_pt1 | contig 29495 bp, 29 predicted proteins | sample 34DmetaG_FD_183172 | JGI IMG/M metagenome (GOLD analysis project Ga0228628, IMG submission 183172) | Seawater microbial communities from Monterey Bay, California, United States - 34D | ecosystem: Environmental > Aquatic > Marine > Coastal | place: USA: California | collected 2016-09-30
TTCCTGTTAATAAAATTGATTCGTAATTTGTTCTAGTAAGTAGAACACCATCAACAGCATTAAAAAATTCACCTCTTTCTATATTTTGGCTAGATGCATTAGAATTTGATAAAATATGAGTAACATACCCAATTACATTTTCTGTACTGTTGGGGTCTGCAATTAAGCCAAACTCCAAACCATTTGTAAATGAAGTTCTAATTTCTGATGCTGTAATCGTATTATAATCTTCTAAAAGTAAAGATGTGTTATCAGTGCTTAAAAGTAAACTACTAAATAATGTATTATAATCTGGGAAGGATCTTAAAAAAGTATTTAGTTCTTTATCAGAATTAAATCTTCTATCAGATAAATCTTCTATTTGATCTTGATATAAGTAATATGCGTTTAAACCCTTCCAAACAAAATCGTGAACAATTATATCTTGTGGAACTTCATAATCTTTAGAGCAACTAACAATTGAACTAAAAACTAGAATTAATAAATAAAACTTTAGATTTATCCTCATAAATTATAAATAAATGATTTATTATTTTTAACGCAATTTAAGCATAATTAGTATTTTTTTAAATTTCTTGTAACAAATAAAATACTTGTTCGTCGTAATTATGTAAACCTGATATAAGAGATGAAAAAATATCAGTATAACAAAGAGATAAAATGAACCAATCAGACTTTTTAAAAGTTGTTTTACCCTTTAAAGACAAGGTCTTTAGATTAGCAAAAAGATTATTAGTTTCTACTGAAGAAGCTGAGGATGCTACTCAAGAACTATACTTTAAATTATGGAGGAGCAAAGAAAAAATTGCTGATTATAAAAATGTTGAAGCATTTGCAATGACCATGACAAAGAATTATTGTTATGATCGTTTAAAAAGTAAGCAAGCAAGTAATTTAACATTAGTACACAGTAATTATAAAGAAAAAGAAACGTCTCTAGATAAGAAAGTAGAATATCAAGACAGTGTAAACCAAGTACACCAATTGATAGAAACTTTACCAGAAAATCAAAAAATAATTATTCAATTAAGAGATATTGAACAATATGATTTTGATGAAATCTGTAAAATGGTTGATATGAAACCAACAGCAGTAAGAGTAGCATTATCTAGAGCAAGGAAAACAATAAGAGAAGAACTCATTAAAAAACACAACTATGGAGTTAGCTAACATAGAAAAATTAGTAGAAAAATACTTAAACGCAGAAACTTCTTTGCAAGAAGAAACTACCTTAAAAAACTATTTTACAGGAGGTAATGTTGCATCACATTTGCAAGAATATGAATATATGTTTAATTATTTTGCTACCATAAAAGATGAAAAGTTTACAAAAACCATTCAGTTAGAACCTAAAAAATCTAAAAAGAGAAACTTTAAATGGTTATCAGTAGCAGCATCAATAGCACTTTTATTCACAGTATTTATTGGTAAGCCACAATATGATGAATACAAAGAGCGCAAAAAAGCAGAGAAAATTTATGCACAAGTGAGTAAAGGATTACAACTTTTATCAAACAATCTAAAAAAAGGAGAACAAGCTGTAGCTCAATTACATACTTATGAAAGTAAAGTAAACCAAGTATTAAAATAAAAACCAAGTAAAAATTAGTAAAACCAAGTTTAAGAATAGAAATCATGAAAAAAATAATAGTAATTATAGCTTTAATGATGACACCATTGTTATCAAATGCACAGTCAATCTTTGATAGTTTAGAAGATTTAGATGGAGTAGATATGGTAGTTGTTACCAAAGATGCTTTTCAATTATTAAAAAAGTTTCAACCCAAAAATGTTAAGTCAGATGATAATGAGGTAATGCAAGCTTTTGAAATGATAAATGATTTAAATGAGTTTAAAATGTTCTCTACAGATAATTTAGAAATTGCTTCTAAAATGGAGAAAATGGTAAATAATGCAATTAAATCATCAAAATTAACAGAGTTAATTAGAATTAAAGAAGATGACTCTCGTGTAAAAATTTATGTTAAAGCTACAGGTAATAAAGACTATGTTAGTGAAGTTTTAATGTTTGTAAAAGGTATAGATAAAAAGACAAAAGGAATGTCTGAAGCTATGGTTATGTCTTTAACTGGTAATATCGACATCAATAAGATGTCTGAGTTTACAGATAAGATGGTAAAAGAAAGCAATAAGTAAAAAAATAAAAGTCTAGGTGTAATAACCTAGACTTTACTAAAACAAAATCAAATGAAAAAAATAATCACAAGTTGTACTTTATTACTTTTTGTAGCATTACTTAGCTCTTGTAAAAATGAAAAATCATTACAAAGTTATTTAGTAGACACAAGTGGTAAAGACGGTTTTTATACAGGAGATCTACCTGTAAGTTCTGTGTTAACTGCAAATGCTGATGTTTCTGAAGACGTAAAAAAGACAATGGAAAGCATTAAAAAAATTAACATTGTATTTTTACCTAAAACAGAAGATAACACAGCAACTTACGAAACTGAAAAGTCTAAGCTAAAAAACATTTTTAAAGACAATAACGATTATAAAAGTTTGATGTCTATGAAAATGAAAGGAATGAATGTTAGTATTTATTACTCAGGTAAAACAGATGCTATAGATGAAGTAATTGCTTTTGGCTATGGTGATCAACAAGGTGTTGGTGTTGCTCGTTTATTAGGAGAAAATATGAATCCTGCACAAATTATTGAAATGATGAATAGTGTAAAAATGGATGCTAATAACGATTCATTTAAAAATTTCGCAAATCTATTTAACCAGTAATTACTATTACAAGTAATTTATAAGCTGTAATTCTTTTTTGGAATTACAGCTTTTTTTATTTCTTTTTGGTACGTTTTTTGAATTTAACCATGCATTAACAAGATCTATAAGCTTATTTATTATTTTTGGGCCTCAAGAAAGAGACATTTATGAAGTTACAACATTTAGTAATTATATTTTTCACACTGCTTTGCAGCAGTATTTTTTCACAAACTCCTGATAATTATAAATCAGAAAGAGAAAAAATTTTTGATTTAGTACACACAAAATTAAAAGTAGATTTTAATTTTTCTGATAAAACTATGAATGGTGAAGCTTGGGTTACTCTAAAACCACATTATTACGATGCTAATAAAGTAGTTTTAGATGCTAATACAATGATAATTAGTGAAGTTAAGCTAAATGAGAAAAACCTAAACTTTACATACAACGATTTTGATTTAGAAATAGTTTTACCAAAAACATACACCAAAAACCAAGAATTTACTCTTTACATAAAATACCTATCTCAACCAGAAAAAGTAAAAGATAGAGGTAGTAAAGCAATAACAGATGCTAAAGGACTTTATTTTATTAATACAGATGGCTTTGATAAAAATAAGACTGCACAAATTTGGACACAAGGAGAAACACAAGCTAATAGTGCATGGTTTCCAACAATAGATGCTCCTAATCAAAAAATGACGCAAGAAATAGAAATTACAGTACCTAATAAATATGTTACACTTTCTAATGGAGCATTAATCAATCAAATAAAAAAAGGAAAAAATAGAACAGATCATTGGAAATTAGATAAAAAACATGCTCCTTATCTAGCATTTATAGGAGTAGGTGAGTTCGAAATTATAAAAGATAACTACAAAAACATTCCTGTTGATTATTATGTAGAGAAAGAATACGCACCTTATGCAAAAGAAATATTTGGTTTAACTCCAGAAATGATTGGTTTTTTTGAAACTAAACTAGGGGTAGATTTCCCTTGGAACAAGTACAGCCAAATTGTAGTAAGAGATTATGTTTCTGGAGCAATGGAAAATACAACAGCAGTAGTTCATGGTGAACAAGCTTATCAAAAACCAGGTCAATTAATAGATAATAATATTCAAGAAAATACTATTGCTCATGAAATTTTTCATCATTGGTTTGGAAATTTAGTAACTTCAGAAAGCTGGTCTAATTTGGCATTAAATGAATCTTTTGCAAATTATAGTGAGTATTTATGGAGAGAATATAAATATGGCAAAGTAAATGCTGAGATGCATTTATTTGATCAAGTTGAAGCTTATAAAAACGCACAAGATGCTAAAAACAAATCTTTAGTAAGATTTACTTATGATGATAGAGAAGATTTATTTGATTTAGTTAGTTACAATAAAGGAGGAGCCATTTTGCATATGCTTAGAAAAGTTGTTGGTGACAAAGCTTTTTTTGAAGGATTAAAACAATATTTAACTAAGTATCAATACCAATCTGCTGAAGTTCATCAATTAAGATTAGTTTTTGAAGAATTAACAGGTAAAGATTTAAATTGGTTTTTTAACCAATGGTTTTATGGTGCAGGACACCCAGATATACAGGTTTCTTATGATTATAATACATTAAGAAAAACAGTAACTGTTAATTTATTTCAATTACAAGCAGGATACTTTCAATTTCCAATATCTATTGATGTTTTTGAAGGATCTAAAAAAACAAGACATACCGTTTTTGTAGATGCTAAAGATGCTTCTTTTACATTTCCTTACAAAAGTCAACCTAACTTAATTCAAATTAATTCTGATAACAATTTAATTTGTGATTTAAATGAAAACAAAATATTAAGCGACTATATTTTTCAATTAAAACATGCAGATAATTTTGTGCATAGAAGAGAAGCTTTGTTAGAAGTAGTAAAAAAACAAGAAGAAAAAGACGCATTTAATGCAGTTGTAGAAGCTTTAAATGATCAATCATACAAAATTAGAATCTTAGCCTTAGAAAATATAGATTTAATTAATAAATTTTCTAAAAGAGATGCCATAAATAAGATTATAAATATAGCTAATAATGATAAGAAAACATTAGTACAAGCATCTGCAATTGGTACATTAGGCAAATTAATAGATGTTGAGTTGATTCCTATTTTTGAAAAAGCTTTAGAAACAAAATCATATTCAGTGTTAGGAAGAGCTTTAGTGTCTATGTATTATGTAGATAAAGAAAAAGCTTTAAAAAAGTCTAAAACTTTACCAGATGAAGTTCGTAAAATATTAGCTACTCCATTAACACGAATTTTCATAGAAGAAAAAGATGATTCTGAACTACCTTTTATAGCAAAAAGTGTTGTTTCTGGAATGTTTTTATCTAATGATGAGCCTACTAAAATTTTATTTAAAAGTGCATTTAAACAGATTTCTGAAAGTAATAATACAGAAGCCATACAAAATGTAGTTGATGATATGGTTGTAAAAGGAAAGCAATACAAAGGATTTAATTTTGATAAGGTAGCCATTAATTTAATGCGTAATATGGTAAATGATCAAAAGAAGGCAGATAAACCAAATAGAGAAAAAAATATTGCTATAATAAAAGTTGCTATGGCTAAACTACTGTAATTAGAAATTTCAAATTATCTAATACCAAATCAGTAAAAATTTATTAAATATTAAACCTAATATATATAAAATTACAAGGTTATATACAAAAGCTAGTTTAACAGTATCAGAAATTAGATACAATCTATATTTATTGTAAAACTTTTTATCAATTACAGGATATAAAAATGATAATAAAGAAGAAAGAAATAAAGTTAATATAAGTACAAATGTTGGTGGAGTTTCAGTGATTTCTTCCCAAGCATAAAATATCAATAGAACTAACACTATGTGTCCTATCCAATAAATTATTTTTGCTCCCTGATTTGTGATTTTTTCCTCCAAAAAAAACTCTAAAGGGGCAGTTTATTAATGTAGATGTCAAAGAAAAAAAACCAAATAGGTTAACAAAAAATAATACAAAAAGTAAAATTACTTTAGTCGTCATTTTTTATTTTAAACTAAAAATGTAAAAAAATAATCACATAAAAAATCTAAAAGTACTTATTAAATAAATTCTTTAAGTTCTTTAAAGCTTTTTATTCTTTTATTGGCATTTTTTAAAGTTTGATCTGCTGCTAAAGGGTTTTGATAACCAAAGACATAAATACCTGCATCATTTGCTGCTTTAACACCATTATCTGAATCTTCTATAACAAAACAATTTTCTTTGGGTGTGTTTGCAAGTTTGGCAGCTTTTAAAAATATTTCTGGGTTGGGTTTAGATTCTTTTAAATCTGCACCACTTATTTTCGCTGTAAAGTATTGGTGTAAGTCAAATCTATCAAATACACGATTTATGTTTACCATAGCAGAAGAAGATGCCAAAATTAATATTAATCCTTTTTGATAAAAATATTTTATGATTTCTTCTACACCATCTACCAAATGTAAATTTGGGTCATTTTCAAAATAATTTACATAACGCTTTCTTTTAGCTAAAACTAAATCTTCAGGATTTAATTCTAAATTAAAATATTCAACTAATTTTTGAAAAGCATTTAAAGTAGAAGAACCAGTTAATGTTTTGTATAAATCATCTGAAACTTTGACCTCAATAGATTCAAAGGTTTCATAATAAGCTTTTTTATGAATTTCTTCAGAGTCTATTATAACTCCATCCATATCAAAAATTGCACACTCAATATTCTTTGGTAAATTCATTAATTAAGTTAAGTATTTTATTGCATTAATTATATTGTCTATAATTAAGTACAATAATACACAAATTAAAAAACCTCCTGCAAAAAGGCTAAACATTCTTCTTTTAGTTTTAGGGCCTTTTAATTTTTTTATTGAACGTAAAAGGCCAATTATAGACAATATAATTGCAAATAAAATAAGAACACCAATTATTGTAGATATTAAATAAAAGTTTTTATCTGTAAATTGATAACTTAGAATACCAATAAAAACAAGAATTGCTATAGTAACAATTGGTAACTTGACTTTGAAATCTGTTTTAAAGTTAATTTTTTTCATGGGGGAAGAGTTTTAATTAATCTAAAAATTTTTCTTTAAGTTCGGGTGTAGGAATCATACAGCTGTCTTTTTTTCCAAACCATTTATATCGGTTTTTGGCGATAATATCATAAATACCATCCCTTATAGGTTCAGGTAAAATATAGCCTAATTGAAAAAACCACCAAAAGCCTTTAAACTCTCTCATTATTTTTAATGCAGCTGTAGATTTAAAATCATAAGATACTCTTGGTTCATATAAAATAATCGACTCAATTTTAGAAGTATCTATTTTTAAATGATTTGTGATTTTTTGTCCGTGATTAGATTCTAAAGCTGTAAAAACAAAACTGTTGTTTTTATCTTTTTTAATAATCATATTCACGAAATTGTTACATAAGTTACAAACTCCGTCAAATAAAATTATTTTTTTCCCTTTAGGTAAATCAACCACAATTACTTTTTCTCAAATTTAATTAAAATATAATTATCTTTAAACCTACAAATTAATAAATTAAACTATGAAATTTAAGACTACATTATTATTTCTTTTTTCTTTTTCTGTTTTATTTTCACAAAACAATGTAAAACTTGACTATATAGATAAAGCAGCAAAGGGAGATTTAAATTATTTTGAAATTGTAAAAAAGAAAAAAGAAGAAATTAAAAGCTATGATTTATCTAAAATTTCTAATAGAAAAGCAATAAAACAATTTAATAGATGGGCTTATTATTGGAAAGATAGAGTAGATGAATTAGGTAATTTTCCATCAGCTAACTTAGGTTATTTTAATGCTGATATTTTAGATGTAAATGGTAAAATAAAAGCAAGAGATTTACAATATCAAAAATCTCAATTTAATACAGAATCTTGGCTAAATGTTGGCCCTCAAAAATTACCTGAGGCAAATGGATATTCGAGTCGTCCACAAATGGGAAGACTAAATACTTTATTAAGAATTAAACATCCTACAGATAGAAACCAAGATATTTTGTTTGTTGGTGCACCAAATGGAGGTGTTTGGAAGTCTACTGATGGTGGTACTTCTTGGTCTCCAAAATTAGATTTTTTAGCAGGAATTGGAGTTTCAGATATAAAAACAACTCCAGATGCAACGTTTGCTAATTATACAACAAAGCCTATTTATGTTTCTACAGGAGATTATGATGGTAGACAAGCAAATTCAATTGGAGTTTTAAAATCGACTGATGGAGGAGAAACTTTTGTTTCAACAGGCTTAAGTTATGGCTTAAATCAACAACAATTATTGGGAGACTTACATGTAATTGATGAAAACAATGTTTTTGTTGCAGGTAAATTTGCTGTAATGAGAACTACTGATGGTGGAGCAACTTGGACAGATAGTTACGTGCCAAATTATAATTCACCTATTGGAAGAGGTTTTGGTAGAATGGCTGCAAAAGGAACAGAAATTATGGTATCTGGTTATTTTGAACTTGCTTATACAAATGATTATAATTTAGGTGTTTGGACAACAATTGAGTTAGAAAATTCTTCTGGTAATAGACAAGCTGTAACTGTAGGAGAAGATGGCAGTTTTTATGTGCAAAATAAAGATGGTCAAGTTAAAAAGTTTAATTCTACAACACAGCAAATTTCTAATTTAGGTTCTCCAGTACCTGGTTATAACCCTCAAGGTGGTTTTAATCAAGCATTATTAGTTAAAAATGATATGATAATTTCTGGAGCTGTAAATGGTAGCTCATCTGTAAATAATGGAGCAAATTGGTATAAATCGTTAAATGGATATTGGGAAAATAATTCTTCAGATGGATCTAACATTCATCCAGATATTCATGGAATTGGACCATTAGATAACGATTATGAATTTTGGAGTGTTAATGATGGAGGATTAATTTATATAGATTATGGTAATAGTCCATCTACACAAAGACCAACAATTACTTATAAATCAGAAGATGTTATTGTAACACAATCTTATTCTGTGGCTATTAACCCATCTGCTAATGATGATGCTTATGTTATTGCAAATCAAGATAATGATACTTACAGTAAGGTTAATGGTACTTGGTACTCTGTTGCAATGGGAGATGGTATACAGTCTGCAATAAATTACAATAATTCTAATATTAGATACACAGGTAATCAAAACGGATTTTTTGTGCAAACAGATACTGGTTTCGAAGGCCAATTACAAGGCAATGGAAAAAGAGTAACTATACCAGGAGTAAGTTTTTATTTCCCATTAGAAATTAATACAGTAAACCCAAATATTCTTTATGCTGGTGGTGACGAAGTGTATAAAATTGAAGACGATTTTGTTTTATTCATGACCAGTCTAAATTCAGGTGCAGGAAATGTTGGTGAAGATAGTGCAATAACTGATATTGCCACTCATGGTAATTCAATTTTTGTAGCGGGTGTTAATGGATTAAGATTTTCTTCAGATGGAGGTACTAATTGGGTAACAAAAAATTTTAACGGAGGTACAATAAATTCAGTAGATTTTGATGGGACGAATAATGATATTTTATACGTAAGTGTTTCAGGTTATAATGCAGGAAGTAAAATTTATAAATCTTCAGATGGAGGTACCAGTTTTTCTAACATTTCTGGTGATTTACCAAATGTTGTCGTTAAAGAAATTCTTTTAAAACAAAATGAGGCATCAGAAATATTATTTGCTGCAACAGAAATAGGCGTTTATTATTCTATAAATGGTGGTGTGAATTGGACTAGATTAGGTTCTGGTTTACCAAATGTTGATGTAAGAGATATAGATATACATTATACAAATGATAAATTAGTAGCAGCTACATTTGGAAGAGGTTTATGGGAAATAAGTATTAAAAACTCTACATTATCTACAGATAATTTTAATGAGGATAAAGATTTACTTTCTATTTTTCCAAACCCTACAACTAATGGAATCTTAAACATAAATATTAAAAATGCGAATGATTATAATTATTCAATTTATAATGTTGTTGGAGGTGTGGTTAAAAGTGGAAAATTAGACTCTTCATCAACTATAGATGTTTCTAATTTAGCTAAAAACATATACATATTAAGAGTTTTTAACTCAAAAGAAAACTATTCTACTAAATTTATAAAAGCAAATAATTAATGAAGTATAAAATTGTATTAATCTTATTTGTTTTAGTAGGTTGTAAATCTATACACATATCAGAAGTACATAAAACACTTATAAAAAAAGGAAACCCTATGGGTTCAGATTATATAGAATATAATATTTCTATTTCTTCTGAAAAAGATTTTTATATAGAAGATTTATTTATTGAAGATGATGATACAAAACTGAATTATTATTATAAAGATTTAAAAACAGGTTTATCATCATATCAAATGTTAAGTCCTTTTATAAAAGGTAATTATTCTTTTCACTTTAAATTAGAAGATATAAGTAGAATGTCTAAAAAAGAATCTTTGGTGATTAAAATGAAAGTTGATAATAAAATAAAAACTAATAAAGAATTTATAACAAATAGAAATAAATCAATTCTTACTAAATAATATTTCTTAAAAAAAAGATAAAGAAAACTCAAAATTAAATTTTTGAGTTTTTTTTATGAATTCTTGTAACATAATTATAAATCAAACGTCTATTTAGTGTATCGAATATTATTAAAAGCTTTTAACATAATATTAATATCAGCAATAATAAGCATTCAATACTTTCGTAAAAAATTAACCAACAAATGATTAAAATAGAAAAACTACACAAATCTTATCCAATTGGTAAAGATTCACTTCATGTATTAAAAGGTATAGATTTACACATAAAAGAAGGAGAATTTGTTTCTATTATGGGTTCTTCTGGTTCAGGAAAATCTACTTTGTTAAATATCGTTGGTTTATTAGACGTTCATGATGAAGGTAACTACTATTTAAATGGTCAGGTTATCAAAGATATGAACGAAAAAAAAGCTGCAATTTTAAGAAATAAATTTTTAGGATTTGTTTTTCAATCTTTCAACTTAATTTCTTACAAAACTGCATTAGAAAACGTTGCTTTACCTCTTTATTATAAAGGAATTAATAGAAAAGAACGTTTAGAAATAGCTTTAGAATATTTAGAAAAGGTAGGCTTAAAAGATTGGGCTAACCATTTACCAAACGAACTTTCTGGTGGTCAAAAACAACGTGTTGCAATAGCAAGAGCATTAGTTACAAAACCTAAAGTTGTTTTAGCAGATGAGCCTACAGGTGCATTAGATTCTACAACAACAGATTCTGTAATGGATTTGCTTAAAGCCATTAATGATGAAGGTATGACTGTTTTTGTAATTACTCACGAAGAAGAAGTTGCAGAACAAACCAAAAGAATTGTACGTCTTAAAGATGGTGTTATAATTAGTGATGAATTAACTAAAGCTTCTAAAGCAGTTTAATTATGTTCGATTTAGATCGTTGGAGAGAAATTTTTCAAAGTATTAATAAGAACAAATTACGTTCTATATTATCAGCTTTAACAGTTGCTTTTGCAATTTTACTCTTTACGCTACTTTTTGGTATTGTTAACGGATTAACTAATTTTTTTAAAGAAGCCTTTGCAGATGACGCTCAGAACTCCATTTTTATTAGAGTTTGGAAAACAACAAAACCTTATAAAGGTCTTCAATTAGGAAGAAGAATTCAGTTAAGAAATACAGATTATGATTATGTAACTGGAGAATATTCTAATAAAATACAATATCAATCTGCAATAATATATAAAAACTTTACAATTAAGTATAAGAATAATGCAGATGCTTACAATGTAAGAGCTGTACATCCAGATCATCAATTTTTAGAAAAAACTATAATAGATGAAGGTAGATATTTAAATGCAAGAGATTTAAAAGAAAAGTCTAAAGTTATTGTAATTGGTAGATTAATTAAAAGAGATTTATTTGGTGAAAAACCAGCATTAATGAAAAGAGTTAATGTAAATGGAATTTCTTACATGATTATCGGTATTTTTTCTGATGATGGAGGAGATAATGAAGAAAGAATGGCCTATATACCTGTAACTACAGCACAAATGTTATATGGTAATAATGATTATATCAGTCAAATTAATTTAGGATATGACCCAAGTTTAAGTTTAGATGCAGCTGTAGCTTTTGGTAATAAGTTAGAAAGAGATATGCGTAAACAACTTAACATTCATCCAGATGATCAAAGTGCATTATCTGTTCGTAATATGGCAGAAGCTAATAAGAATGTAGGTCAGTTTATGTTTATCTTATACTTTATTGCAATTATTGTTGGTTCAGGTACTTTAGTTGCAGGAATTATTGGGATTTCTAACATAATGATTTTTGTTATAAAAGAACGTACAAAAGAATTTGGTATACGAAAAGCATTAGGTGCAAAACCAGCTTCTATTATAAGTATGGTAGTACAAGAAACCGTTTTAATTACTACACTTGCTGGTTATGTAGGTTTAACATTAGCTACATTTATTTTAAGTTCAGAGAGTTTAAGAGAAGTTTTAGAAGAATACTTTATCAAAGACCCAAGTGTTAGTCAAGGAGTAGTGATTGGAGCTACAATAGTTTTAGTCTTATCAGGATTAATAGCAAGTTATGTTCCAGCAAAAAGAGCTGCAAATATTAAACCAATTGAAGCCTTAAATGCAGATTAATTATGAAATTTCTATTTGATTCAGATACATGGCAAGAGATTTACGGAAGTATTCGTAAAAACAAAGTAAGAACTATAATTACAATTATAGGGGTACTTTGGGGTATCTTCTTATTAGTGGTTTTATTGGGGGCAGCAAGAGGAATGGAAAATGGCTTTAAAAAAGTGTTTGGTGATTTTGCTACAAACAGTGTATTTGTTTGGACACAAAGAACAGATACTCCTTTTAAAGGATTTCAAAAAGGTAGAAGATTTAGATTGGATATGAATGATATTAATGCTTTACAGTCTGAATACAAAGATGAAATAAAGTTACTAGCTCCAAGAAATCAAACCAATAATTTAATAATACACGATTTTAAATCTGGAAATTTTCAAGTTAGTGGAGATTATCCAGTTTTAGATCAAATTCAAAAGAAAAAATTAATCAATGGTCGATTTATAAATCAGAATGATATTTTATCCTATGCAAAGGTAACTGTTATATCAGAAGATATGTATAAACAGTTGTTTGATAAAGATGAAGAAGCCATTGGTGTTTATATTAAAATTAACGGAATCAATTACAAGATAGTAGGTGTCTATGGCCCAAGTAATGGAATTGATTTAGATGGAGATACAGCATATATTCCTTTTTCAACCTTTAAAAAAGTATATAATAGAGCCAACAAAATAGATTGGATGGTTATTACAGCAGCTGAAGGGGTTGATATTGAACAATTAGAAAGTGATGTTTTACTTACGCTTAAAAGTTTACATAAAGTACATCCAGAAGATGAAAGAGCATTTGGCTCCTTTAACTTAGGTACGCAAATAGCAAAATTTATGGGCTTTTTAACGGGTATGCAATTTCTAGTATGGTTTGTAGGTATAGGTACTTTAATTGCAGGTGTATTTGCCATTGGTAATATCTTATTAATTACAGTAAAAGAAAGAACAAAAGAAATTGGAATACGAAGAGCTTTAGGCGCAACTCCAAAAAGTATAAGACAACAGATTATTTTAGAATCGGTCTTTTTAACCACAGTTGCAGGTATGTTAGGTATTGTCTTTGGTGGTTTTATATTATTTATTATAGACTCAACAGTAGGTTCTGGAGAAGATGCAGCTTTAGTAAACCCTACAGTTAACATTCCAATAATTTTTATAGCATTTGCCACATTAATATTTTTAGGAACATTAATAGGATTAATTCCTGCACACATGGCAACAGTAGTAAAACCAATAGAAGCATTAAGAGAAGAATAAAAAACCAATTAACAAATCATGAGTAAAAGAGCAAAAATTATTTTAATTGTTATAGCAGTATTATTTATAGCTGCATTAATTTGGTTCGGAAAAAAGAATAAATCCGCAGTTATAGAATATGAAACTGAGAAGCCATTTAAAACAACAATTGTTAAGAAAACTGTTGCTACAGGTATTGTAACACCATTAGAAGAAATTGAGATTAAACCTCAAATTACAGGTATTATAGATAAAATAATGTTATTAGAAGGCTCTAAAGTTAAAAAAGGAGATCTTATAGCAACTGTAAGAGTTGTGCCAAATGAGCAAGCTTTAATTAGTGCTCAAGGTAGAGTTAATAATATTAAGATTAATTTAAATAACGCAAAAGTAGCTTACGAAAGAAATAAAAAACTTTTTGATAAAGGTGTAATTTCTAGAGCAGATTTTGAGCGTTTTGAATTAACTTATAATTCTTCAAAACAAGATTTACAAAATGCACAGAACGATCTTTTAATCATTAAAAAAGGTTCTGCAGGTTCTGGAGGTGCTGCTAATACAAATATTATAGCACAGATTTCTGGAACAATTTTAGAAATTCCTGTAAAAGAAGGTGATCAAGTTATACAATCTAATAACTTTAATGCAGGTACTACTATTGCATCTATTGCAGATATGAGTAAAATGATTTTTGAAGGAAAAGTAGACGAGTCTGAAGTAGGTAAACTAATTAAAGGTACAGATATAGATGTATCAATTGGAGCTATAGAAGGTGTAAAATTTCCAGCAAAATTAAACTTTATTGCACCTAAAGGAACAGAAGAATCAGGAGCAGTTCAGTTTAAGATTAAAGCAGATATGTCATTAGATGAAAAATATTTTATTAGAGCTGGTTATAGTGCTAATGCAGATATTGTATTAGAAAAGAAAGATAGTGTTTTAGCTATTAAAGAAGCTCTTTTAAAATTTGACAAAAAAACTGAAGAGCCTTATGTAGAGGTAAAATTAGCTGATGGTACTTTTGAAAAAAGAGAACTTAAGCTTGGTACTTCAGATGGTGTAAACGTAGAAGTTTTAGAGGGTGTTACTAAAGATGATGAAATTAAAGTTTGGAATAAAACATCTAAAGATGATAAGAAAAACAATAACTAGTAGTTATTAATTATACAAAAACAAAAGGAGCTCTATTTTAGAGCTCTTTTTTGTTTACCACCAAACTAAAAAACATTTTAATATTTCTCCATTTTGCTGTTTTACCCAGAAAAGTGGAGAAAATTTTCTTTCTAAGTAGTTTTTTGTTAATGATTTAAAATCATTATAATTTATCCATTCTACATTTTCATGAGGTTTAATTAACCAATCTTTTTTATTTGGGTTGTAGAATTTACAATTTATAAAATCTTGTAGCTCTTTTGTATTTAAATAAAATCCAACAATACAATCATTATTTAGAGTAGTTAATTTCATATTTTTATTGTTTAAAGGTAAAAACAATTGTGCTTTAAAATAAACTTGTTGTTTTATAATATTTGTCTCTATTTTTTGCTTTTTTAAATAAGTTGAACAAGTATTAGAGTAGAGAAGTGGTAGCTGTTTCTCTTTCAATTTTGTTAATTTTTCAATAAGGCTGTCTTTTCTGTTGGGTCCAATAAAGTGCTCAATTTCATTGTTTCCAATAGTATTATCATATAAATAAAACTTATAAACAATTTCTAAATGTATGGTAAAATCATTTCTTTTTAAAATACAATCTAATTCACCTAGAGTTCTTTTATCTTCTTGAATTTGAATGTTTTCTAATAAAATATTACAATCTTTTTCTTTTGATATTTGAAATGAAACAAAACGTTCTATATATTTCCCTAAACGTAACTTTTCATCAATAACAGTATCAATTTTTTTTGATTTTGCTGTTATCTCAAATTGCTTTAAATCGTATACGATATCATTTTTCCACAAACTTTGTGTTTGCAAAAAACCATCATATCTTTTTTGTAAATCCTTATTTTTTTGATGCATCTAAAAATCTAATTTACAAATCAATTTTGTAAATTGAACATTTAAAGAAATTATTCATGCAAATAGAAAATTCTACTTTTCAGTTTTTAAAAGATTTACAAAAAAATAACAATAGAGATTGGTTTGCAGATCATAAACCAATATATACAACGGCTCAAAAAAACGCAAAACAAGTATTTGCAGAAATACATAAAAAATTGCAAATGCATGATCAAATAAAGAAATCTAAAATGATGCGTATTTACAGAGACGTTCGTTTTTCTAATGATAAAACTCCTTATAAACCTCATTTTGCAAATTCGTATTCTAGATTGGGTAAAGAATTAAGAGGAGGTTATTTTTTAAGAATAAGACCTGGAGAATCTTTTTTAGCTGGTGGTTTTTGGGAGCCTAATAAAGAAGACTTATTTAGAATACGAAAAGAAATAGAACAAGATGCTTCAGAAATTCGAGAAATTTTAAAAGATAAAAACTACATAAAACATTTTGGAGGTAAATTCGAGAGTTTTTCTGAATTAAAAACTGCTCCAAGAGGTTTTGACAAAGATCATCTAGATGTAGATCTGTTACGTAAAAAAGGGTTTATAGCAACTAAAAGCTTTACAGATAAAGAAGTATTATCTGAAGATTTTATTGATAAAGTAGATGAGAGTTTTAAAGCTTTAAGACCATTTTTTAATTTGTTTAGTGATATTTTAACTACCAATTTAAATGGTGAAAGTATATTGTAATGATGCAAAAATTTTCAATAGAACTTACAATACATAAAGAAGATATAGATGATTTAAATCATGTAAACAATGCTGTTTATGTTAAATGGATGAATGATGTTGCCAAAACACATTGGACATTGTTATCAAAAAATCATAATTTAGATGATTATATATGGGTAGTTAGTAGACATGAAATTGACTATAAAAGTGAAGCCTTTTTTGGAGATAAAATCACTGCTAAAACCTGGGTTGGAGAAACTAGAGGAGTAACATCAGAGCGTTTTATAGCGTTTTATAAAAACGAAGTTTTATTAGCAAAAGCAAAAACCATTTGGGTTTTATTAGATGCTAAATCATTTAGACCTGTAAGAATTAGAGAAAACATTCTAAAAGTATTAGAACCATTCAAATAAAAGTATCTTTGCAAAAAATTAAGATACTATGTCAACATTTGCAGCCTTAGGTGTTCGTAAAGATTATATAAAATCAATTAAAGAGATTGGAATTTCTAAACCTTCAGAAATTCAAGAAAAAGCAATACCTATTTTATTAAAATCTAAAACAGATTTTATTGGTTTAGCACAAACTGGTACAGGAAAAACTGCTGCATTTGGCTTGCCTGTTTTACATCAAATAGACGCAAAATCAGAAAATATTCAAGCGCTAATTTTATCACCTACTAGAGAGTTGGTGCAACAAATTAAAAAACAACTATTTAAGTTTACAAAATACGTAGACGAACGAATCTTTTTAGAAGCTGTTTTTGGTGGAGAAAAGATTGATAGACAAATGAATAACTTAAAAAGAACGACTCATATTGTTATTGCAACTCCTGGAAGATTAATAGATTTAATTGAAAGAGGAGCAGTAGATATAAGTCATGTTAAAACAGTTATTCTTGATGAAGCAGATGAAATGTTGAGTATGGGTTTTAAGCAAGATTTAAATCGAATTTTAAAATTCACAACAAAATCTGATAGAAAAACTTGGTTGTTTTCTGCCACAATGCCAGAAGAAATTAAACGTATTGTAAAAACCTATATGGATGCAAATGCACCAAGGATTGAAATTAATAAAAACACATTAGTAAACGCAAATATTAGACATCAATTTACAAGAACAACTTTAAAAACAAAGGTAGATGATATTGTTACTTTTTTAGAAAAAAGACAATCTCAAAGAGGTATTATTTTTTGTAGAACAAAAGCAGGTGCTCAAAATTTGGCTAAACAATTAATTGAAGAAGGTTTTTCTGCAGCTGCTTTAGAAGGAGATATGCAACAAAAAGAAAGAGATAAAGTAATGCGTGCTTTTAAAAATGAAAGTTTACAATATTTAATTTCTACAGATGTTTCTGCAAGAGGAATAGATGTAAAAGAGTTAGAGTTTGTAATTCATCATCAATTACCAGAGCAATTAGAATATTATACCCATAGAAGTGGTAGAACTGCAAGAGCAGGAAAATCTGGTACTTCTTTAGCCTTCATTTTGCCAAGTGAAATTGAGAAAATTCATCAAATACAAAAAGAGTTACAAATTAAATTTACAGAAGTTACAGTCTAGTGGAATTAGTTTATATTTTAGATATTTTAGGAACTTTAGCATTTGCTATAAGTGGTGCTTTAGTAGCTTCTGACCAAAAATTAGATTTATTTGGGGTTATTATTATTGCTTTTGTAACTGCTGTTGGTGGTGGTATGTTACGTGATGTTTTAATTAATGCTCACCCAATTAATTGGATTGGTGATTTAAACTATTTATACGTAATTTTTATAGCAGTTTTTCTAACCTTTCTTTTTAAAAGTAAAATTTTGCCCTTAAGTAAAACGTTGTTTTTATTTAACACTGTTGGAATTTCTGTATTTACTTTGTTAGGATTACAAAAAGGTTTAAATTTTGATTTGTATCCATTAATCGCTTTAATTATGGGAATGATTTCAGCTGTATTTGGTGGAGTTTTAAGAGATGTTTTAACGAATAAAATTCCTTTAATTTTTGAAAAAGAAATTTATGCTTCTGCATGTTTAGCAGGTGGTATTACTTATTTATTACTGAAAAAAACACCAATAACAGATAATTTAAATTTTATTGTTTCTGCTTCTGTAATTATTACAATTCGATTAATAGCTGTAAAGTTTAATTTAGAATTACCTAAAGTTAAAGACGATATATTTGGAAAATAAAAAAAGGAGAAGTGATAAACTTCTCCTTTTAGTTTGCTATTCTATAGCTATTAATTCACGTCTTTTAGTAATTCTCTTATAGAACGTAATAATTGCTGATCTATACCATTATCAATTTTACCTGGCATATTTTTTACTTTAATAGTTGGTTCTGTTTGGTTGTTTTCCATCCATTCACCTGCTTTGTTTTTAGCACTTACAGGAACAACACCCCAATAACCTCCATTAGGTAAACCTTCCCAACCTGCAAAACTACAAGTTCCAGGTACTGGCATTCCAACTGTTTTACCAATTTTTAAATCTGTATATCCTTGTGCATAACAATGACCATCAGAATAATTACTTTCATTAAACATTGTTAAAGTTGGTTTTGTCCATCTAGAAGTTGGTTCTCCACCAACAACTTTTGCAGCAGTTGCATAGGTTATAAAAGGTTCACCTGTAAAAAACATAGCTAAATCTGCAACTAAATCTCCACCACTGTTAAAGCGTGTATCTACAATAACACCTTTTTTGTCAAAATATTTACCCATCATATCTTGATAGATGCTTCTATAAGGACCATCACTCATACCAGGGATATGTACATACCCTAATTGACCATTACTTTCTTTTGCCACTTCTTTCTCATTTATTTTAACCCACCTATCATACAATAATCTATTTTCTGCTCCAAGAGAAATAGGCTTAACAGTAATAGAATTAGTGTTTTTTGATTTTGAATCATAAATTTCTAACAAAGTAAAATCACCCACTTTTCTATTTAAATATTTTGCGATATCTTCATTTTTATCAACTGTAACACCATCAATTTTTTTGATAATCATTCCTGCAGAAATTGTAAACTTGGCTTTATCTAAAGGACCTCCTTTTATAATTTCATCTATTAAAATACCATCATCTTTATGATTGTAATTCATAAAAATCCCTAAAGAAGCTGTTGCATCTGGATTAGACACATAACCTCCTCTAAATCCTGCACCTGAATGAGAAACATTAAGTTCGCCTAACATTTCTGAAAGCATTTCTGAAAATTCATATGCATTACCAATATGTGGTAAGTATTTGCTGTACTCTTTTTTCATTTTATTCCAATCAATTCCATGAAAAGTTGGTTCGTAAAAAATTGCATTTATACGAATCCAAACATGATTAAACATGGCTTCTCTTTCTGCTACTTCATCAAAAAGAATTTCACCTTTAATATTAACAGATTCTCTTTTTTTAGCTTCAGGATTTAATTTAGAAATTCTACCACCACTTAAAAGGTATAAGTTTTTCATTTCTTTATCCCATTCTAAACTTCCACCACCAACATTTAATTTCATTAGCATTTTAGTTTCGCGAGTTCTTAAGTTAGTACTCCATAGATTAGAACGACCTTCGAAACTTGATAGGTAATAAAGATAATCTCCTTTTTTAGAAAGTACAGCATCACCCAAACTAGAAGAATGAATAGTTAATCTTTTGGTTCTATCTTTCATATTATCCCAATCGAAAGTGAGTATTTTTTTTGATTTTACAGAATCCTTCTTTTTAGCATCCGTTTTTTTATCAGACTTTTTCTTGTCGTCTTTCTTTTCTTTCGCTTTTTTCTTTTTTTCTTCTTCTTTTATGGCTTGCATTAATTTGTAGTCTTCATCACTTAAATTAAATTCATCCCAAGCATCTTGAGTAAAAAACATACTATAAACGTCACTTTGAGAACGACCACTTGTTGCATACGATTTTAAACCATTTCTGTTACTAAACCATAACATTTGCTTACCTCCATTTACCCATTTTGGAGAATAGTCATAATATCCACTCTCATTTAAATTAATTCTTTTTGAACCATCTGCAGCCATTAGTAATACTTCGCTATTACTTAAGGTTTTGCTCCAATCTACCAATAACCATTTGCTATCAGGACTCCAAGTAAAGTATTTATCTCCATCTCTCATATGAAATAAATCTTTTGGCGTTAGTAAAGTAACTTCTTTTTTAGAGTCGATATCTTTAATTTTTAACGTTCTTCTTCCTTCAATAAAAGCTATTTTTTTCCCATCAGGTGAATATTGAGCTAAATAATTATCTAATTTATTTTCTATTAAAGGTTCTTCTTTTATTAATGTTGATGCGTAGAAAAAAGGTTCTTCTTTTCTAACTTTTCCAGTTTTATAAACAGACCATTTTCCATTTCTTTCACTGCTATATATTACAGATTCCCCTTTTGGACCCCAAGAAACAAAACGTTCGTTTTCTGGAGTATTAGTTAATCTTTTTGTAAATGACTTATCTATAGAAGTTACAAAAACTTCACCTCTAGCAATAAATGCAATTTCTTTTCCATTTGGTGATATAGACATTTCATTTATGCCACCATTAACAGAGATAAATTTATCTGTATTGTCTTTATCTTGCGTAACTATTGTTACCTTAACTTTTTTTGGTTTTTCTCCTTCTTTCATTGTGTATAATTCACCATCAAAGCCAAAAGAAAGTATACCATTGCCAATGCTTAAAAAACGAACAGGATGTAATTTAAAAGAAGTAACTTGTTCAACATTATTAGGATTATTTATATCCATTTTATGAACATTAAATGTGCCACTTCTTTCACTTAAAAAGTAAGCACTTTTCTCATCTGATGAAAAAACAGGTTGTCTGTCTTCAGCAGTATGATTAGTAATCATTTTATGTTCATTAGTTTTTGAATTGTACATCCAAATATCTCTTGTAATTGCAGAAGTATGGTGTTTTCTCCACTCATTTTCTCCTCCTTTTACATCATGATACAACATAGTTTTTCCATCTTTAGAATATTGTACATATTCTGCTGGGATCGTAAAAATTTGCTGCACTCTTCCAGCATTTACAGGAACACTATATAATTCTGATTGTGATCTATGTGGGTATTGCCTGTGGTTTACATCATCTTGTCTTAAAGCTCCAAAAACAACTTCTTTGTCATTTTTTGTAAATGTGTATGGGTTTTCGTCATTAGAATGAAAAGTTAGTCTTGTAGCTTTACCACCTTCAGCATTCATCACATAAATATCAAAATTCCCATATCTATTAGAAGCAAAAGCAATTTTACTTCCATCATTACTCCATACAGCCTTGTAATCATGAGCACTATGAAAAGTTAATTGCTGAGCTTTTCCTCCATTTGCATTAACTTTATAAATATCGCCTTTATAGGTAAAAGCAATTTGAGATCCATCAGGTGAAATTGATGAATGTCTCATCCAATTAGGGTTTTCTTGGCCATACATTGACAAACAAATCAATGTTAAGAGTAAGGTAAATTGTTTCATTGTTTAAATTTTTTTCTAATTTACACATTTGCTAAATTAACTTTAGCAATTATCTATAAAAAATATAAACACAGTAAAATATAAATATGTTAGTTTTTAAAAATTTAGAAGAGTTTAGATCTATAAAAGGTAAGGATTTACCAACTGGAGAATGGTATACAGTAACACAACAAATGATAAATGATTTTGCAAATGCTACTTTAGACAAACAATGGATTCATGTTGATGAAGAAAGAGCAGCAAAAGAGAGCCCTTTTAAAAGTACTGTTGCTCATGGTTTTATGTCTGTTGCAATGATTTCTAGAATGTTAGAAGAAATGTTTATTGTTAAAAGTGTAAAAATGGGTTTAAATTATGGATTAAATAAAGTTAGATTTCCAAGTCCTGTTCCTGTAAACAGTGAGTTAAGAATGCATACTTCTGTAAAAGATATAGAAGATATTAATAATAACGGAATTAAGATTACATTTTCTTGTACTATAGAGATTAAAGGACAAGAAAAACCTGCATGTGTCGCAGAATTTTTAGCTGCATTATTTGAATAATTTTTTAAACATAAAAAAACTCTCATAATTTATGAGAGTTTTTTGCTTTTACTTTTTAATACCTGGCAAAACATCTGACTTTTCTTGATGCCACCAAAACTTACTAGCTTTCTTTTTTATTGGATATACTTCATCTAAATTATTAGCATCATACAAACGTCCGTTTTTCATAACATGTAAAATGGTATTCGTGTTTCTAATATTATCTAAAGGATTTTTATCAAGAATTATAAAATCTGCAAGTTTACCAACTTCTAAAGAACCAATATCTCCATCTAAACCAAGTGATTTTGCTCCTAAAATTGTTGCAGCTTTTAAAGTGTTCATTTCACTTGTTCCAGATGTAGTTGCCCATAATTCCCAATGATATCCTAAGCCTTGTAATTGTCCATGACTTCCTACACCAGTTAAACCACCAGCATTAATTAAATCTTCTACAAATTCTGCATGTTTGGTAAAAACATCTTCTTCATCCATAAACCAACCTGGTCTTCTTCTAGATTTACTTGCTAAATCTGTATATGGAGTAAAGTATTGTAGCTTTTTGTCATGATAAGGATTTTCTCTAGAATAGAAATAATTCTCTGCCCAAGGACCTCCATAAGAAACTAATAGAGTAGGAGTATAAGCTATTTGTGATTCTGCAACAGATTTAATAATATCTTTATACAAAGGAGTAATTGGATAAGAATGTTCATGACCAGGATAACCATCTAAAATTTCTGTAATGTTTAATTTAAAATCTAATGCACCTTCTGTTGTTGGCATTAATTTTTGCTCTTTAGAAGCTTGAATTACCCATTGTCTATGTTGTCTATTACCAACAATGTACATTTTTATGGTATTCGTGTTATAAAACTTACTGTACTTTTTAATAGCTTCTTTAGTGTCTTCTAGACTTTTTAAATTATAAGCCCAATAACCTAATCCAGGACCTGTTGAATAAGCTCTAGGTCCTAACATTTCACCCGTTTTTACTAAATCAAAATATGTTAAAACATCTGTTGTACCTGTTTGTGGATCTCTAGAAGCAGTTACACCATAAGCTAAATTTGCAGCATAAGAAAAAACTTGTTTTTTATGTATACCTGCAAATGTTCGTAAATGTGAATGTGTATCTATAAAACCAGGAATAATTGTTTTTCCATTTACATCTATTACTTCAGCTTTTTTTAAGATTTAAGTTTAATTAAGAGAGTAGGTCTTTTTTGTCAGCTTGTTTCGCATATGAAACTAAAAATAGACTTATTGTTAAAGTTATTAAAGGTTGTATAATGCCTTGTGTTCCGTAAACTTCTATAGCATTTGACATAAAAAAATTGTAAATTAATTGAACTATAACTCCTAATAAAGAAATATACAAAACAGATTTTGATAATTTTTTTCTTAGAGTTAACAGGATAGACCCTAAAAGTCCAAACCATACTGCTATAGCAAATGCTGCTGTAGCCCAAATTGGTGAATTTTCTATGATTGCTAATTGTTCTTCTGTCATCAATGCTTTCATATCATCTGTCATGTATGCTTGACCTAAATAGACAATAACACCTATTAAATTCCAAATGATTGCGAGTATACTTATTACCCAAAAAGAAGTACTCGGTTTTGTTGTAGTAGCCATAATTATAAAGTTTTTTAATTGATTTTATAAATGTAGTAAAAATATTTGTTCATTTTAAAAATGTAAAGTATATTTGTCATTATATAAAATATATTTGTCTAATTGTAAAATAAATAAGATGTCAAAACAATCGATTTGTGATAAAGAAAGAAGTAGAATTGAAAAAATGAATAAATTTCAACTCGCTTATAAATACAAGAAAGTTGGAGTAGTAATTGCTGTAGTAGCTTTTGCACTTATGATTGCAAAGAAATTTGTGGACGAACCAGAATGGGTAAAACCTATTTTATCTAATTTTTTATTGATTGGTTTTTTAATTATCTCAATATCTAAAGATAAAATAGAAGATGAATATATAGATAGTCTTAGAGCACAATCTTATAGGTTAGCATTTATTTTGTCTGTTGTTTATTCATTAATTCAGCCTTTAATTAATTATTCCGTAGATGTTTTATTAAATGAAGATCCTAAAGAGTTTTATGATTTTAGTTATTTTCAAGTACTCTTTTTTATGATAGTAGTTCAAATTATGTTTTTTTCTCAGATGAAACGTTTTAACAACTAAAGTATCATGAAAAATACACTAAAAGTACAACGTGCAATTTTAGATTTGACTCAAGATGATTTGGCAAAAAAGATAGAAGTGTCTAGACAAACAATTAATTCTATAGAGAAAAATAGATATGTACCATCAACAGTATTAGCTTTAAAGTTATCAGCAATATTTAATATACCAGTAAATGATTTTTTTACACTAGATGAAGATGATTAAAATGTTAATTGTAATTATATTATTTTTTTCTAAACTATCAATGCTACTTTTTAATTGGCTATCGTAAATACTGCAGCTTTAAATAAATCTGCTTTAGAAGTAAAGAATTTATTTTCTAATTCAATTGCTTTAATTTTGGTTTCAATAAGTTTAGCTTCTCTATAATTTACAAGAAATAAAGAACTTTCTCCAAGAAAAAACTTACGCTCTTCTGCTTTTAAAAGCACACCATAATCATCAACAATACTTGTAATGTAATTGTTTTGTATTTGAAAAGAAGCAATTTCTTGCTGAGTTGCATTTACCTTATTTTTAATAGTAACTTTAGTTGCTTCATTCTCAAACTTAGCATCTTGTAATTTAATTTTAGCAAGTTTTAAATCACCTCGTTCTTTTCTTAAAAATAATGGTAATTTAAAATTAATACCTGCTTTAAAGTTATCTACATTAAAAGAATTACCTTGTCTAGGCGTCTGTGTTAAAAAATTATATTGTACATCTAGTTTAGGTAGTAAGTTATTCATTTTTAACTTTCTATCTATATTAAGACTTTTAATTTTAAATTCTAAAGATTTTATTTTAGGATGATTTTCGATATCAAAATCTGCATTATTAAATAAAGCAATATTAAAAGTTGTGTCTACATTATTTAATGTTGCTACATCTGGTATAATGTTATCTTGTAATTCTACAGGAGTATTATTATTCAGCCATAAAAAATTAGATAATTCTAGTGATGCTTTTACTAATTTTATACGTGCTTTTTCTAAATTTAATTTTCTGTTATTTAGATTAATACCAGCTTCTAAAGTATCTATGGCTGGTTTATCACCTTCCATAAAAGCTCTTTTAGTACTTTTAAATCGAAACTCAGCATTTTGTAAAAAGTTCTGATAGACTTCTTTTTCTTTATAATACATCAACCATTTAAAGTAAGATAATGATGCATCATATAAAATATTATTGACTAATATTTGCTGATCTTCTTTTGCTTGATTAACAAAGAATTTAGCTCTTTTTAATGAAGCCATTCTTTTGTTAGTTAATAAACCATTTAATAAAGAAGCAGATACACCAGCTGCATATAATCCATCTGTTGGAACATTAGCTTCTGGGTTTAAAAATAAACCGTCATTATTTTCAAAGTTAGCTTTAAACTCTAATCCATAATAGGTAGGTATTTTAAATGTTCCATTTAGTTTATTATAGTATTCTTTTTTCTTAAATTGTTTTTTGTCAAAGTCAACTTCAATTTTTGGATCAAAGGCACCCCTTGCTTTTAATAATTTAGCTTCACTTTCGTTAATTACTAAATTAGCTTGCTTTACAATAGGGTGATAAGCCTTTACATATCCTAAATATTCAGATAAGGTCATTACAGATTCAACTTTTTCTTGAGCAGAAATCTGTTTGATCATCAGTAAGAACAATATTAATAAGTATTTTTTCATCGATATAAGAATCTTAAAAATGAACTACTATTTTATTTTTTCTTTTTTGCAGAAGATTTACCTTTTGCATCTCCATCTGGTTGATAATAATTAGGAGGGAAGCTGTTTAACTGTCTCCATAATTCAAACCAAATTGGCACATCTTCTAGTAATGCAATTGTTTTAGCACCAGAACCAGCTCTAATATCTTTAGGCCATTCATGGTCTGTTTCATCTGGAGCTAATAAAATTCTATATTTTCCGTTTTCACTGATAAATCTTTCTATGGCAACAACTTTAGCACCATAAGTACCATAAGAAACATTAGGCCAACCACTAAATACAATTGCTGGCCAACCATCAAATTGTACACGTACTTTTTCACCTACGTGAATTAATGGTAAATCTATAGGTCTTACATAAGTTTCTACAGCTAAATCTATATTAGAAGGCATAATACCCACTAATTCTTCTCCTTCTTTAAAAGTTTCTCCAATTCCACCTTTAATGGCTCTGTTTATAAATCCATTTTGTGGAGCTTTTATGTATAATAAATTACTTCTAACTCTATAATTACTATTACTGTTTTCTAATTTTGATACTTGTACTTCTGTATCAAATTGTTTAGATTGAGCAGTAAATTGATCACTTTGTGCTTTAGAAATCTTGTCTACATATTGTGCCTTAATTCTTCCAATTTCTACTTTTGCGTTAAGAACTTCATTTCTTGCTGCTAGTAATTTATTTTCTTTTTGAATTAATTTAGCTTGTGTTTCTTGTAATTTAAGCCTTTTCTCTTCAACATCTTTAACTGCTTTTAACCCTTCTTTTTCTAAAGTTTGAGTACGTTCAAACTGTCTTTGAGCAATATTAATGTTAGTTTTAGCTGCTTCAAATTCAATACTATCACTTTGTACTTTTAGTTTAGATTGTAAAAGCTTGTTTCTAGCCATTTCTAGTTTTAAATCTAGCTCTTCATTTAGAGCTTTAATTTGTCTTTCTAAAGCATCTACTTTACCTTTATAAGAATTAACAGCAGCTACTTTAGAATTTATTTGCTGATTTGTTCTTTCTATTAATTGATCATCAAAATAGTCACTTTTAACTTCAGAAATTCTAAGTATTGTATCTCCTTTTTCTACATAATCTCCTTCTCTTACAAACCACTGTTCAATTCTACCAGGAATTTGAGATTGTATTGTTTGTGGTCTTTGATCTGGTGTTAAGGTAGTTACCAAACCTCTACCTGTTATATTTTGAGTCCAAGGTAAAAACAAGATAATTAATAGAATAATAGCAAAACCTAATAAAAATTTATTTAAGGCTTTATAATACTCTTTAGTAAATATTTTTTCTCCAGAAGTAAACTTTGTAATATCTACTTTTTTATGAATCTGATTCTGAGATATATTTAACATAGCTATTGGTTAACGTTTTTAATTTCTCCTTTATCTAAGGTTATTGTTGTAGAACATTTTGTTCTCCAACTTTTTTTACTACTCACCACAATTAATGCCCATGGTCTTTTTGTATCAGTTAAATAAGATATAATTTGTTTGGTCTCTTCTAGATTAAACTGATCTAATGGGTCTTCTAAAATCATAATCTTAGGTTGCTTAATGATAGCTCTTGCTAAAATTATTTTTTTAGCTAATGTGTAAGACATTTGTTTTCCTTCTGGATTTATCTCTGTGTCTAATCCATTTGGTTGCTCTTTTAAAAATTGAGTTAAACCTACTACTTCCATAATTTCAAAAATGGTAGCATCTTTTATTCTTTCGTTTCCAAAAATTAAATTCTCTCTTATAGTACCTTCAAAAGGAGTTTCATCTGATAATGATAATCCTAATTGAGATCTATAATGATTTAAATTTAAGCTACTTAAAGATAAATTATTTACATAAATATTACCTGATGTTGGCTCAATAACACCTGCTAATAAACGTAATAATGTAGATTTACCTGCACCACTTTCACCCATTACTAAAATTCTACTTTTAGGGCTAATATTTAATGAGATGTTTTTAAGAATTGGTTTTTTTCTGTTTCCTACTTCATAAAAAACATCATCTAGTTCTAAGTTTAAACCGTCTTTAAATAATGGTTTTTCTCCTTCTTGAGATTCTAATTCTTTATCTACAACTTGACCAATTTTTTCAATAGACGTTAGCACATCATAAAAAGATTCTAAACCAACAATTAATTTCTCTACAGATTGTATTACTAATAAAATAATAATTTCTGCAGCAACAAACTGCCCAATATTCATTTCTTGGCTTAATACTAAAGCACCACCAATTAATAACAAACTAGCAGTTACAACCACTTTAAAACCAATCATTTGAGAAAATTGTAATATTAAAATTTTAAAGTGATTTTCTCTTGCTTCTAGGTATTTTGTTACTAAAGCATCATTTTTAGATAAAGCCAAATTAGTGTTTCCAGATAGTTTAAAACTTACTACTGCTCTTGCTACTTCTTGTATCCAATGAGCTACTTTATATTTTATTTTAGATTCTTGTAAACTTGTTTCTAAACCTCTTTGAGCAGTGAATTTAAATACGATAATAATTAATACTAGTAACAAAAGACCAAATATGATAAAGAATGGATGGTAAAATGATAAGAGAATTAACGCAAATAAAATTTGTAGTACTGCAGTAGGTACATCAATTAATATTTTAGACAATCCTTTTTGAATAGTTAATGTATCAAAAAAACGATTAGCTAGTTCTGGTGGATAATAATTACGTAATTCATTCATTTTAATTTTTGGAAAACGATAACTTAATTCAAAAGAAGATCTCGTAAAAATTCTTTGCTGAATGGTCTCTATTATTCTTAATTGCATTAATTGTAGAGCACCAGAAAATACAACACCTAGAGTTACTAAAACAACCAGTACAATCCAAGAGGTAGAAACTTGAGCTCCTTGTATTAAGTTTATAATAGCTTGAATACCAAGAGGTAAGGTTAGTGATACAAAACCTCCAAATATGGCGTAATAAAATATTTGAAATATATCTTTTTTCTCCAATTTTAACAGCCTAACAAAACGTTGCCAAGGAGTTAGTTTAATATTTTCCATAGTATTAACTTAATGTAGTTTTAACTAGTTGTTGATAAAAGTTTGTGGGTGTTTGTCCGTTTTTACAATTTGTTATTGTTGGAAAGTGTTCATTTAAAAAATGTTGATGAAGACCCCCTTCTACAATTGTACTTGCTAAACTTAATGGGAATCCATAAGAAGGATTAACATCAATAATCAT
>Ga0228628_1000302_pt1 | contig 28434 bp, 43 predicted proteins | sample 34DmetaG_FD_183172 | JGI IMG/M metagenome (GOLD analysis project Ga0228628, IMG submission 183172) | Seawater microbial communities from Monterey Bay, California, United States - 34D | ecosystem: Environmental > Aquatic > Marine > Coastal | place: USA: California | collected 2016-09-30
AACAGCTCATTTTCCACCATTCTAAGCAACTATCTAAGCAAAGTAATACACTAATATAGATTAATTATTTAAATAGCTTAAACAGTCTTATAATGCTTAATAGATATTCTTTATAGTTGGTATTGACGTGATATGAATTGTTTATGATGTTAGTTAGCCAATGTAATGATTTCAACGTAAAACGAATAAGTGAGAGTGATAGTTAGCCGATTTAATAAATTCAAAAGTAGTCCTTATAGGCTTGATTTTAGATTTTGTAACTTACTGATTTATAGCGTTTCTAAAATAAAAGTTGTCGGAAAATATTCGTAATCACCGACACTTTTTAATAATTAGTACAAATATACTTTACCTGTACCTTACTTAACTTAAACCATTCACCTCTTACTCTATACTGGTTATATTCTTTATGTAATTTTCTTTCTATATTTTTATCCCATAATTTAACTATCTTAATTAGAGGTTCTTCTGATTGTAATGTCTTTTCTCTATTTAATGGATTCTTACTTCTACCTATCTTGTATAAGTTGTTCCTACCATTCTTTATTAGATACGTTTTTTGTTCTTCACCTTCTTTTAGGTAGGTTTTCTTATTATCATCTATCTTCTTTTTAAGAGTATCTAATTTACCCTCCAGTACTCTTTCACTGTGCTTTAGTCTTTCTATCACATCTTCCTTTTCTTGAAACATATAAGCTAATAATTCTACCTGTGTAGCTGATAGATTATTGTTTAACTGAATACTATAAGACATATCATTAAAAGTCTGTATATTCTTAGGAGCAGATGTAAAATAGAATAACCGTTTATTAGCTAAATTGACTTCTTCTTGTGCTTTATGTAGTGCAACTCGTAGGTTATCATTAGCGGTGCGTAAAAAATAGTTTTCACTTTTTAACTCCTGCTCAGTACTTAACTTATATTCTGTAGTGTTTTTCATTTTAAATGTCTTTCTACTGTTCTAATTGATACTTCTAATATATCAGCTATCTCTTTATTGGTTATAGATGGCTTTAAAATTTTAATCTCATTTACTTTCTGTTTAGTTTTCTTACAATACTCATTAGAGATTTCTTTTATCTTAACATCTACTTCAAGTTCTTTAATCATTTCATTAAAGTAAGATTCACTTCTTTGTTTATATTCTTTATCCCATCTAGCAACGGTAAAGTATATCCAGCTCATAGGTTTATTGTAGTTATTAAAACTAACAATACATTGTCTTTGCCACTCACCATCTATTTTAGACAACCACACAAACTCATAACCATCAAAAATGACTTTGTGGTTGGTTAGTTCTTTTAATTGTCTTAAATGCTCTGTACTCCAACTTGTTTTATTCATATTCTTATGTTATTTAATTTTGGTTGATAAAAATTATCGTTTATCGATAACTATAGAAAAATAATATAGTAGGCTATGTTACTATAAGTTTTCTTTATAGTTAAACATTACCAAACCTCTACATAGTGGATGCTACGATACGTGAGGCTTGGCTTTGTTATTTCTATCTATATCCTAAAAAACTACATTTGATTTCACCAACTTTAGGACCTTGTCCTAATGGTCTATAATTTGAAGTCTTATATACTAATTCTCCACTACATTGATTCTTAAATGTAACTTTAAAGTTGTAAGTACAACCACTTAAAGCACAACTTCTTCTATAATTCTCTACTCTAATTATCTCATAACATTGTTCTCTACATATATCTGAATCTGATTCACTACAAGAAGAAAATATAATTAGTATTATTAATATTTTAATTGCTTTCATAATTTGTTTATTTATTTGTTATTGACCATTGGTTAGCCATAGCTTTTGCTATCCCTTCAAAAGTCTTACTACTTTCTTTTGCGTTTTTACTAATACCTCTACTAAAACTTTGCCCTCTTTTTTTACCACCTGTATTACTTGGTAAATAAGGCTTGTAATCTTTTATTATTTCAGTAGGTTTTAAAGGCTCTAAATTCTTTAACCATAACAAGGTTCTTTTACTGTAAGGGTGTCCATATTCATAAGGCTGTACAGCTTGCGTGTGTATTGGTAGCCCTACAACTTTTAGTGGCGTAGGATTTTCAACCGCAATATATTTTATAGGAGCGTTAATCATCTTCATAAAAAAATCTTTTGCATCCATAGCCTTTGCTAATCTTTTTTCACATAAGTTACCTGCTGTTGGATACATCCATCTTGCACCTGCTCTACTAAGATAGGTACAGGGTGGGTGTGCTATCATCATATCATACTTACCACTATACGCTTCTTTAATTGCATCACCTATAATATGCCATTCAGGTTTACCACCACTACAAGGTAATAAATCACAACTAAATGCTTCGTGTCCTAACTTTCTAAATTCTTTTGTTATTGCTTGGCTTTCTTCACAAGCTACTAATATTTTCATAATTTATTTATTTGTTAAGTAATAATGTTCTTTTATTTGTTCTACTAAATCTGTTACCATATCTACCCAAGATTCATCCTCTGTAAGTTCATCTTCTTCCATTTCTTCATTAACCAACATACCCAACTCTAAATCTCTAAAGTTATCTATAATGTCTGCGTATAGAAGGTCTATAGGAGAGTTTACTATATCAGTAGCGTTATTGGCAAGTTGTTGAATGTCTAATCTCTCTGCTGATAATAGTCTTTGTGCTATTACTTCTGACGAGATACATACTAATATAAATCTCGTAAATGCTTTGTCTAATTCTTCTTGTTTGTTCATCTTATTGTTTATTTAATTAATTATTATTTATTACCAAGTATCCTCTAACGGACTACTTCCTTCTATTATTTCACATCTATCTTTAGATTTCCATTCCCAAGACTTAACCCTTAGACTAACTAATTCGTATATCTCCTCTCTATTCTCTTTAGCTATACTATCTATTAACTTATCTAACTTATCTTTCTCTCTATCATCTTTCTTATTAAGTATGTGTACTGGCTCATACTTTTCTTTAAAGTCTGAAAAGAACTTGTCGTAATAGTATCTCCAAGTAGGGTTCATTTTATAGTTAGTTTCTAAACCACTAAGAGCGACATAAACAGTAGACCTATCTACCTTGTAACCTAACCTAAACATTATATCCTCTGTTTCGTAATCGTTAAGACCTTTGTGGTGTAATATTTTGTAAAAAATTGCTCTAAGGAAAGGCATAGGGTACTTTCTGGTCTTTTGAAAAGGGTCTGCCTTTAATATATTCTTAAAATGATTGTATTCATACTTAATCTCTGCAAACATCTCTTTACTTAGCTTCATAATACCAATTTAATTTATTATTATTAACTTCTTTATTTAATCTATCTTCTAAAATATCCATTATACTACTAATAAGTTCCGTAGTTAACTTCATCTTCTTCTTACATTGTAAACCTAATGTACCATTCTTGTTTAAAGACAACTCTATGTCATCTGCATTTATGGTTATCTCATACGCTACACCATTAATATACTCAAAGGTAGGTATAGTAGTAGCTATTGTTTCATATAGTCTTAAATCTTTCATTTTACTTGTTTTTAAATTAATACATAGCAAAGATACAATATAAAATGACTTACACAATCTTTTTAACATATTTTAACATATAACTATAAATTTTACTTTTTACGTTATAATAGTATATGGAAGAATTTATTATTAAAATACCTGCAACAAAGAGGGATATAAAACTAAAGGACTGGCAGAAGTTTCAAGACGTTTTAGAAAAAAATAAAGATGTAAAAGATAGTGATGAGTTTATTAACCTAAAAGCACTACAGTTCTTTTGTGGTTTAAATTTAAAGATTATCAATAATATACCTTTAAGTCAATTTCAAGAAGTATTAGACCACTTAGGAGAGATATTAAGTGAGAGAGATGATAGAGTTAATACTTTTAAATTAAGAGGAACTGATGGCGTAGAGGTAGAATTTGGTTTAGTACCTAACTTAGATGAAATGAGTTATGGTGAGTATAAGGATTTAGAGAATTATATCTTCGACTATAAGACTGCTCACAGAGCAATGGCTGTATTGTATAGACCTGTTCAGTATAGGAAAGGAGATACATATCACATACAAAGGTATAAAGGTTCAGACCACTTATCAGACATAATGAAGGATGCACCTTTAGATGTTTACTTAGGTGTAAGGGTTTTTTTTTACAATTTAGCGAAAAAATTGCCTCTTTATACGATGGACTGTACACTTCAACAGTTACAGGAGAACGTGGAGAATCTATCAGACAATCCTTCGGAAAGAAGTGGGGTGGCTACCAAGCAATCTATACACTTGCACAGGGAGATGTTACGAAATTTGATGAAGTTACAACCTTAAACTTACACAAAGCCTTAATGTACTTAGAATACATTAAAGAACTAAACGAAACAGAGAATAAGATTATGAAACAAAATATGAAACGATGAGAGAATTTTATACAGCAGTAGATGCAGTTAAAGATGCTTTAAGAGCAAATAATAGCATAAATACTGTTACTTTTGGGGATTTATCAGATATAGACTTAGATAAGACTACTATATTTCCATTATCTCACATTTTCGTAGAAAGAGTAAGAAATGAGGATAATATGCTAATATTTGACTTCTCTGTTCTGGTTGCTGATATAGTAGATTTTAGCAATGAAGAAACAGAATTTGATGATTTCTTTGGTAATGATAACCTACACGATGTATTAAACACTCAATTAACAGTCATTAATAGCCTTATAACAAGCCTTAGAAGAGGTGATTTATACAGAACACAATATCAACTAGACAACGAACCTATTGCAGAGCCATTTAAAGAGCGTTTTAAGAACCTTTTAGCAGGTTGGGAAGCAACTATATCAATTAGAGTTAAAAACAACGTTACAATCTGTTAAAATGGGTAAATTAAAGGAAGTTTTATCAGATTTAGCTAAAGACTATAAAGAGGCTATACAAAGACTAATAATACAGGAAGAATTAGTTGATAAAGGTGATTTAAAGAACTCTATTAGGTTTGAGGTAACTGATAATGGTTTCTCTATAACATCTGATGAGAAGTATGCTCATTTATTGGGTTCTAATGGTTATTTAAAGAGATGGAGTAGACCACCTGCACAGAAATTAGCAGAGTGGGCGAAAAGAAAGGGTATGCGACCTCTGCTTAGAGATAGTAAAGGTAGGTTTAAGAAAATGACAGATAGAAGTTTTCTTAGTTTAGGTTATGCTTTAGCTAAAAGCATTGATAAGAAAGGTACTGTTAAAAGGTATGGTTATAGAGGTTCAAGAATTATACAAAGAGTTAATCAACAAATGGAAGGTAAACTTGCAGGAGAGATTACAGAAGCGTATAGGTTAGAACTTATAGAAGGAATGAAACAAACATTTGAGTTTGATAATATAAAAATACAATAATGAGTTTAATATTAACAAGAAGTCCATATTTTGTAAGTAGAAAAGACTTAGACAATGATGCTACTCTTAAATTAGAAATAGGTTATTATGAGGATGGGTTTAATTTTTACATAGAAAAAACATATAACCTAGCCTTTAGGAATAATTACTTAATGGATGTATCTCCATTTATAAGGGATTACTTGGGTGATAGGTTTATTTGGTATGGAAGTAGTGGCTACTCTAAATATAATAGAGAGTTATCTAAGTATGTTAGAATTACCGTATCTGGTAGTAAGGTTGGCGTTGCTCAATCAGATGTTATTTCAGAATATTATGCGACTGATGGGTATTTGTACTCTACAGATGATTATAATAAAGATTTTTCAAGTGAATTGAAGGCTAAGGCGTATTATGCAGGTTCTACTGATGTGGTTTACAAGTTAGATGATTCAGATATTGAGATACCTTTAGTAAATACGTTTAACAAGTTAATAGCAGACTCTCCTGTTGCAGATGAAAAAGTTTATATTTTTTACAAAAGAAATGGAATTGTAGTAAATAGAAAAGTTGTTACATTGTCAAATGAATTTAGCTCTAGTGGTGTGTATATAGCTTCGAGTGTAGGGCAAGATGACAATTTAGGGGATACTAATATAGTGTCTTACAGGTACAGAGTATTAGAAGATTCTGGTTTTTATGAAGATAATAAATGTATAAACGATTTTTTTGATAAATTTAAGATTGAAGACTATGATGAAATATTTATATCTAACGAATCAGGAGATACTCATAAATTAACAGTAAGAACAATAGAAGAGTGTAAACATAAACCGTATTTAGTTAGGTTTATTAATAGGTATGGTGTTTATGATAATTTATGGTTTTTTAAGCGTTCAGACAAAAGTATTACTGTAAATAAAGAGGTTTATAGAGGAAATTCTATTGCAATGTATTCTTCTGGTGATGGTATTAAAACGATGAATGACTTTAACGTAAATGGTAAAGAGAAGATAACGCTAAATAGTGGCTTTGTAGATGAAGAAATGAATGAAGCATTTAGACAATTATTATTATCCGAAGAAGTTACCTTATACGACTATAAAGAAAATAAAACTTATAACGTTAATTTAGGTACTTCTGAATTACAATATAAACAACATATAAACGATAAACTAATAAACTACACAATAGAATTTGAATTTGCTCACGAAGTAATAAACAATGTAGGATAATGAGATTAAAAACACAGCTTTATATTGACACTTCTAATAATACTATAGATGGAGAAGCTAATTATGAATTAGTAGATTTCTTTGACTTTGAATCTATAGAAATTACTGAAACTATTAAGAATATACAAGAGTTTGATGTTGTTTTTACGGATTATACAAAAGAATTTGTTGTACCTGCTAATAAAACTAACAACAAGATATTTCAGCACTATTATTCTACATCTCTAATAAATTCATTTGATGCAAGAATTAAGAAAAGAGCAAGAATATTTATTAACGGTATATTCTTTAAGCAAGGTTATATAAGACTAACTGCTGCTAAAATAAAGAATGGTTATCCTTATGCTTACAACCTTACCTTCTTTGGTGCTTTAAGTGGTTTAGGAGATGTTATAGGAGAAGATAAGTTATCTGACTTAGATTATCTAAATAGATTCGACCACGAATTTAACTTATCTAATGTAAGTAGTGGTTTAAAAAAAGGATTGCAGTATAATGGTACTGCTATGGAAGAATTTACTAATATATCAAAAGATATAATATACCCTTTAATATCTGTTCAAAACAAGTGGTTTTATGATGGTAGTGGGGTAACTGCTGATACTGAATTTCAAGAAGGTTTTTCTGTAAATATTTATAAAGACAATAGTGGTGCAGATGCTAATTATGGTCTAAGACACACTCAATTAAAACCTGCAATAAAAGTTGCTCACATATTTAAAGCAATAGACGAAAAGTATGATTCTATAAACATAAAACAAGACTGTTTTGTTTATGGCTCAAAGTTAAATGAATTATATTTACTACTACATAACAAGAAAGGCTCTTTAACACAAGGTATTGGTGGTGAAGAAACATTTTCTAAGACTTTCATAGCGTACGCTAATAATGGTAAAACTGATTTTAATACTTCTGGTGCAGACCAAGAACTACTACCTATAAATACTTACACAAAGTACGTGCAGTTATCGCAAGTAAGACACAGAACTGAAATACAGTTTGATGTAGAAATTATTCAGCCTATAGCTGGAGATGTAGAATACACTATGGAGATATTTGATGGTACTACTCCATTAGTATCCAAAAGAAGTACAAGTTTGTCTGGTGATTCTATTCAGTATGAGTTAAAATCAATAGACTACAAGACTTGGGATATTAGGTTTAGAATAACATCTGATGGTAGTGTTGCTGATTATGATGTAGAAATGACTATAGATGAGTTCTACGAAAGTCGTTCTTATTCTGCATCTATATCTGATAGTGCTTGGAGTAGCAATGATAAAACACATACCTATCAATCAATAGAAGGTGCTTATACTTTTCCACAAAGAGCAGAGATTATGAGGCAAGTACCAGATATGAAAGTAATAGACTTTATGACAGGTATTTTTAAGATGTTTAATTTGGTTGCCAAGGTAGATGACAGTACAGGTGAGATGGATATATTACCTTTAAACGATTACTATCTTTCAGGTCAAGAAAGGGATATAACAAATTATGTAGATACTTTTAATTACGATGTAGAGAGATTGCAGTTATATGGGAATATAAACTTTAATTACGAAGATGCTTCTACTTTTGGGTTAGTTAATCATAATGAAATACAACAAGATAATTTTGGAGATTTAAAATTTGATGCTACAGATAATGGTAAGAATAATAACTTTGTGTTTGATAAAGGTAAATATGATGTAAAAGTTCCTTTTGAGAAACTTTACTTTAGTAGGCTTCGTGATGAGAATAATAAAGATTTAACTAATATCTGTGAGAGTTGGTTAGTTAATGAAGACCAAGAACCAGAAACACCTAAACCTGTATTATTTTTTGGTATAAATACTTCTGTAGATACAAATGTTTACAAGTTTGGATTAAGAGAAGAAACAAGTTTTATAAGCACTTATAACAGAGGTTCTAATAGTAATTCAGATGGTTCTTTAACTATTAACTTTGGCAAAGAAGTAGATGAATATACGTTGCAAGTAAATGAAAATAGTTTATTTGATAACTATTATAGTTCTTACATCTCAAATATGTTTAATAATGAATCAAGAAATCTAAAAATAGAGGGTAGGCTTCCTTTAAGTTTCTTATTTGAATATTCTTTAGCAGACAGATTGATTATAAATGGTGCACCTTACATTATAAATGAAATAACAACTAACTTAAACACTAATAAAAGTCAATTAGACCTAATTACTGCTTTTGATATTAATTTAGAAGATTTTGTTGATGTAACACCACCTGCTGATGTAGTTGGGTTAGCTATAGAAACAACACTTACAGATAGAGTTAGAATGATTTGGAATCAAAATATAGAAACAGACCTTGCAGGGTATAAGGTCTATGTAGATGGTGTATTATACGCTACATTAGGTTTACAAAACAATATAATGATTACAGGATTAAGTCAATCTACAAGTTATGCTATAAAAGTTACAGCTTATGATGAGGCAGGTAATGAAAGTTCATTATCTTCTGCTACAGAGGTTACAGCAACTACTGGTAGTGCATCAGATGTAACTTCACCTACAATACCAACTAACCTAAGAGCAACTTTAATAGGTTCTACAGGATTTACAGTTGCTTGGGATGCTTCAACTGATGATACAGGTGTAACTATGTATAAGGTTTATTTAGATAACGTTTTACAAACACCTTCTGATGCTAATACATTCTACACATTTGGTTTATTATTACCAGATACAGATTATAGTGTAACAGTAGAGGCTTTAGATGCAGCGAATAATGTAAGTGCAAGAAGTGTAAAATTAGAGGTAAAAACATTAGATATAATATGATAAAAGATATAATAGAATTATTAAATAGTAACGATTTTTACGATGTAGCAGATGATGATATTCAGTTTGCTAAAGGTGCGTACAACTTTCCTACAAGTATAAAGAGGTTAAAAGATTACAGAAAAAGACAAAAAGCATTAAGAAATGGCAGATAACAATATTGAAATAAAGATACATTTAGAAGAAGGTGGCTCAACTGCTACTCTAAAAAACTTCAAAGATGAGGTAATAAAATCGGGGGTTTCTTTAAGGGATTTAAGAGGTGAGTTTGGTAACTTTATTGTTCACTCTAAGAAGATGTCTGCTTCTGTAAAACTTACAGGAAAAGAGTTAAAAAACTTAGAGAAAACAGTTGGTGGATTCAAGACAGCTACAGGTGGTGCTACTGCTGCTGCTATGGAATTGGGTAGAGTTGTATCGGATGCACCTTATGGTATTCGTGGTATGGCTAACAACGTTTCTCAGTTAGCATCTCAGATAACCTATATGGCTAACGCAACAGATAAGGCTACAGGAAAGTCTGTTGGTTTTATGGGTGCTATAAAAGGTGTTGGTCGTTCTTTAATGGGTACAACAGGTGTATTGTTGGCTATACAGGCTGTTATTGCAGCAGTAGACTATTTCGCTAATAGGACAGATAATTCTACTGAGAGTTTAAAAAACTTAAACGAAGAGTTAGATAATACTGTTGATAAATTAGACCTTCTTTCTGGTAAGCTTGATTTCCTTGATGATATAGAACTTTTTAGTGCGTTAGGATTGAGTAATGAAGAAGATGCAGAAAATATAAAAAAGTTTTCTGATAATATGAAAGAAACTTTAGCTGTTTTAAATAATGAGTTTCCAGAATTTAAAAAGGCTTATGATGATTTGAGTAAAACTCAAAAAAAAGACCCTTTAGTTATAGGTAAATTAATATTAAAGTATAGGGAATTAATAGACACGAGAAGAGAAATAAATAAACAAGAAGCTGTACTTAAATCACTAAAAGGAAAGACAGGGGAATATGCAGAAACTACCTTAAATAGAGCGACAGAAACATATAAACAGCTACTGCTTCAAAAGATACAGTTAGAGGAAATCTTTAAGGTAAGAAAGAAAAACAATAAGAAGGAAAGGGTAATAAAAGAGCCTAAATCCAAATTAAAAGAAACCTTAAATAAAGAAGCTGAAACTACAAGAGAACATTTGCAGAAACTTCTTTTAATGCAAGAGGAAGACCAGATTAAAAAAGCTAAATTAAAGGTTAAGTTTGATATAGAAAATGCAGAAAGAGAAAAGGAGGTAGCCGTAAAAGAGTTTATTTTTCAAACACGTAAGTATCATAAAGAATTAGAATTATACTTACATCAACAAGTTAAGTTAGGTAAAATAACAAAAGAGCAAGCTGAAAAAAGAATTAAAGAATCAGCAAGTAAAGCCTCTGAAATGTTGAATCAATTAAGACAGACGTATGATGCAAGAATAAGTTATTTAAAAGCAGTAGGTAACGAGGAAATATCACAAGCTGTAAATAAAGAGGCTCTAAAATCATCTAAACAGATTCAAGAGATACAAAAGTATTTAGATAAGAAAGTACAACTTCACGAGAAGGAGTTGCAACTTGATATGGCTTTTTACAACAAACAAGAGGCGATAGCAAATTCTGCTAAAAAGATAGCAGATACTAAGGCTAAGGCTATGCAAGGTTACATAGAAGCCTTAAGGGTAGCTTTAGATGGTGTTTCTTCTTTTGTACAAGCAGAAGCAGATAGAGAAGTTACTGCTGTAGAGAATAAAAATAATGCTTTAAATGAAGAATTAAATAATAGGTTGCTTAATGAAAACCTATCTGTAAAAGAAAGAAAGAAAATACAAAACGAGATAGCAAGGAATGACGAGGAAGCAAGAAAGAAGCAAAATGCTATAAAGAAAAAAGCATTTGAAGCACAGAAAGCATATAACATAGCTAATGCAGTTATAAACACTTACGCAGGTGCTACAAGAGCCTTAAGTGAATATCCTGCACCTGCAAGTTTTGTTCTTGCAGCAGCAACTATTGCATCTGGTTTATTGCAAGTAGCGACAATATCAAGACAAAAATTCCAACCAGAAGCAGCATCTACACCAATAAGAACATCAGGCGGTGGTGGTGCAGGTGGTGGAGTAGGTAACAGAACCTTTGACTTCAATTTAGTTGGTAGTAGTCAAGGAAACCAAGTAGCAGAAGCAGTACAAGGTCAATTCGATAAACCTATTAAAGCGTATGTAGTTTCTAAAGACATAACTAATCAACAACAGTTAGATGCTAACACTAAATCATCAGCAAGGTTTGGTGGTTAAAAACAATATAATATAATAAATAAAACGTTACAATAATATGGAGAACTTGCAAACAATTGAACTATTTATAGACGAAGAAAATAGAGAAGATGGAATATACGCTATTTCATTAGTGGAATTTCCTGCTATAGAGGAAAACTTTGTAGCACTTAGCCAACACAAGGTAGAGTTTAAAACCTTAGACGAAGACAAGAGAGTAGTTGTAGGTTTAGCTTTAGTACCAGACAAGAAGATTTACAGACGTAAAAAAGATTATGAGTATAACATAACATTTTCTAAAGATACTGTTAGAAAGGCGTCTGAATTATACTTAAAGTCTTTAAGAAACAATAATACAACTTTAGAACACCAAACATTAACAAGTGGTGTATCTGTTATAGAATCTTGGATAGTTGAAGATGAGAGAATGGATAAGTCTAACATCTATGGTTTAAATGCTAAAGAAGGTTCTTGGGTGGTAACTATGAAAGTAGATAATGATGCAGTATGGCAAGACATTAAAGATAAAAAGTATTTAGGACTTTCTATTGAAGGTATATTTTCTGATAAGGTTGAGATGAGTAAAGATGAAATGACTGATGAGGAAAAGTTAAATAAGATAATAGAAATTATAAAGCAAGAATAAGTAAATTAAAACAAATAGATAATGAGTAGATTAATAGTTCGTAGAGGTTTAGACTTTCAATTACCTAACATCTTTACAATAGAGGCAAGTAATGAAATGAAATTAGCAACAGGTTTAGATAATATTATTTTTACAGTAAATAAAGATGGTTCTAATTCTGTAAATGTAGAATTAAACTTTTTGTTTGATATTCCTGCATCTCAATTTGCTAATACAACAGAATGGATTAAAGTATCAGGAGATACTAAACAACTAACATCAGATTTACCTGCTGCTGTTGATACACAAATATCAGACGTTTGGTTTTTTATAAACGAAGATGAATTATTTGAATTTGAAAGAGCATTATTTGCAGATGTTTCGTTAGAACTAAAACTTAAATAAAGTTAATATAAATGCTAAAACAAGCAGAGTATTGTCGTTGTCTTAACACGTATACAAGAACAAAGTGTAAGAAAAAGAAGTGTAAACAACACCCTATATGGAAGCAAGGTATTGGAAAAATACAGAAAACAGACTAATATGCTTATAGGTATTTATAAAATAACATCACCAACAAACAGAATTTATATAGGTCAAAGTAGAAATATAAAAAAAAGACTATCAAACTATAAGCAGAATTGGTTTTTAGAGTCTGGCAGACAACCTAGGCTGAGAAATTCATTAAAAAAATATGGTGCAGATGCTCATAAATTTGAAATAATTGAAATATGTAATGTTAATGAGTTAGATATTAAGGAGAGATTTTATCAAGAAAAATATGACGTCTTATCTAAAAGTGGATTAAATTGTGTTTTAATATCTGACGAAAACAAACCTCACATTAGGTCTAGTGAAACTAGGGAGAAAATATCAAAATCAAATAAAGGTAAGGTTCACTCAGAGCTAACTAAAAAAAAGATTAGCGAAGCATTAAAAGGTAGAGTTCAGTCAAATGAAGTTAAAAAGAAAAGAGGAGATTCTTTAAAAGGTTACAAGCATTCAATTGATTTCTGCAAAAGTATCTCCGAAAGAATGAAAGGTTGCTTAAATCATCAATCTAAAATAGTTTTAAACACAGAAACAGGAATATTCTACGATTCAATAACTGAATGTGCTAAATCATTAAATATAAAGCCAAAAGCATTGTCAGCTATGTTGAACGGATGGGCGAAAAAGAAAGTAAACGTGGAGTTTGTCTAACACAAAAGGTACTACAGAAGAATAAAAACGATATAATAAAAAAGTAACAACGTTATATAATTATAAAACAGATTAATACAATGAAGAATCAAGAATTAAACACTTTAGACAAAATTAAGGAAGTCTTAGGTCTTTCTGTAGAGAAAGAGACTAAAGAAATTGAAGTTAAAGATGAAGTTGTTTTAAACGAAGATGTGAAGCAAGAAGAGCCTAAACAAGAAGAAGTTAAGGTTGAAGTAAAATACGCTACACAGGAAGAACTTGCACAAGTTGAAAGTAAGTTTATGAATATGTTTAAAGCATTTTTAGAAGAAGCTAAAAAAGAAGTTAAAGAAGTGCCACAAGAATTAGCATCTCAAAAAGAAGAGGTTAAGGAAGAGGTAGAATTAAGTGAGGTTAAGGAGATTGTACATTCTCCAGAAAATGTAGTAGAAAAGAAAGAAGTTAAATTTAGTAAACCTTTCGCATCTATGACACCTCAAGAAAGAATTTATCAAATGTTGAATAATAAATAAAAATAAGAAATGGCAACAACTACAAGTATAACAACTACTTATGCAGGGGAATCGAAGAATCAAATTATCTCTGCAGCTTTATTAGCAGGAAACACCCTTGCTCAAGACGCAATCACTTTTAAACCTAATATCGTAGGTAAAGAGGTTGTAAGAAGATTAGAAACTGATGGATTAATTAAAGGTGCTACCTGTGATTTTTCAGATACATCTACAATTACATCTACAGAAAGAATTATTGAACCTAAAGAGTTTCAAGTAAACTTAGAGTTATGTAAGACTGATTGGTTTAATGATTGGAATGGATATCAAATGGGGGGTTCTGCTCACAGAAATATGCCTTCTACTATTCAAGAGTACATCTTACAGTATGTAGCTGCTAAAGTAGCACAAACTAACGAGAACTCTATTTGGTCTGGTGTTGACGGTGCAGATAACTATGATGGCTTCGCTACTTTATTAGCTGCTGATGCTAACTTACCTGCTGCAAACGAAGTAACAGGAACTAATGTAACTGCTGCTAACGTTATCGACGAAATGGGTAAGGTATATGCAGCTATTCCAAAAGCATTATTTGGTTCACCAGAACTTTCTTTATATGTTTCACAAGATGTTTATAAGTCTTATGCAATCGCTTTAGGTGGTTTTGCATCACAAGGTCAAGGTGCTAATGGTATCAATGCACAAGGTTTAAACCAAGCGTTTTCTGGATTACAGTTTGCAGGCGTAAACATATTTATGGCAAACGGATTACCTGCTAACACTATGATTTTAGCTGAAAAGTCTAACTTATGGTTTGGTACTTCTATCGCTTCTGACTGGAATGAGGTGAGATTATTAGATATGGCTGACTTAGATGGCTCTAAGAATGTAAGAGTAATTATGAGATTCTTAGCAGGCGTTCAGTACGGAGTTGCTGAAGACATCGTAACTTACGGAATCGTAAACAGTGCTAACTAATAATTAATAATAAAGGGAGATTAATTTCTCCCTTTTAATTATTTTTACTATATTTGCACTTATGGGATTAATTTATAAAATAACCAACCCAATGAACGAGGTTTATGTGGGTAGTACAAAGAGAAAGGATATAAGTAACCGAAAAGGGGAACATAAGTATCAAGCAAAAAAAGGTAAGATTAGTTTAGTTTATAATAGCTTTAGAAAATACGGATTTGATAATCACGATTTTGAGATTATTACAGAGGTAAGTGAACAGGATAGGATAGAGCTGGAACACTTTATTATACAAGAGTTTGAGCCATCTTTAAATATGGTTAGTAATCATAACAACACTGCTCAAGGTAAAATTTGGGTAAACAATGGTCAGAAAGAATTTCAGATTCTACCAAAATTCTTTAATGACTACAAAAATATAAAAAAGGGTAGATTAATTAAAAAACAATAAAACAATGCCGTGTGATATATCAAGAGGTAGATTAGAACCTTGTAAAGACAAAGTAGGTGGTGTTAATAAAGTGTATTTTGTAAACAATGGCGATTTAGGTGATGTTACGTATGATACAACAGATACCGATGTAATTGCTACTGTTACGGGAACACCATCTGCTTACGAATTTGAAGTAAGAGGTGCATCTTCTTACACAGAAACACCTACATCAAGTAGAGAAAACGGAACAACATACTTTGAACAAGTATTAGAGTTACAATTACCACAATTAAGTAAAGAAGACCATAAGACAATTAAACTATTGTCTTACGGACATCCTCACGTTATCATTGAAGATAACAACGGAAACTTGCTTTTAGCAGGATTAGAGTACGGAATGGATGTTACAGGTGGTTCTATTGCTACAGGTAGTGGTATGGGAGAATTTAACGGTTATACATTAACCTTTACAGGAATGGAAAAAGTACCTGCAAACTTTTTAGCAGACACATTATCAGCAGTTGGATTTACTGTTGTACCTGGTGCATAAAGATTTCTTTTACTTCCAATTTGATTAACCCTTGTATTGATTTACAGGGGTTTTTCTATTTAAGACGAACTAAAAAAATTATATTTCGTTATATTATTAGATAGTGTAAAAAATGAAGATAGTACAACCTATTACATCTGAACAAGAGATACTTATTATTCCAAGAGAAAGTTTAGATTATTCTAACTTAGACTTTAAGGGTAGAGTTATATCTGATGGTGGAACTATAAGTAATTCTTCTTGTGTTTCTACTGCACTTGCAGAGCATAATGATGTTGATATGATTATCAAGAAAGATGGACAAAATACTACTGAAACTATAAGTAACTTAGTTGTAACTGAATTAAGTAATTATTTTAAGGTATCATTTTCATCTACAATATTAGAGGAAGGTTTTGGGTATTCTATAACATTAACTAAAGGTGGTAGTTTATTCTACAGAGATAAACTTTATGTTACATCTCAAACAGACTTTACAACAAAGCATAAACAATCTCAAAATAAATATAAAGAGGTTGTAGACGATAATACTTACGTGATATAATATGAGCGATAAAAAAGAATTTAAAAATAACGTTAGATTTCTAAGTCTATCATCTTATCAGACACCAATAATCAAAGAGGAATATAATGATGATTATGTTTGCTTTGGTGAGGATAACGATTACTTTGATAGAGTTTGTGATTTATACCTAAACAGCCCTACTAATGCTACCTGTATTAATGGTATATCTGATATGATTTTTGGTAAAGGGTTAGAATCTCTAAATTCTGATGACTTTCCAGAGCAATATGTAAAAATGAAGTCTTTACTTAAGCCTGCTGAAATAAAGAAATTAGTTAAAGATTATTACTTATTAGGTCAAGGTGCTTTACAGATAACATACAACACAGGTAAAACTAAGATATTAAAGGTTTCTCATTTTCCAATGGAAACATTGAGAGCAAATAAAGCACAAGAAGGTATCATAAAAAAATGGCACTATCATCCTAATTGGAGTAACAAAAAGAAAGGAGACAAAACAAAACCAATACCTTCATTTGGGTTTGGTAGTGCTAAAGAATTAAATGAATTATATATCTTTAAACCTTATAAACCTAAATTCTATTATTATGCACCTACAGAGTATCATTCTTGCTTACAGTATGCTGAATTAGAAGGTGAAGTAAGTGAATACCATATAAGTAATATTCAGAATGGTTTAGCACCAAGTCTATTTATCAACTTTAATAATGGTGTACCAGACGACCAAACTCAACAGTTAATAGAGAATAAGATTAACGAAAAGTTTAGTGGTACTTCTAATAGTGGTAAAGCTATGATTGCTTTTAATGACGATAAGGAAAGTCAAGCTACCATAGAGCCTATACATTTACCAGATGCACACGCACAATATCAGTTCTTATCTGATGAAGCAAGAGAGAAGATAATGTTAGGTCATAAGATTGTATCACCTATATTATTAGGTATTAAAGATAATACAGGGTTTGGTAACAATGCAGAGGAATTAAGAACTGCATCTGTATTAATGGATAAAGTAGTTATAAGACCAAGACAAGATGAAATCCTTAATGGACTTAAAGAAATATTATCTTTTAATAACATTCATCAAGACTTATATTTTGTAACATTACAACCTATAGAGTTTACTGCATCTGAAAATATAGCTACAAATATACGTAGAGAAGAAGAAACAGGAGAGAAGTTATCGAGTGATAAAGAACAAGAAGACTTTTCTGATGAAGAAGGAGAAAACCTAATAGACCAATTAGAAGGCTTAGGAGAGGTTTTAAGCGACGATTGGGAGATGGTCTATAGTGAAGTATACAAAGACGAGAAAGAAGAGCTTAAAATGGCTGAAATCAAGTATAAAGATGGTAAGAGTAAAGAAGATAATGAAGTCTATAAAATTCGTTATGCTTATATGCCTGTACGCAATAGCAGTAAGAGTAGAAACTTTTGTAGGAAAATGGAAAGCTTAACAGCTAATAAAGTTGTATTTAGAAAGGAAGATATTAATATGATGTCTTTTAGAGGTGTTAATAAAGAGTTAGGACATAAAGGAAGAAACTATAGTTTACTAAAGTTCAAAGGTGGTAAAAACTGCCATCATTACTGGGAGTTACAGGTTTACAGAAAGAAGAGTGGTAAGAAGGTAGATTCAGAGGCAGCCTATGATAAAGGGTTAACTGAACCTAACAATCCTAATGAAATGCCTGTTAGACCTGTGGATATGCCTAATAGAGGTGGTATGTTAAGTAAAATAAGAAAAACATTTGGCTATGAGTAAAGCGTTATTTATATCAGTTAAAGATTTAAAAGATAAGTCTATTATTAATGGTAATGTAGATGCTGATAAGATAATACATTTTATTGAGATAGCACAAGACATTTATATACATCAGTATTTAGGTACGTCTTTATATGACAAGTTACAGGCGTTAATTATAGCAGACACCTTAGATGATGTAGGTAATGCTAATTATAAGCTATTAAGAGATAACTATATTAAACCTTGTATGATTTGGTTTACACATATAGAGTATTTACCAGAATCTTTATTTACTATAGATAATAGTGGATTAACAAGACACAGGGGAGAGAATGAAGATGCTATAGACTTTTCAGAGGTTGATAGGTTAGTAGATAAAGCAAGAGCAAGAGCAGACTTTTACACACAGAGAATGGTAGATTACCTATGTAATAACTCTAACTTGTTTCCAGAATACTTAAACAATTCAAACGAAGATTTAAGACCTAATAGAGATAATAATAATTTTTCAAGTATAGTAATCTAATGGATAAGAAGAGAGATAGAAAGAAGGTTGGAAGTTATAAAGTAAAGGACAAGAACGTTATAAACCTAAATAAGTTTTACAAGGAAAAGATTAAAGAATGGCAACAAACACAATAAATTGGGGTAAAATATATGAATCTACTTGGTGGGGTATAGGTGTTAATTCTAACACTATATCTTGGGGTAAATCTTATGAAGAGTTAGCAGGGTTTTCTGAATTAGTACAAAGGTTTGTATCAAGAGTAGAAACAGATAGTGGAGTAGTTGAAAGTGAAAATTGTGTAAATAACGTAGACTTTAAAAATAATAATTGGGATTACTATTTCAGAGTTATAGATGATAGTGGAGTAGTAGAAAGTTTAGAATGTATAAATAATATTTAATAAAAATAAAAATGTCAAAAATTCCGAGCATATGTATGATACCTTCAGGGTATAAAGCAAACAAAGTGTATAGTGTATTACCTACAAATGGTGATGCAGATTTAGCAACAACAAGAGCATCAACAGCAACAAGGGTTAATGAAATAGGTTTAATAGAAGAAGTAGCTTCTAATGTACCAAGATTAGATTATTCTGATGGTGGATGCCCTGCTCAATTATTAGAGCCTGAATCAAGAAATTTATTTACGCATTCAGAAGATTTTAGCACTTACTTAGTTTCTCCTACACAAACAACTAATTCGACTGTTGGAATTAATGGGATTTCTGTAAACTCTTATTATGGTGCAACTACTTCTTCAACAATTACTGTTTTAACAGATACATACTATACTGTAAGTATCTATGCTAAAAAAAATAATTGGGGTTTTATACAAATACGAACATCAAATTTTGATGCAGGTAGTAATGCAAGGACTTGGTTTGATTTAGAGAATGGCATTGTAGGCTCAACCGACACACCTGCTAATCACATCAATCAAACTATTAAGTCATTTGGTAACGGATGGTACAGATGTAGTATTACTTTCAAATCGGTAACAGATTTGAACGGTAATGTTACTTTCTCTGTAAATGAATCAGACACAAGTTTAATAAATGGTTCTTCATCATCTGAAGATTTATTTTTCGATGCAGCACAATTAGAAGAACAATCTTACGCAACAAGCTATATACCAACAAGTGGTGCAACTGCAACAAGAGTAGCAGAAACATTAAGTAAGACTGGCTTAAGTAATTATATTAATAGTAGTGAGGGTGTTTTTTATTTTGAGGGTAGTTTTTTATCAAATTCTGATACTTCTTTAATAGAACTTAATGACAACAGTAGTAATAATAGAGTTTCTATTTATACAGAAAGTGGTTTGTTGAACGCTAATTGCTTTAATGGAGTAAGCAACACTATATCTTTTGCAGGTAATCCAACTGAAAACAACAAATTAGCTATTAAATACTCAATTAATGATTTAAGATTTTTTATAAACGGGACTTTAGTTGGAACAGATAATACATTTTCAGGTTTTACATCTGATTTATCTGCAATTTATTTTTCTTTGTCGAGTGGATTAATTCCATTTAGGGGAAAAATAAAAGACTTAAGAGTGTACAATGAAGCATTAACAGACGCAGAATTACAAAAATTAACAAGCTAATAAATAAATTATGAAAATAAACATTGGAAAATACGCTTTTGATAGCAAAGAACAAGCACAAACTAAAATTAAAGGTTTAGGCGTAGAAACAGATGAAAATGGTAATGAATATCCAACACATAAACACACTATCGTACATTTAGGGCATATAGTAGAACAACAAGGGCAATATGATGAAGATGGTAATGAAGTAGTTGCACCTGTGTTATCTTCTAAATATCACGTTGATGTTTTATGGAAAGGTATTGATGACCATCCTTATGGTTGGAAGTCTTATGCAGCTAATGTAATTGGAAATGGAGTGCATTCATTTTTAGGCTTAAATTATGATTCATATAAAATAGACTAATGATAGAGTTAATAAAGAAAATATTAACACACCAAGATAGAATAGCAGTTGATAAATTAAGACACTTTTATAGTGGTACATTAGGCTTTGCTTTATTCTGTATATTAATAAATCCTATTTGGGCATCAGTTATTGTAGTTGGTGCAGGAGTGTTTAAAGAATTATATGATGTAATTACAGATAAAGGTAAAGGAGAGGTTTTAGATGGCTTCTTTACTTCTCTGCCTGTTATATTATATTGGTTAGTAGTAATATTTTAAAATGATGCACGTTGAGTGCTAATGAAGTATGAATAAATATATGTTGTTATTAGAGGCGATTAATAAGACAAAATGGTGGATAATCTTACTATTGTTTTTAGGTTTTATAATTAATAGTTTTAAGACAGAAATACAATATCTTGTAGAATATAAGTTATTAAACAAAGATGTTATAATAGAAAGGTTAGATGGAGATGTATTAATTGAAGATGCATTGTATGATTTGATGAACAAAACAGGTGCAGATAGAGCATATATTTTTAGGTTTCATAATGGAGTAAACTATTACAATGGAAAACATAAATCTAAAATGTCTAATGATTTTGAAGTAACAAGAGCAGGAATAAGTAGTGAAGCACAAAGATTACAAGATGTACCTGTTGGTTTATACGCTAAATGGATTAAAGATGTAATTAATTACAGAATGATGCACCCTGATGTTAATGAAATAAAAGATGTTAGAACAAGGTTAGAGTTACAAAGGCAAGGAATTAATGCTATTGGAGTAGTGCCTTATTACAGAAAAGGTAAAATATTAGCTTTAATAGGAGTTGACTATGTAAGACCATTAGATAGTGTAAAGTATCACAAATACTTAAAAGACCCTAAAGGAGGTTTAGAAAGGTTTAAAGTAAGTGCAAACGAAATTGGAAATTTATTAAGATAAAAAGCTATGAAACAAATAGTATTTAAAAATGGATACACCTTTGATATTACTAAAGAAGCAGCGAACACTTTAAAAAATGAAATAATAAGAGGTTGTAGTAAAAATCAAGTTCTTGTTAGAGGTAATAATGAATTAGATTTTATGATAAACATTGATGAAGTGATTTTGATAAAAGATATTTAATTTATTAAGATAAGCTATGAATGAACAAGATATAAAATTAGCTATTTTAAACATATTGAGCTTTATTTTAAGTTTCTCTAATGTTGAAATGACACTAAAAATAATATTACTTATTGTTTCAATAACGTACACCTTAATAAAAATCAATCAATCTCTAAAAAATAATAAAAAAGATAAGCTATGACTCGTTATTTTAAAGAATTAGATAATTTAGATAAGATGGATAAAACTTTCTTATTAAGATTAGATGAAGCAAGAGAAAGAGCAGGAATACCATTTATAATTAATTCAGCATATAGAACACCTGAACATAATGCTAAAATAGGTGGTAAGCCTAATTCAAGCCATTTAAAAGGACTTGCAGTAGATATTAGTGTTACTAATAGTAGACAACGTTTTGTTATATTAGAATCTCTTATAAAGGTTGGTTTTAATAGAATAGGTATTGCAGATACATTTATTCACGTAGATTTAGATAAAGAGAAATCTGAAAAAGTTGTTTGGACTTATTAACGAGTGTAAATTATACGTCTATACATACAATAAGTGTAAAAAAGCTAACATTATACGCTTATACATATAATAAAGATAGAAAAAACTAACATTAATATCGCATATCGCAATACACAATAAAATGGAAAACAATAACCCTAAATTAAGAAAAAATGGTGGTAAAGGAACTTTCTTTGGTAACTTATGGAGAAGTGTTGTAAAAAACAATATTCCTTTAGGTGATACTATTATTGATGCTATTGACAAGAAAGATGTTGGTAAAATATTTGAATCTATTACTAATGATGTTCAATTAACAGAAGAACAAAAAGAAATACTATTAGCTAACTTAAAACAAGACGTTACTGAAATGGAAGAAGTAACAAAACGTTGGCAATCTGATATGTTATCTGATAGTTGGTGGAGTAAGAATATAAGACCTTTAAGCCTTGCTTTTTTAACTTTAGCATTATTCCTATATATTATATTAGATAGTTCATTAGAAGGCTTTAAAATAAACGAAGCGTGGATAGATTTATTGTCTTCTTTATTATTATTAGTCTATGGAGGTTATTATGGTGCAAGAGCAGTTGAAAAAGTAACTCACATCAAAAATAATAGAAATATGAAGTAAAAAAAATAATCAAATTATGAAGTCAGAAGAAATAAAGCCTAATGATGGTAGAAAGAATAACAGTAGAAAGAAATCTATACCTTTAAGTAAAGTACCAGATAGAGATAGGAGTAATGTTCCTGCAAAGAATTACGCTAAGAAGAAGAGAACTAAACAGTATGCTAAGAAAGCGTTAAAGAATGTTTTTGGTAGTGAAGTTAATGCTTTTGAAGAAGTAGCTAAGAGAGCAAAGAAAACAGGTAATTACAATATGTATAAGATGTTGTTTGACTATGCTTATGATGATGAAAAAGATGTTAAACCTGTTGCTAATAATGCACCTGTAATTAATTTCTTTGGTAATAGTAATCCTAAGTTAGAAGAAAAGACTATTGATGTAGAACATAAAGACGTTGATGATGAAGAATCTTAGTATTCACGAAAAGTATCAGCCATTATTTAATAGTGATAGTAGGTATTATATCGTAACAGGTGGTCGTGGTTCGGGAAAGTCTTTTGGTGTTGCTTTAAGATTGTTAATGCTTACTTATGAAACAGGTCATAAAGTATTATTTACACGATATACAATGACTTCTGCACATACTTCTATTATACCAGAGTTTGTTGAAAAGATAGATTTATTAGGTAAGAACAAAGACTTTAGGATTACTAAAGATGAAATAATGAATCTAACAACAGGTTCTTCTATTATATTTAAAGGTATTAGAACAAGTAGTGGTAACCAAACAGCAGCACTTAAATCACTTAATGGTATTACTACCTTTGTAGTAGATGAGGCAGAAGAGTTAGATGATGAAGAAACTTTTGATAAAATAGACTTATCTGTAAGAGCAATAACTAAACAAAACAGAGTTATATTAATACTAAACCCTGCAACTAAAGAGCATTGGATATACAAAAGGTTTTTTAGAGATGCTTTAGTTAAAGATGGTAGTAATTTAACAAAGAAAGGTGTTACTTACATACACACTACTTATAAAGACAATAAATCTAATTTACCAGAATCTTTCTTACAGACTATTTATAAGACTAAAAGAAATAATCCAAGTAAATACTTACACCAAATATTAGGTGGTTGGAAAGAGCGTGCAGAAGGGGTTATTATAAAGAACTGGAGAACAGGCGTTTTTATGGATAGAGAGTTAATGTGCTATGGGCAAGATTTTGGTTTTAGTTTAGATGATACAACGTTAGTTAAAGTTTCTGTAGATGTACCTAATAGACAGTTATGGGTAAAGCAATGTTATAATAAACCTAACTTATCTACAAGTGAAATTATAAGACTAAACAAGGCTTATGCTAAATCTGATTTAATTATTTGTGATAACTCTGAACCAAGATTAATTAGAGAACTAAAGAATAGTGGTTTAAATATGAAGCCTACTGTTAAAAAGACTGGTAGTATATTAAGTGGTATAGCTTTAATACAAGACTATGAATGGATTATAGATAAAGATAGTATTGATGTTATTAAAGAAGTAAACAATTACGCTTGGAAGGATAAAAACACAGTTCCTATTGACAAATTTAACCACTACATTGACGCTATAAGATACGCTATGCAGTTTCTTGTTCAGGGCAAAAGTTCAGGTGTATACCATATTAAATAGTATTTAAATTATTTTTTGTATATTTGCTTTATGAAAAAATTATGTAAATATTGTGGCGAAGAGAAACCTATTACTCAGTTCAATAAAAAGAAAAATGGGAAGTACGGTGTGTCGTCTAAGTGTAAACCTTGCTTTAGTGAATATTATAAGTCCTACTACAACAAAAACAAGAAATCTAAAATTAATTCAGTAAAAAACTACTACAACAATAACAAGGATTCAGTTTTAAAATATAAGAAGGAGTATTATGTTGAAAATAGGGAGCTTCTTATTAGAAAAGCATCAGATAGAAAAGAATTTAAGAGAAAGACAAGTGGGTTTCATAGGATGAAGTATAATCTTAGAAAAAGAACATCTTCGGCTTTTAAGGTTAATTACTGGACTAAAAAAAGTAGTAATTCTAAAATGCTTGGGTGTTCCTATAATGAAGCTAAATCTTACTTAGAAAGTAAGTTTGTTGATGGAATGAATTGGGATAACTATGGAGAATGGCATATAGACCATATAAAACCTTTATGTTCTGCTGAAACTAAAGAAGATTTGATAAAACTATGTCACTACACTAATTTACAGCCTTTATGGGCAAAAGATAATTTATCTAAAGGTGGTAAATATTAGATAGCTAAGTGAAACCCTCTCAAAAAGGGTTGAACGTATTAAACTTTTCTTAAACACTAAAAAAATAAATATATCTCTTTTTTTTAAATAGCACCTTTTCCAATTCCACTTTGCGTTATCAATCACTTGACGACCCTCTTTGGGGAGGTCGTCTGCGTTAGACTACTTAATAGTAGTTCTAAAACAAAAATAAGCAAATTTAAACCAAAAGTTTTATTTATGCAAGACTTATTTTAAAAAGTTATTAACAATATTTCTATGTTATTAACAATCTTGTTTATTAAATTATTTTTATTATATTTGCATTATAAAATTAATAATTATGATAGCAACATTAAGAAAACTTACAAGAAAGTCTACGTTAAAAGTAGGTAAACACAAAGACCTTACAGTACAAAGAGTATTGGATTTAGGCAAGAAGAAGGATTTAGTATATTTATACTTTAATACGTCTAATATGACGTTTATGGATGATATATTAGATGAACTTAGGATAACAGAGGAATTTAGAATAAGTAAACCAAGTAAGAGTAGAAGTGCTTATAATAACTTTCTTAATGAATCTTATTACTACACTAATAAAAACAACAGAGGTTATGGTTCAGATAAACTGATTAAAAGAAAAGAAACTCTTAGCAAGTCTGTGTTAAAGTTTAAAAATCAGAAATTTATTTAAAATAATTGTAGATAATTAAAATATTTTTTGTATATTGCGACAAATTAAATCAATTAAAATATGCCAATTAATAGTAGAAATAAAGGAAATAAATACGAAAGAGATATAGCTAAGGAGTTTAGAGATATGGGATTTGTTGATTGCAAGACCTCCAGATATGAGAGTAAGATGCTTGATGATATGAAAGTAGACTTAACCAATACAGGCATCTTTAACGTACAACTAAAGCACGTTGAGAAATTAGGTACTTATCATAAGATATTAGATTCAATGCCTAAAGACAATAACTACAACGTTATATTCCATAAAAGAAATAGATTAGGTGAAGTAGTTGTTATGACGAAAGAAGATTTTTATGATATATTACAAATGTTAATTAATACAGATATAGTAAATGTTAGATAAGGTAGCTAAATTACACAGTCTTTGGATTAAATGTTGCATTAACTTTGGTTGCAATTATCAAGACGCACAGGATATAGTACAGGAGATGTACTTAAAGATTTCTAAAATAGAGAATAAGGATAAGTTTAAATATGGTGAAGATGGTATAAATAAATACTATATTTATATGACTTTAAAAAACTTGTTTATAGACATTAAGAGAAAGAAACTATTAGCTGATTCTTTATTGCTTAATGATGAATTAGATTTACCAGAAGATGTTAATTACGACTATGCAAGAGATACAGCATTAGAGGACATTATCAATGATATAAGAAAGGATTTATCTAAGAAAGACCAATTTGTACAAAAGTTATTTGAATTGTATTATAGAGTACCTATTAATAGTAATGTATCTTATTTCTCTAAAGAAAAGCTATCTCAACAGAAGATATCTGATGACGCTAATGTAACAAAGTATTCTGTATCTGAGAAGTTAAAGAAACTAAAGAAGGAATTAAGAGAAAAATACAAGGAAAATATAGAGGACTTTTTCAATGGCGATTATGATAAACTGTAAAGAAGTTAGAGATTGCTGGATTAATGGTATATTTATATCACCAACAGCAATTAACAGTATGCAAGACGTAAGAATAGATGTTTACAACATAGAGAACGGAAGGCTGGTAACAAGAAGAAAAGGTACTACAATCTTTAAGCAAAAGACTAAGAAAGAGAAAGAAAAGATTTACGAAACAATATTAGAAGCATATAAACATTATTATAACAAATTATGAAAAAAGACAAGTATTACAAAGATTTAGAAGAAAAAGGTTATTACGATAGTATAGACAAGCGTTCTAAAGACTACAGAGAGTATAAGGAATGGAAAGCTAAATTCCAAGAGAAAGAAGAGGTAGGTTTAGGTGATGTAGTAGAGAAGATTACTAAAGCTACTGGTATTAAGAAAGTTGTAGAAGCTGTTACAGAAGTGTTAGATGCTGATTGTGGATGCGAAGAACGTAAAGAAAAGTTAAACAAATATACTGCTTGGGGTAGAAGAAGGTTAAACTGTATCTCTGAAGAAGATTATAACTGGTATGTTTCAGGGAACATTAAGAAAAAGTCCAGATGGAAGTTTAATGAGGTAGAAAGATTAGTTTCTGTTTACAATAGTATATTTAATACTAAAATAAAACCAAGTAGTTGTTCTTCTTGTATAAAAAGCTACCAAGAGAACTTAAATAAGTACATAGAAATTTATAACAGTTAAGATAATGTATCATAAAAGTAAAAGATTAACAAAAAAAGCTAATGAGATTTTTGGTGGTATAGTTAAAAATGCTTACATTAGTTTGTCTGATATATCAGAAATAGAGGATAGAGATATACTTATTTTTACAGTTGAGAAAAATTGTGATACAATTACAGATATTGAAAGTAGATGTGGCAGAAGTGAAGATAGTTTTGAAGTAGAAGGCGACACGATTGCCTTACAATTCTTTAATGATTCTCTTGTTGAATTTCACGTTAGCGAATGGCTAACAATTAGTTCTATAAAATTAAAAAAAATAAAGAAAGGAGGTAAGTTATCAGACTAATATTAGATGCAGATAGTTTAATTTATTCAGCTTGTTTTAATGTAGAAACATTAGATGAGGCTAAGAATAAGTTTGATAACTATTTAGGCTATGTTTTAAAGGATTTAAGCGACATTTGTGAGTTCGATGATATTTGGATATGCAATGGCTCTAAAAATAACTTTAGAGTGGCTTTAAATAAGCAATACAAGGCTAATAGAACACAAGAAAGACCTGCATTTTTGTCAGATTTACATAATCACGTAAAAAAAGAGTTTAATTCTTATTGGGTTGATGGTTATGAAACAGATGATGTTGTTGCTACCTTATGGAAACAATCTTGCGATGAATTAGGTGAGAATAATGTAATTATCGCTGCTAATGATAAAGACTACAAGCAATTTCCTTGTTGGTTTTTTGATACTTACTACTCCAGAAGAGAGTTGGTTAAGATAGAAGATTTTGAGGCTAAGTATAACTTTTATCATCAAATGATAATGGGAGATACTGCTGATAATGTAAAATACTTTAAAGGTTATGGTAAAGCTAAAGCACATAAAATACTTAAAGGTGCTAAAACAGAGTTTGCTTTAATCAGAAGAGTTTATAGTTT
>Ga0228628_1000314_pt1 | contig 27769 bp, 24 predicted proteins | sample 34DmetaG_FD_183172 | JGI IMG/M metagenome (GOLD analysis project Ga0228628, IMG submission 183172) | Seawater microbial communities from Monterey Bay, California, United States - 34D | ecosystem: Environmental > Aquatic > Marine > Coastal | place: USA: California | collected 2016-09-30
CTTTAAGGCCCTTAAGGAAAACTTTGATCTCTCAAAAGTGAGTGTGCGATTAAATATGAATAGTGAGGAAGTTGTCACCCCCTTTTGGAATCTTATCAATGGGCCATTCTCGGATATAATTTATCACACAGGACAGGTAGTTGCCTTTCGCAGAATTACCGGTAATCCTATAAATCCAGGTGTAAATGTCTTCGTAGGACAAGTTATGTCGTAGGCTATCTAATTGACATTTTAATAATTACTAACTAAAAAATTAAAACTATGAGTATTAAAAGAGGAAACATTGGTTTTCATGTATCATTTGTAGTGCCAAACGATGCTACAGAAAGAATGAATCAGTTTATAGCAAAACATGAACAGTTTATGCGGGAGACTCATCACCTGTCTGGCGATCAAGAACCCGTTATTTTATCTTATTCTGTATTTAAATCCCCAGAATTCAACAATCCTTTCGACCCGAGTAGTGGTGAAACAGGAAACACTCTTTATGGTTTAACTGAAATATACAGTGGGCCCGAAGGTGTACAAGCACATATGACTTTAGGTCAGCAACGTGAAGCAATGTTTGCTGAGCTAGTGGGTTTAACAAACACTTACTGTGTTGCCGGACTTTTAGGGGCGCCAGTTATTGCGGCAATGGAATAATTAAATAGCAATGAATCTAGTAATAAAAGGAAAATGTACGTCAAGTTATGCTGCAGTGCATAAAGACTTCATGAAACTCTCAGAAACAAGAGCGCAATGTTGTGATGAATCGAAAACTACAATTAGTAAAATAGATGAACATAATTTCATTGTTCTAATGTTTGATGTGGACATGAGTAAGTTGAAAGAATTATTATCTACTCCTGAAAGAGATGAGGTAATAAAACTGAATGGAATTTCAAATGAAATGTTTCAATTTTCACCTTTAAGTTAGCCCCTAAAGAATTCACATCAAACCTTATAAAACAATGTAATTATGAAACTAACTGTACTTTATCCTCAGCCGTTAAATCAAGAAAAATTTGAATCAGATTATAATGCTCATCTGAAATTACTCCATGAAAAAACAGGGATTCCAACTGATGTAAAGCCATACAGCGTTACTAGATTCATATCTGGTCCGGAAGGCAAACCACCATTCCATATAATGTTCATCATGCCATTTGAATCGCAAGAATTATTTGAAAAAACAATGTCTTCCCATGGCATGCAGGAAATAGCCGCAGATGCAACTAGAATTTCAACCGGAGGTGCACCCACAATTTTGATAGGACAAACTATTTAATTCACTGCAGTTTTAACGCCATACACATCCAACTTAAACTTTAGTGGATTGCGGTAGCAGTTGGTGGACTTCAATTTATAAGTTCAATGACAAAATTCTGCCCGGTTTATTTCATTCTTAATAAGCTAATGCCAAATACTGACCCTATTCAAAATCGTAATTAAAACTTAAGTCAAAAATAGATTTACTTGTGCTGCAACTTTGAATAATTGGGGGAGGGGAAATCAAAATCATATTAGTTTAACTTTCCAAAATAAAATTGATTGATTTGATTGTGTTTAAAATATCTCTTGGCGTTAGACTTATGTTCGATATTTCAATAGAGTTATCTACTATAACAATAAAACGGTTATACTTTTATAGTGTGGCCGTTTTTGTATTTTTACAGCATGTTAAAAAATATTATTTACATCTTTTCCCTGCTTTTGTTAGCCTCATGTACCAAATCAACAAACACTTCTTCTATCAAGGTTGTTGGTGAAATGAGAGATGTGATGTGGAAAGGAGATTTGAAAGGTAAGATTGCAACAGATTCATTAAATAACAAAGAAACCTATGGATTAGGACCTATTGAGTTTTTAAAAGGAGAGATAGTATTATTTGAAGGACAAACATTTGTCTCGAAGGTTATTGATAGTATTTCTCATCAGGTAACTAAAATCCCTTCAGTCAGGGCTCCCTTTTTTGTATACAGCACAAATAGTGATTTAAAAGTTGTTGAATTCAATCGTGAAAATTTTACGTTAAAGGAGCTTGAGGAATATATTAATTCAGTGTACAAAGATTATGACCAACCAATATTAATACGTATCGATGGTTTATTTGATAACATAAAAGTTCACAGTGTGAATCTACCTGAGGGTAAGAAAGTATCATCCCCAGATGAAGCGCACCAAGGATTGACTCAATATGATTTCAAAAATATTAGTGGATCTTTGATCGGCTTCTTTTCTCGAAATCATAAGGCTGTTTTTACGCACCACGACAGTTTCTTTCACGCACACTTTATTTCCGATGATCGTAAAGTGTTAGGCCATATCGACGAAACCGATTTTAATTCTTCAAAAGTAACCTTGAAAGTTTCAATGTAATTTTATCTTGGGTGAAGAGGAGTTAAAATTCAAACACCTGAACCTTTCATAACAAGAGTCATTATATGATGAGTGTCAATCAAATCTTTTGGTGTAATACTGATGTTCGATATTTCCAATGAGTTATCTACTAAAACAATAAAACGGTTATAATATTATAGTGTAACCGTTTTTCTATTTTAATAACCTTATATTATTTTCAATTATATTTGATAAAAACAAAATAGATGAAATTTTTTAGGCCATTTCGTCAAAATTCCAAGGGAAATTTTGATTATATAAAATATGCATTAGGAGAAGTTATTCTTGTTGTTATAGGTATTTTAATTGCTTTACAAGTAAATAATTTTAATGAAAAAAGAATAGAAAAGAGGGCGATGAAGGATTATTTTCAAAAAATTAGCTTTAATATCAATGCAGACATAAAAGAATCCAAAAGATTATTAAATTTTAGACAAGAGCATATTGTTAGTTGTAATAAAGTATCTAAGGCCTTGATTGAAAACAATTTTTCAGATCAGTTATTGATTCAAAAAGCAATATTTGAGATGATTATTGAAGTCCAATTAAATTACAACAAAGATGCGTTCGAATCTTTAAAAAGTTCGGGGTATTTAAGATATCTGAACAATGAAGAAATTGAAGAATTACTCAATGACTATTACAATCAAATTAATCAAATAGAAATGTTTGAAATTGATCAAAGAGATTGGGCTAATGCATTAGAATTAGAGTTAGATAGAAATGGCTTTTTTTACAGCTACACACAGCTAGATCAAAAGGTACATACAGATTTATTTACTTTAATGGGTAATTACACCTTAGAATTAAAAAACCACCCTGGTCACAAAATCATAATGAGACTTCTTTTTCGAGGAGGCACCAATAACTCATTTTTAACTGGATTTTACGAAAATCATATTAAAACAGGGAATCATTTGATTGAAGTTTTAAACAAGGAAATTTACCATTAAAACTGTGCTGTAACATTGAATAATTCTTTGGGAGGAAGTCAAATCATATAAGTTCAACTTTTTATACTAAGAATCATCAAACTATGAGTATCTATTAAATCTCTTTGAGTTACACTTATGTTAGATATTTCTAATAGTTATATAATAAAATAATAAAACGGTTATATTTTATAAAAGTGTAGCTGTTATTTATATCACAAACTTGAATATTACACTTTTAATTTAAATTTGTATATTCACAATTATTAATTAAAACAACTAAAAATGAAAAAAATAATAGTTTTATTATCAATTTTTATTTTAATTTCCTCTTGTTCCAATGAAGTTGTAGAAAAGGAAGTTAATAAAAAAGGGGGTGAATGGGTAAGTTCAGGTACAAAGTTTATTATAGGTTCTGATCAACAAGTAGAAATTGTCAAGAGTTTGTTATCTAATTATGCTGCCATGAACGCAGAGGCAGTTTTTTTAAATACAAGAGATACAGTAAGGTTTTTTCCTTACAACGCAGAAAAACCAGTTATGATGACGGTTAAAGATCAGAAAGAAATGTTTTCTTTGTATGATTCAATAATCTCAAAACCTGTATATTTTCTTCCTTATGAACTTGAGGGTGTTAGGAGTCTTGTTGAGGTAACTTCTACAGAAACTAAATATAAAAAAGACGGTACTGTAGAAAAAGATCTCTTTTTAGAAAAATTTATTTTTGGAGATGATGGTAAGATTCATACTGTAAGGCAGTGGAGAGCTGCATGGTAAAAAATCTTTTATTGATATCAGATTTTTGATACTTTAAACCAGAATTAATTATTAAAATTGTGCTGTAACAGTAAGTATAATTAAGGGAGGAAATTACAATCTTATTAGTTCAACTTTTCATAATAAGAGTATTATGTGATGAGTATCAATTAAGTCTCTTAGAGTTAGACTTATGTTTGATATTTCGAATGAGTTATCTACTAAAACAATAAAACGGTTATACTTTTTAAAGTGTAGCTTTTTATTTATTTTTTTAAAAAAATATTTAACCATGAATTTGAAAGTAATTAAAAGAGCATTATACCCTCTATTACTATTGTTGATTCCTCTTTTTGGAAACCTTTTTTCTAACCAAGTCAATTGGTCTTTATTTGACTTTATAGTCATGGGGTTTCTGTTGGTATTGACAGGGCTAAGTATACATTTTATCATAAAGAAGGTTACGAATAAAAAATTAAGAATAGTACCTATCATTTTTGTCATCATAATTTTTCTGATGATTTGGGCAGAGTTAGCAATAGGAGTATTTGGAAGTCCAATTGCCGGTATTTAATTCACAAAAAGAAAAATTTCGCTACAACTTTGAATAATTCTTTGGGAGGAAGTCAAATCATATAAGTTCAACTTTTTATACTAAGAATCATCAAACTATGAGGATCTATTAAATCTCTTTGAGTTACACTTATGTTAGATATTTCTTAATAGTTAATTAATAAAACAATAAAACGGTTATACTTTTATAAAGTGTAGCCGTTTTACAGTTACTAACGAGGGTTATTTAATTAAGGAATTATGAATAAATTTAACTAAACAATTTAAATTCTTTGAAGTTTTCAATGTTAACTCTGAAATTATTATGGATAGCTATAGCTGCAGTAGGGCTTCAGGTCAATAATCTAATAACTAAGTTTTGCCCAGTCTATTTAATTTATAATAAACTTATAACCAACACTTAATCTATTCAGAATGGTAAGTAAAACATCCTTAATATGTAAAAAGTAAATTATAGATTATAAATCTGGTATAAGCTTATAGATTATTGAAAATCATGACTTGATTGTGATATCAAAAATTTATACCTTTAGATCATGAAAAAAATTCTTTATTTTTTATTGTTTTTTAGTGCCATCACTATATTAGGTCAATCCAAGAAAAAACAGATAATCGAATTAAAATCTGAGCTTGACAAATGTAAAATTGATAAAAGTTACATTGAAAATGGGCTTAGTTATGAGAAAACTAAAAACGTTAGGCTTAGTTATGATAAATCGAACTTGGAAACGAAGATTTCAATTTTAACTTCTGAGAAAGATTCTTTTGAGATAAAAGTGAAATCTCTTGAGAAAAAAGTGAAATCTCTCAAAGGCAGACTAAGTATATTGGAACAAGAAATAGAAGTAAAGCAAGAATCAATTGCTAGACTTTTGGGTCAGATAGATAGTTTGGCAATGGGAGAAAGAGACTCAATTAAAATTAATAATGATTTTCTTAATAATTATTTTGTTAATCGTCAGAATTTAAGGAACCATCTATTTTCTTTTAGGTTAGATAAAGTATTATTGCCAGGAGATAATTACTACTCTAATGCTTATTACAAGAGTTTTACTATTCTTGATATAAATCAGTTTTATATTGCTCAAAAGGTTGCAAGAAATAGTAAACGGTTAAAAATAAAACCAATCTCATTTTTAAATACCTTAATGCCTGATTTTCAAATATTAAATAATAAATTTTTAACCTTAAAGAAGAAAAATGGTGAAGTAGAAAATTTACTTTTTGATTTGACTAATTTTGATTTTTCAAGAGATTTTTTTAATATTCAATTGACTCCTGAAGAATCCAAGAATACTAAGGTTATGAATTGGAATCTAGTTAGAATTGACAATGAAATTTATATTACTTTTAATACCGATATCTTTCATAGAATGTTGGGAGATTCAGAGTTTAACTTTGGTTCTGGATATACAATAACTAGTGAGTACAATTACAAAAGCCGCAGTTATTTAAAGATTATTAAGGAAGAAACTAGCTATTATGGTAATGCGAAAAGCTCACAAATGTTTTTAGTTCGTAAAAAAAATAGAAATCTTAATAATGATATTGCCGTTAAAAATCCGATTTTTTTATTCAAGTTAATTGAGCAATAGCATCTCCGCAATAAATAAGGATAAGAAATTCTTTAATTTTTATTCTAAAATGACATAGACCGAATCTTTTATTATTTTCTGGCCAATTGTTGAAAAAAAATTCGAATCTTCCTCTTGAGCTGTGATACTGTGTACATATTCAGCGGTGATTTTCATGGTATCTCCCTCCATATTTCTTATTGGGGCTATTACGGTATTAAATACACCTGTATTATCATCTGTATAACTGCTTTGGTTAATGGTTGGGACTAATTCATCTCTCCAGTTTATAAGAGGAGGTAGATTGGTGTAAACAAGTTCACCAGTAAGTGGATTTATAAATGTATAAGTAATATTGGCCACAGTATCTCCTTTTAATAACCACCAATACAAATTTGATGAAAATTCTACTTTTTGCCTTAAACCACCCGACAAGGTTTCAACTGGTCTGCCATCATTTCGAATTAATCTCCCTGTAATACGGTGTATTGTTTGGTGTCTATATCGATCTAATTTTAATCTGTAAAAACCATTCACATCTTTAGATAATGTAAAATTCGGATCTTCATTCAAACCTTCTAGAAACTCTATAGTAATATCATCGCCGTTGTCTATAAAAGTTATATTATTTGAGCAGGCTAAAATAAAGAAAAATAAAAAAAAGAATTTTAAAAATTTCATAATATTTTAAATGAGATATTTGTGATTAATTATTGTATGTTTTTTCAATGAATATAAATCAATGATTGCCTCATTAATTTTTATTTGCATTTGTATTGCTAACGATGTCAATTTCTATAGTTAAATAATTGCCATTTCTACTAATCTTGAAAGTCTTGGTTTTGTCCTTATTAGCAAGAGTTTTATAATTTCGAGACTCTTTTATTAATTCAAAGTTTTTCTCCTGTAGTGAACTAGAAATTCTATCTATAATTTCTGATCCTTTATTTCTTGCTTTATTTTTTAGGCTTAAGTTGAGTCTTATACTTTGTAATTCATTTATCTCACTTAATTCTTCTTTCTTTTTTGATTTAATTGGATTTTTAAACGTATGACGCAATCTAAATTGAAAGTTTTTGTCAAAGTTTAAATTCGATTCAAATAAGCGATAAGAATCCATACGTTTTTCCCATGCTGGTAACGCAGCGATTAAATTTTCATCTAAAGCAATAGATTTGTAGGTGTCTTGATCAACAAATTTTTTATAGAGTTCATCAAAATATTCTGGTTTCAAGGTATTATTAAAGTCAAACATAATTCCTGAATCAGGATCTATAAAGTAGCCAAACATACTTTCAAAATCATAAAAAGTAGCCATAATTGTTTCGTCTAAATTAATAGCTGAATTTCTGGTAAATAGGGATTCCGAAAACCCTTCATGAAAAAGGTTTCTTATTTTTAGATTAGTAGCTGATTTTACATCATCACCATCCTTGTCTATATATGCCCATTGGCTCCCATCTTTCACCCAAGCGCCATTTGATAAAAAAGGTAATCCTTCTATAAACTCAGGACGAATTTCTACTTTCCTTTCAATGTCCATAAAACCACCTCTTCGGTTTGAAACATTGTAAAATAAGGATAAGCCGTTGTAGAATCGAAGTGGAATTTTCTCTCTGGTCTTAATTACATATTTTCCCTCAGTATCAATTAACCCATACTCTCTGTCATTTCCTTCCACTGTTGTGTATGATTCAGAGAAAGGATAAATTTCTCTCCATTCATCACTTTTGAACACCTCTTCAAAGTTTTTGTTTAATACTCCTTTGAAATCATTTCTTTCAAAAATTGCGTAGCCATTTTTAAAACTTCCAATATTTTGATATTTCAATGATAAAGGGAAAACAATTTTTCCGGTTTGGTCAACAAAACCATACTGTTTTTCTTTATCTATAATTTGATGAACTAATGCCAATCCTTCACTAAAGGCGCTAACACCATTATAATTTGGTTTGATTACCGTACTCCCATTGCTATCTTTGAATCCCCACAAGCCAGTAGCCTCATCTTTGAATTTGAAAAGTCCTTCCGAAAAATTGCCTGCCGATTCTACATCGTCGAGTCGAATAAATTCGTTAAAACTTTTATCAATGAAAGCTAATTTTCCATCTTCTCGTCTTACTAATGCTTTTTCTTCATTAAAATGAAGGGTCTCAGTAAATTTGGTTTTGATTTCTTTCCCTTCAGTATTAATAAATATTATTTCTCCATTTTTTTTATAATGAGCAACACCATCCACCATGAGGGAAGGTTTCTGATCTATAAAAAAATCAACAACTAATTCTCCTTTTAAATTTACTAAACCGTAATCTCCTCTGCTTGACTGTCGTGCAGGTATAGCAATACCCTCAAAATACTCGGTATTTCCACATGATAACAATAAAAATGAACTTATTGTTATAAAAAATATTTTTCTCATAAAGATTTTTTTAAACAATCATAAAAGTAAGAAAATCTTTTAAATGTATCTAATAGACATACTAACAGATAGTTGCGGTGTTTTCTTTAAGGTAAATTGAAAATTTATTCGTAATTAATTTATATTCATAGATAGTTCATGATAAAAGATTTTACCTTTTTAAAACCTTTTTACTAATTTGTTTCTTAACGTTGGTTAGTTTAAAGATACAGTAACCCTTAGAGATTGTATTTATATCTAAACTATTTTTACCTGGATATATTTTCTTTTTCTTGATTAGTTTACTATGTATATCAACAATTTCAAAAAGCAGTTTAGAATATTCTAAACTGCTTTTTTTAGGTTAAAACTAAAAATTATACTTCTAAAAAAATAGTATCTTTAAGTCATTAAAATTATTTTTATGAAACTAACTAAGACACTTTTTTTTATATTTATTTCTCTCTCAATAAGCTCATTATTTTCTCAAATAGAATCGAATAGTGAAGGCCCTTTTAATCAATTAATTATTAGGGGAGTTATGTTAATTAATGGAGATGGTTCTCCTCCTAGAGGTCCTGTTGATATTGTTGTAGAAGATAACAAAATATCTAAGGTCCAAGTTGTAGGTTACCCTGGAGTAAAAATCAATGAAAGCAGAAGACCTAAATTAAAAAGTGGTGGAAAAGAGCTAGATGCTGAAGGAATGTATTTATTACCTGGCTTTGTAGATATGCATGGACATATTGGAGGTTCTTCTCAAGGTGCTAGCCCTGAATATGTTTTTAAACTTTGGATGGCTCATGGTATTACAACTGTAAGGCAACCTAGCGGAATTAATGCAAAAGAATTAAAAAAATTAAGTGCAGCCAATAAAATTGTAGCGCCAAGAATTTTTGATTATGTAGGTTTTGGTTCAGGTGCTAAAAATGGAATAAATACTCCTGAAGAAGCAAGAGAATGGGTAAGAAGTAATGCTAAAAATGGTGCAGATGGTATCAAGTTTTTTGGAGCAGAACCAGAAATTATGGCTGCTGCTTTAGAAGAAAATAAAAAAATAGGTTTAGGTTCTGCTTGTCATCATGCTCAATTAAGTGTGGCTAGGTGGAATGTGTTACATTCTGCTAGAGCAGGGTTAACTTCTATGGAACATTGGTATGGTTTGCCAGAAGCGTTATTTGATGATAGAACTGTTCAAAACTATCCATTAGATTATAATTATCAAAATGAACAACATCGTTTTGAAGAAGCAGGAAAGCTTTGGGCGCAAGCTGCAAAACCTTATTCAGAACATTGGAATAATGTGATGAATGAATTATTAGATCTTGATTTTACTTTAGACCCTACTTTTAATATTTACGAAGCTAGTAGAGACTTACACAGGGCAAGAAGAGCTGAATGGCATGAAGATTATACATTACCTTCTTTATGGAAGTTTTATGAACCAAGTAAAATATCCCATGGTTCTTATTGGCATGATTGGGGTACAGAACAAGAAGTAAATTGGCGTAAAAACTATCAACTTTGGATGACATTTATAAACGAATATAAAAATAGAGGAGGCAGAGTAACAGCTGGTTCTGATTCAGGTTTTATTTATCAATTGTATGGTTTTGCATTTATAAGAGAATTAGAATTATTAAGAGAAGCTGGTTTTCATCCTTTAGAAGTAATTAGGTCAGCAACTTTAAATGGAGCAGAAGCTTTGGGTTGGGATGATAAAATAGGTTCTATTCAAGTAGGTAAGCTAGCAGATTTTGTTATTGTTGATGCCAATCCGCTGAAAAATTTAAAAGTTTTATATGGTACAGGAGCTATAAAATTGACTGAAGAAAATGAAGTTGTTAGAGTTGGTGGAGTAAAATATACCATAAAAGACGGTATTGTTTATGATGCAAAAAAGCTATTAGCTGAAGTAAAAGCAATGGTAGATGTAGAAAAAGCAAAAAACAACTGGAAATTAAAACAACCTGGAGTAAAAAATTAATAAGTAAAAGAAAAAAAAATGAAAACTATTAGATTAATCCTTCTTAGTGAAACCATATAAATTTTGGCCAACAAAATCTCGTGGAAACTTATCGTCACCTTTAAAACCAATTTCTATAGTTCCACTATCTTCAGGTACATAATTTGTTTTAAATATATAATCCCATAGACTTAAACTTATACCATAGTTCATGCCATTTCTACCTTCTGGAACATTATAGGCATGATGATACAAGTGCATTACTGGATTATTAAATACGTATTTAAAAATACCCCAAGTAATTTTAATATTTGCATGGTTAAAATGCCCAATAGCTATTGTTATAAAGTGAACTATATAAGCTTGTTCTGGTTCAAAACCTCCAATAATCATGACACCAAAGGTTTTTAATGGTTTGTATAAGATGTTTTCCATCCAATGATATCTTAAATGCGCTGCAAACCCCATTTCTTTAACACTGTGATGTACTTTATGAAACCTCCATAAAAACTCATATCTGTGTAACAAGACATGTGTAAACCATTGCACAAAATCTAAGATGATAAAAAACACAAGTAGTTGAATACCCATGCTCCATTGAGATATATCAAAAAGTGCAAGAGATTTTGCTGTTATATTAAACTCACCAAATAACAAACCTAAAATTTTATAAACTCCACTAATTACTATAGAGAAAACAAAGAAGTTAAAAAACATGTAAAATGCATCTAACCAAAAGTCACGTCTAAAAATAGACTGGTTTTTACGCCAAGGAAAAGCAATTTCTAATCCCCAAACTATTAAAGAAATTACAATTAATCCCCAAAAATAATTGGTATACCAAGGAACTTCAAAAATGATAGATTTCCACGTCCAGTCTACGGTTCCTGTAAATGCATTTACAAATGCGTCTAAATATTTATTCATGATTATTTTTTTTTAGTGTTGTTGAACTTCCTATTACATGAGGTAAATTGTCAAAATGACTCCATTCTGTCCAAGAACCATCATAGTTTTTTACATTTTTATAACCTAATAACTCTTTAAGTATAAATGTTGTATGCGCAGAACGCACTCCACTATGACAATACAAAATTATTAAATCATTCTTTCTTATATTTAATTTGCTATAGATTTTTTCTAATTCCTCTATTGGTTTTATCAATTGATTTCCATGAAAATTAATTGCTTCTGCCCAATCAATATGTATACTATTTGGAATTCTACCTGGTTTTGCAGCTCCTTTTTTATGATAATCACCATAAAACTCTGCTATAGTTCTAGTATCTAATAAAATAGTATTTGTTTTTAAAGCTTTGTATACTTCTTCTTTTGAAATATGTAGATTTTTTTTATTAGTTTGAGATAATTTAAATGAAGTTTTAGAGAATTTAGGCTCTATGTTAGAAACATCTCCATTTATAGTTTTCCAAGCACTAATACCTCCTTGTAATAATTTTACATTTTTAAAATTATAAACTTGAAGAATCCACCACAACCTAGCAGCTTCACACAATCCTTTATCATCATAAATAACAACAGTGTCTTCTGATTCTATACCTAAATCGCTAAATAATCTTTCAACTTGGTGAGATGAAGGCATCATACCACTATAAACATAATTAGGATTTTCTAGATCTGATCTCCATATTTGAATTGCATTTTTAATGTGTTCTTTTTGGTAATCTTCTTTTTTTCTAAAATCAAGAATTTTAATTTTATTATTAGAAGCAATTTCTAATAATTCATTAGCATTAATTAAATAATTAGATTTCTTAGAATAAGATTTTTCTACACTTTCTTTTTTACAAGAAAACATCAAAAACATTATCAAAATTAGATTAATCTTTAAGTTCATACCAATCTATGTTTGAAAGAGTCATTCTTCTTCCTACCTGATTTACTGGATAATTCTCAACCAAATAGTTTACTATTATTTCTTGGTTTTCTCCTAACTGCCAAAGATTTTGTTTTTCTTGCATCCATTTGATGGTTTCATTCCATCTTTCAGCATTCATTCTGTTTTGGGTTACTAGTTTTGCTGAGTGACAATTAGTACAATTGTTAACTACAGTCATTAGTCCTTTACCATCTTTTAAACCAGTTCTTACGTGAATTCCATTTTCTATCCTATCTTCATCAACTACAACTTCTTCATACAATTTCTCTTGACTATTAAATACTGATAATGTAGGATCATAAATACTTAACAATAATAAAATTGTAGCTAGAGAAGTAAAAAACATAGCATATTGAGCGGTTTTCTCAGCTTTTTTAATTTTTTTAAAGAACTCTTCGTCACGCTTCATTAGCTAACTTTTACTGCAATTCTATGACAAGCATTATTTAAATAACCTTTTGGATTCCATCCAGGCACTACCATTGGCTGAGCAACTCCATTTGAATCAGTAGCTTTTGCCCAAACTTCATAATATCCAATTTTAGGAAATTGAATAGTTGCTGAGAAGTGTTGCCAAGCTAAACGATTTGTAGGTTTTTCTAATTCACATCCCTGCCAAGTTGCACCAAAATCTATTGAGTATTCTAACTTTGAAACCTCTAATTCTCCTGCCCAAGCATGACCTCTAATGTTTAATGATTTATTCTTTTTAATCATTGCACCAGATTTTGGATAGGTAATTAAAGATTTTACTGGCATAGACTCAATAATACACATGTCTTTATCTTCTACCTTTTCTCCTGGGGCAGCATTTTTACAAGGCACTCTGTATGCAGTTCCTGTCATTTTTGGCCCATCATGTACAAAGTTTCTTACACTTATGGTATTTACCCATTTACCTGAGACAGAAGCTGGCCAACCACCAGCAACTAGTCGTAAAGGATAACCATGTGCTAATGGAATGTCTTTATCATTCATTTGAAAAGCCAATAAAGTTTCTTCTTGCATAGCTTTAGAAATAGGGCATCCTCTAGAAATTGGTTCTTTAGAAGGGTCTCCACTTAAATGTGTGTCAGCAGAATGATAAGCAATGTAAACAGCATCACTTTTTATACCTACATCTTCTAATAAATCTTTTAAACGTATGCCTGTCCAAGAAGCGCAATGTACAGCACCAACAGTCCATTGATTTCCTTTGGCAGGAGGATTAAATTCACTTCTACCATTTCCACCACATTCTAGAGTAAGTTGATAAGTGTAATGTTTAAATTTAGATTTTAATTCTTGTAAGGTATATGTTTTTTGTTGTTTTACAGATTCCCCATTAATAACTAATTTCCAATTATCAATGTTTATATTTTCTGGAATTTTACCATTATTCCTAATAAACATTGAAGAGTTTGGTGTTACTTTATCATCTAGTAGATGAGCTTTTGCTTCAATATTCCATGGTTTATCATTCAAAACCACCATTTCATTATTTTTTTTAAATAATTTAAAAGGGTCAGGTTCTTGGAGAGCAAGTGGTGTATAACCATCTATCATATTCGATCCAAATACAATCTCTGCGCCTACAATTGCAGCAAATGAACTTAGTACCGATTTTTTTACAAATGATCTTCGATTCAGCATGGAATTATTTTATATAATTTATTTAAATGCACAATTTACAACCATTACAGTTTTTGTTGTGTAACATTTGTTACCAAATGCGATGTAAATATATTTTAATATTACAAAATTTTAAATAATTAATCTATTAAGGAATGAAGAAAAGTTTTGAAACAAGTTTTACAGGATGGGCATTTGTATTAGCAGCTATTTTGTTATGGTTTGGTTGGGTATTATCACCACATCATATAGGAGAATATATTGTAGCATCCGATTTTACTAAAATAGGAGAAATTGTTTGGTTTTGGATATGGATGTATCGTTTTCATATTTTTGGATGGGTAACTATGGGGATATCAATGTTTGCATTATTATCTATAATTACAAATAGACCTTATAGAACAGTAGTTTTACCTGGTATAGGAATGATAATTGTTGGTACGTTTACTTTAGCTATAGCTAATGCATTTTATTATAATTTTGGAGCTTGGGGTGTTGGAAAAACAGCTGGATTATCAGCTACAGAAATTCAGGAATTTATAGATGATATTTTGTTTACAAATCAATATGTTACTTGTTTTATTCGATTTGGTAGAATCTTTTCTGGTGTTGGTTTTGTTTTATTAGGAGCTGCCTTTCTAAAATGGAATTTAGTAAGCAAATGGTTAGGTTGGTTTACAGTTTTATTTGGGTTAGCTGCTATGGGAATTATTTTAGGAATCCCTGATAATTTTGAAATATATAAACCTTTATTTCATGTTAAAGTACTTTGGTTATTAGCAATGGGTATCACATTATTAACAAAAGGAATTAATTTACCAAAAGTAGTAGCTAAATAGCTTAAGAGGATAAAGATTATTTTATAGTATTATTAATTAATTGTAAGAATTATTTAAAAGTACAATTGATAAAACTTTTCAATCTTTTAAAAAATAAAATCCGCATAAAATATGCGGATTTTATTTTTTTGTTCTATTTGTAAATAACAAAAAAGTTATAGATTTTTTTTTAGATAAAGAGAAGTTTTTTTCTGTCTACATATTTCTTCTATACTGACCACCTACTTTAAATAAAGCTTCTGTAATTTGCCCTAAAGAACAAACTTTGGTAGCATCCATCAGTTTATCAAAAAGATTTTCATTTTGAATGGCAGCTTCTTGTAGTATTTCTAATTGTTTTTTAGAATTATTTTTATGAGCCTCATTCAAATTTTCTTTTGTTTTTATTTGATTTTGCTTTTCTTCTTCTGTAGCTCTAATTACTTCTGCAGGTAAAACTGTTGGTGAGCCTTTAGAACTTAAAAAAGTATTTACACCAATAATTGGGAATTCCCCTGTATGTTTTAATGTTTCGTAATACAAACTTTCTTCTTGAATTTTAGAGCGTTGATACATAGTCTCCATAGCTCCTAAAACACCACCTCTTTCTGTAATTCTATCAAATTCTTGTAAAACAGCTTCTTCTACTAAATCTGTTAATTCTTCAATAATAAAAGAACCTTGAATTGGATTTTCATTTTTAGCTAATCCTAATTCTTTATTGATGATTAATTGAATAGCCATTGCTCTTCTTACAGATTCTTCTGTAGGTGTTGTGATAGCTTCATCGTAAGCATTTGTATGTAAAGAATTACAATTGTCATAAATTGCATACAATGCTTGTAGTGTTGTTCTAATATCATTAAAATCAATTTCTTGAGCATGTAAAGAACGACCAGAAGTTTGAATATGATATTTTAACATTTGTGCTCTTGGATTTGCACCATATTTATGCTTCATTGCTTTTGCCCAAATTTTACGAGCTACTCTACCTATTACTGCATACTCTGGGTCTATACCATTTGAAAAGAAAAACGATAAGTTAGGTCCAAATTTATTAATATCCATTCCTCTAGATAAGTAATACTCAACATAGGTAAACCCATTTGCTAAAGTTAATGCCAATTGTGTTATTGGGTTTGCACCAGCTTCAGCAATATGATAACCAGAAATAGAAACCGAATAAAAATTACGTACTTGTTTTTCTATAAAATATTCTTGTACATCACCCATTAAACGTAAAGCAAATTCTGTAGAAAAAATACAGGTATTTTGAGCTTGATCTTCTTTTAAAATATCTGCTTGTACTGTTCCTCTAACCTGTGCTAAAGTATCTTTCTTTATTTTTTGATAAACATCAGAAGGTAAAACTTGATCTCCTGTAAGTCCTAAAAGAAGCAATCCTAGACCATTGTTACCTTCTGGTAAATCTCCTTGATATTTTGGTCTTTCTAATCCTTTTGCATCGTAAACTTCTGCAAGTTTAGCTTCAACTTGAGCTTCTAATTGATGTTCTTTTATGTATTTTTCACAATTTTGATCTATAGCAGCATTCATAAAAAAACCTAACAACATAGGTGCAGGCCCATTAATAGTCATAGAAACTGAAGTCATTGCATGACTTAAATCAAATCCTGAATATAGTTTTTTTGCATCATCTAAACAGCAAATAGAAACTCCAGCATTACCAATTTTTCCATAAATATCTGGTCTGTGTCCTGGATCATTTCCATATAAAGTTACAGAGTCAAATGCTGTGGATAAACGCTTTGCATCCATACCTAAGCTTACATAATGAAAACGTCTATTAGTTCTTTCTGGTCCACCTTCACCTGCAAACATTCTTGTTGGGTCTTCACCAGTTCTTTTAAAAGGATATAAGCCAGAAGTGTAAGGGAATTCTCCAGGAACATTTTCTTGTAAGTTCCATTGTAATAAATCTCCCCAAGCTTTATATTTTGGTAAGGCAACTTTTGGAATATCTGAGTGAGATAGTGATTTTGTATGCGTCTCAATTTTAATCTCTTTATCTCTTACTTTAAAAGTATAAATTGGGTCTTTGTATTTTTTTACTTTATCATCCCAATTTAAAATGATTTCCCAGTTGTATGGATCTAAGTCTAATTTAACTCTATCAAATTCTCCAATTAATAATTTTATAAATTGAAAATTTTCTTCAGTTTTAGTTAGTTTATCAGTATCAATTCCAGATTTATCTAAACTTACTTTTGTACCTGTTACACTCTCTAATGTTTGATAAATGCCATATAATTTTTGAGCAACATTTACTTGTTGATCGGCTTTACTATCATAACTTCTATTGTTTTCCGCAATTTCAGATAAATAACGAACTCTTTTTGGAGGAATCACATATATCTTTTCAGACATTTCTTTTGTGATTTTCATTTTAGAGACTAAGTCTGCATTTGTTTTTTCAACTAATTTATCCATAATCGCTTTGTAAAGCGAGTTCATTCCAGGATCATTAAATTGAGATGCTATGGTTCCAAATACAGGTAGTTCATCCATATGAATATCCCATAAATTATTGTTACGCATGTATTGTTTTTTTACATCACGTATGGCGTCTAAAGCTCCTCTTTTATCAAATTTGTTAATGGCAACTAAATCTGCAAAATCTAACATGTCTATCTTTTCTAATTGTGTTGCAGCTCCAAATTCTGGAGTCATAACATATAAAGAAGTATCTGAATGTTCTATGATTTCTGTATCAGATTGCCCAATTCCTGAAGTTTCTAAAATGATTAAATCAAACTCAGCTGCTTTTAAAACTTCTACAGCTTCATTTACATATTTAGATAAGGCTAAATTCGATTGACGTGTTGCTAAAGAACGCATATAAACACGTTCGTTATTAATAGCATTCATTCGAATTCTATCACCTAATAATGCACCACCAGTTTTTCTTTTTGATGGGTCTACAGAAATTAGACCCACTGTTTTGTTTGGAAAGTCTATTAAAAAACGACGCACTAATTCATCTACTAAAGATGATTTTCCTGCACCTCCAGTTCCAGTTATTCCTAAAACAGGAGTTTTAGAATTTTTATTTTTTTCATGAATTTTAGCTAATGTATCTTTTGCAACTTCTGGAAAGTTTTCTGCAGAAGAAATTACTCTTGCTAGTTTTCTGGCCTCTTTTTGTTTTAGTTCTTCAATATTAATGGCTAATAGGTCTCCAATAGCAAAGTCAGATTGTTGCACCAAATCGTTAATCATACCTTGTAATCCCATTTCCCTTCCATCATCAGGAGAATAAATACGAGTAATTCCATAATCCATTAAATCTTTAATTTCTTCTGGTAAAATTACTCCACCTCCACCACCAAATATTTTAATATGTCCTGCACCTCTTTCTTGAAGTAAGTCGTACATATATTTAAAATATTCGTTATGACCACCTTGATAAGAAGTCATTGCAATAGCATTTACATCTTCTTGTATTGCACAATTAACTACTTCATCTACACTTCTATCATGTCCTAAATGAATGACCTCAACACCTGTAGATTGTATTATTCTACGCATTATATTTATAGCAGCATCATGTCCGTCAAAAAGAGAAGCAGCAGTTACAATTCTAACTTTATGTTTAGGTTTATAAGGTTTAATTTGTTCCATTCGTAAAAAAAGTATGATTTATAGCTTGCAATTTACGGATTTTTCAAAAATTGATACTAATCTTTGATGATTATAAAGTGTTAATAAACTCTCAAAAAGAATATATTTGTGTACTACTTTAAAAATCAACCTAAAAAATGACATTTAAAGAAAAGATTAAGCAAGGAATTCCTGCAATTTTACCCGAAAAAAAAGTGTATGATATATCTAGAAATCATGCCCCAAAAAGAAAAGAAATTTTATCTGATGAAGAAAAGAAGCTAGCTTTAAAAAATGCACTTCGTTATTTTGATGATAAACACCATGCAATATTATTGCCTGAATTTGCAGAAGAGTTAGAGAAATACGGTCGTATTTATATGTATCGTTTTCAACCAGATTATAAATTGTATGCAAGACCTATAGAAGAATATCCAGGAAAATCTGAACAAGCAAAAGCTATCATGCTAATGATTCAGAATAACTTAGATGATGCAGTTGCACAACATCCAGATGAATTAATTACTTATGGTGGTAATGGAGCAGTTTTTCAAAATTGGGTTCAATATTTACTTACAATGCAATATTTGTCTGAAATGACAGATAAACAAACATTAGTCATGTATTCTGGGCATCCTTTAGGTTTATTTCCTTCTAATAAAAATGCTCCAAGAGTAGTGGTTACCAATGGAATGGTTATTCCTAATTATTCAAAACCAGATGATTGGGAAAAAATGAATGCTTTAGGTGTTTCACAATATGGACAAATGACAGCTGGGAGTTATATGTATATTGGACCTCAGGGTATTGTTCATGGAACAACAATAACAGTTTTAAACGGATTTAGAAAAATTGGAAAATCACCAAAAGGAAATTTATTTGTAACTGCTGGTTTAGGAGGTATGTCTGGTGCACAACCCAAAGCTGGTAATATTGCTGGTTGCATAACAGTTTGTGCAGAAGTTAATCCTAAAATTACTCAAGTTCGTTTAGATCAAGGTTGGATAGATGAAAAAATAACTGATTTAGATGAATTAGTAGGAAGAGTAAAAATTGCAAAACAAAAACAAGAAACTGTTTCTATTGCCTATTTAGGTAACATAGTTGAGATTTGGGAAAAGTTTGATGAAACTGAGATATTTATTGATTTAGGATCTGATCAAACTTCTTTACACAATCCTTGGGCTGGAGGTTATTATCCTGTTGATATTTTATTTGAAGAGGCTAATAAAATGATGGCTGAAAATCCTACTTTATTCAAAGAAAAAGTGCAAGAAACTTTAAGAAGACATGCTAAAGCAATAAATAAACATACAGAAAAAGGTACTTATTTTTTCGACTATGGAAATGCATTTTTATTAGAAGCAAGCAGAGCAGGAGCAGATGTGATGAATCCTAACAAAGAATTAGGTCGTGAATTTAAATACCCTAGTTATGTTCAAGATATTATGGGGCCAATGTGTTTTGATTATGGTTTTGGACCTTTTAGATGGGTATGTGCTTCAGGAAATTCAAACGATTTAAAAAAGACAGATAAGATAGCATGTAAAGTCTTAGAAAAGCTAAAAGAAAAATCACCTAAAGAAATTCAGCAACAAATGGCTGATAATATCCAATGGATAAAAGGAGCGCAAAAGAATAAATTAGTGGTGGGTTCTCAAGCTAGAATTTTATATGCTGATGCAGTAGGTAGAATAGAAATTGCAAAAGCATTTAATAAAGCTATTAAAAAAGGTAAAATAGGACCAGTAGTTTTAGGTAGAGATCATCATGATGTTTCAGGAACTGATTCACCCTACAGAGAAACATCTAATATTTATGATGGTTCAAGATTTACAGCAGATATGGCCATCCAAAATGTAATTGGAGATAGTTTTAGAGGAGCAACTTGGGTTTCTATACATAATGGAGGTGGAGTTGGTTGGGGAGAAGTTATAAACGGTGGATTTGGCATGCTTCTTGATGGTAGTAAAGCAGCAACAAAGCGTTTAAAATCAATGCTTTTTTGGGATGTTAATAACGGAATTTCTAGAAGAAGTTGGGCAAGAAATGATGAAGCAATTTTTGCAATTAAAAGAGCTATGAAATCTGAAAAACAACTTAAAGTTACACTTCCAAATAAAGTTGATGAATCGCTTTTTGATAGTTTAACATAAATATATCTCTTATGAAAAAAGTAATTTTATTAATATTTGGCGCTATTTTAATCACATCTTGTAATTCATTAAAAGTAACTACAGATTATGATACAGCTGTTAATTTTACTAATTACAAAACGTTTGCTTTTTTTAAACCTGGAATAGATAAAGCTGATATTTCTGATTTAGATAAGAAAAGAATTTTAAGAGCAATAGAGGCAGAACTTACTGCTAAAGGTTTAACAAAATCTGAAAATCCAGATATGCTAGTTAGTATTTTTACTAAGTCTAGAGAAAGGGTAGATGTAAATCAAAACAATTTTGGCTGGGGCTGGGGTTGGGGATGGAACCCTTGGATGTGGAATAATGGTATGAATAACGTAAATGTTTCTCAATACACAGAAGGTACTTTGTTTATAGATTTTATAGATAAAAATAAAAAAGAATTGATTTGGCAAGGAGTTGGTACAGGTGCTTTAAAAATTCAGAATAGAGAAAAAAAAGAAGAAAGAATTAAAGAATTTGTGAAAGAAATTATTTCTAATTATCCTCCAGAAACAAAAAAATAAATGCAAAAAAAACTCCGAAATTTAAACTTCGGAGTTTTTTTTATTAATAATTAAAATCTACTAAACATTTGCAGATTTTACAGTTTTTATAATTCTTCCTGCAATTTTATATGGATCTCCATTAGAAGCTGGTCTTCTGTCTTCTAACCATCCTTTCCAACCTTTCTCTACTGTAATAATTGGAATTCTAATTGAAGCACCTCTGTCAGAAATACCATAAGAGAAGTCATTTATAGAAGCAGTTTCATGATCTCCTGTTAAACGTTGGTCATTAAACTCACCATAAACAGCAATGTGTTCTTTTACAACAGGTCTAAATGCTTCACATACTTTTTCGTAAACTTCTTTAGAACCACAAGTTCTTAATAAAGTATTAGAAAAGTTTGCATGCATACCAGAACCATTCCAGTCCATTTCTTTTCCTAATGGTTTTGGATGATACTCAATATACCAACCATATTTTTCTGTTAATCTGTCTAATAAATAACGTGCAATCCAGATTTCGTCTCCAGCTTTTTTTGCTCCTTTTGCAAATAATTGAAACTCCCACTGACCTGAAGCAACTTCTTGGTTAATACCTTCAAAATTTAAACCAGCGTCAATACACAAATCAGCATGTTCTTCTACCAAAGCTCTACCATGAGTATTTTTGCCACCTACAGAACAGTAATACATTCCTTGTGGAGCGGGATAACCACCTACAGGAAATCCTAAAGGTAATTGAGTTTTCTTATCCATAATAAAGTACTCTTGCTCAAAACCAAACCAAAAGTCATCATCTTCATCATCAATTGTAGCTCTACCATTAGAAACGTGAGGTGTACCATCTGCGTTTAAAACCTCAGTCATTACTAAATAACCATCTCTTCTTGCTGGATCTGGATATATTGCAACAGGCTTTAATAAACAATCTGAAGAACCACCTTCTGCTTGTCTTGTAGATGAACCATCAAAAGACCAAATTGGACAATCTTCTAGTTTTCCGCTGAAATTCTCTTCAACTTTAGTTTTACTACGCATGTTTTGAGTTGGAAAGTATCCATCTAACCAAATGTATTCTAATTTAGACTTACCCATAATATAATTTATTTATGTTTTCTTAATTTAGTTACAAAAATGATATAATTTAAATACATATCAAAAAAAAAGGGGATAAAAAAATAAAAAGTAATTAAAAATAATTTTATCCCTAATTTTTATAGGGTATCTTTGTAATAAAAATAAAATATACCATAAAAAAATCATATTATGTTAACAATTAGATTTGCTGCATTACAAGAAACCTTAAAAAGAAGTCCAAAAAAAATTGTAGAAAAAGAAAAAAGATCTTCATTATTTGGTAAAAATGTATTCCATAAACATGCTATGCAACAGTACCTAACTCGATCTGCATATGAAAGTGTAATGAATGCAATTGAAAAAGGAACAAAGATTGATAGAAAAATAGCAGATCAAGTTGCAGTAAGCATGAAAGATTGGGCAATGTCTAAAGGTGCAACTCATTATACACATTGGTTTCAACCTCTAACAGGAGCCACAGCAGAAAAACATGATGCGTTTTTCGAATCTATAAATGGTAGTTTAGCTATGGAGAAGTTTGATGGAGAACAGTTAGTTCAGCAAGAGCCAGATGCATCAAGTTTTCCAAATGGTGGAATCAGAAATACTTTTGAAGCAAGAGGTTATACAGCTTGGGATCCAACTTCACCAGCATTTGTATATGAAACTACATTATGTATACCCACTATTTTTGTTTCTTACACAGGTGAAGCTTTAGATAATAAAACCCCATTATTAAGAGCATTACAAGCTATAGATACTCATGCAACAGCTATTTGTAAATATTTTGACAAAAATGCATCTAAAGTAAATGCTACTTTAGGTTGGGAGCAAGAATATTTTTTAATTGATGAAGCACTAGCAAACTCAAGGCCTGATATTATGTTAACAGGAAGAACTTTGTTAGGACACACACCTGCTAAAGGTCAACAATTAGATGATCATTATTTTGGAAGCATACCTACAAGAGCAATGAGTTTTATGCAAGATTTAGAGCAAGAAAGTATGTTGTTAGGTATTCCTGTAAAAACAAGACATAATGAAGTTGCTCCCAATCAATTTGAGTTAGCTCCAATTTTTGAAGAAGCAAATTTAGCAGTAGACCATAATTCATTGTTAATGGATATTATGGGTAGAATTGCAAAACGACATCAATTTAAAGTATTGTTTCATGAAAAGCCATTTTCAGGTATAAATGGTTCAGGTAAACATAATAATTGGTCTTTATCTACTTCAGATGGAACTAACTTACTGAGTCCAGGTAAAACTCCTATGAAGAATTTACAATTCTTAACCTTTTTTGTAAACACAATTAAAGCTGTTTGCAAATACGAAGAATTGTTGAGAGCTTCTATTGCATCTGCAAGTAATGACTATAGATTAGGAGCAAATGAAGCACCACCAGCAATTATTTCTGTTTTTATTGGTAGTCAACTTTCTGAAGTTTTAGACGAATTAGAAAATGTAACAAAAGGTAAATTATCACCACAAGAAAAAACAGATTTAAAATTAAATATTATTGGTAAGATTCCTGAAATTTTGCTAGATAATACTGATAGAAATAGAACTTCACCATTTGCCTTTACAGGTAATAAATTTGAGTTTAGGGCTGTAGGATCTAATACAAATTCTGCAATTCCAATGACTGTTTTAAATACTATTGTAGCTAAACAATTAAAGGAGTTTAAACTTGAAGTAGATGAATTAATAGATAAGAAAAGTCTTAAAAAAGATGAGGCTATCTTTAATATTTTAAGAGAATACATTAAAGATTCTAAAAAAATTCGTTTTGAAGGTGATGGTTATGGTATTTCTTGGGAAAAAGAAGCAAAAAAGAGAGGCTTAAGTAATAATAAAACAACTCCTGAAGCATTAAAAGTAAAGGTTTCTAAACAAGTTTTTGATCTGTTTGAAGAAATGGATGTAATGAACAGAATTGAGCTAGAAGCACGTTTTGAAATTGATGTAGAAGAATATACGAAACGTTTACAGATAGAAAGTAGAGTTTTAGGAGATATTGCAAGAAATCATGTAGTACCTACTGCTATAAACTATCAAAATACTTTATTAGAAAACACAAAAAATCTAAAAGAAATATTTGGAGAAGAATATAAAAAAATTGCAAAAGAGCAGATAGAATTAATCATGACGATTTCTAATCATATCACAGAAATTAATGCTTTAACCTTAAAAATGATTGATGAACGAAAAAAAGCAAATCAATTAGAAGGTTTAAAATCAGCAGAAGCTTATTGTAATAAAGTAAAGCCATTTTTTGATGAAATAAGATATCATTGTGATAAATTAGAAACTATGGTAGATGATAATATTTGGCCTTTAACAAAATACAGAGAATTATTGTTTACAAGATAAAATAAAACATCCTACTTTACAGTAGGATTTTTTTTTTAAAACCCTAAATTTGCAATTCAACATATTACCATGAGTCAAGAAGTTTCTAAAAGATATGCGCAAAGAGGTGTTTCTGCCTCTAAAGAAGATGTACATAATGCTATAAAAAATATAGACAAAGGTTTGTTTCCAAAAGCATTTTGTAAAATAGTACCAGATCATTTAACAAATGACGAAGACTATTGTTTAATTATGCATGCAGATGGAGCAGGAACAAAATCTTCTTTAGCTTATATGTATTGGAAAGAGACTGGAGATTTATCTGTTTGGAAAGGTATTGCACAAGATGCACTGATCATGAATATTGATGATTTATTATGTGTTGGAGCTACAGATAACATCATGCTATCTTCAACTATAGGACGTAATAAAAGTAAAATACCAAGTGAAGTTTTATCAGCTATAATAAACGGAACAGAAGAATTAATTGATGATTTAAAAAAATTCGGAGTTACCATTCATTCAACTGGAGGAGAAACTGCAGATGTTGGTGATTTAGTAAGAACTATCATCGTAGATTCTACTGTAACTGCTAGAATCAAACGTACTGATGTTATAGATAATGCGAATATAAAAGCTGGTGATGTAATTGTTGGGTTAGAAAGTTTTGGACAAGCAACCTATGAAACTGAATATAATGGAGGTATGGGTTCTAATGGATTAACTTCTGCTAGACATGATGTTTTTCATAACTATTTAGCAGATAAATATCCAGAAAGTTTTGATGCAGCAGTACCTTCTGATTTAGTATATTCAGGAAACATAAAATTAACAGACGAGATTAAAGATTCTCCTATTGATGCAGGTAAATTAGTGTTGTCTCCAACAAGAACATATGCACCAATAATTAAAGAAATTTTATCTAAATACAATTCAGAGCATATTCATGGAATGATTCATTGTAGTGGAGGTGCCCAAACTAAAATCTTGCATTTTGTTGATGATTTGCACATTGTAAAAGACAATATGTTTGCAATTCCACCTTTGTTTAAATTGATACAAGAGCAATCAAAAACCGACTGGAAAGAAATGTATCAGGTGTTTAATTGTGGTCACAGAATGGAATTGTACGTTTCTCCAGAAATTGCTCAGGATATTATTGCAATTTCAAAATCCTTTAATGTTGATGCACAAATTGTGGGGCGTGTTGAGTCTTCATCTTCCAAGAAATTGACTATTAAAAGTGAGTTTGGTGTTTTTGAATACTAATTTTCTTTCTCAAAAATAAAGTCTATTCTAAAATCATCATTTTGTACAATAGCTTTTAGTTGATTGTTATCAACTAAATAAGTTATTTTTTTGGGGAATTCATTTTGTGGGTTTTCACATACAAAAGAAGTATCTGTTTGCTTTGTAAATTTAAAAAGTGTTGGGTTTTCATTAACACCAACTACTTATAGATGTATAGTATCATTAATTTTAATAATACTTAATTGTTCGCTAAATGTAGTTTTACCATCTTTTATAGTGTAGCCAAGTCCTTTAAAATCTGAATTCCAATTTTCAAATGTTTGACACCCAGGTTTGTCATTTAAACGTTTCCAATTACCAATTAGAAAAGCAGGATTTTTAGTTTTTTCTGTATTATTATCACAAGAAACTATACAAAGAAAGCAAATGGATAAAAGTAGTAATCTCATAAAAAAAGGTTGATCTATCCAAATATAGCTATAAAAATTGTAAATTCGCAAACCAAGAAACGAGGATAAGATGATAGAAAAAATACAAATTGTAAAACAACGTTATGATGAGGTTTCTGACCTTATTATTCAGCCAGATATTATTGCTGATCAAAAGCGTTATGCACAATTAAGTAAAGAATATAAAGACTTAGGAGATGTAGTAAAAATTGGTAAAGAATATCAATCTTTACTAAATAATATAGAAGAAGCTAGAGAAATTATAGCAGATGGCTCTGATGCAGAAATGGTAGAAATGGCTAAAATGGAAATGGATGAAGCCAATGCTAGAATTCCTGAATTAGAAGAGAAAATTAAATTCATGTTGATACCTAAGGATCCAGAAGATTCTAAAAATGCAGTTGTAGAATTAAGAGCAGGTACAGGTGGAGATGAAGCAAGTATTTTTGCTGGAGATTTATTTAGAATGTATTCTAAATATTGCGAAAGTAAAGGATGGAAAGTTTCTACTGTAGACTATTCTGAAGGTACTAATGGTGGATTTAAAGAAATACAATTTGAAGTTACTGGAGAAGATGTTTATGGTACCTTAAAGTTCGAAGCTGGTGTGCATCGTGTACAAAGAGTACCACAAACAGAAACACAAGGTAGAGTACATACTTCTGCTGCAACATGTATGGTGTTTCCAGAAGCAGAGGAGTTTGATGTAGAAATTAATCCTAAAGATGTAAGAATAGATTTCTTTTGTTCATCAGGTCCTGGAGGTCAATCTGTAAACACTACTTATTCTGCAGTTCGTTTAACGCACATACCTACAGGTTTAGTAGCACAATGTCAAGATCAAAAAAGTCAGCATAAAAATAAAGAGAAAGCGTTTAAAGTTTTACGTTCTAGATTATATGATTTAGAATTAGCTAAAAAGCAAGAAGCAGATGCTGCAAAACGTGGTTCTATGGTTACCTCTGGAGATAGAAGTGCCAAAATTAGAACTTATAATTATCCTCAAGGTAGGGTTACAGATCATAGAATTGGTTTAACATTATATGATTTATCTAACATTGTTAATGGCGATATCCAAAAAATAATTGATGAATTAATGTTAGCAGAAAATACAGAAAAACTTAAAGAATTAGGTGATGGTTTTTAACCATTTTACTATAATCAAATTTAAAGCCTCATTTTTGAGGCTTTTTTATTTGAGTTAATTTTTAAATGATATGGGTTAAATGAAACTGTATTGCTTCTTTACCTTTGTAATAAGAAAAAGAAAAAATAAAGAAGTGTTAAAAATAGCTAAGAAAAAGATTAATTGTTATGAATTAGAATTGCTATGAAAAAAATCAGTTAGCTAAGAAAAAGAAATTTAGGTGGAACAAAAAAATTAAATTTCCCCCAACATCTAAAACAAAAAAGTCTCCAT
>Ga0228628_1000370_pt1 | contig 24659 bp, 13 predicted proteins | sample 34DmetaG_FD_183172 | JGI IMG/M metagenome (GOLD analysis project Ga0228628, IMG submission 183172) | Seawater microbial communities from Monterey Bay, California, United States - 34D | ecosystem: Environmental > Aquatic > Marine > Coastal | place: USA: California | collected 2016-09-30
ATGGATACTCTGTTTATTTCAAAAGATGTTTTTGAATATTTAAAAAGGTAGATAAAATTCTTCGAATAATATTTTTTAGACCACCGTTAAACAATTATATTTTAGGTAGCGAAATAAAGAAAGTAGTTCCTTCTTCACTTGAAGTAAACGTGATGTTACCTCGGTGATTTTCGATTATTTGTTTGACCATTGCTAAACCTAGTCCTGTACCTGTTCCTTTAGTTGTGAAATATGGAACGAAGATTTTAGGTTGAACTTCTTCTTTAATACCTGAACCATTATCCATAAATTCAATATTATAGTTGGCATCAGTCGATTTCACTTGGATATGAATAGATGCGTCTTCTTTTTCAAGGACTGCTTGGATAGCATTTTTAATTAAATTATTAAAAACTCGCAACATTAAATCTTTATCTGCTAAAACATAAAGCGATTCAACTTCTGAATTAAACGTAAGAGAGAAATTTCCATCTTCTTTGAATACTTCAATAACACCTTTTAAAACTGGAAGTAAATCCATTTTTTTCTCGTTAGGTCTTGGTAATTTGGCGAAGCTAGAAAATTCATTTGCAATTTTTGCTAAAGCATCAATTTGTTCAATAATGGAAGTAGAAACTTTTGCCAACTTTTCAGTGGATTTTGGATCAGAAGGATCGTAAACACGAAGCAAGTGCTGTACACTTAATTTCATTGGAGTTAAAGGATTTTTAATCTCATGAGCAACTTGTTTTGCCATTTCTCTCCAAGCAGATTCCCGTTCACTTTGGGCCAATTGTTGAGCTGTAAATTCAAGTTCTTCTAGCTTTTTATTATAGTTTTTCACCAATGCTCCAATTTCATCTTCTTTAGTATATTCGATTGGTTGGTTGTGTTTTCCAAACTTCAATTTAGAAAAGCTATCTTGAATAATCCTTAGAGGTGAAGTAACCCAATTAGAAACAACAATAGCAACAACAATTGAAACTGCCAATAAAAGCATAAATACATTTATAATGGCAACCAAAAACTGCTGTATTTTATTTTCAAACTCTTTTTGTTGACCAAAATGTTGCAAATTCAAGTATCCTAATAGTTTACCTTTATCATTATAGAATGGAGCATAAGCAGATGAATAATTTAATTCTCCTATACTTTCTTGGTGTATAAATTCACTTTTATCTCTAATATCCATCTGGTAAAATGCAGAAGAATTCATTTGTTCACTTAGTAAACCAACGTTAAAAACTTTTGGACGAGAAGCACCTAAAATAAAGCCATCTTTATCATAAAGGTTAATATCTGTCACAAATACTTTTGCAAATTTTTGGAGAAGTAATTCTATGTAATTTCCATGTTCTTCAATGGTCAACTTTTTATTTTTCCCAAGTTTATCTGACATTTCGATTTTCACAGAGTTTAGTTTTTCTCTAACTAAATCATCTGTGTAATCGTTGTATTGGCTATTTACAAACAGTCCACTCCCCCATCCAAATGCAAAGAGAGATAGGAAAACTAGGCTAATTAAAACCAATTGAATTTTTAAAGCTAAAGAGAAGCCATTTGGAAATTTGGTAACATTTTTACGTTTAAGTATAAAAGGAATTAACAACAATAAACCGAAATAACTGAATAAATAAGAAAAAGATGTAATTAATTCGATACTACTAAAGTTTTTAGTTGAAAGGACAACAATATCATCTTCCGATTTTTTAAGAATATAATGGTTATATCCATCTTTATCGTAAAATCCTGTCTTTACTTCTTTCCAATTGTTTAAAGCTACATAAGAAGTTGGGTAGTTAAAAACTCCATATTTGGTAACTAAATGTGTATGAAAATATTTTGCAATAGAATAGTTTTGAAGTGGTTCAAAAACCTTTGCTTTAGTAGAAATTAAAATCCTTGGGAAACCAATTTCTTCGGGAATTTTTTTAGACTTTAGGGTACATATCAATTCCATCTTTACAGAATCTTGGTTCCATAAAGGCTGTCTTATGATGTAACTGTAATATCCTTTATAGTCTTTTATGAAGAAAATATTTGAATCAATTTCTGAACGAGCACCATGACTTTCAATAATTTGTGTTAGTTCTTGATAGGGATTTCCTTTGTTAATAGACGGACTAATTACCGAAAAGTGATTTGTATCAAATAAGTTAAAACTCATTTCATACCGTTCCCAATAACCGTTAAATATTCTATTTTCTAATGCGTCTTCAAAATCTGAAAGCCCCATTCTCCTGGGGTTATTGATTATTCGATTTAGAAAATAATCTGTTTTAAGTTTGGTGGATAAAGTTGAGTACTCTACTTCTGTTAAAACATCTTTTTCTGTTGCTAATTGATTCGCATAAAGTATTCTTTCCCCTTTTTCTTTTTTGTCGTTGTAATGAACCAAATTAATAGACTGAATTATAGAGAAAAAGACCAAAACAATAAGACCAAAATAAAATTTATTAGAATTAGGCTTATGAAACTGATGCAGTATACTAATGATTAAAATTAGAAATAGTGGGGTTAAATCATTTAACAAGGGATTGTCGCTATAAAAATTTTGTAAAATTAAATATAGGCCTTGAAAAATTATACTTAAGGTAAGGGTAGTCCTTGAAGAAACACCTAGTTTCTTAATCCAAAGAACCGTTGAATTGATTAACAAGAAAAAAGAATAAAGCAATAAACCAATACTTGCAATAGCTATTGCTGAATAGGTATTCAACGAAAACAAGTTTTCAATAGCAAGGTTTATTGAACTATTTTCAACTAAACTTTCATTAAGTAAACAGATGATGTTCCAAAACAAAAAAGAGAGAAATAAAACAACAAAAGCAACGATTTTATCTTGTTTAAATGACTCTAAATTTTTAATCTTTCGAACAAAAAGAGAAATGAAATAAAAGATAATAATAACATTCAATAAGTATTCAAAAAAATTTGGAAACCAAAGATTAGTTCCATACAGATTTGGTTTAAAACCATCTGTAACATGCATGAATCCGAACCAAACAAACTTAATAGAAATTAACCTTATGCTGATGATTAAGAATGGTAAAATCCATTTTCTTCTTTTAAAAATTCTTTCCCCTATATCTGTTAAATAAACTAACCAAAAAACAATAGCAAGAAGAAGTAACAGCATCAAAACAATTGATTCTGTTGAATTTGCAGTTTGATAATCATTTGGGTTTATTGAAAATAAATACTGCTTTTCTTTCGAATAAATTGGGTAACCATTCTCTTGTTCAAAAGTAATGTAAGTAGAGAAGGGTAAAGTTAAACTTTCAGAAAACTCATTCTTAAGTTCCTTATTCTTATAGGAATAATCTTTTTTAATCAGAAATGAAGCACATAAAGTATAATCTTTTTCCTTTGAAATTTTAGCATAATACCATCCGTTTTGAAGATGAATTATACCCTCTGAAGGAAAGTGAATATCCGAAAACCTTAGTATTGGAAGTTGGTTTGTACTCCAATAAACCAGGGAATCGTTTTTATAAATATGTAGGTTTTGCTCTGGATGTTTAATGGTTTTTCTCCAAATACTTTTATCCTCCTCTTTTTGCAAAGAACTTACGTTCTCTTTTAAGAAATCATCTCTTTCAACTTCAAGTTGAGAAAATGCTTTCTGGAATTTATTGATGCTTTTAGAAAAATCATAAGAAAATACATTCAAATAATAGAATAGAAAGACGCTTAAACTAACGATAGCTAGTAATAATTTATAGTATTTTCTTAACGGATTATTCACCTCTCTTATACCTTCTAATTTCTACATTTAAACCTTGTTGGTCTACCTTTTACTAAGTAAATCTAATCAATAATTTATTAAACCCACTTCGATTTAGTTTCTTTAAAATGATTTTTCTATCTTAGCATTGAATCTTAATAGGTTCTTGCTAAAGTTATATAACTCCGATGAAAAAATATTTTCTCTTATCCTTTTTCTTTTTTCTCATATATTCTATCTTTTCACAAACAAAAGATTTAGGAAAGCCTTTTCTTTTGATGAATAAAGTTGAAAAATTAAACCAATATTATATAACTCCTAAAGTTAACAACCAGTTAGAAATTGAAAAAACAATTAAAGAAAAAAATGGAGATGCAATAGAAAAAGATTTTCGTTTTGGAAAAGAACACCTTGTTTCCATTGATGTTTTTTCCTCCTCATTCAAAACAATTTTACCTTCTGGTGATCTTATTTATCAATTTGGTATAAAAGCTAAAAATGCTATTTCATTAAACTTAATATTTGATGAGTTTGAATTAGCTAAAGGGGTAAACCTTTACATGGTTGACTTAATACATGAACAATATGTTGGTGCCTATACTTCTTTAAATAACAACCCATCAAAAATGTTGGGTACTGAACTATTAAAAAGTGATGAAATTGTCCTTGAAATATATGTTCCTAAAGAACAAGATGGTAAATCTTTGTTGAGGTTGAATACTATTGTACACGGTTTTCAAGATATTGACAAACTAGCAAAAAGCCTAAATAATTCAGGAAATTGTCAAGTTGATGTGAACTGTCCTATAGGGGATGAATGGAAAAACCAAAGAAATAGTGTTGCAATGATGGTAAACGGTGGTGGTTTTTGTACAGGGTCCTTAGTGAACAATACATCTGGAAACATTATTCCTTATTTCTTGTCGGCTAGACATTGTGGAACAAATCCTGGTGGTTGGGTTTTTCGTTTTAGGTACGAGTCTCCTGAAGGACAAGTAGATTGTGGCACTACTTCACCCTCTATTGACGGACCAGCTACCATGAATATTAATGGCGCAACCTTATGCTCCAACTTTAGTGCCTCAGATTTTACCTTATCTCTTTTAAACTCGACTCCTGATCCTAATTGGGGCGTTTACTACAATGGATGGGACAGAAGAGATGTTCCAGCAACGGAGCTAACTTGTATTCATCACCCATCTGGGGACGTAAAAAAGATCTCTGTAGATTATAGTACTGCTGTGTCTTCCTCATTCTCAGATATTGAACAAAACAGTCACTGGAAAGCACCATCATGGGATTTTGGTGCTACAGAAGGTGGTTCTTCAGGTTCTCCATTATTTGACCAAAACCACCGAACAATTGGACAATTACAAGGTGGAAACTCATATTGTGGTGCAGCTTCAAATGATTTAAACGATGATTATGGTAAATTTTCAAGATCATGGACAGGTGGTGGAAGTACAGATAGTAGATTAAGTGATTGGTTAGATCCTATCAATTTAGGCTCATTATTTATCGATGGAGTGGATCCACTAGTTGCTAAATATACTATTGATGGTGGTATCTCAAATGTACAAGCGAACTTCCTATCTGTATGTGGCGATAGTATAAGGCCCTCTTTTACTATTTTTAATAATGGTTTAGATACTTTGTTTGGTGCCACTATTCAATATGGATTTGATGGAAATTTATCTACTTATCTTGTGACCGATACGCTTGTGACCTTCCAAACATTAGATGTAGTACTTCCAGATACGACTTTAGAAAATGGGAGTCATACTTTTCAAACTATTTTTAATTACCCACTTGCTACTGATGAAAATAGTGATAATGATACCGCTAGCTATAGTTTTTCTCTGAATTTAGAAGGTATGCCTTTGTTCTTAGATTTAAGTATCTATTGTGATGCAAGTGAAAATAGGTGGGAAATCGTAAATGACTCTCAATTGGTAGTTGCAAGTGGTGGACCATTTTCAGATGGACTTCAAGTCCCTTTATTAGATTCTTTTTGCTTAGTCCCTAATTGTTATACGTTTAACCTTTTTGATACTTATGGAGACGGCATTTCATCATTAAATTGTGATCCTGGAAGTTATTCTATCAAAGATGAGAATGGAATAATTTTTAGTGAGTTAAAATCTGAAGATGCAGACTTTGGAACACTTTTATCTTCTCCATTTTGTGCTTCTATAGATACTAATAACCCTATCCATTCAATAAAGATATATCCTAACCCAAGTAACTCAGTATTAAAAATTGTTGCTTACAATTATACTTTTGATAAAGTAACCATTTCATCATTAACAGGGCAAATAGTTCATGAAATAGAAACCTTTAAAAACCAAGCTCAAGTAGATGTTTCCAGTTTTTCAAAAGGAGTCTACCTGATTCATTTTCAAAGTGCTTCAGAAAAAATTGTTAAATCTATCGTAGTAAACTAATTTTATTCACGCAAGTTCTCTTCGGTAATCCATTTTACAGCTTCTTCATACTTTTCAATAGATTTTGGCTTTTTTACCTTTTTTAGAACAACTTTTGAATTTGGTAAAGCTTGTGCAAAATATTCCCAAAAAGAATACATTTTTAACATGACATGATTAAACCCAGATAAAGATTGTTGGTACTCATCAAATAAGGTGTCATGAAATTTAGCAAAAACTTCCATTCTATTTTTTGGATACTCTATTTTATCTGATTTTATCATTTGAGCAAGAAATGGATCCGCAATAATGCCCCTACCAATCATCCAGTGATCAATAGACGGAAACCTTTCTTTTAACTCTCTAAAAATAGAAACAGATGTAATATCTCCGTTGTAGTAAATCTTATGACTTGTATGTTCTAAACAACGTTGAAAAGCATCTAGATCTACCCCTCCTTCATACAATTGTTTACCAATTCTAGCATGTATCGCTATATTTTTTAGTGGATATTTATCTAGAATAGGAAAAACATCTAAAATTTCTCTATTGTGGTCATATCCCATTCTCATTTTCATGGAAATGGTAATATCTGACTCATTAGATACCTTATGGAGAATCGTATTAATTCTTTCAGCATCATTGATTAATCCTGAGCCCATACAACGGTTTACTACCATTGGATAAGGACAACCAAGGTTCCAATTTAATTCAGTGTAACCTAAACTTTGAACATATTTTGCAACAAATAAAAACTCATCCGCATCGTTTGTCATGATTTGAGGAATGACAGTAAGCGATGAATTATTTTTTGGAAGGATATCCCTTTGATAGTTATTTTTAATTACAAACTTTCCATTTAATCTAATGTATGGAGCATAAAAAGTATCAATCGCACCAAAATATTTATGAAAAGCATTTCTAAATTTATAGTCCGTAAACCCTTGAAGAGGAGAAGAGAGTAAAGTATCTTTCATTTTGGTAAATTAGGAAAAAAAGAATACATTTTACTTAAATTCTATCGCTTGGAAATTTTATTATTTGTTATCGTTCTTTGTAAATTACATTTAAATCGATCTATTCCTTCAACACGTTTTTTTAAATGTTTTGTTTTACAATTTTCTACTCTTTTTCTCCAGAGTTTATAACTACTAAACTTTAACTCCTTTTTCATTAATACCTTAACATCGGCTTCTTTTAAGCCAAATTGATATTCTATTGCATCAAATGGAGTTCTATCTTCCCAAGCCATTTCAATGATTCTGTCTTTTTCTAATTCTGTGAAATTCATCATTCTATTGAAGTTAATGGTTTATCTGTCTTTGCATAACTTAAACGGTCCAACTTTTCTACTTTATGGTAACTATCTAAGCCATTATTTGTAAGTGAACCAGCTTCTACTAAGTCTACATATCCGTCATTTTTAAGAATTTCTTCTGGTAAATAAACATCTTGAATTTCCCCTATTATCATTATTGTCCCGTTAATCTCTATATCTATTTTATCCCGAAACCTTAATGCGATTTTAATACTAGAATCTTTAACAAATGGTGCAGTAAACTCTGCTTTTAATTCTTCGTTTAAACCTACCTCCTCAAATTCAGAAATGTTGTTAGGGTAACGTGCAGATGTCTGATGGGCTTTTTTATAAAAAGCTTCAGTAACATGATTAATGGTAAACTCTTTTGTCTCTATTATATTGCTTAAAGTATTTCGTTCAACGGTATCAGGCCTTATTATAAATCCAACTAAAGGAGGATGAGCACCTAAATGAAAAAAAGAGTTAAACACAGCTAAATTTGATTCTCCTAAAGTATTTTTTGTTCCTATCAAACAAAGGCTTTTAAAGCCAAGAACGGAATTTATAAAAGATGCTCTGTACCTTTTTTCTAAACTTAATATTTTATCTAATGTAAAGTGTAACATACATTTCTTTATTTTGTTTAACCAAATATAATAATAATTAAACAAAAATAACTTAATCTAATTTATTAAATGGAGTATTTTAAGTACTAAAAGGTTGTTAATAAAGAAACTAATCTTTTACAAAATCGTTATTTAAATGAAATAGCTTCCCCTTTTTAGTACATTTGTAAATTAGATTTTTTAAAACGATTGAAAGAACTTAAAAAGACATATAAAACTATATTACTGTTGTTTTTAATAACAACTCTTTCCCATATCGTTTATGCACAAATCCCTATAGCAGATTTTACTGTAAGTTCTAATACAACCTGTGCCGGTTCTCCTATAACCTTTTCAGATTTATCCAACTATGGAGGTGCAAATGTAGTAAGTACTAACTGGGACTTTGGAGAAGGTGGGCAATCCTCTGATCCAAACCCTACCTATACCTATACAACAGCAGGAACTTATCAAGTATTGCTAACAGTAATTTCTGATGGTGGGACAGATTTTGAAATTAAATTGGATTATATTACTGTTTTTCCTAATCCTGATGTTGATTTTTCTATTTCTGGAAATGGGTGCTCTGTTCCTTTTGATGTTGATTTTACCAATTTATCTTCTAGTGGAGCTGAATTTTCTTACGCTTGGGATTTTGGTAATGGTGAAACCTCATCTCTTTCAACTCCTCCTACTATAACTTATGGAGCTGATGGAAATTACATCGCACAATTGACCGTGACAAATACAACTACTAATTGCGTAACAAATTATTCTGAGAACATTGTAGTTTCTAATTATGACGCAGGAATTACTGCACCAACTGGTGGATGTTTGGATACACCGATTCTTTTTTCTGATGCTTCTACTGTTGGAGCAAACGATTGGGTATGGACAACTAGTGATGGACAATCTTCTACTCTTCAAAATCCTGAATTTACATTTTCTAGTGTAGGTACTTACACTGTTTCTTTAAATTCGCAAAACACCATTTCTGGATGTAATAGCACTAACGATGTTACTTTAGAAATAGTAGATGAACCAGTACCAACTTTTACATCAGACATTATTGGTGGCTGTTCTCCTTTAAATGTAAATTTCACAAATACATCTGGTGACCCTTCAGCAACTTACATTTGGGACTTTGGTGATGGTAGTACCTATACTGGTGAAAACCCTCCATCTCAAACATATAATGGAGATGGTACTTTTAATGTTTCTTTAAGCATGACCTCATTTGGTTGTGAAGGAATAGTGTCTATAGATAGTATGATTACTGTTGGCCCACCACTTGCAGATTTCATTGCTGATACAACCAGTGGCTGTGACCCATTAGTGATTCAATTTACAGATCAATCTATCTCTCCAGACCTTTCAAATCCTATAATAAGTTGGATTTGGGATTTTGGTGATGGAACAACTTTTAACGGACAAAACCCACCACCACATACTTACAATATTGGTACTTATGATGTTAGTCTTACTATTCAAACACAAAATGGTTGTGGTAATACTATAAACCAACCACAATTTATTGAAGTTGGCGCAATTGATTTGGTTGATTTTACAATGCTTCCCATTAGCGCTTGTGCTAAAACAGATGTTACTTTTACAAACCTTTCTGTAATTTCTGCAGCACATGACCCAAATGAAGTAACTTATTTATGGGATTTTGGTGATGGAGGAAGTGATACTGAAGAAAACCCAATTTATGATTACCCAGTAGATACTGGTTTGTTTAATATCGATTTAACAGTAAACTTTAGAGGGTGTGAACAAACGGAGTCAAAAGCAGATCAAGTATATATACTTGCACCGATCGCTCGTTTTACTAGCCCAAATTTATTTTGTAATCCATCTACTTTTCCTATCACCCTTAATACAACAGATGAATCACTTTCGGGAGAATCTACTGACGATATAACCATGACTTGGAGATGGGGAGTTCCTGGCGACCCCGATGTCATTTTAAATAGTTCTCAAATATTTGATAACGATAATGGAGACACCTCTCATGTTTACAATTCTTTTGGCACCTATACCATCAAACAAGTAATCATAAATAATACAACAGGCTGCGAAGATAGTGTTGAAACAACTTTATACATAACGAATGTTGATGCAAGTTTTAATTTATCTACCGATTCTATCTGCAGTGGTTTACCACTTGACATGACAAGTACATCTACTTTTTCTCATCCAGATGCTACTTACGAATATCAAATGGGAAATGGAGATGGGGTACTTGATAATCCCGGGCAATATATCTATGATACACCAGGAATTTATGATATTGACTTAATCGTAACTAACTCTGTTGGTTGTGCTGATACAACAACTTTTCCAAATTTTCTCGTTTTAGAAAATCCTATTGCAAATCTTACCGCTTCTGATACTGCTGGATGTGCTCCTTTAGATGTTACTTTCTCTAATCAATCAACAACTTTAGGTAATGGATTATCATTAAATAGCTTTGATTGGACTTTTCCTGATGGTTCAACACAAACAACAAATGACATAAACACCACCACAACTTTTAATTATAATTTAGAAGGAACATTCACTACCTCAATTTTAGCAACAGACGAATTCGGTTGTGTATCTCCTCCTGCAGAACTTGATGTTTCAATTACAAAACCAGTAGCAAGTAACATAATGGATACCGTTGTATGCAACCAGGATACTGTTATCGCTGTTAATAACGCAACTGGATTTGGAACTTTAACTTATGATTGGTTTATTGACGGTATATTCTCAACGAATAACCTAGATCTTTCTTACAGTTTTAATGAAAATGCAAGACCTTCCTATGATGAAGTCATGCATACTATAGGTTTTAAAGTTACCGATCAAAATGGTTGTACGGATAGTATTTCAAAAAACGTACATGTCTCTTTACCTAAAGCAGACTTAAACTATGTTGCTTCTGGTGCTACTGCTAATAACCTTGGTGAATTTACCTGTCCTCCTGTATTTGAAACATTTACAGATTCCTCTTCTACTTATGGAAATATCACCCAATGGGATTGGGATTTTGGTGATGGTACTTCTTCTGGATTTCAAAACCCAAATAGAACGTATGTTTTTCCTGGAACTTACACCTTAAGTTTATCTATAACGGATGAACATGGATGTTCCGCTGACACTACTTTAATTGATTACCTTACAATTCTTGGACCAGAGGGCGATTTAGATTGGTCAGTAGTTGGTGATCCATGTGAAAGAACCTATAATTTTTCGGCAACTAATTTATTATTTGTAGATTCAATCGTTTGGGATTTAGGAGATGGAACTATATTGTATGATTCTACTAATATTAACCATACTTATGCTTTCGGAACTTACAATGCAACATGTAAACTAATTGACTCTTTAGGATGTGAAGTTACTTATCCATTAGACCCAATAATAGTAGATCCAATTGTTTTAGTTGCAAACGCTGGACCTGATAATCAAATTTGTCAAGATTCAACTAGGTTACAGGCTGCTTTACCACAATTTGGAACTGGTAGCTGGTCATTGATAAGTGGAAGTGCCTCAATCATATACTCAGATAGTATAAATAGTCCGATTACCAACCTTTCAATAGGTACGCATGTTTTTGAATGGAAAGTAGTTAATGCTTGTGACACCATAGCGGATACCGTTGAAATTACCTATACAGATAATACAACTATTTCTTTTGTTGGACCAAATCAATATATTTGTTCCGATACTTCTAGAGTACAAGGAAACACACCTGTTTTAGGAATAGGGAATTGGAACCTTGTAAGTGGTACTCTCACCATTTCGAACCCAAACGATACCATGACTACAATAACTGGTATTAACATAGGAACCCATGAAATTGTGTGGAGTATTAGTAATTTCTGTTCTTCTTCTACAGATACTATTGTTATTGTTCGAGAAACACCACCAACAGTTCCAAACGCAGGACCAGATGATCAAACGTGCTTGGATACCTATAGCCTTTCTGCGAATCCCCCTTTAGTTGGAAATGGATATTGGTCTATTATCAATGGTACTGGAATATTGTCTGATTCTACCAACCCTTCAGCAACATTGAACAATATTTCTTTAGGTTTTACTGACCTAACTTGGACAATATATAATTCCTGCGATACACTTATTGACACTTTACAAATTGAAAGGGTAAGTGAATCTACACAAGCTTATGCTGGTGAAGATCAATTTACATGCATAAATAACTCTTCATTAGAAGGAAACGAAGCAATAGTGGGTAGTGGTACTTGGAATGTTATTAGTAATTCTGCAATTGTAACAGATCCTTTAGATTCCCTTTCAACAATTACTAACCTAGGAGTTGGAGCAAACGAGTTAGAGTGGTCGATATCCTCTTTTTGTGGAGTTACAAGAGATACGGTTATTATCACCTTAGAAACACAACCTGACTCTCCAGTTGTTGGACAAGACACCATAATTTGTCAAAACTTCACAACCTTAAATGCTACTCCAATAAATGTAGGAAACGGAGAATGGTCGATAATTAGTGGTATAGGTACAATTGCCAACAATACAAATCCAAAATCACCTATGTCAAATATAGGTTTAGGAAATAATGTTTTACAATGGAAAGTATCTAATTCTTGTGATGCCGATTCTGTACTGGTAACTATTTCTAGATTTGAAATTCCAACTGTTGCAACTGCTGGAGAAGATACACCTATATGTGCCACAACCTATACACTAGAAGGGAATACACCAGTTTTTGGAAATGGACTTTGGACCGTTTTAAGTGGTGCAGGAACATTTGTAGATGAAACCAACCCAACTACAGATGTGTCTGGACTAAATGTTGGAGAAAATACTTTTCAATGGGAAATATCCAATGCTTGTGGTAACAATCCAGATCCTGTAACAATTACTGTTGAAACAACACCACCAATTGCTACTGTAGGTCCTTACCAAACTATTTGTGGTGGAGAAACTATTTTAGAAGGAAGTAGTGCAAAAAATGGTTACGGAGAATGGACTTTTGTTAGTGGTAATGGGGAAATCAATACTGTTTCAGATTCTACCTCCGGAGTGACTCAATTAGAATTTGGAGAAAATACATTAAGATGGACAATCACCAACTCTTGTAGTAATTCTTTTGCTGAAGTAACCATCTTAAATACAGGACAATGTGAAGATGAATATAGTTTAAATAATGAACTGATTTTTTATGTTCCTAATTCGTTTACTCCTAATATTATAGATGATTTAAACAGTGTTTTTCAACCTGTATTTACTAGTGGGTATGACCCTTTGAAATTTAGTTTACTCATCTTCGATCGATGGGGAGAATTAGTTTTTGAATCTTATAACGCAGACATTGGTTGGGACGGAACTTACGGAACAAAAGGTAGGTTAGCTCAAGATGGAGTGTATGTATGGAAAATAGGATATACAGACCTGTTGACCCAACAAGAGCATCAAGTTATCGGACATGTTGTTTTGTTGAGGTAAATTAAATAGACTACATTTGTATTAGTTTAGGAGAAGTAGCAGAGGGTGTAGATGAAGAAGATTATTTTAATTTTCGCTATTATAGGGATAGCTTTTTTAAGTAAGGCTCAAAATCCTATTGCCGATTTTTCAGCAGAAAAACTTGTTATCTGTGTTGGAGATTCCATCCAATTTACTAACCTTTCAAATTATAATGGAAGTTCAATAATTAGTACAAACTGGAATTTTGGTGAGGGAAGTGTTTCGACTGAAGATAGTCCTAAACATATTTATAATACCTCAGGAACGTTTAATATTGTTTTAACTGTAATTACTTCATCTGGAACAGATACAGAAGATAAAACAGCCTATATTACAGTAAACCCCTTGCCAATAGCTGATTTCACTATATCTGGAGATAATTGTAGTTTACCTTTTACTGGTATTATCTCTAATGTATCCGAAACAGGAGCTTTTATAGATTATAACTGGGATTTTGATAATGGACAAACATCTATACTACAAAACCCACCAAATTTTGAAAGTAATACTGAAGGAACTTACAATGTGAACTTAGGTGTTACCAACACCAATACTGGTTGTTTAAATACGAAAACAATTCCAATTGGAGTCAATGAATATTCTGTAGGGATTTCTGCACCATCTACGTCTTGTTATTTAGATCCATTGACCGTTTATGACGCATCTACTTCAGGTACAGATAATTAGATATGGATTGCCGGGAATGGTGAAACATCAAATGACCAAAACCCTACATTTAATTATACTACTCCAGGAGACTACACCCTACAATTAACTGCAGAAAATACGACAACAGGATGTTCTGAAACAATTACCCAAAATATTATAGTTCAATCCCAACCAAGTCCTAGTTTTTCCTTAACTCCATCTAATGGGTGTGCACCCCTAACGGTTAGTTATAATAATCTTTCTGCTTCAGGAGATTTTATTTGGGATTTTGGAAATGGAAACACTTATTCTGGTCAAAATCCTCCTGATCAAACCTATAATTCAGATGGAGAAGCAATAGTCAGTTTAACCATGAATTCAACTCAAGGTTGTATAGGTACTGCTATTGTTTACGACACAATTACTATTGCTGCTCCTACTCCATTTATTAAAGCTAATAACCAAGGTGGCTGTTCTCCTTTAACAGTACAGTTTGAAGACTCTTCTTTTACATCTGACCAAATAAATGACCCAATTTTATCTTGGCAATGGAACTTAGGAGATGGTACTAGTTATAATGGACAAACACCTCCTCCTCATGTTTATACTTTAGGAAAATATGATATTACCCTCACAATTACTACTCAAAATGGATGTACTAATACCCTTTCATTTCCGAACTTTATAACCGTTGGTGCTATCGATAATGTTAATTTTTCTGAATCTCCAAATTCTGGATGCGCAAGAGAAAACTATGTTTTTTCAAATTTATCCACCATTTCCGCTCCCTACTCTCCAGGAGACATTTCTTTTTCTTGGGATTTTGGCGACGGAGGACAATCAGCTGATGAAAATCCAGTTTATACTTTTCCAATAGATACTGGTTATTTTGATGTAAAATTTCTCGTAAACTTTAATGGGTGTAAAGACTCAATTGTCAAAGAAAATCAAGTATACATCAAAGCACCTATCTCTAAATTTGAGGTAGATACTTTAATTTGTAATCCAACAAGTTTTCCTTTAAGAGTTCCAGTAACAGACCTTTCTATCCCAGGAAAATCAACAGATAATGTTGAAATGACTTGGAGGTGGGAAAACAGTACCGAATTTACTTTAAACTCTAACAATTTATTTGATGCTGACAAAGGAGATACAGCTTATGTTTTCAATGATTATGGAACCTATTCTGTAAAACAAATAATTCGTAATACTACAATAGGTTGTACAGATAGTACGGAAAAGACAATCGTAATTTCCAAATTAATTCCTGACTTTGTCATTTCAGCAGATACCTTATGCCAAACCGAGCCAATAACCATTTCCAGTACATCTCAATTAACAGATGGACCAGGTTTTTTCTCTTTTAATTTAGGGGATGGAGTAGTGAAAAATGGAAACCCTATTAATTATAATTATGCTAATTCTGGTAATTATAATATTACACTAAAAGCTTTTAACAATGCAGGTTGTGTTTTAATAAAGACTAAAAACAACTTAATTATTATCTCAACACCAAACGCAAACTTTACAGCATCCAATAACAATTATCAGTGTTTACCTTTAACAAATAATTATACTAATACATCTTCAAATACTAGTCCTATTGATAATTTTATATGGACATTTCCAGATGGAAGTAAGGATACAACATATAACGTAAACGAAACTATTTCTTTTCCTTTCGACACTAAGGGAACACATGTAACCTCTTTAGTTACTAATGATATTTATGGTTGTAGTTCTGATACAGCTGAACATACAGTAATTATTACCAAACCAGATATGAATTTTACAATGGACTCCGTCTACTGTAACAATACTGAAATTACAATTCTTAATAATACCATTGGATTTGGTGATTTAAGCTATGAATGGAAAATGGATGAAGTTGTGTTTTCAACCGATACAAATTTCAGAAAAACTGTTATTGAAAATGAAAACACCAATGATTTAGCGATTGATCATGCAATTACTTTAATGGTTACGGATGAAAAAGGATGTTCGGATAGTGTAGAGCATGAAATCAGTATTTCTTTACCCAAATTAGACTATGAATATACTCCTTCTGGAGCAACTACCAATGAAAATGGAGAGTATTTATGTCCACCTGTTTTTGGTAACTTCTCAGATTCTTCTTCTTCTTACGGAAATGTTACTAATTGGAATTGGACATTTGGTGATGGAAAATCTTCCAACCTTCAAAACCCTAGTAATACCTATTTATATCCAGGAACCTATTCTGTCAGTTTTGAAATGGAAGACGAGTTTGGATGTACAGACGACACTTTATTAATTGACTACATCAAAATTCTAGGTCCAACAGTGGATCCAAATTGGACAAATACAAATAACTCATGTGGAAATGAATTTCATTTTACAGCTCAAAATATACGTCCCTTTGATTCTATTTATTGGGATTTAAATGACAACACTTTTTATTTAGATTCATTAAACTTTTTTTACAGTTATAATTCAGGATCTTTTATCCCTAAAGCAATTATAACCGATACAATTGGTTGCGCTGTTACCTATGAATTACCTTCTATTACTATAAGTTCTTCCAACTTTACTTCTAATGCTGGACAAGACCTCATCGTATGTGTTGACCAAACCAATTTAAGTGCAACCCCAAAATTAGACAATTCCTATACAAGTACATGGTCCGTAATTCAAGGAGATATACTTATCGACGATATCCATTCTCCTAACTCAATGATAAGTAATTTAGGGACTTCTGAAAACATATTAGTTTGGAGAATTTCGGATGGTTGTAAATACGTTACAGATACTATTAGTGTCATAAACGGTTTCTCATCTGTAGACGCAGGATTAGATGATGCAATTTGTGCTTACAGCTATTCTCCTTTATCAGCAAAATCCCCATTTGTGGGAACTGGATCTTGGTCTTCTTCAGATAACTCCATCGTTTTTAATGACGTTTTAGACTCTTTAACCACAGTTTCCAACTTAAAAGATGGAAACAATGAACTGATTTGGACAGTAAACTCTGTTTGTGGAGTAAATTCAGATACTGTAACCATTTTTGTAGAAACACCACCTACAATAGCTGATGCTGGACAAAATGATTCAATCTGTGGAACGGATTATACTTTAAATGGAAATACTCCAACAGCTGGAACTGGAAGCTGGAGTTTAATAAGTGGTTCTGGAATAATCGAAACGCTAACTTCTCCAACTTCAAATGTATCTGGTATTGGAATTGGAGAGAATGTCTTCGAATGGCGAATAGAAAATAATTGTAATTTTTCAACTTCACAAGTTACCATAAAAGGAATAGAACAACCAACTCCTGCTCTTTGTGCAAATAATATTATTTTTTGTTCTGATACACATACCTTATATGCAGATACCAACCATATTGGTGAAGGAGTTTGGTCAAATCCAATTGGTTCAGCAAGTATTAATAACCTCTATTCTAATACAACAGAAATTACCAACATCCTTGAAGGAGAAAATATTTTTATTTGGACGATTTCTAATTTCTGTGGTACGTCTTCCGATAGTATTATCGTAACCAGAGAAAGAAGTCCTTCCAATTCAAATGCAGGAAATGACCTTACAACTTGTGTGGATAGCACAATTTTGAATGCAAGTGCTATTAGTGTCGGGGAAGGTGAATGGAATTTATTATCAGGTAATTTCACTTTACCAACAGATATAAATTCAACAAGTATTTTAGTTTCAAACCTTTCTATTGGATTTCAAGAATTAACTTGGACCGTTTCCAATACATGTGGAGCAAATATAGATACAATTACTATCGAATACATTGATGCACCAACAAATGCTATCGCAGGAGAAGATCAAGGTTTATGTCTTTACACAACTAACTTAGATGCTAATGTGCCATTAGTTGGAACAGGGCTTTGGGAAACCATAGAAGGAGCAGGTAATTTTTTGAACACAGGTGATCCAAAAACTGAACTAACAGGAATCGCACAAGGATATAACGAATATACATGGACGATTTCCAATGTCTGTGGTACAAGTACAGATACTCTAGTTATTACTTCAAGTATTGCTCCTACTGAAGCTAATGCAGGTGTAGAAAGAAGTATCTGCGATGGAGTATTAATACTAAATGGAAATGAACCCTTAATAGGAGAAGGAGAATGGAGTGTTAAAAAAGGAAATGGCTTTTTTCATAGTAGCATCGACCCAAGAACCGTAGTCGATAGTTTAAGTATTGGAGAGAATGTTCTCGTTTGGACGATTAGAAATGCTTGTACCTCATCAGAATCGGAAGTAATTGTTACCAATACTGGAAAATGTCCAAATGAAGATAGTTTAAGTCAAATACTGTATTATTATGTACCAAATTCGTTTACGCCAAATGGAGATGGGTTAAACAATACATTCCAACCAGTATTTGAATCAGGATATGAACCTACACAATATAGTTTACTTATTTTTAATCGATGGGGACAAATTATGTTCGAGTCATACAATGCAGATTACGGATGGAATGGTAGGCTACAAAATAATGGAGATATTGTGCAAGATGGTGTTTACCCATGGATTATCACCTTTATAGATATCATAACACAAACCGAAAGAACTATCAATGGATTTGTTGTTTTGGTAAAGTAAAATAATTATGCAATAAAAAACCCCTCAAGAAAAATTCTTGAGGGGTTTTTATATTTAGATTAGTTTTAAATCCTATAAATCAAACTTAATTCCTTGAGCTAAAGGCAAACTATCAGAGTAGTTAATTGTATTTGTTTGACGTCTCATGTATACTTTCCAAGCATCTGATCCAGACTCACGTCCACCACCAGTTTCTTTTTCTCCACCGAAAGCACCACCAATTTCAGCACCAGAAGTTCCGATGTTTACGTTAGCGATTCCACAATCAGATCCAGCATAAGAAAGGAACAATTCAGACTCTTTCAAGCTGTTTGTCATAATCGCTGAAGATAATCCTTGAGGAACACCATTTTGAACCGCGATAGCATTTTCAACACCACCAGAATATTTCATGATATATAAAATTGGAGCAAATGTTTCGTGTTGAACAATTTTGAAAGAATTTTCTGCTTCAACGATAGCAGGTTTAACATAGCATCCAGACTCATATCCTTCACCAGTTAAAACTCCACCTTCAACGATAACATTTCCACCTTCCGCTTTCGCTTGCTCTAATGCTTTCTTGTACATCTCTACTGCATCTTTATCGATAACTGGTCCAACGTGGTTAGACTCATCTAATGGGTTACCAATAACAACTTGTTTGTATGCATTTACTAAAGCATCTTTTACTTTATCGTAAACTTCTTCGTGAACAATTAATCGACGAGTAGAAGTACATCTTTGTCCTGCAGTACCAACAGCACCAAATACAGCACCTGGAACAACCATTTTAAGGTCAGCACTTGGAGTAATGATAATCGCATTGTTACCACCTAATTCCAATAATGAATTCCCTAAACGAGCACCAACAGCAGCACTAACAGATTTACCCATACGAGTAGAACCAGTTGCAGAAACTAAAGGAACACGTGTATCGTCAGCCATTAATTTTCCAATTTCAGCACCACCAATAACTAAACCAGAAACTCCTTCAGGTACTCCGTTAGCATCAAATACTTCTTTCGTAATTTGTTGACAAGCAATTGCAGTTAAAGGTGTTTTTTCTGATGGTTTCCAGATACAAACATCACCACAAACCCATGCCAAAGCAGTATTCCAATTCCAAACAGCAACTGGGAAATTGAAAGCAGAAATAATTCCAACAATTCCAATTGGGTGGTATTGCTCATACATTCTGTGACCTGGTCTTTCAGAATGCATTGTTAATCCGTATAACTGACGAGATAAACCAACTGCAAAATCACAGATGTCGATCATTTCTTGAACTTCTCCTAAACCTTCTTGAAGAGATTTACCCATTTCATAAGAAACTAACTTCCCTAAAGCATCTTTATGAAAACGTAATTTTTCTCCTAATTGACGAACAATTTCTCCTCTTTTTGGAGCAGTAACGTTTCTCCATTCTTTAAAAGCTTCTTGTCCTTTCAAAACAACAGCTTCATAATCCACTTCAGTTGCAGCATTTACAGAAGCAATTAATTTTCCATCAACTGGTGAATAAGAATCTATTTTTTCTCCTCTTGTTTTTAACCACTTACCTCCCATGGAAGCTCCACTGTTTACCTCTTCGATTCCAAATCGAGATAAAATCTCTTGAATCCCTAGATCTTGCATTACTTCTGCCATTCTATAATATTTTATTTTATTTAATACGTGTTACAAATTTAACAATTAATTGCTTATACTGTTAAATTTATACTTAAAACTTGTTAATTAGTATAAAATTAGTCAATAAATTTTCATTTTCATAAAACTAGCAAACTTAATTTAAGAATTCTATTTTCAACAATTAAGTATTCGTAAGCTTTTCCTTTTCGATAAATTATAGAACTTTTTACAATTATTTTTGTTATTCTATTTTACATATTGTTGGTTCAGTTTTTGATTTATAAACAACAATACTAAAGTAATTTTTAAAAGCAAAATAAGTATATGCGACATATTATCTATCTTTTTTTTAGTTTATTTATATTAGTTTCTTTCACAGGTTTTTCTCAGAAGAAAAAAGTAGTAGTCGCAATCGATGCAGGACACGGAGGTTCGGATCCAGGGCATTTACCAAACAACAGCAAGTTACTTCCTGAAAAAGATTTAAACCTTGCTATTGCAAATCTTGTAGCCGAGTACATTGATAAATACCTAAGTCATGTTGAAGTGGTTTACACAAGAAAAGACGATCGTTTTGTTAGTTTGGACGATAGAGTGGATCTTGCAAATGAAAGGGGAGTAGATTATTTCATTAGTATTCATTGCAATGCAAACGATAGAGCTGCAGTTCATGGAACAGAGACACATGTGCACGATTTAAAATCTGTCAAATCTGTTCGTTTGGCAACCATTATGGAAAAAGAGTTTGCTAATCGAGCAAAAAGAAAATCAAGAGGAATTAAAGACACTAAAGACAGAGAACATTCTTTACAAGTATTAAAATATACAGAAATGACCAGTGTTTTAATTGAGTGTGGATTTTTAACCAACGAGAGAGAAGCTGGATATTTGAACACCGTAAATGGACAAGAAATTTTAGCTTCTGCCATCTTTAGAGGTTTTAGAACTTTTATAACAAATGAGCATCCAAACATAAACTTTCTAGAACCAGAACCAGAAGCAAACTTTTCCATACAAATCATGTCGAGTAAAAACCCTTTAGAAACGGATGGAAGTGCTTTTAAACATTTGAAATACGATGTAGAAAGACAGCAGATTAGCTCTACTAATGCATATAAATATAGATACTTAGTAGGAAGCTTTACAACTCGTGAAGAAGCTAAAGAAACATTAGAGTACTTACAAAAACATAGATTTAAAGACGCAATCATTATCAGTATAAAAAATTGATCTTCAAGCCTCAATGAATAAAAAAGTTTAAAATTTTTATTTTTTTTAAAAAAAACTTAAAAAATGGTTTGTTAAATAAATTCTTTGTTTAACTTTGCAATCGCTAACACAGAAATGTGCGCAAATTCTTCCTTAGCTCAGTTGGTTAGAGCATCTGACTGTTAATCAGAGGGTCCTTGGTTCGAGCCCAAGAGGAAGAGCTTAAAAAAGACTTACAGAAATGTAAGTCTTTTTTGCTTTTAAGACAAACTAAATCAAGTATTTAATGAACCACATTGTTTACATATTACATTCTCAAAAACTAAAAAAATTCTATACAGGGTATACATCAAATTTATTAAAAAGATTAGATTTTCATAAAAACGCAGAAGCCCGAAAATTTACATATAATTCAGATGACTGGGCAGTAGTTTTCACTATTAATTGTAGATCAAAAACACAAGGATTGTCAATTGAAAGGCATATCAAAAAAATGAAAAGTAAAATATATATTCAGAATATAATCAAGTATCCTGAAATAAGTTTAAAATTACTCGATAAATATAAAAATTGATAATTAATCAGAGTCCCGAAAGCTTTCGGGATTGGTTCGAGCCCAAGAGGAAGAGCTTAAAAAAGACTTACAGAAATGTGAGTCTTTTTTGCTTTTAAGACAAACTAAATCAAGTATTTAATGAACCACATTGTTTAGAATCAAGTGTAAAAGTTGGGGGCTAATTATTTCTTCCGATACTTTTTTGAGCTGAAAAAAGTATCCAAAAACAGCTTTTTTCAATTTTACAAGGAACTTTTTACGTTCCGTTTCACTCCACAAAAACCGCGGATAAATATTGAACTACATGCTTTTTTCCTACATCTCCATTTCATTACGATTTGGAACGCACTTCCGTTCCATTTACCGACTAGTTCTGTGCAAAATTGAAGTTACCGCTTCGAAGTTTGAAATTTTAGATCTGTTTTAAAATTTCAAAACTAACTAATTTAAGAACAGACTTTAATTCATATCTATGTTTTAAATTTATGAAAATTGAAATGAAAGAAAGAATATTAAATTTCAGCGAAATATAATAATCGAAGCGTTTTTCGGCCTAAGCAATGAAATGTAGAAGAAAAAGCACTGCTTTTGAAGAGAATAAACAAGTAAAGCTGAATCCCTGTCTGAGTTCAGCTGTCAACAATCCAAGAATTGGTTGTTGGTAACAGCGTTTGCGACCGCGCAAGCAGCACCGAAGGTAGTTTGGATGAAGCTACGGAGTGTTTCCGTAGTTTTCAAGTTTTATTGGTTCAGCCTTGTTCCGATAGCTATCGGAATTTGTTTCTTTTGGGTCAAGCCAAAAGATATAAGAAAAAACTTTTTTAAGTTACACTATTTATTGCTTTCCCCACAAGTTTTAGGTTTGATCCATTGTTTACATATTACATTCTCAAAAACTAAAAAAATTCTATACAGGGTATACGTCGGATTTATTAAAAAGATTAGATTTTCATAAAAACGCAGAAGCCCGAAAGTTTACATATAATTCAGATGACTGGGCAGTAGTTTTCACTATTAATTGTAGTTCAAAAACACAAGGATTATCAATTGAAAGGCATATCAAAAAAATGAAAAGTAAAATATATATTCAGAATCTAATCAAGTATCCTGAAATTTAATTTTGAAAAAAATCAGATACACAAAGGGTAAAAGTAATCGTAGTTATTAGTCATGTTTTTCAAGAATACTTGTGAAGTACTTTAATTACTAAATATCTTACCTCCAGTCAATAAGGATAATTCATGCGTAAAATCTTCAAAATTATCTGGAAATACGATTTGACCTTCAGATTTTAGTCTAACATCGTTTATTTGAATGTCAACTTCCCACATTGTTCCGTCATAAACAACACCTTCTAGCTCATATTTCTTTTTCCAATCTGAACAGTTTGTTTTGATGAAGTCTGTAAACCTTTCTAATTTTTTTGATGAAAATAAAATATTATTATTTGGAATGGAATCAAACTGAACAATTACTTCATTCCAATCTGTATGTTCATCAACAATAGGATCAATGTTTTTTATAATCGAATCTGAACCAGTATTCGTTGAATATTGTAATTTACCCTGTTTGAATTCAAGAGTAAAAATATCTCCCATCGATTCATAGTATTGATAAAATATTTTTTTAATCCTCATTATCTACTCCTTTTTTCTAATATTTATGAATCACTTAATATTTTATTAAATAATCTCTAAGTTCTTGATCTGAACCATCAAAAACGTTGACGTCTACTTTTCTTCTAATACCATCCACTTTGCCTTTGTCACTGTATTGCCAAAATGTCCAATCGTGATTAACTGGTTTTTTAGTTTTGTTATAGTTAGCAATCCAAAGAGGATATTCCGTAAATTCCTTTTTAAGAAAAGTGGTGAAATAATTTGACCCAGAATAAAGAATAGGTTTTACACCATAATGCATTTCAACAGTATCTAACCACTTTTGTAAACCAATCTTCAACTGTTCCATGGACTGAACATTAGACTGCCTTTCAATATCTAATACAGGAGGTAAATCCCCCTTTTTCAATATGACATTATCAATGAAGTTTTTAGCTTGCTCCAACGAATTTTCATCTGGTCGGTAATAATGATAAGCTCCTAAATGAATATTTGAGTCTTTTAGAGCGTTCCAGTTTTCTTTAAATTGCTTATCCACTTTATCTTTACCCGCAGTAGATCTTATAAAAGCAAAATGTATTTTATGTTCTCCAAATATAGTACTTACCCTATCCCAATCAATATTTCCATTGTATTCGGAAACATCTATTCCATAAACTTTCCATTGAGAAAAGAATACATCAAAATTATTCTTAATCTTTTCTTGTTTTCTATTATACAGAAATAATAGCCCAATTGCAGTGACTAATGTAAATAGAATAATAAATGTTTTAATTGCTGTTTTCATTTCTTAATGTTAAAACTAAATTAAGAATAAATTGTTAGGTTATTGATTTAAACCTCTCGATTAAATCTGATGTATAACCAATATAGATTTTGTC
>Ga0228628_1000374_pt1 | contig 24188 bp, 20 predicted proteins | sample 34DmetaG_FD_183172 | JGI IMG/M metagenome (GOLD analysis project Ga0228628, IMG submission 183172) | Seawater microbial communities from Monterey Bay, California, United States - 34D | ecosystem: Environmental > Aquatic > Marine > Coastal | place: USA: California | collected 2016-09-30
ATCGCTAACGTTGTTGTATAAGGTTTGTTGCGTTGATTTGGAGTAAAGTTAGTAAATAATTACTGTCAAAGAAAGTCCGCGAGGACTTTCGCAAGTAAGCAAAAAGCTAGCAATAAATTTTATACGGTGTTGTAAACTGGCTTTTTCAATAGCCTTTTAAAAACTTATATTCAATTTGTTTAAAATCATATTTTTCACCATTGTATTTAATAATTTCAATCTCTTTAGCTTCTTTTTTCTTGTTTGAAGCTTTTATATTTTTTGAAGAATCTTTTTCTATATTTTCTTCAAACTCAAAATTTTGTATAATCTTTAAATTATAAAGATTATTTGATTTTTCTTTCTCTAAAAAAAATGAAGATTCGATTATTTCAATTTCGAAATTTGCCAAACCATTTGATTCTCCTTGTGTTTTTCTAATTGGGTAATTTTTCAATATTACTTTTATTGAATTGTTTTCAATTTTTATGATGTTCAATAATTCCTCTGAGTAAAGAGTAACTCTACTTGGAGAAGAAAATTCAGTTGTTACTGCAATTCCATTAAGAGTTTCATTTAGAGGAAAACTCTTCTTTAAAATTTTAGTTGGGTAAGGCTGTCCTGCTTCATTATCGGAATAGCTCAAGTCATTATTTTTCAATTTACTCAATATTTTTCCACTTCTATCTACGAGTAAAAATGTTGTCGTATAATAATTTTCTAGTTCAGTTTTTTCTGTAATGTGTCTAATTGAAAAAAAAGTAAACTTTTCACTATATTCTTTTGAATAAGATTCGTCTAAGTAAATATTTTCATATTTGAATTTAGAATTTATACATACTAATTTCAGTAATTCAGTGTCTAAAATTTCAATTGTTTCTCTTTCTCCATAGTTTTTAAAAACTTGTTGTGAAAATATTAGATTAATGTTCAGAATTAAAATTATAATTAGAAGTTTTTCTTTCATTCGTGGCTTGTTTACAACGTGATACTGATATGACGTCATTTTAATGACTTATATCAGAAGTTAGCGAAGTTCGTTATTTTTATTTTAAAAGTCAACAAGTAAAAACATGTTTCTTGGAAAGCAAATACGTTAGCAAAAAAGTTTAGCCCAGATTGAACGGTTTGTTTGAGCTCTTTTTGAGAGCCTAAACTAAATTTAGGTCTAAAAAAAGCGAGTAGCGAAAGCTGGAAATTGCTACACAAAAAATCCCAAGCAAAAGCTCAGGATTTCAATATTTATTAATTAAAAGCTTACTTACATTTCAAGAGCTTTTTCAGGATTGTTATCCATTAACAACTCAACTGGGTTTTCTAGAGCTTCCTTAACAGCCACTAAGAAACCTACAGATTCACGACCATCAATAATTCTATGATCGTAAGATAATGCCACATACATAATAGGAGCAATTGTTACAGCACCATCAACAGCAATAGGTCTGTTTACAATGTTGTGCATCCCTAAAATTCCACTTTGTGGAGGATTAATAATAGGCGTAGATAACATTGAACCAAATACACCACCATTAGTAATGGTAAATGTACCTCCTGTCATTTCATCAATAGTGATTTGTCCATCTCTTGCTCTTAGTGCTAAACGTTTTACTTCAGACTCTACACCTCTAAAAGATAAGTTTTCTGCATTTCTAATTACTGGGACCATTAATCCTTTAGGACCAGAAACAGCAATAGAAATATCTTGGAAATCGTGTTTTATTTGGTAATCTCCATCAATCATAGAGTTTACATCTGGATACATTTTTAAAGCTCTAACTACTGCTAAAGTAAAGAAAGACATAAATCCTAAACCTACTCCATGTTTTGCTTTAAAATCTTCTTTGTATTGAGAACGTAAATCAAAAATAGGTTGCATATTAACTTCGTTAAACGTTGTTAACATTGCAGTATCATTTTTAACAGATACTAAACGTTCAGAAACTTTTCTACGTAGCATAGACATTTTCTTACGTTCTGTTCCTCTAGAACCATTAGCTGGTTGAGTTCCCATAGAAGGCACAGCTTTTACAGCATCTTCTTTAGTAATTCTACCATCTTTACCTGTTCCTTTTACAGATGAAGCCTCAATACCTTTTTCTGCTAATACTTTTTTTGCAGCTGGAGAAGCTGTTCCTGTAGCATAAGTTTCAGCTTTAGGCGCTTCTTTAGTTTCAACTTTTTTCACTTCTTTAGAAGCCTCTTCTTTTTTGTCAGATGAACCACCTTCTGGTTTTGATGCACTAGTATCAATTAAGCAAACTACTTCACCTACAGCAACAGCATCACCTTCTTCTGCTTTTAAAGTGATGATTCCACTTTCTTCTGCAGGTAACTCTAAAGTAGCTTTGTCAGAATCTACTTCTGCAATGGGTTGGTCTTTTTCTACATAATCTCCATCTTCAACTAACCAAGTTGCAATTTCTACTTCTGTAATTGATTCTCCTGGAGAAGGAACTTTCATTTCTAAAACACTCATGGTTTCTTATTTATTATTTTCTGAAATTTTATTTTTAATTATTAAATACACTATCGATTACAGCTCTATGTCGCTTTTTAAATCGTGTGCTAGAACCTGCTGCTGGAACAGCATAATAATTACGAGAACGTACAGTTAGGTTTTTCAACTCAAAACGTTGTAACATGTAACTCCAAGCTCCCATATTTCTAGGTTCTTCTTGTGCCCAAATATATTCTTCTACATTTGGGTATTTATCGATAATTTTTTGGATTTTTTCTTTATGTAAAGGAAATAACTGCTCTATTCTAACTAAAGCAATATCTTCTCTTTCTAATTGTTCTCTTTCTTCTAATAAATCGTAATAGAATTTACCCATACAAAATACCAGTTTTTTGATACCATCTGGATTTAAAGTATCATCAATAACTTCTTGGAATTCTCCAGATGCTAATTCTTCTATAGAATTTACTGCTTTTGGATGACGTAATAAGCTTTTAGGGGTAAATACAATTAAAGGTTTTCTATAATCACGTTTCATTTGACGACGTAATAAATGATAGAAATTTGCAGGAGTTGTGCAGTTAGCTACTGTCATATTATCTTCTGCACATAATTGTAAATAACGTTCTATTCTTGCTGATGAGTGTTCAGAACCTTGACCCTCATAACCATGAGGTAATAAAACAACGATACCATTTTGAACTTTCCATTTATCTTCTGCAGCAGAAATATATTGATCAAACATAATCTGTGCACCATTAGAAAAATCTCCAAATTGTGCTTCCCAAATGGTTAATGTATTTGGGTTACCCATAGCATAACCATAATCAAAACCTAACACACCATATTCAGATAATAACGAATTATAAATCGTCATTTGTCCTTTATTGTTTGGATTGGTATTTAATAAATTGATTCGTTCTTCGGTTTTTTCATCACGTAAAATAGCATGTCTGTGAGAAAAAGTACCTCTTTCTACATCTTGTCCAGAAATACGAACATTGTAGCCTTCTTCCATTAAAGAACCATAAGCTAAATTTTCAGCCATTCCCCAATCTAATTGATTGGTTTCAAAGACCATTTTTTCTCTTCCTTTTAAAATACGTTCTGCTTTACGAACAAAGTTTACTCCTTCAGGAACTGTAGAAACAACTTTTGCAATGTCTTTTAATTTGTCTACTGAATAAGTCGTATCTAGAGCCTTTAACATGGCTTCTTGGTGTTGACGTTCAAAGCCTTCCCAAGTAGATTTCATAAACTCTTTTACTTTTGAGTTTTTATCTTCTTTAGATTTATCAAACTCTGTTTCTAACATTCCTTTATATTCAGCAGTAATTTCATCTACATAAGATGAACTAATAGATTTTTCTTCTATTAATTTAGCAGCATAAAGGTTTTTTGGATCTTTATGTTTTGAGATTGCTTTATATAAAGTAGGTTGCGTAAAACGAGGCTCATCACCTTCATTATGTCCATATTTACGATATCCTAATAAATCAATAAATATGTCTGTTTTAAATCGCATTCTAAACTCTAATGCCATTTGCATAGCATGACATACAGCTTCTGTATCATCTGCATTTACATGTAAAACAGGAGATAATGTAACTTTACCAACATCTGTACAATAAGTACTTGAACGACCATCTAAATAGTTTGTAGTAAACCCAATTTGATTATTTACTACAATATGAATAGTTCCACCAGTTTTGTAACCATTTAATTTAGCCATTTGCACCACTTCATAAGCAATACCTTGACCAGCAATAGCTGCGTCTCCATGAATTACTATTGGTAAAATTTTACTTGAGTCTCCATCATATTTTCTGTCAATTTTAGCTCTAGTAATACCTTCTGCAACAGCTGCAACAGTTTCTAAGTGAGATGGGTTTGGCACTAAATTCATTTTAATTTCATGACCATCTCTATAGGTTTTACTTAATGTTAAACCTAAATGATATTTTACATCACCATCTATATCTTCATCTTCAAAATCTTTACCTTCAAATTCACTAAATAATTCTCTAACTGGTTTTTTAAATATGTTTACTAAGGTGTTTAAACGACCTCTGTGAGCCATACCTAAAACACATTCTTTAACATCAAATTTTTCAGCAGCCTGTCTAAGCATCACACTCATTCCAGGGATTAAAGTTTCACCACCTTCTAAAGAAAAACGTTTTTGGCCTACATATTTAGTTTGTAAAAAACTTTCAAAAGTTACAGCCTGATTTAATTTAGTAAGAATGTATTTTTTATCCTCAACATCATAATTAGGGTGATTATCGTTTTGATTTAAACGATTTTGCCACCATTTTAATTTTTCAGGATTACGCATATACATGTATTCAACTCCAATAGAATCACAGTAAATACGTTTTAGATTATCTATTATATTGGATAGTGTAGTTTTACCTAAGCCTAAAATTTCTCCTGCAGAAAACTCTAAGTCTAAATCGTTTTCGGTTAAACCGAAATTTTCGATATCAAGAGTAGGTTTATATTGTCTTCTTTCTCTTACAGGGTTAGTTTTAGTAAATAAATGACCTCTAGTTCTATATCCATTAATTAGATCTATAACTAAAAATTCTTTTTTTACCTCTTGAGGTATTTCAAAGTTATCTTCTTCTTTTATAGAATAGCTTTCATTTGCTAAATCATAACCTTGAAAAAAACTTCTCCAACTAGGTTCTACAGAATCTGGATTTATTAAATATTTGTCATATAAATCGGCTATAAAGCCAGTATGTGCTGCGTTTAAGAACGAATATTTGTCCATATAATAGTTTGTGCTTTTTTTTGTAAGCAATTGTAAGTACAAAAATACAATTTTTAAGAATAGTAGATATTTATTTTTAAATATTAATACTTAAAGATTTATTAAAAAATTTAAAAAAAGTGTTTGGCAGTTTTTTAAAAAGATATATATTTGCACTCGCTAATCACAAAATGTGATGCAAACTCCTCCTTAGCTCAGTTGGTTAGAGCATCTGACTGTTAATCAGAGGGTCCTTGGTTCGAGCCCAAGAGGGGGAGCAAAATTAAGCTACGGCTTACGTTCTTTAAAAATAAGACTGCGAAAGTAGCTCAGGGGTAGAGCATCACCTTGCCAAGGTGAGGGTCGCGGGTTCAAATCCCGTCTTTCGCTCTACAACATCAAAATACCAATGCTGAAGTGGTGGAATTGGTAGACACGCTGGACTTAAAATCCAGTGAGCAGTAATGCTCGTATGGGTTCAAGTCCCATCTTCAGTACAAAAAAGCTCAACTAGTAATAGTTGAGCTTTTTTTATTTAAAAAAATTTTATAAATACTGTTGTACAAGACCTATTAAAGTATTTGCATCTTGATATCCTGTTTGTCTCCACTTCATTTCTCCATTTTTATAAATCATAAAAGTAGGATTCCCTTTTACTCTTAAGGCATCAGCAAGAGTTTCGTTTTTTTTGATATCGATTTTAATGACTTTTGCCCTATCTCCTAAAGCAGCTGCAACATCTCTTAAAGTATCAACACTGTTTTCAACCTCATCCCAATCTGCATAAAAATCAATTAAAACAGGCTTATCAACACTAATTAATTCTCCAAATTTTGTCATATTTTATATTTTTTTGGAAACAAAATAACACGTATAAATATATGTGTAATTACAAATATAGCAAATCTAATTAAATAACCTGATAATCAGGCTTTTTTCAATTCTATAACAGTAATTTCTGGCCAAATACCAACTCTTCCTGGAAATGCATGATAACCAAAACCTCTATTTACATTGATGTATCTCCCAAACTCTTGATACAATCCAGCCCATTGTTTATAAACAAATTGAGAAGGACTAAATCTAAAAAAACCAGGAATTTCTATTCCCATTTGTAAACCATGTGTATGGCCACTTAAAGTTAAATGATAATTAAAATCATCTTTTTTTATCATGACTTCCCAATGACTAGGATCGTGACTCATTAGAATCTTAAAATCTTCTTTATTAACATTAGAAGAAGCTTTTTTAATATCACCTGCTTTATTAAATCCTTTACCCCAATTTTCAACCCCAATTAAAGCAACTTTTTGTCCATTTTTTTCTATATATCTACTTTCATTTAAAAGTAAATCAAAGCCAATTTTTTTATGAATTCCTTTAATTTTTTCAAAGTTTTTTATTTTGTCTTCTGGATTTTTCCAATCCATGTAATCGCCATAATCATGATTACCTAAAATAGAATATTTGCCTTCTTTAGCTTCTAATTTAGAAAAAACATCAATCCAATCATCCATTTCATCAGCAGTATTGTTAACAATATCTCCCGTAAATAGCATTAAATCTGATTTTTGTTCATTTATCAGATCAACTCCATATTGTATTTTTTCTTTGTTAGTAAAACTACCTGAATGAATATCACTTATCTGTGTAATTGTATAACCGTCAAATGCTTCTGGTAAATCATCAAAAGTTAATTGATATTTTAAAACTTTATAGTTGTATTTACCTTGAATAATACCATAAATAAAAGACACGAAAGGTATAGCAGCAATACCTAAAGCAATTTGAGAAATAAACTTTCTTCTACCTGGTATAGTTTGCGTTTCTGAATTAGAAATCGAGGAGATTAGTTTAACTGTAAATCGATAAATATCTTCGCCAAAAAGAATAATTAAAATTAATAATTTTGGTATTAAAAACGTTAAAACTAACCCCATAGACATTTGAAATTGAGGTGTTTGTCCGTTTTTTCTATCATAAGAAAGTACAGTAATAAAAAAGTTTATATAAACAAGAATACTTGCTGCTAAAAAACCAAATCTTATGAGCTTATTTTTACTGATTGTTTTAAAAGCTTGAAAAGAATATATTTCAAGTATAACAACTAAAAAAACTAAAATTATTAGTGAAAAAATAAAGCGAGACATAAATAAAACTTATTAAAATGCAGCAAAGGTAGTTGTTAAAACACGAAAGAATTTTAACAACAAGTTAAAGTTTTTAGTAAATTTAGACACAAAAAATAACGAAATGATAGATTCTGTTGTAGCTTTTTTTGAAAACCTTACTAGCCTTCAAAAGTTTATTTGGATTGTAGGTTGTTTATCTGTGTTTTGGGTTTTAGAAGGTGTGTATCCTCTAAAAAAACACCAATATAACAAATGGAAACATGCTAAAACTAATTTAGTTTTATTGCTTTCTACAATGATAATTAATGTTGTTTTTGGATTGCTTACAGTTGGTGTTTTTAATTGGATTGAAGCTTCGAACTTTGGTTTGTTAAATCTGGTTGATTGGCCTGTTTGGGTTGAAATTATTCTAGCAATCATGATTTTAGATTTCACCTCTCAATATGTTGTGCATTATTTATTACATAAAGTGCCTTTTATGTGGCGTTTTCATACTGTTCATCATAGTGATACTCATGTAGATGTTACTTCTGGCACAAGACATCACCCTATTGATTTTATTTTTAGAGAAACTTTTGCATTAATTGGTGTTTTAATTGCTGGCTTACCAGTCGCATATTATTTAATGTATAGAATTCTTACAGTATTATTTACTTATTTTTCACATGCAGATATAAGTTTACCTGTAAAATTAGATAAAGCAATTAGTTATGTGTTTATTTCACCAAACACCCATAAATTTCATCATCATCATGTAATGCCATGGACAGATACCAATTTTGGGAATATTTTTTCTTTTTGGGATCGAATTTTTGGCACATTTGTTTATCAAGACACAAAGGATATTGTATATGGTGTAGATATTTTAGATGCAGAAAAATCTGATGATATTGTTTATCAGTTAAAAGCGCCTTTTCAAAAAGGTCTAAAATCTGTGCCTTACAATCCTTAAATTATAATCCTTTTTTGTAGCTTTATATCTTTATCAAAAAGATACAAATGTCAGACAAAAAAAGACTTTTTTTAGTTGATGCTTATGCATTAATTTTTCGAGGATATTATGCATTTATAAAAAACCCAAGAATAAATTCTAAAGGGTTAGATACTTCTGCAATAATGGGTTTTATGAATTCTTTATTAGATGTCATAAAACGTGAAAGACCAGATCATTTAGCTGTTTGTTTTGATAAAGGAGGAAGTGCAGATAGAGTAGAAATGTTTGAAGCTTATAAAGCCAATAGAGATGAAACTCCAGAAGCCATAAGACTTGCAATACCTTATATAGAAAGTATTTTAAGAGCTATGCATATCCCAATTATGGTAAAAGAAGGTTTTGAGGCAGATGATGTAATTGGTACACTTTCTAAACAAGCAGAAAAAGAAGGATACCAAACCTTTATGGTAACGCCTGATAAAGATTTTGCACAACTAGTTTCAGAAAATATCTTTATGTACAAACCACGTTTTGGAGGTGGTTATGATGTTTGGGGAATACCAGAAGTACAGAAAAAATTTGAGGTAGAAAATCCACTACAAGTCATTGATTTTTTAGGAATGATGGGAGATTCTTCTGATAATATTCCTGGGTTACCTGGAGTTGGAGAAAAAACTGCAAAAAAGTTTTTAGCTCAGTTTGGATCAATGGAAGGTTTGTTAGCCAACACAGATCAACTTAAAGGTAAAATGAAAGAGAAAGTAGAGGCTAATAAAGAACTGGGTTTATTATCTAAAAAATTAGCAACAATTATGTTAGATGTTCCTGTAACTTTTGATGCTAATGACTTTACTTTAGATGAACCTGATATAGAAAAAGTAACAGAAATTTTTAACGAACTTGAGTTTAGACAATTATTAACAAACTTCTTAAAAACATTTGCAACAGAAACATCAACACAAGAAAATTCTACTACTAATTCTGGTGAAACGGAGAAACCTCAAAAACCAAAATCACAAAATCCAACTACTAATACAGAAGGTCAGTTTGATTTATTTGCTGCTCCAGGTTCTGGAAGTGTTTCTGAAGAAGAAAGTTTGTCTGGGTTTAAAACCATAGAAAATACAAATCATTTATATCAACATATAGATTCTCCTCTTTCTAGAAAGTTATTACTTCAGAAATTAATGCAACAAACCTCTGTTTGTTTCGATACTGAAACTACTGGTTTAAAAGCCTTAGAAGTTGAGTTAATAGGCATTGCTTTCTCATGGGAAAAAGGCAAAGGATATTATGTTTCTTTTCCAGAAAATCAAGAAGAAACTAAATCTATTTTAGAAGAATTCAGACCATTTTTTGAGTCGGATATAGAAAAAGTAGGTCATAATTTAAAATACGATATTAAAGTATTGTCAAATTATAATATGTCAATAAAAGGCAAGTTGTTTGATACCATGATTGCACATTATTTGATTAATCCAGATATGAGGCATAATATGGATGTTTTAGCAGAAACCTATCTAAATTATCAACCAGTTTCTATTACAGAATTGATTGGAAAAAAAGGGAAAAATCAACTTTCAATGCGAGTTGTACCTATTAAAGATCAAACAGAATATGCTGTTGAAGATGCAGATATTACCTATCAATTAAAAGAACACTTTACAAGTGAATTAGCTGCTGGTAATGTTACAGAGCTGTTTAACAATGTAGAGTTGCCTCTAGTGTCTGTTTTAACAGCAATGGAAATAGAAGGTATTAATATAGATACAGACTTTTTAAAAGAACTTTCTGTTGCGCTATCTGATGATATATTAAGATTAGAAAAAAGTATTTACGAGCAAGCAGGAGAAGAGTTTAATATTGCATCACCTAAACAATTAGGGGTTATTTTATTTGAAAAATTAGAGTTGGTTAAAAAACCAAAGAAAACCAAATCAGGTCAATATTCTACAGCAGAAGATGTATTGTCTTACTTGGCAAAAGACCATCAAATTATAAGAGATGTTTTAGAGTTTAGACAGTATAAAAAACTACAAAGTACTTATGTAGATGCGTTGCCAAACGAAATTAATCCTAAAACCAATAGAATTCATACTGTTTACGCACAAGCAGTTGCTGCTACAGGACGTTTAAGTTCTAATAATCCTAATTTACAAAACATTCCTATTCGAACAGAAAGAGGTCGTGAAGTACGTAAAGCTTTTGTTCCAAGAGATGAAAACTATGTTTTATTAGCTGCAGATTATAGCCAAATAGAATTAAGAATTATTGCTGCTTTAAGCGAAGAAGAAACTATGATGAACGCCTTTAAAAATGGAGAAGATATTCATGCTTCTACAGCTGCAAGAGTATTTAATGTTCCTTTAGAAGAGGTTACTCGTGAACAACGTAGTAATGCAAAAACCGTGAATTTCGGAATTATCTATGGGGTTTCTGCTTTTGGATTAAGTAATCAAACCAACTTATCTAGAAGCGAAGCAAAAGAATTGATTGATACGTATTATGAAACCTATCCTAAATTAAAAGCATATATGACTGCTCAAGTAGATTTTGCAAGAGAGCATGGTTATGTAGAAACTGTTTTACATAGACGTAGATATTTAAAAGATATAAATTCTAGAAATGGAATGGTTAGAAGTGGTGCAGAACGAAATGCTGTAAACGCACCAATACAAGGGTCTGCTGCTGATATTATAAAGTTAGCAATGATTAATATTTACAGGCGTTTTGAAGCAGAAGGTTTTAAATCTAAAATGTTACTGCAAGTGCATGATGAATTAGTTTTTGATGCACATAAAGATGAATTAGAAACCATAAAACCAATTATAAAACATGAAATGGAAAATGCTTTTACAATGAGTGTTCCTTTAGATGTTGAGATTGGCTTGGGTGACAATTGGTTGGAGGCGCATTAATACTTAAAATGAATAAAAATCTAAAAGTTTTATATTCTTTTTTATTATTGATGATATTGAGTTGCAATTCCCTTAATCTTCTATATATGTCAGAAAAACCATTTGTAGCAATTTTTGATAACCAAGAAGATTTTCAAAGAGACTGGAAAAATAATTTTTGAAAAAGTCCTGCATTTTATCAACTAGAAAAAGGGTTTTTAAAAATATCTACTAGACCCAATTCTAATGATCGTTTAAAAATTAGGAGTAGAAACACTTTTACAACAGGCAAGTATACTTGGCGAATTTTTGTTCCTAAATTCAAATTATACGAACAGGTAAGTATAGGTGCTTTTTTGTATCATAATCAAGAAAAAGAATTTGAATTTGATTTTGAAATTGGTTCAGGCCAAGAAAAAGATAGAGAACAATTGGAATTAAAAAATGATGAAGCTATTGTATTTTGTGTTTCTCAATTTGAACCTTTTAATTCTAGTCAATATCCTGTACAAATGAATGACTGGTCTACATTTACTATTGAACTTTTAGATATAGACGGTTTCTATTTTGTAAAATGGTATATCAATAATCAATTGGTTAAAAAGTTACAAACACAAGTAGATGCATCAACATCATTTAGAGCACATTGTAGTTTAGAAAATCTTGGCTTTATTGGAGATAAAAAAACAACACAAGAAAATTTTGTGCTGTTTGATTATTTTGAATTTAAAAAATAAAAAGGTAGATGTTTTCTACCTTTTTTTTAATCTATTTTTTGGCGTTTTTCACTAAATTTTTGGTATACTTTTTCATTTCTTCATTATACTCTTCAATAGCTTCATTTAATTTTCCTTCATCCATTTTTTCATTGAATTCTTCAATAGCATCTTTCTTTGTATCTATATACATTTTTAATGTTTCGTCTAATTCTTCTTTTAAATCATCAAATTGCTCATTAAATTCTTCTAAATTTTCTATTATCTCTTTTTCAGAAGCATTTTTTTCAGAAATTAACTCTAAATATTCTTTTTGAATATCTGCAACATCTTCCATAACTTCTTCTGTTTTTAAATAAGCTGGAATAGAATTTCTTAGATTTGCTACTTTATAGTTTAGTCTATTTAATTTTTCTGAAGTAGTAACAAAATTAGTATTGCTAACCTTTGCTAATTCTGTGTTTACAATGGTAAAATCTTTCCAATCTTCAAAACCTGCAATTCCTTTTGCATCTAAATAATATGAAATGGTTGAACCATCTTTCATTTTATAAGTTCTAGTTTTAATTTCCATTTCATTTTTAGAACTATTAACTTCTAAATTATCAATTTCCTTATTAATTAAACTATCTTCTACTATTGAATCTTTTACAATTTTAACTTCTGCTATTTCAATAATTTCTCTCTCACTTTTCTTTTTATCATTACATGAAACTATTACTAATGTTATTGCAAAAGCAGCAATTACAAAAAGGTTTATTAAACTATCTTTAATTTTTTTCGTACTCATAATTTCTTTTTTTACAAAGATAAAATCAAGGCAGAGTCTCAATTTGCTCATATCAATTAAATTTTTGTTCTTATAAGAAAACTGAAAATTATCAAGTCATTATTTTTTATAAAGACTACTTTAAAAATGATTAATTTTGTTGCTGAAATTTATGAGCATTATTTCTAAAGACATACAAAAGGCAATTAGTCTATTGACTAATGAAGAATTAGTTGCAATACCAACAGAAACAGTATATGGTTTAGCAGGTAATATTTTTAGTGAAAAAGCAATTAAAAAAATCTTTGAAACAAAAAAAAGACCTTCATTTAATCCTTTAATTGTCCATATTTCTTCTATCAACGATTTAACTAAAGTGGTTAGTTATTTGCCTGAAAAAGCAAAAATTTTAGCACAACATTTTTGGCCTGGTTCTATGACCTTAGTTTTACCTAAAAAGGAAACAATCCCAGATTTAATTACTGCTGGTAAAAGTACAGTGGGTGTTCGTGTACCAAATCATCCAGTTGCTTTAGAATTGTTACAAAAACTATCATTTCCATTAGCTGCACCAAGTGCAAATCCTTTTAATAGCATTAGTCCTACAAAACCAGAACACGTAGAAAATTATTTTAAAAATGATATTAAAATGGTGCTTGATGGAGGTAATTGTTTAAAAGGAATAGAATCTACTATTATTGGTTTTGAAAATGAAGAACCAGTGATTTACAGATTAGGATCACTTACTATTGAAGAGATACAAGATGTGGTTGGAGATGTTATTGTAAAGAATGAAAAAGAGGAAAATCCTGATGCTCCTGGAATGTTAAAAAAGCATTACTCACCTAAAACAAAAACTGTTTTTACAGATAATATTAGTGATGAAATTAAAAAGTATTTTCCAAAAAAGATAGGAATACTCTCTTTTTCAGATACTTTTAAAACTAATGATGTAGTGCATGAAATTATTCTAACAGATAATTTTGACATGAATATAGCTGCCTCAAAACTATACAGTGCTTTACATGAGTTAGACCATTTAGAATTAGATGTAATTATAGCTGAAAAAGTACCTAATATTGGTTTAGGAAAATCTATAAATGATAGATTAAAAAGAGCTTCTTCTTAATTTATTTTTTTTCTTTAAGTAGAGAGAATAAAGCAGATCTAAAAATAGATAGTAAAATACTAAAAAACAGTGCTGTCCAAAACCCATTTACAGTAAAGCCATCAACTAATTTATTAGCTAAAAGAATAATAATAGCATTAATTACAAAAAGAAACAATCCAAAAGTTACAATAGTTGCTGGTAGTGTAAAAAATATAAGTAAGGGTCTTACAAACATGTTTAATAAGGAAATTACTAACGCTACAATTATAGCAGATAAATAACCGTTTACACTTACCCCAGGTAAAATATTAGCCAAAACAATAACAGCTAAAGCCGTTAATAAAATTTTTAATAGTGTATTCATAATAATTATTTTTTCTGAGCGTCTTCAGCAGCCTTTCTTTCTAATTCTGCTTGAAATTCCTCCATTACAGGTTTTACTGTACTATCAGGAATATCAGCAACTTTTATATACATTAAACCATCTACTGCATTGTTAAATTTAGGGTCTACATTAAAAGCTACTAATCTTGCATTCTGTTTTACATATTTTTTGATAAGTACAGGAATACGTAAGGCACCAGGTTCTATTTCATCTATAACTTTATCAAATTTTTGCATGTCTGCTTTTGTAGAGTCAAAAACAAAATCTTTATCTGCATCTTTTAATTGAACCTTAAATTCTTTTTTAGGTTGTATGTATTGAGCAATGTAAGGATCGTAATAATGAGATTTCATAAACTCAATCATTAATGATTTTGAGAAATCTGAAAACTGATTACTAATAGAAACACCACCCATTAAATATTTATGTTCTGGGTATCTTAAGGTTACATGTACAATACCTTTCCATAATAAGAAAAGAGGCATAGGTTTTTGTTGATATTCGGCTATAATAAAAGCACGCCCCATCTCTATAGTGTTTTCCATCATTTGATGAAGCTCTGGTTCTATCCTAAAAAGCGTCTGTACATAAAAACCATTGATACCATATTTTTTAAAGATCTCTTTACCTAATCCCATTCTATAGGCACCTGCTAAGCAGTTTGCATCTCTATCCCACAAAAACATATGATAGTAATATTTATCATATTTATCTAGGTCAATAGACTTGTTTGTGCCTTCTCCTACATCTCTAAAGGTTATTTCTCTAAGTCTACCAATTTCATGCAATAAGTTAGGAATCTGTTTTGCATTGGCAAAAAACACTTCATAATTTTTACTTTCTAAAAGCCTACCATTATTTTCTCTTAAAGCATCAACTTCTTTTATAAAAGACTCAACATTTCTTTGAGCAGTAATTTTTTTAGCAGTTTTTTTTATTTTTATGTTTTCTGTAGATAGTAGTTTGCTTTTCTTTTCAAAAGGATTAGCTAACATGTAGGTTTTCTTTCTAATAAACTCGTAGAAAGAATTCATGTCTTTATACTCTTGTTGGTCTTTTACATAAATGGGTTTACCAATTCTAACCTTAATAACTTTACCTTCTTGAGAAATTACTTCAGAGGGTAATTTAGCTGTTCTAAGTGTATCACTAATTTTTGATAGAATATAAAATAGTCTACTATTTTTTGCATGAAAGTAAATGGGGATTACTGGTACTTCTGCTTTTTTAATTAATCTTACAGCTCCTTGTTCCCAAGGTTTGTCTACTTTTAATTTACCATCTTTATAAGTAGATACTTCACCTGCAGGAAAAATACCTAATGGCTTACCCTCTTTTAAATGAGATAATGCACTTTTAATACCAGCTACACTAGATTTCGCATCCTTTCTGTTTTCAAAAGGATTTACAGGCATAACATAAGGTTTTAAAGGCTCTATTCTATGTAATAAAAAGTTAGCTATAATTTTGTAATCTGCTCTTTTTTCAAGTAATAATTTTAAGAGTAAAATACCATCTACACCACCCAAAGGATGATTAGAAATAGTAATAAAAGCACCATCTTTTGGTATTCTTTTTAAATCTTCTTCTGGTACCTGAAACTCTATATTACAATCGTCTAAAACACCATTCAAAAAATCTAAATCAGACTTATTTTTATTTCTGTTATAAATTCGATTGAGTGCAGATATACGAAGTACTTTAATAAGTAACCACCCAATGAATGTTCCAATAAAACCGAGTTTCTGTAAACCAAGTACTTTTGAAATCTCTTTTGATGTTACTAATGCCATAAATTATCGTAAGTGATAACTGCAAACTTAGTAAAAAATTTGAAACAAATATTTAGTTAGTTAGGTTTTACAACAATTTGAGAAGTCTCTTTATTAATCTGAGTCAATAAGGATTCACCTTTTTGTTCAATAACAGAGATTGCATCAGCATTAAAATGACGAACAGTATATAAGTCTACATCTTTTTGAACATCTATTTTAAACTGACTATTTAACTCATTATAAAACTCATCGAACTTGCCAAATTTATTGTCTATGCAAACAGAAAAACTAATTGCAGAGTTTTGAATCAAATTAACTTTTAGTTGATAATCATGCAGTTTTTGAAATATAAAACTAATATTATTTTCTACCATAAAAGAGAAATCTAAAGCAGAAATCGATACTAAAATCTGATTTTTCTTAACAATAAAACAAGGTATATAAGGTACTAAAGTAGTACCCTTAGAAACTTTTGTGCCAGCTGCTTTTGGGTTTACAAAAGAACGAACTAGTAAAGGAATTTCTTTTCTTTCTAAAGGTTGTAATGTTTTTGGATGTATTACAGAAGCTCCATAAAAAGCCATTTCAATAGCTTCTTCATATGATATTTGTTGCAGCAAAGTGGTTTTTTCAAACACTCTTGGATCTGCATTTAAAACACCATCTACATCTTTCCAAATGGTAACACTTGCTGCGTTTAAACAATATGCAAAAATACCTGCAGTGTAATCAGATCCTTCTCTACCTAAAGTGGTTGTGTTTTCTGTATCATTAGCAGCAATAAAACCTTGAGTAATATTTATCTTTGTAGCATCTACTTTTTCTGTGATTAGTTCTTGAGTTAACTCCCAATCTACTTTTGCATCTCTATAATTACTATCTGTTTTTATAAAGTTTCTAGCATCGAACCAAATGTTTTCTGTGCCTATTTTTTCTAAATAAGCACTTACTATTTTTGTAGATAATAATTCTCCAAAGCAAATTATTTGATCGTATACATAATTATATCTCTTAGAAGTATTTCTAGCCAAAAACCAACCTAATTCACCAAATAAAACATCTACTTTTTCATAAATAGCATCAGTTTTATCAAATAAAGAACTCATTATTTTTTTGTGGTAATCTTCTATATAATTTAGTTTTTCTGGTAAATTATCTTTTTTGTTATAGTAAGCATCTACAACTTCTTCAAAAGCATTAGTCATTTTACCCATAGCTGAAACTACAACAAGAGTATCTTTAGCCCCTTCATTTTTAATAATAGAAGCAACATTTTTTACACTATCTGCATCTTTTACAGAGGCTCCTCCAAATTTAAAAATCTTCATTTCTAATTTTTTTCTATAAATTTTGCTAAATTTTCTTTATTCATTTGTACAACAGACCAGTCATTTAAATAAGTGGCTCCTGTACTTTTATAAAAGTTAATTGCATTTGTATTCCAATCGATTACCTCCCAAGCAACTCTATTAAAATTATGGTCATAAGCATATTTTAATACAGCTGAGTATAAAGCTTTACCTGCTCCAATTTTTTGTCTGCTTTTGGTTACAATTAAATCTTCTAAATGAATGGTTTTACCTTTCCAAGTTGAATATCTTTCATAAAATAAAGCAATACCAATTAATGTATTATTTTCTTCAGCAACAAATAATTTAAATTTTGGATTTTCGCAAAAACCATCATTTAATAAATCTTCTACAGTAATTTCTACAGCATCTGGTTCTTTCTCAAAAATAGCTAGTTCTGTAATTAGATTTAATACAGATTGCACATCTTCTTTTTTAGCTTCTCTTATTATAAAACTCATAATTAGGTATTTCTTTGGCAAAGATATGTGATTAGATTTTGCTTGAAAAAAAATGAATTTTTTGAACATTTATTTTTGATTTGTTAAAAATATGCATCAAAAATTCAAGAATCATTTTAACGAAAACGTTGTTGTAAACTATAAAAATTTGCATCTTTGTGAATATCTACTATTTCAAAGAAAATGACTTTCAAAAAACAAACCTTAGGAGAATTTATTATTGAAAACCAGTCTTCATTTAAATATTCTTCAGGAGAACTTTCACGATTAATTAATTCGATAAGATTAGCAGCTAAAGTAGTTAACCATGAGGTAAATAAAGCTGGTTTAGTTGATATTATTGGTGCTGCTGGCGATACAAATGTTCAAGGCGAAGATCAACAAAAATTAGATGTTTATGCCAATGAAAAATTTATACAAACACTTACAAAAAGAAATATTGTTTGTGGTATTGCTAGTGAAGAAGAAGATAGTTTTATCTCTATAAACAGTCAAGACGAAAATCATCAAAATAAATATGTAGTTTTAATAGATCCATTAGATGGTTCTTCTAATATAGATGTTAATGTTTCTGTTGGTACTATTTTTTCTATTTACAGAAGAGTAACTCCTGTTGGTACGCCTGTTCAATTAAAAGATTTTTTACAAAAAGGAAGTGAACAAGTTGCTGCTGGTTATGTAGTTTATGGTACTTCTACAATGTTAGTTTATACTACAGGTCATGGAGTTAATGGTTTTACATTAAATCCTGCAATTGGTTCTTTTTATTTATCACATCCAAATATGACTTTTCCAGAAGATGGAGGAATTTATTCTGTAAATGAGGGTAATTATCAAGACTTTCCACTAGGGGTTAAAAAGTATATCAAATATTGCCAAGAAGAAGAAGGTGATAGACCTTATACTAGTAGATATATAGGTTCTTTAGTTTCAGATTTTCATAGAAATATGATTAAAGGAGGCATATATATGTACCCAAAAGGATCTAGAAATCCTAATGGAAAATTAAGACTTTTGTATGAATGTAATCCTATGGCTTTTTTAGCAGAACAAGCAAATGGTAAATCTTCTGATGGTTATACAAGAACTTTAGATGTAGTGCCTACTGAACTTCATCAAAGAGTACCATTTATTTGTGGAAGTAAAAACATGGTCGAAAAATTAGAAGAATTTATGCAAGAATTTGGTGAATAAATCATTTCTATGCAGCTATAAGTTAACAAAACGCTAATATCTTGTTATCTGATTAATTAATGTTTAAATTTGTTGAACAGAAATTAATATAAACTTTTTAAAAATAAAATTATGGCTTTTGAATTACCAGAATTAGGATATGCACATGATGCACTAGAACCACATATTGATGCAAGAACTATGGAGATACACCATGGAAAACATCATAATGGATATACAACAAAATTAAACGCTGCAATTGAAGGCACAGATTTAGAAGGTAAATCTATAGAAGATATTTTAACAAATTTAGATATGAGTAATGGCGCTGTTAGAAATAATGGTGGAGGTTTTTACAATCACTCATTATTCTGGACAGTAATGAATCCAAATGATAGAGGGTATTTATCTGGAGAATTAAAAGATGCTATTGAAGCAGAATTTGGTTCTAAAGAAGCCTTTATAGATGCTTTTTCTAAAGCAGCAGCAACTCAATTTGGTTCTGGATGGGCATGGTTATGTGTACATAAAGGAGGTAAAGTAGAGGTTTGTTCTACACCAAATCAAGACAATCCTTTAATGCCAGGTGTTTCTTGTGGAGGAACTCCTATTTTAGGATTAGATGTTTGGGAACATGCTTACTATTTAAACTACCAAAACAGAAGACCAGATTATATAGATGCTTTCTTTAAAGTAATTAACTGGAACGAAGTAGAACGCAGATACGCTGAATCTAAGTAATCAGATACAATACATTACAAAAAGCGATAGAGTTTATTTTCTATCGCTTTTTTTATGTCCTTATATTAAAAAACATGTTTTCATATTATTCCCTACATTTGTTTAAAATCAATAGGTATTATGGATTATTTTGCACATGAAACTGCTGTAATAGATGATGATTGTCAAATTGAAAAAGGCACAAAAATTTGGCATTTTAGTCATATTATGTCTAATTGTAAAATTGGCAAGAATTGCAATCTGGGTCAAAATGTAGTGGTTTCTCCTGATGTTATTTTAGGCAATAATGTTAAAGTACAGAACAATGTGTCTATTTATACAGGTGTAATTTGTGAAGATGATGTTTTTTTGGGTCCTTCAATGGTATTTACTAATGTGATAAACCCAAGAAGTGCAGTAAATAGAAGAGGACAGTACCAAAAAACCTTAGTTAAAAAAGGAGCTAGTATTGGCGCAAATGCAACTATTGTTTGTGGTAATGATATAGGTGAATATGCTTTTATTGGAGCAGGAGCAGTAGTCACTAAAGAAATACCTGCTTATGCACTGGTAGTGGGTAATCCTTCTAAACAAATTGGTTGGGTTTCAGAATATGGGCATAGATTAACATTTGATGAGCAAGGATTTGCAATTTGTAAGGAAAGTGGAGAAAAATATCAATTGAAAAACAATCAAGTAGAAAAAATATAAACTAAAAAAAATCCAAAGAACATTCATTGGATTTTTTTAATTAATTCTAGCTGTAAATAATAGATTTTATGGTGCAGGATTTGGAATTTCTGCATGTACAGCATTAATTTCTTTTATAATTTCATCAGATAAATCAACATGTATAGAATTGATATTTTCTTTTAATTGATCCATTTTTGTAGCTCCAATAATATTACTTGTTACAAAAGGTAATTGATTAACAAATGCTAAAGACAATTCAGATAATGTTAAATCATGCTTTTTTGCAATTTCTAAATATTTTCTAACTGCATTCTCAGAATTTTCGTTTTTGTAACGAGCAATAAACCTAGGAAATAATGTTCCTCTAGCACCATCAGGTAAGTTACCATCTAAATATTTGCCAGATAAAACTCCTTGTGCTAATGGAGAGTAAGCCAATAAACCAATATTTTCACGCATAGAAACTTCGCTCATACCTACTTCATATCCTCTATGAATTAAAGAATATGAATTTTGTACAGTTACTGGTCTTGGTAAATTATATTCGTTTGAGACTTGTAGATACTTCATAGTACCCCAAGGAGTTTCGTTAGACAAACCAACTTGTCTAATTTTACCCTCTTTTACAAGTTCTTGCAATCCTTCTAAGATTCCTAAATAATCTTCTGCTTCTTGTTCTGCAGTTTTATACGGATAATCTCTTACTCCAAATACATTAACACCTCTATTTGGCCAATGCAATTGGTATAAATCTATATAATCTGTTTGTAATCTTTGTAGACTTTTATCAATCGCATCAAAAATATTTTCTTTATTGATTCCACCTTTTCTAATATGGGCAGTATAATCTCCACCACCAGCTATTTTAGAGGCTAAAACAACCTTATCTCTATTGCCAGTTTTTTTAAACCAAGTACCAATAATACGTTCTGTATCTCCATAAGTTTCAGCATTTGCAGGAACAGGATATAACTCTGCTACATCAAAAAAGTTTACACCTTGCTCTAAAGCAAAATCCATTTGTTCATGGCCTTCTGCTTCTGTGTTTTGGTTTCCCCAAGTCATGGTTCCTAAACAAATTTTAGAAACTTTAATATCTGTATTTGGTAGTGTTGTGTATTTCATTAAATCTTGTAATTTTAATAGTTTTACAAAAATAAGGCTTATTTAGCAGGATATTAAATCAACAAAAAAAGTTCTCAAAATTTGAGAACTTTTTTAACATATTTTTTAAGAAATCTTACTTTAAAATGGCTTCAATACCAGGTAAAGATTTTCCTTCTAACATTTCTAGCATAGCTCCACCACCCGTAGACACATAGCTAACTTTATCTGCAAAGCCAAACTGTTTTACTGCAGCAACAGAATCACCACCACCAACTAAAGAAAATGCACCATTTTTAGTAGCTTTATCAATTGAGTGCCCTAAAGCAATTGTACCTTCAGCAAAAGATTCCATTTCAAAAACCCCTAAAGGACCATTCCATAAAATAGTTTTTGATTGATTAACAATACCATCAAAAATTTCTTGTGATTTTGGTCCAGCATCAACACCTTCCCAACCATCAGGTATTGCATTAATGTCACAAATTTGAGTATTGGCATCATTGCTAAAATCATCAGCAGCAATAACATCAACAGGTATATGAACTTGCACACCTTTAGCTTCTGCTTGTTTTAAGATTTCTAAAGCTAATTCTTGTTTGTCATCTTCACAAATAGAGTTTCCAATTTTACCTCCTTGTGCTTTTATGAAGGTAAAACTCATTCCTCCACCAATAATTAAATGATCTACCTTATCTAAAATATTTTCTATTACTGTAATTTTTGAAGATACTTTTGCGCCTCCTAAAATTGCTAATACTGGTTTTTCAGAGTTGTTTAATACCTTATCTATACTTTCAATTTCTCTAGCCAATAGACTACCAAAACATTTATTTTCTTTGAAAAACTGAGCAATAATTGTAGTTGATGCGTGTGCTCTGTGTGCAGTACCAAAAGCATCATTTACATAAACATCACCTAATTTAGAAAGTTGTTCTGCAAAAGTTACGTCACCTTTAGTTTCCTCTTCATAAAATCGAAGATTTTCTAAAAGTAAAATTTCACCAGATTCTAAACTAGCAGCAGCTTGTTCTACTTTTTCACCTACGCAATCATCAACAAATTTTACGTTACAACCAATAATTTCAGTAACTTCATCTACAATATGACCTAAAGAAAACTCATCTTGTTTCCCTTTTGGACGACCTAAATGAGACATTAAAATACAACTACCACCATTTTCTAAAATCTTAATAATTGTTGGTTTTGCAGCTTGAATTCTAGTAGCATCTGTTACTTCAAATTTGTCATTTAAAGGCACATTAAAATCTACTCTTATAATTGCTTTTTTGTTTTTAAAGTTAATATCGTTTAAGGTTTTCATTGTTGAATCATTTTTAACAAAAATACTTTTTTATTTATGGTTGATAAAATGCAAACTATAAAAGTTAAGTTAACGTTTTCGCTTATTATTTAGTTCAAATTAGTCTGTCTATTTTTTAATAATTTAATAGCAACTAAAATCAGTAAAAATCCAGCAGCTATAAATGCTGTAAAACCAACTGTATTTTGCTTTGTTTGGCTAGCAATACCTATAGCAATCAAAGCCCAAGAACCAACTAAAGCAAAACCATTCATATTTCTTTTAAAAATGATTAGTGCATTTATAATTACAGCAATAAGTATCATAATAATTGTCCAGATTTCATCAGAAATTCCAAAACCATTCCAATTTATTTTTACTAAGTAAGAAGATACATTTGCAACACTTGCCACAGTTACCCAACCACTATATATGGTAAAAGGTAAATACAAAAATAGTTGTTTAGAGCTGCTAACTTTATCTATGTTAATACCTAAGTTTAAGATTATTTTAAGTAGAGAAATTAATAAAAGAAAAATAAAAAAACAAGATAAACCTGTGTAACCATAAATCCAACTAAAAACCCAACTACAATTTGCAATACAAGAAATTATAAACCAAAATCCAATTTTTTCTACAAAGCTATCTTCAGCTTCTTTTTTAAATAAACTTCTTCCTTGATAAACAGCAAAACCCAATAAAAATAAATAGATAAGTCCCCATATAGAAAACGCATAACCAGCAGGAGTAAATAATGATTTTATGTTATCTGAAATACCACCAATAGTTTTACCATCCATAATGCCAGTATTTGATAAATAATTTATAAAAATAGTTGAGCCAAATGCGAGACCGTTTAAAATTTGTAGGGTTTTTTTCATTTTTTCTGACTTTTTTAATTGCATTAAATTTACGAATATTAAACTTAAATTTTAGGAAAGCTCTATATTTGCTTTATGCTTTTTAATCAAATTATAGGTCAAGATCATATAAAAAAACACCTTATAAAGTCAGCAGAAAATGGCAGAATACCTCATGCTCAATTATTCGTTGGTAAAGAAGGTTGTGGCACTTTACCAATGGCAATTGCTTATGCTCAATTTTTATTATGTAATTTTTCTAATGATGTAGATGCTTGTCAATTAAAATGCAATAAACTTGAGCATCCAGACTTACATTTTGCTTTTCCTGTAACCACAAACGACTCTGTTAAAAAGCATCCTGTTAGTAATTTGTTTTTAGAACATTGGAGGGCATTTGTGGCAAACCAACCTTATGGAAGTTTATTTAATTGGTTACATCATATAGGTGTAGAAAACAAACAGGGTTTAATTGGTGTAGATGAAGCTGAAGACGTAGTAAAAAAACTAAAATTAAAAAGTTACGAAGGTGGTTTTAAAGTGATGATTATTTGGATGGCAGAAAAAATGAATATTGCTGCTGCAAATAAATTATTAAAACTAATTGAAGA
>Ga0228628_1000409_pt1 | contig 22630 bp, 33 predicted proteins | sample 34DmetaG_FD_183172 | JGI IMG/M metagenome (GOLD analysis project Ga0228628, IMG submission 183172) | Seawater microbial communities from Monterey Bay, California, United States - 34D | ecosystem: Environmental > Aquatic > Marine > Coastal | place: USA: California | collected 2016-09-30
AAGCTGTTAACAATGAGAGAAGAAGGGAGTTAGATTTATACAAGAAATATGCCTCGGATGATGAATTTAAAAAGGCTTTCGATTCTAGCGTGATGAGAATATTATCACAAAATCCAGAAGCCTTAAAACAAATGTTATTAAAATTTAATGAATAAATGTTTATCAAAAAAATTGAGATAAAAAATTTTAGAATTTTCTCAAATAATAAAAGTTTTGAGATTGATAACATTAATGCCCCAAGTGGGGTTAGAGGCTCAGGTTTAACTGTATTTGTTGGAGAAAATGGTTGTGGTAAAACCACAATTTTGGATGCCATTGCTTTACCAATTCTTGAATATAAAGCGGATAGCTTTTCAATTAAAGATTTAAATGATGTTCAAGAGAAGTCTGAGGTAAAAATATTTTCTCAAGAAAAATTTAGCGTTGATGGCACTATGCCAAAAGGAAACTTTGATGCCAAGGGGTTTTCTTTTGAGGCAAGAACAAGATCTCAGGGAAATAAATCTTACTTATCATCATCAATAGTTAGTGATCAAAAATTTATATCTTGTGACCCTAACAAGCCAAAAGAAAATAGTCCAGATTTAAGGGTTGCGGTTAATAATCCCTTTAAAGGCAAGAGGTTTAGTGAAAATGACATTATATTTTTAGACAAAAATAGATTGTTTCAAACTAAGACTGGAAACTTTAATGGCACTAGGTTTGATAGATTAATGAGCGATCTAAACCACCAATATTTAAAATCTTTAGAAGGGGATATTACAAACCTAAATCAAGAATTTTTTGATAAAAAAATAAAAGAAAAGAAAGTTGAAAATGGTTTTCTTGTTGATGCAATACAGAAATTCAAAGAATTTTCAGGGGTGGGTGTTAGATTAGACTTTTTAGATAATTGTGAGCCTTTTAAAAATGCCTTTTTTTCTGTTAAAAAAGATAATAATCAGCAACTTTTATTATCTGGCTTAGGGTCAGGTTATGAAATGATTTTCTCAATTATATATTCTTTCTTTTTATCAAAACAAAGTGGTAAGCAATTAATAATCTTAATAGATGAGCCAGAATTGCACATGCATCCAAATCTTCAGGAAAGATTTATAGAATTATTATTAGAATTTTCAAAAGATGCACAGATTATCATAACCTCGCACTCTCCGCTTCTCGTAAAACAACTTTCATTTAACGATCTAGTAAAAGTTTTAATAGTCAAAAAAGAAGGAATTTCACTTTTAGAAGAAAGAGTTCTTCCTTTTGTATCGGCAAATGAAACAAATTATCTAGCTTTTGGTTTACCAACGGAGGAATATCATAATGAGTTATACAATGAAATAGAGGCTAGTTTTTGGAATGATGAGAATAATGATTTTAAAACCTTAAGAGATGAAGGCGGATATGATAAAAAAGACTGTCGCCAAATTGTGTTTGATAACGAATTTTTTTCAAAAAAGCAAAAAGAACCAATAGATAGGAATTTTAAAAACATTAAAAACAAAGTTACAGTCCATACTTTTATTAGAAATCAAATTCATCATCAAAGGGAAAATGGTAAGACTGATATATGCAATTTGAAATCTTCGATAGAAAAAATGCGTAATTTTATTAACCAATTTTAATAATTATAATCATGTTAGAAAGACTTAAAAAAATTGACTTGAGGAAAGCTTGGAAATCTGAAGATCAAGAATTTACTCCTTGGCTTGCAAATGAAGAAAATCTTGAATTGCTTGGAGATACTATTGGAATTGAGCTAGAACTAGTTGCTCAAGAAAAAGATGTGGGGCCTTTTAGGGCTGATATTTTGTGTAAAAACACAGAAAATGAATCTTATGTTTTAATAGAAAATCAAATTGAAAAAACTGATCATAAGCATCTTGGTCAATTGCTTACTTATGCATCAGGATTGGAAGCGGTAACTATCATTTGGATTGCATCAAAATTTACCGAAGAACATAGAAAATCTTTAGATTGGTTAAATGAAATTACTGACAAAAGATTTAAATTTTTTGGTCTTGAAATTGAGCTATTTCAAATTGGCGATTCTCCATATGCTCCAAGATTTAATGTTATTTCAATGCCAAATAATTGGGGAAAATCAGTATCGCAAGCAGCTAAAAGCATCAGTGAAGGGATTGAATCAGAAACCAAAATTTTGCAACATAAATATTGGCAGCAATTGGTTGATTTTATAAGGGAGTCAGGATCAAAGTTAAAGCCACATGATCCAAAGCGAAGACATTGGCAAACCTTTGCTATTGGTAGGAGCGGTTTTAATCTGTCGGCAACAATTAATACTCAAAACAATAAAGTAGCAGTAGAGCTTTGGATTACCGACAAAAAAAATGCTAAATCATTTTTTAAATTGTTAGAATTAGAAAAGGAGCAAATAGAAAACGAGATTGGTGACAAACTTGAATGGAGAGAAAATCCTGATAAAACATCTTCGAAAATTATTATAGCTAAAGATTTTAACCCCACAGTCCAAGATAATTGGGGTAATCAGCATGGTTGGTTAAAAGAAAATATAGAGAGGTTTGATAGTATTTTTAGAACAAGAATTAAAGTTCTGAGAGTGGAAAATTAATTGTAAATCATGAACAGCTTTTCGAATAAGACTTTAGAAGAAATTGGTAGCTATGTTTACGCTTTATTTGACCCAATAAAGCACGAAGTTTTTTATATTGGAAAAGGTAAACAAAATAGAGTTTTTAATCATGCTAAATTAACCAAAGACATAATTGATAGTGATGATTATGAATTTAAAAAATCTTTAAAAATTGATAGAATTACAAATATCATAAATTCTGGTAACCAAGTTGGTCATTTCATATTAAGGCATGGATTAAGTGATAAAGAAGCTTTTGAAGTTGAAGCTACATTAATTGATTTTATAAATTTTGATAAATTTAAGAATTTTAATTTATCAAATGAAGTTTCTGGTCATTATTCTATAGAAAAAGGCATTGCTACTGCTAGTGAAGTAGAAAATATTTATCATGCAAAACCGATAACAATACAGGATTTTAAACATAATATTTTAATCATTAACATAAATAAGACTTATATTAGGGGTAATGACATTTATGATGCTGTTAGAAAATATTGGAAAATAGATATTAAAAGAGCTAAAAAAATGGATTTTGTAGTTGGTGAATATAGAGGTATATTAAGGGCTATTTATAAGCCAGAAAATTGGTTTAAACAGGAATCAACTGGAAGGTATTACTTTGAAGGACAGGAGATTGTAGATAAAAAAATATGTGATATTTATTTAGGAAAATTTTTTGCTAACAAAAAGAAGGGACAAGCAAATCCGGTTAGATATATTGAGATTTAGTTTGTAGATTTAGCATAAATTTTTAGATTTTTATTATCTGCCTTAAATTCGCCAATATATTGAAAAACCAAACCTTTGGTCTTTTTCTGAATTTTAAGACTAAAATTGGAAATTTCTGATTTATCTGAATCGAAAAAATCATTTAAACTTTCCCAATATTTCTCAGATAGGTCACTGGTAAAATAGCCAATTGCTCTTGTAAAAACTTCTAGCAATTTCTCAATTTCACTATCGGAGCATTTATCGCATCTAATATCTTCAACGATGCCTTGGTAAATTAAATTACTCATTATTTTTTAATTTTTTGATTTATTATCGGCGTTAATTCCATCAACCAGTAAAACTAAATCCTTCATCCAAGGTTGATTATTTTTGGTTTGCTCCTCTTTTAAAATTTTGTAAAAATCTTCACAAAATTTAGGATTTGTTGCGGGTAAAAATTTATTAAAAAATGTTAAAACTTCAGAATTTTTCATAAGCTAATTTGATTGATATTTTTTATTAAAAAGCCTTGTAAAGCTAGGTATATATTAGCTTCGTAAGGTTTGTCTATCAAGTCAATTAGTGCTATTTTTCTTAAATAAATGCTGATTTTCTAACCACATCTTTCCTCAAATTCCTGATTAAAATTATCAATTTGGCGAAGTGTTTCCTCACTTAAGGAGTTTAGCTCTGACTGCGTGATTGTAATAGGATTTGCCCAAAGACAGAGATTATTTACGGACGTATTTTTGCATCCTGTGCTTAACAGTAGAAACGCTATCATTCCTACGATTAATTTGCCTCTTTTTAGATTTTTTTGCATCACTAACATTATTTTTGAGTTGCTTAATTTCTGCTGATTTTTTGCCTTTAAAAAACCCAAAGCCAAAAATGGTGCAAATTCCTGCTAAAAATATCACTGATTTGATAATTATTGTTTCGATCATTTTTTTATCCCCTTTTCAAAAACCCCTATACCAAGCAGGCTTCCACCAGCAATTAGAAACATATTAATAATGCCAAGAGCTGTTGCTGCATCTGCCGCTCCCTGATAAAGTGAGTAAGCAAATAATATGGTAGAAAATATAATGCCTGATCCAAGAAGGATTGAGCCCCATAGTCTTTTGGAAGATTTATTGCCTTTGGAATCTTGTAAAAAATTGTTGTTCATATTTGTTAATTGTTATTGATTTAAATTGTTTGCCGTCTTGTTTAACATGCTTGAAATTCCTTGCATATATCCTGCAAAAAAGCTGTCCGCATATTCTTTTTCTTTGATTTTATGCAGAAAAATATACTTGATCAGTTTTATGGAAGATGACGGATCTTCATTTAGTTGAGCTAAGGCTTGATTACATCTGTGACACAATAAACCTCTTACCTTGCCAGTTTTGTGACAATGATCTACAAGGAAATATTTATCAGTTTTTCTGATGTGCTCTTTTCTATGGCAGATAGCGCAAGCATGATTTTGCAAATCTAGCAATTGCTCATATTTATTGAGATTTATACCATACCTAGCTCTGTATTTTTGCTCTATCTTCTTTTCTGGATTTTTTATAGACCATTCTCTGAGATATTTATTTCGACATTCTTTACAATCATAACGCCTCGTATTGCGCATTTTGTGAAAATGTAAAATAGGCTTACTTTCTTTGCATTTACTACATATTTTAAAATCCTCATTTATCATCTTATAACTAACTCAAAATGAACTAAATCATTAAACTTATTATTTCTGACATCTAAAGTCTTGTCCCAAGAGCCGCCCCACCTAATTTTAATTCCTAGCTGATTTGCAACCCCCAAAACATAGCCAGAAAATAGGTAAAAATTATTGGTGCAATTCCAATCAATATTTGGCTTTTTTATATGATAAGGAGCTACATCAACAGCTAAACTTGGACTTTGATTATGTTTACTTTGACCAGCTCTTAATTTTGATTGTCCTTGATGAAAAAGTTTTTCTTGTCTTTCGTTGCTTCTATGTCCTTCAAGAATTGTGCAATCATAATGCTTGATTACTTCGTTGAAGAGGCTTTGTAGATCTGGGTGACAGCTTGATAATTGTTCTTTTGATTTTCTTCCAAATTGAGGCATGAGATTTTTTATTTAAATTTTATATTATCACCAATAAGTGCTATGAATCCTGCGGTGATTAGGGTCATAAAACCAAAAATCATCCACCTGATAAAAACCTTAAAAGCGTGTTTTTTTGCCATGCGTAATGATTTGAGTAATTCTCTCAAATTGGCAATATCCATATAAGCCAAATCATCATCTAGACCAATTTCCTTTAGAGCAGCTTTGGCACCTTGCTTTGAGGCTTTGGTTAAAAGCTCCTCTAGCTCAATTGATGTGAGAGTTATTTGACTTAATTTTTTATCTTCTTTTCCGAGCATTTTTTAATATTTTTAGAATTTTTCTACTGCGTTAATGGTAGATTGATAGCCTTGGTCACTAATATCGTGAGTTATGGCTTCAACAATCCATGTCCTGTCTTTTAGATATTTGATGTCTGGTATGATTATTTTGCTCTCAGCGCTTAAAATAGGATTTCCAGGAAGTGATATTTCTAATTTGGTTATTCCTCTCTCAAATTCTGCTAATTTTGCTTTAGCAGCTTCCAAGGCTCTATTTTGATCCGTGAATGTGTAGCGCATTTCATAATCAGGCTCACCATCTCCAATAGTGATCTTCTTTTCCTCTGCTGTTGCAAAATCGTGATATTTAGCAATGACTTTGCCAAACTTGCCTCGATCAAGAATATTTAATCGCCAGCTAGTGATTTCATTTTCTGAAAGCTCTAATTTTGGCAGTTCCTTGCCAGTGATGGTTGTGCCTTTATTCTTTTTGGCAAAAATTAGCTTTCCCGCCACAAACTTGATAAAAGCATCATAATCTCTGGCAAAGTTGCTTAAGAATGACAGATCGCTCTCATTGGTTTGATCAATATGGGCGATATAGATTTGCTCAAAATACTCATCAATTAGAGATATGAATTTATGCTCTTTGGCAATTTTACTGACTATGCCAACCAAACTATATTCATGCCAGGATCTGCTTTTTGGCGATCTGATCTTGTTGGTTAAATCTTTGATTTTTGTATTGCTGGCTTTGGCAATAATTCTCATCCTTGATGGAGGTGAGGATAGATCAATATTATCCACAATATAGCTTCCCATCAAAACTAAATCCTGATTCTCATAACCAAGTGAGATTTCAAGATTTGTACCTCTTGGTGGAATCTCTAAAATATTATCTCGATTATCGAGTAGAATTTCTGCCTTGTCAGAAACAAGACCAGTTTCATCGGTAATATTTAAAGACACTAATCTTGGCGATAAAATATCGGTGATATCTTTATCATCAGCTGTAACTTTGAATATTGGCTTCATGACCAGAGCTTTACTATTTCAGATTCTTTTTGAATGGTGATTTCTGGTAAGGTGATTTTTACTCCAGCTTCAAAAACAGCGTCTAAATTTGACAAATGAAGGTTAGCTTCCAAAACCTGCTCAACTATTTTTGCTGTACTGCCATAATAATTCTGGCAAATCTGATCCAAAACATCACCATCTCTCGTTGTATAAATGATGCTCATAAACTCGATGCAATATTTTGAATAATTCCTTTTGTTCCTCTTTTTTTATCCTCACCATATCGTTTTAGCGTGATGGAAAATTCTATTTTTCTGGGGCTGCCATCTTTTAAAAAATTGCTCTGATTTTCTGATATTTTAGAAATGCACCATCTTCCAAAGGCAAAGCCATTTCCTGATATCAAAAAAAGAGGTTTGCCAAGACCAGCCTGAGCTCTCATTAAAGTAATTTGTTTTAATCCTCCCTTAAAATGAGGATAGATAATTCCTTCAAGCTCAATTGTTTCAATACCAAAACCAGTGAATTGTAAAGCTGGATTACTTCCAAGCCTGCTAACTTCCTGCCATTTATATTCACTTTGCCTTTTTAGAGTTTGATAAGCAGAATTTTTGACAGCAAAACGATAAGCGCCTAAAATCATCATCATATCTATTTTAAGCAGGCTATTAACGGTTAGTTTGCTGCTGATATTTTTGAAAAAATCTAATGCCATAATTAATCATAATTGAGAGCTTGTTTTCTAACGGCAAATTTGTGCATTACTTCATCAAGTGCTATTCGCACCTGATTGGCGATGGTTTTTTCATCAGCGTTGGTGTGAGCATTAATGTTAATTGGCGCAGAAATAGAAATGTTAGAACTGGAGCTATTAGCTAAATCCCCTTGGGCAATATTTGAAATATTGCTAGTTTCCAGTAATTGTTGATCGGAAAAAGATCCGTCTTCAATTTCTTTTACAGTATCTCCTATTTTTTGGCCAGTTTGCTGATTCTTATTTTCATCGTCAGAAAATACTCCAGCTACAGATTTAAAACCTTTGCCAACAATGCCGGCAACTTTTTCGAGTGGCTTTAATAATTTACCTACCCATGCAAATGCTTTTTGCACCCAACCAATAACTCCGCTAAAAAGATTTTTAAAAAACTCACCAACAGGAGTCCAATTGGCAATTAGGATTCCTGCGGCAATTGCAATTCCTCCAATAATTAAACCGATTGGATTTGTCATCACGGCAATACCCAGAGCTTTAATAGCGGTAATTACTGTTGGAATTGCAAAGCTCATCAAAGTCATTGCAGTTCTAAAGGCAATAATGCTTCCTTTGGCTGCTAAAAATCCTCCTTTTAGGAATGTAAAAGCATAGCCAGTTGCAATTGCGGTTACTTTAAAGCTGATTAATCCTGCCACTGCTAGACCAATATATTTGGTAAGAACTGGAAATCTTTCAGCTAAAACACTTATTTTTCCTGCAATGCTCGCTGCCTTTCTGGCGATGGCTGCAAAGGCTGGAAGTAAAACTGAACCAATTGATATTCCAACTGATTCAATAGCTGATCCAAATTCTTTAAATGCACCAACAGTAGTATTTTTTAATCGATCTGCCATTTCCTTGGCAGCGCCAGTGGAATTATTAATTTTTTGTTCAACTTCATCTAGCCTACCAGTATCAACAGATTTAAAAATTGCTAAAGCACCAGAAGTTGCTCTTGTTCCAAAAATATCTTTTATTGTGGATAGTTTTTCTTCGTCAGATGCGTCTTTCATGGCAGCAGCCATTTCTCTTAAAATGGTGACCATTGATCGCATCTTGCCATTATCAAAAACTTTGACTCCAATTCCTGATAATCTTTTTTGGGCAAGTAATGCCTCTTTAGCAACATCGGGCATTTCTTCAGCAGAAACTCCCATTTCCTCTCTCATTTTACCAAGAGCTTTAGCTCCTGATTTTGCTGGAGCGGCAAGTCTTAAATATGCTGATCGGAGCATTACGCCAGACATTGATGCTTGAATTCCAGCATCACCGAGTACTCCAGCCAATGTCGCTGTTTCTTTTAAAGTTCCGCCGACTGCCGCTGCAGCAGGTGCAATAAATTTCATAGTTTGACCAAGCATCTCAACATTAACATTTGTTGATCTACTTGCTTGAGCTAAAATATCAGCTACCTCACTAGTTTGTTCAGCCTCCATATTGAAGCCAGTTAGAATATTGGAAGTAATATCTGCAGTTCTACCCAGATCCATATTACCAGAAATTGCTAGATTAAGCACACTTGGAGTTGCCGCTAAAATTTGATTAGTGTTAAGTCCAGCCATGCCAAGAAACTGCATAGCTTCTGCAGTTTGACTTGCGGTATATTGCGTTGTTCTGCCAAGCTCTCTTGCTTGCTTTGTTAGGCTTTTAAAACCCTTACCACCTGATGCCTCATTAGTAATTGCGCCAACTTTTGCCATAGCTAGTTCAAAATCTACAGCTGGACGAACGGCAGAATATAACATCCCACCAAGAGCGACAGCATCCACCATTTGAGAGCGATAATTTGCTCTTTTGCCAAGATTAGCATCTTTGGCATTTTGGTTATTATGTAAGCTTGCTTGGCGTCTTTTTAAAACATTAAGATTTTTGCTTAATTTTGACTGCTCTTTATTAAAGTTTTTAATATCAATCTCAGAAGAGCGAAGGGCCTTGCCCATTTGCCTTGTGGATCTGGCAGTTTCAAGAAATGATCTTTTTGTTTGATCAGCTAGCCTTTTGGCTTTTCTAAAGTTATTTTGTAATAATTTGGTTGGGCTGTTGGTGTTAGCAATTTCCTTACTTAAAATATTGAGCTTTTGTCTAGCGTCACGATAAGCAGCACCTGCTTCTTTAGTAGCTCTGGATGATTTTTTAAAAGATTCAATTTGCCCAGCTCTATCACTTACTTTTTTAATAGCAGAGCCCAGAGAAGATAATTGCTTATTTGCAGACCCAAAAGCTCCTTTAAAAGATTTACCTAACTCTGCACCGATTAGAACTGAAACTGATGCTTTGGTAGTTGGCATAATTTAATTAAATTTCGTTAGTTTCTTTCTGGATCAAAATCGCTTCATCATAAAATAAGCAAAATTCTTCTTCTGTTAGCTCAATAATTTCTGAGAGTGGCCAATGGGTTATTTTTGAGAGAATAACGATGGCTCGTCTGATATTCCCTCGGATTTGAAAAAATCCATATATGCCTTTTGTAAAGTTGCATAATCAGACTCATCTAGCTCTTCGATAATTTTTGGCTCTACTTCACAAAGATTAGCAAAAAGACGAATTTCTTTTTCCTCATCTGAGGCAGATTTCATTTTGGCAACAACAAGACGATCTTTGACTTTTGAGCGTCTCATGGTTAATGTATTTATAGATTTTCCAGATGAATCAACTGGATACTTAAGTTCTATTGTTTGCATAATTTTTTTATTTTAAATGTACGAATTCTTATTAGGCCTAATTAGTAAAGAAAATATTAGTTCTATTGGACTTGCCCTCGACCTTGTAGGTGTTTTATGTATTGCATATTCCTTTAAAAACATCAGAAGAGAAAAGCATACCGCAGCTAGATTGGGAGGTGATGAAAACTATCAAAAAAAGCAAGATAAAGAGCATACCTGCCTTATAAAGCTAGATAGAGTAGGAACACTTTTGTTAGTTATGGGTTTTTCATTACAAATAGTTAGTAACTATATGTAGCTTCTTGCTAAATTCCAATAGCATCACGAATTTCAACCATCTTATCAACTCCACCAATAACTCTAGTCATATTATCGATATCGACTTCGATTAACTGTTCACCATCAATTTCTAGGCTGTAATATCTACAAGCAACGGTGCAAGATAGAGTTCCTTTTTCTCCGACGGAGAATTTGCCCATATCCATTTCTGAATACATGCCACGCAGCTTGATAATAATTGGTGAAGTAGTTGCATCATCTTGCAGCGCACCTCTTAAAGTTACCTGAACACCATTGCCACTGATAAGTCCAAATTGTTTTAAAATATCTTTGTCATATTCAGATAATGTAAAACTTGCTTCAAGCTTCTCCATTCCCATATCAATAGATATTGGAGCATCCATACCGCCAGCTTTATACTCTTCTGATTTTATAGATAACTTGGGAGGATTAACTTCTTCGCACTTACCAACATAACCACGCCCGTCAATGAAGAGGTTGAAATTCTTTAATATTTTTGGAATCATTTTTCTTTATATTGGGGGTTAAATAATTTCAGATAAATAATCATCAGTCATTCTTGATTTAAAGATTATATGTTCTGCTGGGTAAGGAGGCGTGAAATCAAATTCAAAAGTAACTTTACCTTGAGCTATTTGATCAGGAGTATTGAACTCAGGATCAGCAAAAGCAGTTCCGCCAATAATTGCTCCGATATTTTTTAGATATCTCAAGTAATTATTAATTCCTTCCAAAACATCCTCGATGTAGGTTTTAGTGATATTTCTATCAACTGCCCAAAGGTGAGCTTTTAACAAACTATCATTGATCATATCAGCGGTTCTTCTGGCTTGTAAGAATGACCATTTAGGATCAGCTGATAAAGTTCTATTACCCCATAATCTAAAACCACTTTCTTGAATTATGGTTGTGACGTTGTTTTCGTTGAGGTAGTTAGCTTTGCTATTTACGTCACCAAGAACGAAGTCAATTGGTTTAGAAATTCCAACAATGCCATTGATAACCAGATTTGATGGCGACCACCAAAATCCTCTGTCATTATCGGATTTTACAATTAATCCTGCTACTCTGGCAGATGAAGGCTCTTCTTTTATGCTATCAGTTGCAACATCATAAACTTTAACCCAAGGATAAACTGCATAAACTCTAGCAGATCCAAAATCTCCAGCGTAGCTAATAGCATCTGTTTCATTAGTATTTGGTAGGTCAGCGATAATTACCGCTCTTAGGCTTTCTGCAATTCCAAGAAGTTCAGAAACTACAGGATTAGCAAGACCTTCTGGCGTGTCATGAGTAAATCCTGGTGCAATTAAAATCCTTGGAGTTACATGAACTTCGGTATTTGCAGCCAAAAGAGCCTGAGTACCTTTATATTCTCCAGTTACTCCGTCAATTCCACCAATAACATCTGATAAAGCAATATTAGCTGGATCAAGAACTCCACTTGTTAAATGAGTAGGATTAGTTGGATCAGCAACATTTATTACAACTACCATTGCACCAGCTTGATCAAATATTGCATCAAGTGCTGCTGGAATAGTAAAACTTTGGTCATTGCCAAAAATCTCAACTGCTTTTGCTCTTGAGCCAAGAATTAAGGTTGGCGTATTTACTGGGCCTTGTGGCGCTGTACCAACAAGTCCAATTACACTTGATTTAACTGTTTTGATTGGCCTAGCTCCATCATTAAGTTCAATGACTTCAACGCCATGTAAAAATTGTTCGGGCATAATGAATATTTATTTGATTGAGGATAATTTTTTGATTTTTAACTCAAAATCTTTTAAAGATTTCCAAATATTCTCTGATTTTTTGGAGGAATTAATTGCAACCTTAATCACTTGAATTTCACCATCAATTGTAGCTGAAGCTTTAGCAAATTCTTCAGATTTTTGGGTTATGGTTTGCGCTAACTCTATTACTTGAATATTTCGTTGATCGGCTTCTAATTGTAAATATTCAAGATCTTTAACATCGGGACTTTCAGTGCCTAAAATCCTTCTGGCAATTATTGCCTTTGCCTCATATCCAGCAATTCTACCGGGCATGTTTGATAATATTTTGAGTCGGTATTCTTCAGCTATGTCTTCAATTACTAATAAAGCATTTTTTCTATTTTGTTCTAGATTCCATTTCAGTCTTGGATCTTTTGGTAAATCTAGAGGATTTAAAGAGTCAGGATCAGAAATATTATCTAAAATTTCCAACTTAACCGAATTTGGAACCCAGATAATTTCAGAATCTGGATAAATACTTTGGATCTCTTGATTATTATCATGAGTTGCAATGAGCTGGTTATTTTTAATTACTAATTTCATTTTATTGATTTATTCATTAGTTAAAATAGATATAAGAATCATAGTTTCCTAAACTAGCCGATCCTCCAGGTGAATAATTTACATTATTTCCTGATAATTTTGCTGAAGTAGTAGAGGCGTGCAGCTCAGATTTGTAATATGCGTAATAAGCTGTATGTCTGCAATTTTTTGCGCTGCTGCTATTGGCAATTATGCATGCGCTATGAACTACATAAAATCCTATTGCAGCGCCATCTACCCTTACATTATGATGAGCATGAATATTTGAAGATTGCCCACACAATACTGCATGAGATTGCATATTTTTAATTAAAGCATTATTGATATTACCCCCACTTCTATGCCAAATATGAAGAGCATGATAACAGTTCTCAATATAGCCTTCTTTGATATTAATTTTGGTAATTCCGTCAGTGTCATAATCAAATGCCTGGTGAAAATGAAAGTCACTACCCCAATGGCAATATAGACCCATATGAAAATCCCTAGCATCAATTCCATAGCAAAAAATAGTGCTACAATGAAATGCGCCAAGTGCTGCCCAAGGTGCGTTACTCCCAGTGCCAGCACCAACTCCTCTTAAAGATGATCTTCTGATATAAATTCTGCTATTTGCTGTGCAATGAGCACCTCCGTAAAGCTCAGTTCCTGTGATATTAATAATGTCTATTTTGCAATTATCATGACAATGAACGGCATGCCATAGGCGATTAAAATTACAATTTTCAATATAAGCAGAACTATTGAACCTTGCTAATATTCCATGCGCCAAACCTCCTCCAGCCATTCCAGACCTAAGGCTTTTATCTTTTATTTGAGAAATAAAAGTACCAGTAATTTGGGTGATTCCTTTAAAAGAGATATTTCTAATATCTACATGGCTATTTCTTTCAGCAATAATCATATAGTGACGTTCATCGCCAACATATCTAAAAATTACATCAGTAGGGATTCCTGATTTATTGATAATTTGAACATTTTTATGATATGAAAATTTCATTTCATGAATTCCTTGATATGGAAATTCATAAATACCAGGATCAATTTCTATTTTCCAAACAACGTTCCCAGCGAGATTATTATTGGCGATATGAGTTGCTGCATCTACGGGATGAATAAATTCCTTATCAGCTCCAACTTGTAAAATTATTGGATTTGCTTTATGAATAGTTTTTTTCCAATCTTCATATTCTTGTAATTTGTCTTCAATTGTTCCGGTTAATTGGTCACTTTTAGATACCAAATTACCAACATTATCATTAAGTGATGCGATCTGTTGTTCTAAAGTCATTTTATTAAATAATTTTTTTTAAATATCTGCTGAATCCGCTAATTTGCGATGTGGCTATTTTTATATTTCCTAGGGTGATTAGAATTAGTTCATTTAAAAAAGATGGGTTTATATTACCTCCTTCTTCTATTATAACTGACACGCTATCTGGTGGCAAAGTTGTTAAAATTAGATCAAAAGCTAGAACTAATTCAGTACCAGCAGTTTTATAAGCAAGAGCTTGGGCTTCACTGCTATAAACACCAAATAAAGTTCCATCATTTAGAAAAAATCCAACCTCTCTAATAGTAAAATTATCATTACTATCTGCGATTGCATTTAGGTGAATTTGCGAAGTTCCAATTTTTTCTCCTGAGCTAATAGGAACTCTTAAAATTTCATTTTTTAGAGATGTTGCTTCATCTTCATTTACTGGAGTCCAGCCGACATCACCAAAAGATATATGAGATATTTCCAGCTCAAGACCAGTATTTGAAACATTAAATGCCGCCTCTTTTCCTGCTTTTGTTATTTTTATTGATAAATTATTAGCCATATAAATTCACTTGTTTGTAAAGAGAGGTTTTTATTTTTGTTAAAATCAGTGATTCACTCCTAAAATTTGGCAATTCTGAAACAAAAGAAAAATTAGCAAATTGCTTTACTTTGGATGAAACTCCATAACTCATTTGAGACTCAAATCTTGCTCCTAATTTGAAATTAAAATGTGACCTAGCAGGCTTTACATTTTCAATCAGATTGATCAGTTTTCGTTGTGTATCCAAACCAATGATTAAGTCTGCATCTTCATTTATATTATCATTTAAATAAGCGGTGATATCAAAGCTATGAGGTGTCATTCTAGGACTTGCCTCCCACCATTCTACAATTTCTCCAGAAATTCCAATTATTTCTAACGCCTTCTTAATTGCCTTTTTAGTGCCTTTTATTTGATGGAGAGAAATGCTGTTTTTTATCATTTCTCTTTTTATATTTTCAGGCCAATTATCACTCCAATTATCAACTGAGACCATCCAGGCAAGCCATGGAAGAATATCTACTTCTAACTTATCTGGGTTTAGAACATCTTTATTTTTTGCTCCTAGAGAAGATATTCTTAAGCCAGATTTTTCTAAATTTTTTAATAACTTACTGGCATTAATTGGTAATAGGCTTTTACTCATCAATTACTATTTTTATCTCAATATTTGTGCAATATGGAGCTTCTTCATCTATAGATTCAACATCCACCAAAGGCGATATTAATTCCACTTTTTTAACTCCGTCAATGTGAAGCGCGTCATAAATTCCTGATATTGCTATTATTCTGCCAATTTCATGACGCTCAGCGATAAATTTTTTTAAAGCATTGTTTGCTTCCTTTTCTACAATTGCCGATGAAGGGCCGGAATAAACAGTGATTATTGCTTCAACTTGGTAGTTAATAATTTTAGCTCCTTGAACTGATACTAAATCGGTAAGTGGCCTGATATCATCTTCATTTAGTTTTTCTAAAACAATATCTATCAATTCTTGATGAACCATTCCATTACCATTCTTTGAAAGAATTGTAACCAAAACTTCACCCGGGTTTGGACTTTTTACCGATACAGATTTTATTTTCTCTGAGGCAGATAAACTATGAAAAATATAAGCTCCAATAGGCCCTGCAGTTGAAAATCCTTCCAAAGCAAGCTGAGTCCTTTTCCTGAGCCTACCATCTGTTTCATCTTGCAATCTTTCTACACCAAAAAAAGCTGCTAAATTATCAAGATCATTTGCTTTGCTGTAGGCTAGCATATTTGCTTTAGCTGCTTCATTTATTCTTGTCCTGAGTAGCATCTCTCGATAAGCAACTACCTGCATTAAAATAATTGCCGGATCACTTTCTAGTAATGTTGAATAATTTGGATTTCTAGAGGTGAAATCATTGATATAATCGGTTAATAGAGTTTCAAAATCTAGCTTCTCAATTACATCTGGCGCTGGTAATTGTGATAAATCTATTGCGGTAAAACTACTCATAATTAGACATTTGTAATTTCAATATTCTCTAAAGTTATTTTTTTGCCATTACTTAAGAAGCTTCCTTCTAAATCTATGGTAATTTTACCATTCTCAATATTCTGTACCACCACTTGATCAAGCTCAAAACGAGGTTCCCAAATAAAAAGCGATTCAACAATGTCGAGATAAATTCCTGCGATTAATTCACCATTTACCGGATGATCTATTTTGTTAAAAAGATTACTTCCATAATCTCGCCTCATTATTCTTGAACCAATTGGCGTGGTTAGAATATTTGAGATTGATTGCTTCAGATGATTAATTTCTGATATGTCTTTGCCATCATTAATATTCATATTGATTTAACTTTACTTGAGCCAGATATGATTGGCCATTTTCCTGCAGAAGAGCCTGAACTAATTTCAACTTTATCACCAACTCTAGCTATTGGTTGACCACTTATTCCACCAAGATTGGTGTTGCCTTTTAGGGTTATGTTAGTCGCTTCAATTTGAGCATTACCAGCAACTTTGATTATAGTATTGCCTTTAATATCTAGGGTTAAATTTCCTAAGGCCTGGTCAAAAGTAACTTTTGAACCATCTTTGTAAGTGACACTTTGAATATTTGGCAAATTGCCAGATATGTTGCTTTTATAAAGAGATGGTAAAATTACTGCCTGATTTAATTCTCCCGAAGGTGATAAAATAATAACTTGCTCATCTATTTCTGGAGGATTCCAGCTATTATTATTTCCACTATTTGAATTAACCCAAGGAAGCCAGTTAGTTTCAAGATCGCCAATTTTTACTCTTGCCTTGGCTGTTTCAAAATCTATTTCAAATATCGTGCCAATTCTGATGATATTTGCTAATCTGCGACCTAGATCATTTAATGTGAAGCCTTGCTCTTCATCAAACATTTTATTTTTTATTTTTCTTGTTTTCTTTTGGGGCTTCTTGCGCTTTGCGAACTCTGATTGCCTTACCATTTGTTAAGAGAGGAGTCGCCTCTTTTTCACTTAAATCAACAATTTGATCTTTTTTATATTTTGTGTGGCTTGAGATTATTTTTAGCTTCATAAGTTTGTATTAATTTCGGTTGGTAATATTCCTTCGCTTAAGGTCTGTTTTACTTGCGTGCGATAAGTAACAGAATATGTCAGCCTTACTGCTCCATAAATTTTACTGCCTTCAATAGATGAATCGATCTCGGTTGATTTAAGTTTTATGATGTCCGATTTTCTCGTTTCAAACTCAAAGCCATCAAGTGCGTTTTCTATTTGGCTTGATAGATCATCGAGCTTTTGATCAAAATCATCTCCTCCTAAAATTACAGCTTCAATGGCGATTTCTAACTCTCTTTTTAATGGACCAAATCCATCAGTTTCATATCTTTCTTCAATGATATTTTCATCCTTAACATAGACCAAAATTGCTGGCAAAAATTGATCAAAAAGAGGCTTAGCTCTATTGCCATAAATTCTGTCTTCAGCATCCGTTTTTCCATTTAACTGATTAATAATAGCATTTCTAATTGTTGATCTCGGATGACTCATGAAGAACTAGTTTTTTACTTCCTGGAATGTGAATTTGCACATCAATGATTTGGTAATTTTTGCCATCAATTTCAATTAAATCCCCCTGATTAATTTTTGGATAATAATCAGGCAAATCAGCATTCCTAATAAAGATCGCAATCACCGATGAGGTAATGGAGACATCACTTGAATCAGGATTAACCTCTTTATAATCTTCGTGAAAATCTCCATTAATCTCAAAAGGTGCAAATTCAGTTTTTGCTGGAGTTATGGTTGTAATTTGACCAAATATTCCAATTGATGGCTTATTAATAAAATCATCAAAATTAAACATTTGGCAGATTATTTATATCATTACCATCAGTAATTATCTGATCTTGAACCTCTTGATTTTCAGGAATATCATTGGTGTCCTTAGCATCATTAGTTTTATCTTTTTGATTCTTTTTAGGAGCTTTGTTATCCTTTGGATCAGGCTTTTTTACGGGCTCTGATAAGTCAGATAAATTTTTAAGCACTGATTTAGAAACATTGCCAGAAATGATGATAATTTCTTCACCTTGCTTAAATTGCACTGGCTCAAGAACGATATAAATATCCTTCTTTTTTTGCTTTAATGATGATGCTCTGGTCTCAAACTGGGAGCTGGATAATTTTAAAATTATTCCAATTCCAATTACGGCCATATTCCCGATTACTTTATAATTCTTCATAATATTTCTTAATTAAGATTTAATCATTTGAGTAAGGCATGCATGCTGCCAGAAGCCATAACCAACATTTCTCCAAGTATCAACGCCATACCAATGCTTATCATGCTTAAATTCTAATTCTGAACCTTCGGCAATTGCTTTTAATTGGATATTTTTCTCTTCTTGGCGAATGAAAGGCTTAACTGAGCTATCAGTTCTAAATATCGCAAATTTGTCATCCCATCCCAATCTTGGATTTTGGCTAATTGAAATATCTACTTCATCCAAAACCTTAACCATATTGGTTGCTCCACCAACAGTTAACGGAACGGAAACTGCAGATTTTGCTAAATACCAAAGTGAGGTTGGAACGACCACTAAAAACTTACTAGCATTTTCATTCATTGGCTCACCTTGATCATCCTTAAATGATAAGATTTGCTGAATGGTCTTAAGAATTGCCAGCCTAAGAGCAGATTCACTTGGAAGCTGAGGAGTTCCAACTGCACCACCATCAATTTGACCTGCAAAAGCAGTTAGATCAACTTGGGTTTTATTGCTTTGAACTCCGCTATTACCGTCCTTATGATCAGTATCAAAATAATATTGACCATCGTAACAAACAGTGCTTTCACCGCCAATTATAAGTTTTGATAAAAGCTGGGCCCAATGAGAATTGGTACGATCAGCTAGCTCATTAATTCTAACCTCAATTTGCCCAGTTTTATCTCGCCTTAAATCAACTAAAGGAATTTCTAAAGTAGCCTCAAAATGTTTATTTTCGATTGTTAGGCCATTAGTGGTAAACCCTTTAGCTTGTCTTCCACCAACCCAATTTCTCATGGTTGGAACTTGGCCCAACCATTTATAGGTTTCAGATTCTTGATCGGAGGTGAAATAATTTGAGACTGCCTCAACCCAAGCCATGCCGGATTTTTGATTTAGTCTCTTATAGTAACGACCAATAATAGCCCTTGATGATAATTCGCTTAATGACATGATATTTTTCTTTTAAATTATTAATTTTAGATCAGTAGTCTAAACTACTGCCGGAGGAATTGTTGCAGAGTCAAAATCTACGATGATTTCGCTGTCATATTGATGCCTAGAAATTTGACCAATATAAACTGAACTTCCTGCAGATGATAAAGTGAATGTATTATCATCAGTGGCATAAAGAGATTTGCCGATATCAGTTATTGTAGCTCCGCTTAATTCCAGAGTTACCGATCCTCTTCTTTTTACCCTGATATTTTTTTCACCATCTGAGGCATTTGAAGCATTAATATTATCTTCAGCAAAACCGACAAATTTATCGCCAGCCTGTAAAGAGCGAACATATCCACTGGCAACTTCTAACCCAATTGCTGCTCCTTGATAAATTATCTCACCACCTAGAATTGGATATTCATTGATATCGCCCAATTCATAGGTTCTTGTTAAATCTTTTGTTAATTGTACCATTTTTATTTTTCTTTAGATTGTTGAAATTATTTAGATAAAATCCTTACCTGATTGCTTTCTTCAGCTTTTGCAAAGGCATGGTAACTTTCAAAATCATCACCAAATTCAGTTCTTAATTTTGAATCCTTATCCCAGAGAATTTTCGCCTTTTGCTTGATTGGAAGATTAGCATCAATTTCCTCTTTTTGCTTTGATTCTGGTTCAATATTAGGCTCAATTTTTGGCATTTCAGATTCACTCATTTTTGAATTTGCCAGATAGTCAGAGGCTTTTTGTTTTTCTGCTGCAATTATTTTGAGAGCTAATTTCTCAGCAGTAATTGAACTGTCCTTTTTAGCTTCTGCTATTAAATCTTCATGACCAGGAAGAGCGGCAGATTCTATTGCTAAAATTCTATCTCGCTCATGTTTAGCGCCATCAGCAAAAGCTTCTTTTTTAATATCTGATGATACTTCTTGTATAATAGTATTGGTAACATCAGGAAATTCTTTTTTGATGTAATCAGCAGTTATTTCCCTTTTGGAAATATCTGCCTTAGTTTCTTTATTTTGTTCTTTTGACATAATTTGATTATTTGAATTAAATTTTTGATTAAGATTTGCTAAAACCTCCTCATAAGTACCAAGAGCGTCAGCCATATTCTTATTAATTGCCTGACTTCCAATAACTACGCCACCTCCACCAAAATCAGCTTTGATAATTTCTGGTGTAATTGATCGATATTTTGCGATTGATTCAATGAAGGTTGACTCAAGATCATCTAGCTCTCTTCTGATTTCCGCTAAACCTTCCTTTGTTTTTGGGTCTGGCCTTTTTAAGGCAGCATTACTTGAAACAATCTCAATATTTTTATAGCCATCCTGATCTGGTTGTTCCTGAACTGGAATTGTGGTAACAACTCCAATTGACCCAACTAAAGCTGATGGATTAACGATTATCTTTTCTGTAGCACTAGCGAGCCAATAAGCAGCTGATGATCCATTTCTTCCGATATAGGAATAAATTGGCTTCCTGCCTCTGGCATTATAAATCATCTCAGCAAATTCAAAAGGCCCCACAGCAACCCCACCAGGAGAATCAATATCAAATAATATTGATTTTACATCTTCATTATTTAGAGCTTCTTGAAAATCCTTTGCTAAAGTTTCAAGAGAAGTGCCGCCAGCAAATAAACTAAAAAATGTATTTCTTGCTGTTATTGGGCCATGAATTGGAATAATTGCAGTGCCATCTCTTATTGAAACTGACCCAGTATTATCCAAATGCTTCTCTGACTTTATTGACAGAGCTTCTTTAGAAATTGACCTTAAATAATCAGGTTCAATCGCCCAATATTTAGCTATTTTTAAAAGATCATTCATCTTCTTTTTTTATATTTTCTTGTTTATTCAAATCAGGATTAATGATTCCAGCCTTTTGCTTCAAAGCGTACTCTTTTAGAATTTGTGGATATTTCCTCTCCCAGTCACCACCAGTTAAAATCGCTGTCTCTTCGGCTAAGGTTGAGATTCCAACATTTATTCGAAGTTCTGCTGCTTTAACTTCTTTGAGTTGATCGATTTGACCACGAGGTGGGCCAATCCATTGAGCTCCTAAATAAGCATTTTTGATTAGATCATTATTGAAGAATCCGGGTGCCTTAAGTAAGCCTTTGGCAATAGCCTCAGTTATTACCATTTCATAAATTGGCTGGCAAAGCTGAATTGATAACCAGCTTCTTCTGCTGGAAAAAAACTTCCACGCTTCAACAAGTGCTGCCTGAGCAGCTGAATAGCTCGCCGTGAAATGTTTGATTAGAATTTCAAAAGGCAGCTCTAAAGCTACGCCAACTTGCCGAAGTATTGCTTGCACAAAAGGATCAAATGCTTGATTTGGTCTTTTAGGGTCGGCAATCTCAATATTTTCATTAGGTTGTAGGTCAAGAATGGCACCTGGTGCTAATTTATAATCTCCATCACTTTTCTTAGAATAACTTTCATCGAGCGGAGTCATTCCCGCTAAACCTTGCTCATCTTCAGATTTTACAAATACTGTAAACATAGAAGATACTACGGCCGCCATAATTTCTGCCTCGGTGTAACGATCTAATTGTTTTAAGCTTTCAATTACAGGCGCTAAATATGGAACACCTCTTGTTAAACCTGGTCTGATTCGATTAAATATATGAAATACTTGCCTATTATCATATTTATCAAAAGCAGGGATTTTTACATATTTTTTAGCTTTCTCACTTTGGTAATCATCTGGATGTTGGTTACAAATATGATAAGCAATTGGTGCTCCATTACTATCCATTTGCACACCAGCAGATAATTTGCCATCATCAATTTTGTAATTAGGGTTGCTGACTCTATCTGCCTCTACTAATTGCAAAGATAAATCAATAATCTTTCCTGATCTTGGAATATTTCTTTTTAGGATAAAAATATCACCGCTTTCTAAAACTGATCTTAAAATTAGATTTTGAATCTCGCTAAAACTTTGAGATCTAGTAATATCACAATCAGCACTTTCCGCCCAATTTCTAAAAATTCGCTCGGCACTTCTCTCAAATTTATCAAATTCATCTTCGCCTTTAAAAAATGGCTTTAAAATTTCTCGATCAATATGAGATTGAACTTTTAAGCCAGTTCCAACCACATTAGTAACAACTGTATTTACAGCGCCACAAGCAAGTGGAGCATTTCTAAGTAAATCACGAGACCTTTCTCTCAAGGATGGTAAATCAGGCAAAGTAACATTATCAGCAGATCCATCAGTCGTGTTCCAACTTTTAGTTTGCCTTCTATCTCTTCTAGCACCTGTATAGCCACCAGCAAGAGCAAGCCTTGTTCTTGCCTCTAATCTTTTTAAGCCAGTTTCTGGGTTAAAATAGGATATAGTTCTATCAAGCCAAGTTGCTTCAATTTTAGGAATTCTACTCATTTAT